>Ga0137415_10001231_pt1 | contig 25316 bp, 29 predicted proteins | sample CZODoug3_1_1_16f_FD_183082 | JGI IMG/M metagenome (GOLD analysis project Ga0137415, IMG submission 183082) | Vadose zone soil fungal communities from Angelo Coast Range Reserve, California, USA - CZODoug3_1_1_16fungal (Hybrid Assembly) | ecosystem: Environmental > Terrestrial > Soil > Vadose...
CCCAAAATAGCCAAAATCTGTCCGGACAGGATCGCCCATCGCCAGAACATACATTCATATGTATAATCCGGGGTCCTTGTTGGTATCGAGAGAGTTCGAGGGCAGTGCAAAAACACAGCCACACCTAACTCTTAGTACCTACTACCAACATGACTGATACGACAAACCACGACACCATCAGACTTGCCATCCAAAAGTGCACCATACTCAAAGCAAGTGTTGTAAGTTACCATTTGTATCCTTATTTCATCGTTTGACAGGATATATTCGCACACCGACCTCGTTATCTGCGGTCCAATCCATCGTACGCACTCCCCCTTAATGTTTAAGTGCATAGCAGTGGTGAGTCGCAATTGGATCCTCTTATCGACACTTGTTAATGATTGTATGAATGTGTAGCTGTGAAAACGAGTATGACACAGCGATATCGCTGTCTTCGCACACGATGCAGACAAGCGTAACATCGCTACAGATTGTGCGTCCCCTCTGACTTCCTCTTTTTATCTCTGGCTCCTAACTAATGCTATTTTATACAGTGCCCACTCAGACTCCTATTCAGCCGCTGCGCTATACAGACTCCCCCGTCACTACTCCGACCGATACTGAGACACCTCCGCTCCCGACGTCCCTCTGCTCTTATCATCGGTCCTTCCAGCTCGACCCCGCTCCACTTCACACCAACGTCGCTCCCTGCTCCTCCACTGGGCTCATGCAGCTAGGCCGGATAAGCATGGTGTTGGCGAGGGAGAAATGCGATGCAGGCGTCTCCTTAATCTCGCCCTTCTCCGGCTCCATCATGTTGTCGTTCGATTCTTGGACGACACATACATTGTTCTCGTCGTTGTCGTCGTTAGGCACGTCGCCCTATCCGGAGTAGATGATCGAGTTGGTGGATCGGGCAAGGGAGGCTGGGTTGGGGGATATTGAGATGGTGATGGAGTGCACTTCGTTTCAGGGTGAGACAATGATGATGGATGAGGCTGGGCAGGGAGATGTCCCCTCTAGGTTTAGCCCCAATGGTGAAAGTGGGGTGCCGCTCATTCTCTTAGGAAGGGGCAAGAGAATGAGGCGGAGGGGGGTGCGCATGGGAGACCGAGGCGGGATACTATAATGCCGTTGGGGAGTGGTAAGGAGTGGTGACATGGATCGTGAGAGTGGCGATGGTGGTGGTAACGATGAGGACGAGGACGACGAAGACGATATGGAGCTGAGTGATTGCGAGTGGGCAGGATGGATGAGGGATTTAGATCGACAGGGACTTGTCGAGTGGACTCTAGTCCCAAGGCAGAATCATCGGCAAACGGAGGAGCACGTGTCGTTGTGTCTCCTCCACACCTTCCAGCCGGAGTCACTTTCTCGGACACCTCTAACAACAACTTCGTTTTCGGCGCTTACTTCCACAACGACTACCGACCATTCTTTATCATCAACATCAAAATCATCACCATCTGCGGCAGCAGCAGCTCCTCTGCCGCATCATCTATCTCGATCATCCCTCTCCATTGGTGAAGGCTCGAACACGCCAACCACATTGACCCACCCACACTACCCGCCCGTCCGAAATATAATCACTAGTACTGTCAGCATCGGTTCCAAGCCCCCGCACTCTCGACAGTGTTCTTCTACTGTTACGGCTGCGGGCATACGGCTTCGCAAAAAAGATCAAAGCAACAAGCATAAGGACACGGGAATTTTAGAAATCGAGCAAGTTGGTTTGACGGCAGATACCACAACTACCACGGCTACCACTACTACCAAAGGAAGTCTGTCCTTTCCAAACCCCATTTATCACTCACCTTCCCGGATCCATCACCTCCGATATCAAGGACTACGAGATCGCACACGGTCGTACCGCCGTCGAACGGCGTCTACAGCAGCGCAAGTCTATGTCCATTCTGCATCTAACCTCCGATGACACATGCGCGGGGACAACGCAGAGGCTCCATGTCCAGTGACCGGGGCTGAGGATCATCCGGGAGGAGGACACGAAAGGAAGACGACGGGGTTGGTGAAGGGTTTCGTTTCGGCACAGGCTGAATGACTGTTCATATGGGGCAAGTTTGGTTTGGGGGTGGATTGTCTCATAGCTAATGGTGATATATTGTGTACTTTTTAGAGTTTTGTTATTCCCAGCGTACCCTTTTTACATAGTATACTTAATTGCCACTTAATCTGTTTAGAAATTATTTTGGTAGGTTTGTAATCCATCAAGCAAATGAATTGTCTGATCCGTGTGTACAATACAGTGGGGCGCTGTCGATTGCCCCACATCAGAAAGTCGACTACATGAAGCCCGTGACCTGGCACTGGCCAACCCAACCTACACACATCCGATTATCGAGTCTCAGTGCATTCTTGTCTACTATGGCAAGTTCCACGCAAACGGTGTTCCAGATACCAGGCGAAATCACTGAGCATACACTAACTTTCCTACATCCTTTGGATGTCTCCAAATTTTCACAGACATGCCGCTCGGCTCATACTTTGGTATATGGGGCGGCTGATCAACATCTTTGGCGACAGCTATTCCTCGCGTACCCGTTTGACGATCCTCGCAAGGCCGTCAATCGTCTGACCGTGGTTCCCGAACCCGACTGGAAGGCAGAATTGCAGCGCAGGGTCCGATCCGAGCTGATTGCTTTTGATATAGAGCATCGGCACAGCGAGCAGAGTTTCGCTTGGGAGACCTTTGTTTCCGCAATTTTAGATGCACAGCCCGTCCTGCCTGGCTTGGAGTCCCAGCAGTCCGACTCCCTCACGTGGGTGACGCATATTCTGCGCGACTCCAAGATCCTTGATGCGCCTATCACCTGGCCAGACAAAAATTGTAACCACCTCATCAGCCGCATTCGGACACTCCTTGCCCTTTCGTTGGACGAAACGGAAGACGATAGTGTGAAGGAACATTTAGATGCGCTGCACACCAGGACCCAACACCAAGTGTACGATGAACGGAATTACCGACGAGACACCCGCTACGGGCCGTATCTGCGTGGAGGCCAGATGGACTGGGACCATGCGGAAGCCATTGTCAACGTAGTCCAATTGAATCTTATGGCATTACGTGGTGTCTGGATGGATACACGACCACCAGTGGGCTTGGAAGCCACAAGAGCGTATTCAGTAGCTGGCGCTGCAGATCGTTCACCAGCGGACTGGGCCTGCATCGGAGGCACATGGAGAAGATATGTGTGTTTCTTGGATTATCGGTACGCACCTTCACTTCGAGCTTAATATTGCTTTTTACTTATACCAAGGCCATGATATTCAGTGACTTCTTTGGTGCGTGCACATTTGTTCCTATTTATTCGCTCGCTGAACGCCCTCCTTTTTTCTTTCTTGCTTTCGAGTAGCGTTCAATGTGAGTGATATCTAATTCATTTCCCATCTTTATGGTTAATTTCTCCCAAGTACTCGAGAGGCCGCCGTAACCCAGCCTTTTTCAACAACCCCAACGTCCCAAAGGCAACCCGTCTCTACGAGCTCAAGCTCCAACTAGTTCCAATGAGAAAAATACCCTATGGCTATGCGTTCATGCATCCGCACCCCTCTACCAGAATTGCGAAATTCCCAAATCTATACTTTACTGGGACCTCCAAAGGAATTCGACATGATGTCGTTATAAATGGAAGTGTAAGCATGGGTGATGATGGAGTCGTGAGGTGGCGTTTTGTGAGTTGGTTTCCTTTTTTTAATCAATTAGTTTGTAATTTGTAAATGTTGATAAAAACTCTCAAGGTATCTATCGATAATGATAGACTCCAGTACTCGTATGTGGCTGTCTATTTTCAGTTGTTCATTATTATGTTTTGATGGTTTACAGTTCTGAAGGGATACAAGTAGGCAATGTTGGAAGTGCTGCTGGAGTCATTGGTGCCTGGACTGGGGCTTGGCATGATGCTGGTTTGTTTTGTTACTGCAACTTGAAGTCACTGCTCACAGATATCACCTCTTTATAGCAGATCCTGTAGGTGAGCAGTGATGAATTGTGATCACCAAACTCTTATCTTACATTCCTCTTGATGCATTCAGGTCCTTTTTGGTTGTGGAAGGTTTCTGATGATCACCCTGTTAGATATCCGTAGCTCCATTTACCTCATTCATAGATACATGCTCCTTCCCTTGTCTCTTATCCCCATTACATATTTCAGACATTTTAAACTGTTATGGATATAGGATATTCTTACATAATATTCCCTTGGTATCCAGTATCTGATTATGTAATGCTGAATATTCTCACACCTTTCAGTTAAATGTATAGGACTAAGTCCATAAAAATAAAGTTGACAATATCCCAATACAGTCCATTCCCTGGATGTTCAGCTGATTGTATTGAACTGCAGATGGAGTCCACTGAGCTCATGAGGAGTTCAGTATTGAACTGTCCCAGTGCTTCCAGGTATATTATATAGTGTGTTAACTAGTCCAATATTCAACCGCCAGAACATATCTGGTGAGCTCATTTATGGGCCCACCTCAGAGTAGAATACTCTAATGAAGAATCAACTTTTAAATTTCGAAAAAAAATTCATAATTTAGAATACCCCCTTGACCTGCCAAATCACAAGTTTAAAACTATTCTTTGGTAAATTGAATGAGCGACAAGGCAAACAAAATATTGATGTTTTGAATGGCTGCACTGCTACTTGACATGTCCATTCAACTGCCAAATGTGGCTTGTGTGAGTTCAACATTCAGGCTTCTACTAATGTATATGCAAATGTCCATGTAATCCTTTATAAAACAGCCCAATGATGTTCGGAAATGCCCTTGAGGCTTGACTGGAGCCCGGTCAAAGTGGGAAATTTGTATCTAAGAGGTTCCATATCCTCACCCATAGGCAATTGCACCAAGTATGTGGTTGCACCTTTCACAAGATACACCTTCAAATCAGGTGCAGGTTTCTTGTGTGAAATGTTGTGCAGGTATCGCAGAGCCTGATCCCAATCCAACACCGTAAGCCCCTCACAATTCTTCTTAACTTCAACGACAGCCAACACCAAGTCTCCCCCATACTCAAATCCAGCTTTGACAACTTCAAACACATGCCCAGAAACCGGACCAAACCAGATTGGAAATATACATTTTGAATAAAGGTACAGGTGTTTATAGATGCTTTACACAATCACTATAAAGGACTGAGCAAATAGTACAAACAAATCCCCATCAAATGTACCTGCCTCTAGTGTAAGTTTTCAATTGTCTTGCCAATCTCATTTTATGTTTTCATGCACATTGCTCCTACAGATATCACAAATGTCCACATTCCCACCTGTTCGACCTCTTGATGAATGGCTTGAAAGGCACTTGGCCAGCACTATGAAGAGGATCTACGCTATGAGGCATCATTTTACAGCCCAATCAACAGCCTCTTGACACATGTATTCCCACTGCACCAACAGTTCATGGTCAAGCCACAGCCCAAACTCCACCCTGTGGCTGGTATGCCTCCCCTGCATTCTGAAGCTGAATCTGGTGGACGAGTCTCTGTCGACTCCGTGAACAATGTCGTCCAGTCCAGAAAGGCAGGCAGGGTTTCAACTGATGAGCCTGATTTTAACTATCTAAATCTCAGAATTGGGGTCCAGTTCCCTAGGGGCATCTTCCTTTTATGGAAGATGGACCTATATAAGGAAGATGCCCCTAGGGAACTAGATCCCAATTCTGGGATTTAGATAGTTAGAAATAATCGCTTTGTGGTGAGTACATTTGCCTTAGTTTACTGCAGTCTGGGGAATGTCTGTGGGTGTTTATTCTGGGCCGAGTCTATTGTGGCCATTATATTTGCCTCCACCAGGAGGTTCACTATGGGGTAAGCAATGTTTAAATTACATGTGAGTGGCTGACTAACAATATTATAGCAACTAGTAACCTCAGGTCATGTTGTTGTTTTCTACAGAAGACATCATGGGCATCTTCAGATTCAGTGCAAAATGCCCTTGCAGAATGTGATAACAGGTGCAATTAGTTTGAAATATGAGACTTCCATATCTTCCATCTAAGATGATTCTGCTACTTTGACTCCAATATACTTGTTATGATATAGTTCCATGCATAGACCAAGCAGTCTGCAATCAACTACATCTATTTCAGTCCAACATTCCAAGCATGCTGCCCCACTTTTAATCAACCACCTGCTCATCTAGTGATAGAGATTTGTTCTGGTTGATCCTAGATGGTTAACCTGAGCTGCATCAGATTTCTTTTCAGTTCTTTCAAAATGGTTGGTGCCACGGTGCCAGCCATGATGTCTAGAACATCGGAATCCTGCCAAAGTTTCCATTAACTGTGAGTTCCACAAATGGTGATCATGTTAAATACTCACGTAGGCATACACAAATATAGCCTCAATGTTCTTGTTATTGTCAACTATGAGTTCAGGATATTCCGCATAAATATCGGGTTTGTGGCCACCCTGTGGCTGGTGAGACCCATGAGCATGCATTTTGCCATACACAAAACCTTCCATACTAACCCCCCACCTGACAGCTTTGAGATTGACAACCTGTCTGTGATGTCTGATCAGAGTCCCATGGGTTTTTGCATTACACCCTGGGGGCATGAACTGCACACCGCCGACCTTTGTTATAAAATAACATTTAATGGGTGATGTGATTCCCCAATTGTCCAATATTTCACCACAAATCTCTATCAGTGCCCAGTATTTCATATTCATATCTAGTGGGCGATCTGATCACCCAATTTTCCAATCTTTCACCAGAAATCTCTACAAGTGCCCAATATTTGATATTCACTTTCAGTGGGTGATGCAATTGATTACCCGATTTTCCAATATTTCACCACAAATCTCCATGCTAAATTCAGTGCCTGACATTTGATATCCATTTTTAGTGGGTGATGTAATTCATTGCCCAATATTCCATTATTTCCCCATAATTATCCATGCTCAATCCATTGCCCAATATTTGATATTTGTTTTCAGTGTGCAACATAATTCATCACTCAAATTATCAATATTTCACCTCCATGCTGAATCTTGTGCCTGATATTTGATATATATATTTTTGTGGGCGACATAATTCCATTACACTATTTACCAATATTTCACCATACATCTCCACATGACCAAGGCTGAATACAGCACCCAATATTTGGTATACATTGTTAGCATTCAACCTAATTCCATTCCCCACTTTACCAATATTGTACCAGAAATCTCCACATGACTATTGCTGAATCCAGTGCCCAATATTTGACATGCATTTTTTGGCAGGGAACATGATTCCATTACCTCATCTACCATAATCACCCCAGCAATCCCAACATGCCAAATGCCACATCTGCTCCCCAATATTTCCCACAATTATCTTGGGGAGTGACATAATTCCATGACTCAATTCACCATCAATGTCACATTTGAAATTTTCAATACAAAATTCAGTGCACAACATTTCATATAATTTTGCACTGGGCAATAATTGTATTACCCAATTTACTGTTGTGCTACAGGCACTGCCATTACAATTTAGCTTAGGGAATGCCATTTGGTTGCCTGATCTTGTGTTTCCCACCAAATAACTGCACTGCAGCAATCAAGTCCCAAATTATAGCACATATAGCTTAGTGACAGTATTTATTTTGGTCTGTCGAAGCATGTCTTAGACATTGTCCTGAGTCTTTAGTGGGCAAAGGCAGATATAATTATATAAACAACAGCAACACCTGATTTAGCATGAGGCTGTGCAACATTATTGGTGGGCACTTAGCAGGCACTTAACAGGCGCTCAGTGGGTGATGAGTGGGCAATGAGCACCTGCTTGTCACCAGATTGCTATAGCAGATTGCTTTAGGTAATCTACTGTTGTCATCTATAAGCAATCGCTCTCAGACATGGGTTGTTCTGTACTTGGTGGAGTGGGCCATTGCTTTGCATGGCATGTACAAGTCCCATCTTTTTGTAATATATTTTAAATTATGATTTCAAAGAACATGACATAAAGGGAATATCTTTACAATGACATCTCACTGATAAGACTAGTTCCCTGTTATCAGTTTTGATGTTAAAAATAAAGTTTACGTAATATTTGTACAGCAATCTTTACAGATGAAAAAACTTTAATCCACTCATTTGATCACTTTTCAAATTATTGCATATTCTATTATGACTTGTGCCTCCCTCATCTCCCACCATCCCTCCACCCCCTCCTATATATAACATTTGTTAAAGGTTAAACTCTTGCATACATCACTGTTGTTAAGACTTTTCCCTTGCATTTCATCATTTTTTGTTAGAGAATTCATCAAAATTTCTCTCATTTTTACAAATCTGATTTAATAATTACTTATTCACTGCATACATATTGTAAATCTTATTCTCTTTATTTCTTAAGGGGATAATTAAGATACTTTTGAGGGAAATGTCTCAGATATATTCTTAGCAAAGATTTGGCCATCTTCTACAAGTAGTCCAATGGGAAAAACTTTAAGACAAACTTTTTTAGGAGTAGTGATGATCTTACTTAATATTTATAATGAGTTCTTTGCATTCTGGTTAACTAATAGTCCATTGTTTTCAAGCAAGTGAAATGATCAAAAGAGTGAAGGATAAGTCCAATGATATGAGGTTTTTATGGGTGAAAATTGCTGCATAAATGTAATACTATGGTAGTATTAAGTTCATGGTACATGGTTTACTTGAGAGTATAAAAAGAACTGTGAAACTGTGTCAAAATTGAGTGGGTCACTGTTTCAGCCACATTTTGCACAGCCACTTCCAAAGTAGTCAATGGCCCGTTACCAAAAGTTTGTCTGGCCCACAACGCCTTCCACAAAATTTCTAAAACTCTAGAAATATTTTTATACATACTAGATACATATTAAAATGCAAATGTATTTTCTTCTTGAGCAATTACAATCATTATGCTTCGCTAACTAGAATATACATAGGAAACTGGTAAAACAAGCTCTTAACAGATTCATTGCACATTCTACAGGCTTCCTAAAATCGTGGGAATTTTATATACACTGACAATATTAATATATATAATACTGCATTTTCATTTTGAGCAAAAGCATTATGTGGGTCTTGCTCTGAGGAAAGGGCATCTCAGAGTTGAAAGAATTTCCTTTTATATCCAAATTCCATGTCGGTTTTGAAACTCAGTTAATGGACACTTCAAAATGCATTCGCACGGTAAGTAAAAGCTATTCCCACGGTATACAACGCTCGCATTAGGATCAGAATTTCACTTAGAAACACGGGTTAAAAGAACGAGTCTTAAATTACCATTTAAGGACTTGTAACATAGATAATCTACTATTTCCCCTATCATGACCTTTTCTAGGTTATCTACTGTGTTTATTTATAGCACATCCCATACATTATATATTCTGATTGCCTATAATATTTCCTATAAATGGTCTTGAGATTTTGGTATTCCCGGTGTGTAAGCCACTTTGAATATTACTCATTAATTGTTATCACTTATAAATTTCCATATCAACTGTCCCTATATAGTGAAATTCCCGGTGTGTGACTTAATGTGGCTGCACAGGTTTTGATGCCGACCACCACAATCAGATTTGGCAAGATCCGGATATTCAATGCGTCGCTGTGGCTTCGAGGCTACCACTGGCTAAGTGTTGTACCTCTCCCCCTGGATGACAGCCAAAACAATGTCATGTGACATATGGCAAAGTCCATTGCAGTGCCAAGCAGCTTAAAATAAAGGATTAGCGTATATACTTCATCCAAAAAATAATCAAATGAGCTTTTTTGGCTCTATATAAGTAGTTGGATATGTGCTATAAGACCAAGAAATGAGCAGATGGAGCTCTTAGAATGGATTGTTTGATTTGATTTATTTATTTTGGATTGAACATTGTGATACATTGAACTGCCTGGATACTTCACATATGTTGGTAAGATATCTCATTATTGGTACAGGTTGCATTTATTATTTTTAGGACAATTAGGACAACCGTATTAGGAAGAAATACATAAAAGTGTGATGTTCTCTGTGACCACTCAGCCACCTTGTATTTAAGTGATCCCAGAAACACTTATCAGCATAATAGATTGTAATAATGTTTTTAATGACTCTATTGTACCAAGAAAACCAGCCCTACACTGTGACTCTGCCTAATTTAGGCCTTTGCATGCCATCTAGGGAAATGTAAACACTGTCAAGTGGATCCGGAGACTTCACAAACTTTTTAGACAGCAGAAGGACTGAAATTAGGGCAGGAAACTAATTTTACATGAGCAATTGTTAGCCATTGCCTCTTGTGGGACTATTTATGTATATTATTATACAAGGGAAGCCTTAGACTATAATTACAGAATCTAAAGTGCAAATTTCATATTTAAAAATAATTATTACAACCCCAGCGGCAATGCTTCCAACCTTGTTGCAGACAAACAATTTAAAAAAAGAAAAAAATTAGCTAGAATCGAACCTACGACCAATTACCTTACATAAGCATAATAACGGAGCCCTGAACCACTTAGCCACAAAGACATACATTTATAGGGAATATATTTCAATATGATAGAGTAGGAGCACAGACTAGAACTAAAATGGAAATTGTTTGGTTGTCGTCATGGGGGAGAGGTGGGCCAGCTAGCTACTGACTACTATAACAAACAACGTACCGTCATACCAATCCATGTCTACTCGCCACCTGCCTTCTGTTGTATCTGGGAAAACTCCCACCATTATGCATGCTGCAGTGAAGCTGTGAAAGATTGTAGCGTTGGATCCAATCGAAGATTCTCCAGATTCAGGTGATGATGCTGGATTGTCAAATGCAATTGAGCAGCAACCACACCAAAATCTGATGAAATCCGATCCACCAAAAACAGTTCGTAGCAGTGCCGCGTCGACTAGCAAGGCCATATCTACTTGCCGCCTGCCTTCTGATGTATCTGGGAAAACTCCCACAAATACGTGTGCTGCAGTGAAGCAGCGAAAGGTTGTAGTGTTGGATCCAATCGAAGATTCTCCAGACTCAGGTGATGATGCTCGATTGTCGAATGCAATTGAGCAGCAAGCGCACCCAAATCTGATGAAATCCTATCCCCCAAAAACAGTTTGTAGCTGTGCCGCCTCGACTAGTAGGGCCATAAAGACCGTGACCGCAAAGTCTAGCCTGACCACCAATCTTTTGCGCACCGCCGCATCTTCCAGCAGCACTCGACCGGTGCAGCACCCTACCAAGAATGATGTGCATCATCATCCTTCCTTTCCACCACCACCAATTGATGCTCTCGCAGAAGCTTTCAAAGAACTGGCCGTGGACAATGCTGCTATACCATCTCGAAAGAGATCTAATTCTGTCATTGAAGGCAGGTCAGACCATGATAGTGAAAGCTCTGACGAAAATGAGTTTGTCAACGAAGACCTCTATTGTTCAGACCGAAAAACATGTGCAAAATGCGGCTTCAGATCAAAGAATGAGAAATCACTTAAAGAGCACATTCGATGTCACCATAGACAGTCATTCAATGTAGGGTGCAATCATGACGATACACACTGCGCGTGGAAAGAGTTACAATGCAATGGTAAGTCTTGTTGAACACCGTGTCATTTATTTTCAAGTGCATTGATACTGTCAAGGTATCATACATGTATTCAACAGGGACATATGTCACCATCTACACTGTATCTGCGGTTTATGGTTTGAAGACGGAAAAAATCTGGCCTGTCACTATAACACTACACATCCCCAAGTACAACCAAGCCGATCACCGGCCCACCACATGAGAAGAGCAAACTGTGCTCCTTCTAACGAGGTATCTTTACTTGTCACTTCGAAACACACACCAGCACCTTTGGAAATCAATTTCGTCCCATTTGTTGACTTCAAGTGGCAGCATGCTGGCATTGAGGCCAGTGTCAGCGAGCTCATAGCTTTGAATTCGACCCTGCCGCCAGACCCAGAAGATTGCGGAGATGATGAGAGCGATCTGTCCTACATTCCAGAGGATGATTTAGAAGATGACACTCGACCACGACACCACAAGAAGGGGTACACAGGTGTCAAGCCACGCCAACCACCCACAGTCCATTCGTCAGGGTTCTATTTCACATTTCTCAATGGATATGTTTGTGAAAGTGATGACAATGTTCATGTGAACATCTCCGCAGGCTCACATTGGCGTCTTCATGACTGCTGCGTGTTAGCCATTTTCGATCAATTCTACTGGCCCGACATTGGGATTTTGTGTAAACAACACGACGTCAAGCATATCGTGCCAATGAGAAATTAGGTCAAACATACGAAAAATGTGCACTCAGATCGATTCTCTGGGATCTCATTGGCAGAATTACAGCAGATGGCTGACCATCTGGTGTCGACGCATCCACTGACGTATGAGGATGATGTGGTTTTACCCCGACAACTATCCTCCCCGATTCCAGTGCCAGATTCACTTCCATGTCCATTGTGTCAATGCCCTGAGTGCAACACGTGATTTGTGGCGGGCTCCACCTCTGCGATCAACAAACATATTGACCACAACCATGGACGATCAAAATGGCAACCAACATATAAACAGAGATATGGCCAGAAATTTTTGTTATATGCACTGCCTATGATCACAAACCATACCATTGTTCTTCCTCAAAACTGGAATGGTATTTTTTACCTTCCTCCGACACCATCGTTCTCCACTTCTTCTCAGCCTAATCCCATGATGGCTCCTCCCAAAGGAAAGCATGTGCAAGAATCCGGTTGGCCATCTTATATTGCCAGCCTCCATGCGAAACCGAAGAACCTTGTCTTGCTTGCCCAGATTCCAAGTCTTGAATTGGTGCAAAGAAAAAAGAACCTACAAGAGCAATGGATTGAAAACGGTTTGTTGAAATGCCACAAGGCCAATTTTATGTACCTTCAATCAGCCACCGATTTTGCATATAAACACCACCATGACCTTGTTAACTCGCTTGTTCAAGGGTGGGTGATGATTTTTACCTTTCCGACATTTGAAATCGGCAACTTAGCAGATTTTAGCACCGGGAAATCACACTTTCGAGATATTTCGGATACGACAATTAGAAGGTATCGGGACTTTCTCACCCGCACTATATCGCCTGCAATTCGATCCGTCTATGCCCAACTGCACGAAAAATTGCACTTCGGTGATTTCCAAACCATTGGAACACCAAAGCAATGTCAAGCCTTATTGGCCCTTTATAAACTTTTTATTGAGACAAAGGGTAATCCTGATGAGCTGGAGTTGGTTGTGCTATGTCACAGATATTACGAGGCACTTTTAAGGGTCCATGGCATAGGTGCTGCGAAAGTCGCTTGCCCATCAGATCAGGCTTTATGTCTGGGAGCATTGTTTTCTGATGGCCAATTCCAAATGGCAAACAATACAACTTGAGATTGTTCTGCCTCCCAATTTGTTTTTCGCTGTATCCTCATTCACCTCGGCCGCCTCGAGTCTTTAGGAACGCAAGAATTTGCATACGTTGAGCAGGGGTTTGCCGAGGATCTTGATGATAAGAGAAGTTTGCGAAAGGAGACAGTGATGATGCAACAGGTGGTTGTGTATTTGCCGGAAGTGTATAAATTAATTGACCCTAGATCAGGGTATTGATTCATGGATGAAAGGTTGGGTATGTTTGGGTTCTGGGGAGAAGTTTGAAAAATTGCGTTGAATCGCGCAGTTGCAGCAGCCTCATATTCAGGACATAATATAAAGGGTTTATCTCTGTCATCGATCGGGCTAGGAATCTCTGGTGCTTCCACGTATTCACTTGTCATCGCTGTCAGCAGGCTGTCCCTTGTGCTGGTGAGATTGTTTCTTGTGGCTGGCAACATCAGAGAAGATTGCTGGGGAGGGTATCCCGAGTATGACAGGGAGATGCATCCTTGGTCAAAGACAGGAATTGAGGCAACATCTGTGGACAAGGTAGCTGCCGAATGCTGCTCAGTCTGGTCGGGCAGCCACGAGGGCTCCCAGTTGACTGCACCAGCAGCACGGTTATCAAAGTCGCGAGGGGTTGGCAGGACCGGCGAATTGGCACTGAAAGATGAAACAGATGTTGGGGACAATGGATACGACCCTGAACCCGAATCTGTAGGCATGGTGGTCCAGGTATCTCGACGATACCAGGGACTCCGACGTCTTGAACTTCCACTAGCTTCAGGAGGGCCAGTGGTGAGCGGACTCTTGCCACTCAGTCGCTTGGCCCTGTCAGTTTTCGTCTTCGATGGCATGCAGGATTCAGAACTAAGGGATTTCGTAACGCTGGACGAAGAGGGCAGCAATGATGAAATAGAAAGGGGTGTCAGTATTTGTCGGTATTTGTCGCGAACATGGTCTTCGTGGATGAACGGCTGACGTGGCGGTTGGGATCCATATATCTTTTTCTTGGTCAATCCATGAATTTTCTGCAGGTGTGTGACAAGACTGGGCATAACAACGTCTGGTTGAGATTCCGATGTAGAAGAACCGGAACCTTGGGAAGAGCCCACAGAATCCGGCGGATATGTGTAATTGCAAAGCAATGGAGGATGTTCGGCAACCTGGACGAGGATCAACAATGAATAAATTAACAATGGGTAGCTGATGCACACCTGTGAGTTAAGGACAGGCGCTGTAACAACATTAACGTCCGTTGAGGCTTGTAATACTTAGCTAGTGTATCATGAATTGAATCAAAGCTGCACACCTTCAAATCAAGGGGCCAGGGTCGGTGGAGTACCTGCCAATCGAAACTGGTATTTCAATGGATTTGCAATAAACCAAGGTGCAACCTCCAGGTGCCTCTGGCGGCTCAACTACAGGACAGATAAGAAATGCATGGACCTTTAGACGGAAACACTTACGGCATCATGAAATAGGCTATTAAACGAATCCATGTTCAGTGCCGGGTTCAGGACAATATGCAAGAATATCCGCTCCTACACAGATATGCATTCAGATGTGCAGAGGCCTAGGGAAGAGAAGAATACCTCTTGAAGTTTCTGAGCTATGCGTTGCCACTTGGAAGTGCCACTTCCACTTGAACCAGTGTCAGCTTCGGATGGAGATGACGAGCAGCAAGTTGTCCTTTGAAAGTCGATGCAAGTAGCTGATTGAACATGTGGGTCAAAACACGGCTTTCGAGCGTGAATGACCGTGCGTCCACTTACAGTAATTCCGCAATTGATAATCACAGGCGATATTCGGGCGGTATTTTGGTCAACACTTAGATCAAAACAAATGCATGGAAGTTCGTTATCGTAGTGCGAAGGCGATGACTCATCATCATCCATTGGAGAGGTAATTAACCATAGAACCTGGATCTTTGAAGATATTAGGATAGCGATATTCAGTAGTCAACTCCTTGACGACTAACAGGCACGATCGGGTTTGCCAATCTCATGGTGCCAAGGAGAGTAGGAAGATGATGATCATGTAGATCGGACCAATTCTGAACTATCGCTTGTGAGTTTTCTATGAGGACCAATGTAGCAACAGCTTCGCCCAACACGACTGGTCTGAAGATTGCTTTGGGAGCTGGCATGCCTTCTGCGAGACAGCTATCAGGAAATTGTGGAGACCTGAGGCTTGGAGCAAGCCCTTGCTCCGTGCTGGCGGGCTGGCATCTGCAGCTCCATTTTGGCCAACTCTTGTATGAATTGTGGTAGCAGGCGGGCCCTTCTCGGCCATCTTGAGACCGTTGATCAAGAAAAAAAATGCACTCCTTTCGTTCACGACCGCACGTGCTGATACCAATTGACATGAAAAGCTGTGGATAACGCAGTGACAGTTGCACAAGCTCACAAATTTATGTCATTTGTGTATGGCAACCAGCAATATCGTCGTGCATATCCCACATCGGCCAAGTTTGCCTCGTCTTCTTTTTTGACCGGTGTGTTAGGGGCTTGCAGAGAGCGGAGGCTGTAGGTCGTGTTTGGTCGTGTTTGGCATTGTTCGAGTTAGATTCAGCTTTGTCTTAGAGTAGCAATCCAATCCTTCCCTGCACACTATACAGCGGGAAGCAGCTCTTGACAGAGTTCCCACCACTCCACTGGGCCACTGTCTATGCATATATTCTTCACACAAGGTGCATTACAATAAATAGACAGTTAAATAAGAGATAAGAGGTTACATGCGAACTTAAATTTCGGAGCCTCATCTACAGATTCACATCAAATGGTGTTCTCGTGGGTGCAAAAATGTCAAGCTGTAATCCAGATCCTAGTCATAGCCTTCACTAGTACCGTATCAGATGACCCATCTTTTACCAACACCCTGATAGCATCTATGTCTCTGTCAACAGTGTCAATGTACTCTCCCGCACTGGAAAGATGGGCGACGCAGCATGCAAAGCTAGATAGCGAGTGTCTGGTAACGGAAGATTGTTTTGTGCAATGAAAGTCACGGTCTGAGGAAGACCTAACAATGTTCTGCTCGTAAATCGCCACCGACTTTTTCAAGATAATATTGTGTCAGCAACACTTTGCTATATGGACTTGAGCAATGTACCAAGATGATATGGCACAGAACATTGGAAGGCGGCATAAATTGAACAGTATGGGTAGCAAAATAGCAGACGGGAGATGGTGATGTAGAACGTATGAATGTTGTTGCCAGCTAAGAAAATTAGTCTCGCTGCCCTCATGCCCGAGTAAAAAACCCTGATTCAGCATTTGTAGTATTATTGATCTGCAAAGGGAAGTTAAGATGTGGAGAAGCATTGCAAAAGAATAAAATTACAGCCTAGGCAGCACGAGGGTTATCTTCTTGATGGGGCTATTAAGCTTGATAAAACCCATCTAGAAGATCCATATTCACCAGGGCCTCGCCTCCGAGGCACAGGAGGCTTCGGGGCCTCTGTACGTATGATTCCAACAAACATTGTGATACTGTCGGCGAGGCTCTTCGCCCTCTATGATCTCCGAAATATGCCATTATTATGTTTTTTATTTAATAAACAATACATACAATAATTCCAGACTAAAACTCTTTATTAAAATCGGAACAGGTACATACTGCACAGTGTAAGAGATATCGAGTGCATGGCATGTGGATGCGAATAGGGCTGGCCACTGTAGTCTGTATATATGGCAGCGTATTACGGGTACCGTCGACACGATGGGAGAGCCGATTGTATGGCCGTTTTGGTACGGTTTGTGTACGGGTAGGCGAAATCTTGCACGGACTTGATTTCTGTTGAGTTTACAACTCACAAACTTACCGATTTGAAACTTTAATACAGTTCGAAGCCACGACTGCTGACGTAGTGTGTCCGTATATGGACATACGGTAAGTGTACGGTACAGATATGGCAGGAACCCATACTTGTACCAGCGGGTCCAATTTTTCGTATGGTGGACGGCTGTAATCTATACGGTTGTAACTGTGTACGGGTACGGTGGCCAGCCCCAGATGCGAATGACATACCAGCTGATAGCATAATGCAGATCAGGGGCTGCCCGTCACAAGTGAGTGGGAGAAAGATCTCCGAAGCCAAAAATGAATGTACTGACACGTTCTATGATCCCTCCACTACCTGACTGCTCTTAGATGCCAAGATATCATTGTGCGCATGCCCGTGTGTGTTGTATCAAAGTACCTCGTTCCAGGTAGTACCGAAGACTGTCCCTGTGTTTCCGAATGTGATACAGACCATGTGGGAGACAATCGAGGCGCAGAGCCATATGTTGAGCACTGGCTTTGCCGATTGAGTAACTCCACAGGACGGCTCACAAGATTTAGTAAGTTTAATGAATTACTAATAACTGCACAGAGATATGCACATAAATCAAGTTTGGGGAGCTTGAAGGGACGGGGCAAGAGATTTACAGTCAGGGACATGGCAGGCAAAAGGAAGAGACGAAGTTCAACTCTTTGTTGATCGCCTCCCATTTCGGGTCAGCAGATCACATGACACTTGAGGTGGAGAGGTAGAGGAGCCTCGGGAGCCTCGCAGCCCTCTCTATCAGACTTCTGACTTGTTTGGATTCGCCATAAGTTCCTGGGCGATTCTCCGAGCCAATCAGATGCCGAATAAATCTCATGCTGAATCTCGAAGGCTCACCTGATATGTTTTTTGGGGTTTGCTGGCTCATATTTACTAACTGTGATGATTGCACCAGGTTGTGAGTGCTTTCTGGTGTATTTTCTAAATTAATATAAAATTATGGCCCGTCGGAACCACCAAATCGATTGTGCGTATACTTCTGACTTGTTGACCACACAGTCACCAAACAACATTCTATACTGAAGTCCGGAGTGAAACCAATCGGGCTGCTCAATTATTTTCAAATTTTGGCATCAATTCATAATACATATGTACTGTGTATGGATGTTTTTCACCGCTAATTACATTTCCCCAGCATGATACAAGCATAATATATATCAATAAGTGTCTGTTATACACCACCTCCCAAAACCAGGCCAGGACTGCAAGAAGCCGCCTCTATGTCCTCCGTTGACAATGTTGGAAGCCTCCCACCCAACAGACTCCGGAAATGGCATAATCGATGTTCTTGAGAACATGTTCGAGACAAGTATGGGGATAATCCCAATGTGCTATATTAAGGCAAAATTGGCATGCAAGTAGCAGGCTGAACGCTTAGTGAGGCGTTTAGCGACTTTGATTGAGAGAACAAGCATTAATTATTGTCCTTTAAATGCTAGAAAATGGTCTATAAGTGGTTTGGAATCAAAGGACAGAGCAGAATCAAATTCTTGTTCCATTAGTCTGCTGTGAGGCAAGTTGTCACTGCGGTTGGCAAGTCGAGCTCAGTGAGAAGGTTTGGCATTGTTGGTTTAATCCATCAGCCTGTGAATTATTTTTTACTATCAATTAATGCAAGGCATTTATGCCAGCACAGTAGCTAAAGGATTCAATACACTGAACACTACCTTCCGAGTTAATTGGAGCTTCCGAGTCAATTAGCCTCGCAGCCCTTCAACTTAATGCTGAGTTAATTATGCTCTGAGTGTGCTGTAGTAGTAGTAGTACATATATACACATAACATCAACTTAAAACAGTAATTTTATAATAATTCAAAAGCCCCTGCAAACAAGATATTTCCGGCACCCTTCATAGCCGATGTTTTGATGGCAGCGACCATCTGCAAAGCTTGTGACAACAAATTTTTGTTGCTACTAACCGAAATCAACGGTATTTGTACTGTTTGGCAATTTACTCACTTGACTCTTGAGGCTCATTTGAGGCTCCCGAGGCCCCCAAATCGGTACGGGCACTGACCTGATCGGGATAGCCATCAATTTTTGGATTTTGGAGGTGAGGCCGATCTCAGATCTTATCTTTCTGATGGGTTATGTCTCACCAAAAAACCCCATCATGTTGATCTATCGGACCTTTTAAAACTGCTGCCCTAGGTGTAAAATTACCCAATCTTGCACGAGCCCTAGAATGAGCGCTAGATTCTCAAAATTCAATCCAATTGAGTACTCATCGGTGCTAGCTGATACCAAGCCTCCGTTCTCCGTAGTCTCATAGATGAAGAATAACCATTGTTCTCCACTTGTTATACAACCTCTTATTACCGACAAGCTGAATCTGAAGTCAGATAGCTGTAGCATCGTATAAGACAAGGGACGCACCCGTGCTGTTTACAATGGGATGCTGCCACTATGACTGCTTGACCCATAGCAGCTCGTACATTGTCTCGCTTCGCTTCAAAGATGTTAGAAATGACAGGTCCTTTGATCCCAGCCAGATTTTCCAGGGCGTTTGCAGGATCTTCGAGCAAAAATGCTAACAAACAGAAAAGATTTAGTATACCAAACATCGTGCACACATTATCCGTTGTCCTTATGAGTGTAACGGGCAGGTAATTTTGCAACGAGAAAGTCTACTACACCAGCAAAGGAACAATTGTCATAAAATGTGGTGGTTGCAATAGGGTATTCCAGTATGATGTCGACATCTGTCTGTCTATCAGACATCATCGATGCAATGCGAAGTAAGATAAGATTGATCAGGACTTGGCATCCTGCCTCTGTCTGACAGAAAATTCAAGTATATTATGTAGCAGCCAGTGTCGCACTTACAACAACAGACACGTGGTTTCGAGTCAGTGCGATCAGTTCTTTCAAGACGTCCAAGGTAATCACCTGGCCATTGATGTCAGCCGATCCGATTTCCTTGGCAGCAACGGTTTGGTCTTGGACTAAAAAGAGAGGACCAATCTTGATATTCAAGTTGACTTGAACAAGAATGGTTGGATCAACTTTCGAGAAGGAAGTGTGCTTTTTGTGACATCAATGACTGTCATAATGAATATCTACCTAGATATAGGTATTGTAACGCACCTTAACGAGCTCCAGCGGCGAAGTTGGTTCAAAGTGTCGTGAATTCCCATGGGGAGCTCTTCATCTTCTGGATCCAGCGTTGCATAGAGGTGTTGTAAAGCTAGTGCTGCGATCATCAGTCATGGAATTGGAGAGTTTTCATAATGACAGAGACACTGAGTCTATGGACTATAAGTATAGTTAGTGAAGATAAGTAAAGTAATATAGACTGTTGCGTACCTCAGTCAATGGGAAACATGACTGAGGAGAGAGAAAGCGAACATGAGCAATAAACGAACGTGATTATGTAAGCGAGTCCATATATGGTAAATGAGTGGCGCTGGTGCGTATTGTATGTACTGGTATATAAATCAACACTCCCCCTCAACTAGCATCAGCCCTCAGACCCATTCCAAGCATATGAGCAAGTTCCTTATGGCGTGGCGCATGGAATCCTTTTGTGAAGATGTCTGAAATATTTTGATCTGAAGGAACATATAGTGGCTTGATGGTTTGTTTCTGAACTTCTTCACGAATCCAGTGGTACACTATGTTGATATGCTTTGTATGATTGGTAACTTGATCTGGAGTTTCAATCATGCGAATGCTGGAGGTATTATTAATGTGTAAAGTTGTGCCAATAGTTGGTGCAAATCCAATTTCTGTGAGCAATTGTCTAAGCCAGAGAACTTCACAACCAGCATAAGTAGTAGTGTAGTATTCAGCTTCACCAGTGGAAAGTGCAGTGGCAGTCTGCTTCTTGGATGACCAAGAGAAACAACCATTACCAAGTATCATGGCATATCCTGAGATAGAGCGTCCATTACTAGTGTTTTTGTGAGAGGCCTCACACCTCTAGCATAGTGCAAGACCCCTCAGCTTTCCTTATTTGTATATTTATAATGAAAAGTTGTGTGAGCAATATCATTTTTTTTAAAATCGTGCGTGGCTTTGTGTTTACAGACTTGAGCACTTGCATTCCTCTTCTGATACATATTTTTTTTCTTGCGTGGGATAATATTTTTTTTATTTCATGCGCGGCTTTGTGTTTACGGACTTGCGCACACTTGTACTCCTCTTCAAATAAATATATTGATATTGATATTGATACATACATTTATTCATGTGCAGCTTTGTGTTTATGGACTTGCGCACACTCCTCTTCTGATTATTTTCATTATTTTCATTTTCATGCGCGGCTTTGTGTCTACGAACTTGCACACGCTTGCACTCCTCTTCTATTTTCATTTTTATTTTTATTTCATGTGCGGCTTTGTGTTTATGGACTTGCGCACACTTGTACTCCTCTTCAAATAAATATATTGATATTGATATTGATACATACATTTATTCATGCACAGCTTTGTGTTTACGGACTTGCGCACACTTGCACTCCTCTTCTAATAAATATCTTTTATCTTGCGCGGCTTTGTGTTAAGGGACTTGTGCACACTTGTGCTCCTCTTCAAATAAATTGATTGATATTGATACTTTTATTCATGTGCGGCTTTGTGTTTATGGACTTGCACACACTTGCACTCCTCTTCTGATAAATATTTTTTATCTTGCGTGGCTTTGTGTTTACGGACTTGCACACACTCCTCTTCTGATTATGTTCATTATTTTTATTTTATTTCATGCGCGGCTTTGTGTCTACGAACTTGCACGCACTTGCACTTCTCTTCTGATTATATTTTTATTATTATCATTTACTTTTAGCTCTGCTTTCATTCGTACCTGCGAACAAATACACTCCAATTCCATATTTTAATAATAAAAGGCAATACAGGAAGGTGTGAGGGCTGAGAGGCAAAGGTATAGGTGTGAGGGACTGCACTAAAAAGTCATAGTAATGATTCGGTCAACCATATATATACCCTTCCGTGACTCCAGTGGAGCTGATGCCGATGCTGATACCACCACTGACGCAGGCCCCCTCTCCATCAGGAAAACTAAAATTTCCTTGATTCGGCCTTGGTCGCCTTGACCCAAAGTCAAGGAGGATAAGACGAATCAAGGAAACGACTTGCCTTAAAACGTACTTATCATGGCCTTGGAGTTTCCTTGACAACCGGCATCGGGTATTTTAAGCCCATTTTAAGCACAATTCAAGACATTTTAAGGCAAGTCGTTTCCTTGATTTGTCTTATCCTCCTTGATTTTAGGTCAAGACATCCAAGGCCAAATCAAGGAAATTTTAGTTTTCCTGATGTCCTCGCCCTTTCAATTCTCATTGGCCTTATCTTTCTTCATCTGCTGCTGCCGATTTCTCTCCCTGACGCACTCCTTTTCCTCATTACCCCCCCTTCCCTTCATCGTTATACCCATTTGTATCCTTCTTCCCCAGCAGCCACGATGGCACGCTAATAGTCGCTGACCCGCTACACAGCCGCCACAGACACAGCAACATCTGCATTCCGGCCCTACTCGGTCGGGGATGATGGCAGCGAGAAGGGCAACGTGAACGTGGGCGGGCCTGCATCTGCCAATGGCGCTGCGAATGCGTGTGGGTGGGGTGGGTCGGACTCGGACAAGTTCAAGCTTGAGGGTGGGGCGGCGGAGGGATGTGGTCGTCGTCGTTGGTGGTAGTAATAGCAGTTGAGTAGCTTGACATGCGCGCAGGCTCTCCATGTGTACATTGTTGACCGTGGTTGGCGAGCGAAGATAGGATGTTGCGAAGTTGGATATCACAAAGGCCCACGGCGTACTATCGGTGCCGTCGCCCGAACCGGAGACCGGGATGATCGATACGAGATTTTTGGGCTGCAACGAAGATAGTGTTAGCGAAGATATTATAATACTCACGGAAAGATCCTTCGAGGCTATCGTCAATATCGTTCATCCCCCCTGGTGTAATTCGGAATCCGTCTCACGCCATCCGTGCGGTTCTCCCTGCAGTTGATCGAGAAAATGATCAGTTGTCAATCGACTTTCGCTTCGCGCTCCCATACCAACCCTCCCCCCTTCCTTTACCTCCAAGGTCCTGCGGCTGCATCGGGTGTCTCCCAACTCTACCATTAATGGTCCCCTGCACGAATGAAAATGAAGTACTCCTGCTAACACGGAAGGATAGGTCAACGAAGGGAAGCCAGAATGCGTTGGGCGTGCTGGTGTTCTTGTTACTGTAGTTGTCGCTGTTCAGTGCGTGCAGCGACGAGTTAGTGATGGTGTCGTTGTCTTTGCCTTAGATATCAATTCCTGATATATATCAAGACGTGAAAGAAACAAATAGAATGCAATAAGTTATACTCACGGATATGTCATCTAATTCGAGCTCGCGACAGATGAAGTAGACTCTAGCAAGGGAGCATTGGTAAGGGGATGGTAGCTGGAGCAGGTGAGGGTGATGCAACAAATGTAGAAGCCGCTGAGAATATATGGTGATTCCGATGTACTGTACTGTTCACAGAAGTCGTAGGCGGGTCTCCCATCTTCCTAAAGAGGTTCAGAGACGCATGCTTGGACCTGAGTTTACGGGGGATGCAAAGGTGTTCTGGCTCCGCATCCTGTGGTCTGCGAGAGCTGGAAGGCAAGCGAACGGGAAAGTTGTCGTAGATGTGCTATAACGAGGGCCGTCTTGAGGACAGCGCATCGCTAAGGTTGATATCGGGTCTGGGGGTAGCGCATGTATTTGCCCAGTGGAGAAGCATTTTTTGGCGGGGCGCAGGTGCTAAAACGACTGCCGGACATGCAGTCGTTTCCGGACCGTGTTCACAAGGCAATCAAGTGTAATCAAGAGCCAGCACACCAACCTGTAACAAGCTTGTTTGATTTTACTGGAGAGTGTTCTGACGTAACGTGACTCGGGACATATGGTCATGTTGCACAGCAATGCCATCTTTGGGTACAGTTCCCAGGCGCTGGGAACGACTTCATCTTGATAACCCATCACTGACTCTCGTTATCTCTAGGATATGAGCCGCCAAGTGACTGCTGTTTACGCAGACGAATCTACCATTGCTAGATTCAGCATCGACGCTCAAGCCACCGTCCATGCTCTCAAACAACGCTCATGCTCAGAGTTGGCAAATACAGGTCAACGACATTATGGGTTCACGAACGGCTTTCCCCAAGGCGATGTCGCATCAATTTTTCTAAGTTCAGGTATGATCTCTGTCTTGTTTTCTCTTTGTTAAGGCCCACATGTATTTCAGGTTCCTGTGGTCAACTCGACTTCGATGGATCCGACACAACCATTTCGTCAGTTTGCAAAGCAGACGAAGTCATCATAGCAACAGTGCCCGCCCCTCCCAAGGGTAGCGATATACTCGCACAAAACACAATATCCAATCCCTTGACTAGTCCTCTCCAAAATCAAATCAGTTCTATGTTGCAAGCACATGTTCAAACCATTCATGAGAGTTTCATTCGACGTCTCGAGGAGGCAGTGAAGGCGGAGGGAGAGAAGCGGGAGCAGGCGCTGAAGGCCGAGAGGGAGAAACGGGAGGCGCTGAAGGAGGCACTGAATGCGGAGAGGAAGAAACGAGAGGAAGCGCTGAAGGCGGTGAGCAACAAGCAAGATGAGGTGCTGATGGTGGCATTGAAGGCGGAGCGAGAGAAGCGGGCGGAGGAGCGCGAGCGCGAACAGGCAGAGCGCGAATTAGAGAAGGCAGAGGCGAATAACAAGTACGAATGTCTCAAGAACCATCTGTTGGAAGTTGAGGAAACAACTATGGATACAGTCGGATGGATCGCGAATAACGTGAGCCATCGGTTGTTTAACTTGTCGCATGAAAACTGATTGTGCGAACAACAGGATACCAAAATGCTTGACAGAATCAAGCTACGTCATCTGCTCAACAAAGCGCAGGAAATGCTGGCCATTGCCGCTGGATTGACGCAAGATGCTTTTGGAGCGTCGCTGGCCTGGAGGGAGGCTCTTGGATCTTCGGACGACTTTTCTACCAGGTTGGCCCGTGCTCGTGATCTCTTGCATAACTCTGTCGTCAAACTTGATCCACCCACGCAAACATTTATTTCTTGTCCCGAGGGAATGAGTCTAGTTGTCGAGGCAAGGTCCCTTATCCGGCAGCGAGGTGACAAAGTTGCACACCCAATCACTATCACCCGTCTACATTTCGATGG
>Ga0137415_10001233_pt1 | contig 25313 bp, 11 predicted proteins | sample CZODoug3_1_1_16f_FD_183082 | JGI IMG/M metagenome (GOLD analysis project Ga0137415, IMG submission 183082) | Vadose zone soil fungal communities from Angelo Coast Range Reserve, California, USA - CZODoug3_1_1_16fungal (Hybrid Assembly) | ecosystem: Environmental > Terrestrial > Soil > Vadose...
TGGCAGTGCCACCATGAACGACTCAGGGCGATCGACCGCCAGAAATAGTCCGACAAAAAACGCCAGCCACGGCGTAATCTCCAAATAGACTTCCACCGGGCTCTTCTTTTGAGTTCGCTCTTCCGCCTCCGCGGCGGTTTCCCATTCCAGCAGCCGTTCGTGCGTGACGGTCATGCGCACGATGGAGCGCACTACAGCGTCAATCGTCACCAGGCTTTGATGGCACAGGCACGCCACACGCATGAACAGATTTGCCTGCGACACTCCAAAGTCCGCACCAAGGTTCGTCCAGAACGCGGATGTGAGCAGCGCGCCGCGCGCCCGCGCGATAGTCAGCGCAAACTGCGTATACGCCGGCAACGCTAGCATCGCCAGAGTCACCAGAGTCCAGTACAGCGGGTGCTTGGGGAAAAAGAGCCAGCCGCTCAGGAGCATCACAAACATCGCCATTTCCGTCAGGCTGCGCCGCAGATTATCCAAGATCTTCCAGCGCGAAATGATCGAAAGTGGGTTGTGCACCATCTTTCCGAAGAAGTCCGGCACGCGTGGCAATAGCCAGAAAATGATCTGCCAGTCTCCCCGAACCCAGCGGTGCTTTCTGCGGCTGAACGCACTCATGTGTGACGGATAGTCGTCCACAACTTCGACGTCCGATACCAGCCCGGCACGCGCGTAGGCGCCTTCGATCATGTCGTGGCTCAGAATTGTGTTGCACGGGAAGCGGTGCTCTAGCACCTGCTGAAACGTCTTGACCTCGTAGATTCCTTTTCCCGTAAAGCTGCCTTCACGAAATAGATCCTGGTACACGTCCGAAACCGCCCGCGTGTAAATGTCGAAACCGGCGTCTGATGAAAAGATCGCGGCCAATCGCGACCGGTTTGCCGACTGAATGCTGATGTCCACGCGCGGCTGCAAGATTCCGTAGCCGTCCACAACAGTGTTCGTAGTCGCATCCACGACCGCCTTGTTCAGGGGATGAGCGATTGCCCCTACCAGTCGGTGCGCCGCATTGCGAGGAAGCTCTGTGTCCAAGTCGAGCGTGATCACGTATCGCACGTTGGGCAGAATCGAGAGATTCCCCGTTTTCACCGGAAAATTGTCGTTTGCCCCGAGCAGCAGATTATTGAAGTCCAGCAATTTTCCGCGCTTGCGCTCCCACCCCATCCAGATTCCTTCGGATTTGTTGTAAGAGCGATGCCGATGCAAGAGGAAGAACGAACCTCTTCCCTCCGCGCCGTACTTTGCATTCAGTCCTTCGATCAGTTCCGCGCAAGCTTGAGCGAGTTGGTCCCTCTCGTCGAACTGTTGCCCTGCATCCGGCGGATCGGTAAGCAGCGCAAAATGCAAGTTGCTGTCTCGATTGGCCAGGAATCGGATTTCCAGATCGCGCACGGCACGTCTCATCTGGTCTTCACTGGTCAAGAGCGTGGGCACCGCAACAACCGTCGTGAACGGAGCAGGAATACCGTCTGCAAAGTATAATTTCGGCAAAACTCTTGGAGGAACCAGCGTCGTCGCAATCTGGTTGATCAGCGCAACCGCGCATTCCGCGGCGGGTAACAACAAAAGCGCAACGATAGCAAACCCTGAAATTCGCAAGCCTGCGCCCAAAACCGCTGTGGCAATCAACAAAAAAGTTACAAGTTCGATGGCTAAGATGTAGGAAAAATCCGGCCAGCGCGTCACAAACGCCTGCAGCCGCTCGGCAAACGTCGGCCAGTATCCGATTTCGCGCTCGAGGGCCTTCCGCCCGCCGCCTACCAGGTAATAGCCCACGTGCGACTGCCGTTCTGCGACTCTCTCGTCCACCATAGGATGCAAGCGGCTCGCCAAGCGCAGCGCAGCCTGTGCAATGGATGGCTCGCTTGCATTCGATCGCCCCGCCATCAGCGTGATGGTCTTGCGATAGCTGTCTCGGCTCTCGTAATCCATTTGCGGATATGCGCCGCATGGATCCCTGCGCAAGATTTGCTCGATTACATTGATTCTCTCAAACAATTCCTTCCAACCGGCATCCGACATCGCGCGCAGGCTGGCAACAAGCCTCTGCACACTGTCCGAAGCGCCGGTGGCGTACTCATCCTTGCTATGGCTGATAAAGTACGGCGACACTTCCAGTTCGTTCGCGCGCTCCGCCAAAGCTTCCAGCAATACAAGTTCGGCGTACGGCTTGAGTTGCCAAAGCTCCGCCATTTCAAAAGCGGTTATTTCCTGAACGGCGCCGAAGAATTGCTCAAAAGTCTGCTCGTTGAATTCATAGTTTACAGCACGAAAATAGCTGGCAACGCTCGCATACACGCGCGGCAAGCGACGCCAGCCGACACCCTCAATGTGCACAAGCGGCTTTGCATTGTGTAGCGCCTCGCGGACTTCCTCGAAGCTTTCCCGAAAAAGCGCGATATGGTCGGTGAGAGATTTTGCCTCGCTATCCAGCTTGTGTCCTGCCGTAGCGGCGTCCCGCAGGGCTCGGCAGCGCGTTTCAATCGATTCCTTCGCTTCTCGACACTTCACGTCGAGTAACAGGGGGCGCTCTTTGGCATCGATCACTTGCCAGGATCGCGCTTCCATATGCGCATTGGAGCGAAGTTGCTCGCGTTGCATGGTTGCTGACTGTACCTGCAGCAGTTCGCTGTTATAGCGCTTGCGTCCGCTGTTGCGCACCGAGATCGGCGCCAGTGAGATATCGGGGTCTAAGGGAAATTGTTGTTGCGTTGCCATCATTCTATCCTTGCTCGGTTCATCGATAACTTGCTGCCTGCAGTTCGAACATCTCGGCGTAGCGCCCGCCTCGGAGCAGCAACTCCTGGTGATCGCCCTGCTCGGCAATTTGCCCTTGCTCCAGGACAAGAATTCGGTCCGCCATCTTCACGGTTGAAAATCGATGCGAAATCAGGAGCGCCATCTTGCCTTGCGTCAATTCGGCGAAGCGCTGAAATACTTCATGCTCCGCTTTCGCATCCAGCGCCGCCGTGGGTTCGTCCAGTATCAAAAGCTGCGCGTCGCGCAAATATGCCCTCGCCAGAGCCATCTTCTGCCACTCGCCGCCAGACAGGTCCACGCCCCCCTCAAATCTTCTTCCGAGAATCTGGTCATAGCTCTTCGGAAGCTTGCGAATCACCTGCTCGGCTAAGCTCTTCTGTGCCGCCGAACGCACCCGGAAGGTGTTCTCGCGCTCTTCAATTTTCCCGATGGCGATGTTTTCCGCCGCCGTCATGTCGTAACGCATGAAGTCCTGGAAGATCACACCGGTTTCTCTCCACAGATCTTCCAAGTCGTATTCCCGCAAATCCACGCCGTCCAATAAAATCTGTCCTGCGGTTGGGTCATACAGCCGCGTGAGCAGCTTAACAATCGTCGTTTTGCCCTGGCCGTTCTCTCCGACCAGAGCCAAACGTTCGCCACGCCTCAAGTGGAAGCTGACGTCGCTGAGCACCAGCCGTGTGTGCCCTGGATACGTGAACGAAACGTCGCGGAACTCAAATCCTTGCAGGATTGGCCGTGGCACGGAAAGCGCGTTCGGTTTCGAGGACACCGTTGGCTTCATCGCAAAGAAGTCCAGCAGGTCCGTCACGAAGAGCGCTTGATCCGCAATGGTTGAGAATGTGGCGAATACCGCCTGGATGTTCGTGCTGGCTCCGGCAATCGCTCCGGTCAAGAAGTAGAGGGAGCCGATCGTCAAAGCCCCAACGACGGTTTCATAAATCACGAACGCATAGCTGCCGTAATACCCGAGCGTGCCCAGCAGGCTCAGCAGCCCTCCGACCATCAGCCTGCGCTTCGCCAGTCCTACGGTCTGTTCGTGCAATTCATTCGAGAGCTTCGCATACCGGCTCACCAGGAACGGCGCAAGCCCGAACAGCTTCAGTTCCTTCGCGCTTTCCTTACTCCCGCCGAGCACTCGCAAGTACTCCATCTCGCGTTTCGCGGGCGTTTGCCGGAAATTCAGCGAGTACCCCATGAACGCGAAATGCGTCTCTCCCAAAAACGCCGGCACGACGCAAGCCACCAGCGCGATCAAAATCCAGGGAGAGAAGAACAGAATTCCGGCCGCCAAGCTGACCGTTGTAACCAACTGCTGGATAAGCAGCCCGGTCGCCTGAATCAGAACAATGCGATCCGTTCCCTGCACACGCGCCCGTTCCATCCGGTCATAAAAGGAGGGATCCTCAAACGACGTCAAGTCCAGCCGCGACGCGTGCTCCATGATTTTCGTGCTGATGTGCCGGCTGTACTTGTCCGCGAGCACCACATCGCAAAAATTGATCAGCCGCACAAGGATTGCTGCCAGGCTCGCGAGTCCAAATTCCAGTGCCACCAGCCACCAAAAATAATGGGGAAGCGCCGTGTGCCGTGCAGTCAGGTTGTAAACGTCATCGATAATGACTTGCGTGACTTTCAATACAGCCAGGGGCAGCAGCGCCGTTACGATTCGCAGCGTCACGCTCGCCACGATCACCTTCGGCGCCGCCTCCCACACCATGCTAAGTACAGGCGGAATATTCTTGAGGGCTTGAAGCCGTTCGCGCCAACGCGGGGCAGTCTTTGAAATAGCGGCCATTTCGCCGGCTCCTCACCTTCACTAAATCAGTTACAAACGGGATAACTGAATGCGCCCGGCAAGCTGGTTTCAGCACGTCGGGGGCCACGCGATTGTTGGCGTAACCTACTGCAAACGCGTCCTTTAGCCAACCAGGAGCTCTGAGTTCTTCTGTTTTTTTTTCGCCCTCTCCGCAAGTTCTTCATACCTCTCGTAGCTTTCGGTACGCCGTTGAAGTACCAAACACGCTACTGGTAATCAATCGGTCTAAGGCCGCCTACAATATTTCCTCTAGAAGCCCAGCGTTCCGTGCGAATCGATGCTGCGTGCATCTAAGTTCCGAGAGCCTTCTAGGTGAATCGCACAACAAAACAGCGCATCGCACGATTGGTCCTTGCGTTCCTGTTCACCATTACCAATGGCGGGATTTCCTCCGCCTACGAAGTGCCGCTAACTCCCGCTGCTTTGCATGAGGCTTATATTCTGGGGCAGCGGAATGATCAGGCCACGGCCAATTTTCTAAATCCATACATCAAGCAGATCACCGACAATTCTCAAGCGGCCCACATTGCAGAGATTGAGATACTCACTCCCTTCGCCCAAGTCGTCGATCTCTCCCGTCGCTTCACTAGCGGCTATACCGAAGAACAGGCGGCGCGCGAATACCATCAGCGCGGTGACACGGTTGTCGTTCGCATACTCCTCATGCTCCCGGCCGCATACCCGAAACCTGACAATTCACTGAGCCAAACTCCCCCGCCCCCGCCGCAGCCCCCCGCCCCAACTACGGCCCTACAGCCTGAAAACTTTTGGCAAAATTTTCGTTTTGAGACTAAGCAGCACGGCAAGACGATTCCCACCCGCTTCATCCACAACAAGCCTATCTACTCGACCCCGACCAAAGACACACCCGGAGTGCTGGACGGAGCAACGGTGTGGCTCGAATATGACGCGAAGGATGTGGCGTCGGACGAAACTGTTGTCGAGGTCACTACTCCCGAATCAAAAACAATCAACGCGACTTTTGATTTGAAGAAGCTCCGCTAAGTAGAGCGCAGCAGAAACTGGGTGCATGAATCAGGCACTTCCGAGGCCTCGCTTTCGCATCTTTAAGAGGAAGGAGCTTCGGCGGTTTCGTGGCCCTTCGGCAACTGCGTCTTGATGTCGTACTTCTGATTCGCTCGCACTTCGATTTCCGTCTGGAACGACTGATAACCCGGCAGCGTAATCTTGATGCGGTGCTTGCCCGGGCTAAGCAGCATGGCTCGTCCCGCGCCTCCAAACTCATGCGCGTGCCCCGCGTACTGATCGTCAACAAAGACCGCCGCGCGATCCGGGTCAATCGACAATCTCACTTCCGCGCTCACAGTGGGGTATTGGGCGCGCGGATCTTTCGCCAGCGATACTCGAACCGTATGCACAGCATTCGGTTCGATTTGGATCTTTTCGTCGACCGAACGGTAGCCCGCCTCGCGCACCGATATTTCGTGCTCACCGGGCAGCAGCAACAGTTTCTTCGAGCCCTTCAGTTCATTGAGGTATCCCACATATTTGCCGTCCACCCACACGCCAGCCGTTTTTGCCGGGCCGTTCTGGGGCAGGAAGCGAACTTCTCCCAATATTTCATTGTTCTGGGCTTGAGTGTGTAGCGCAAGCGCGCACAAGAATGCGAGGAACACCACAACCTTTAATACTTTTGAAATTCTTGGCTGCATAAGAAGCCCCCGTTTAGTCGCGATTAGACCGTTAAACAAGATGAGATGCAGGCGGACGGCCAGGGAGGTGCGCCTTTGCCCTTCGCTAAGTAGCTGTAAACATGAGATTTACATGGCCACCCACTTGCTGGGCAGGTACTGGAACCGATAAATCTTACTCTATCTGCGTTAGCCCGGAAGGCTGGCCCTCTGCACCGCAATCGCTCCGGCTAACTGCATTCCGGGTGCCGGCCCGGAAGACTCTCTCACCACAAACTCCGGCGCGATCGCGATTTCCGGTTCGTAGGTCCCTTTTTCCTCGATACGCTCAATCACCGTTTGCGCCGCGATCTGCCCCATCCTCAATAGCGGTTGCCGCACCGTCGTCAGAGCGGGATTGCTGAAAGCCGCGCCTGGGATATCGTCAAATCCCACCACAGACACGTCGCCTGGCACTCGCAACCCAGCTTCGCGGAACGCCCAAATGGCGCCAATCGCGGAAATATCGTTGTAAGCGAAAACGGCTGTGAACGGCTTCTTTCGCGCCAGCAATTGCTTGCCTACCGGATACCCAATCACCGGTGTCGAATCCGTTCCCTCGATTTGCACGACCAGTTCCGCGCGAATGCGCACCCCTAACTCTTCGGCCACTTCCACAATTGCGTCCCAGCGCACGGCCGAATCCGAGCTGAAAGTTTGGCCCTTCAAGAACGCAATTTCCTGGTGTCCGAGATCTTGCAGGTGCTGCAAAGCCATCCTCGCCGCGCGCTTGTGATCCAAAACGATGTTCGTTACTCCCGCCACGCGCTGATGTCCTGCCACGGCCACGGTGGGCAGCGCTGGCTGCTCCATGATCGAAGTGTCCACTGTAATGAAGCCCTCGACGCCACGCGATTGCAGCATCTGCGAATACGTTTGCAGCAATTTCTTGTCGTGCCGATGGATTACCGTAAGAAAAAGAAAGTTGTTCTGCCGCAAATGCTGCTCGATCCCGCTGATGATCATCGAGCCATACGCATCGCCGATTTCTTCCGCGATAACGCCGATGGTATACGTGCGCTGCAGTCGCAGAGAGCGCGCGAAAAAATTCGGCCGGTAATTCAGCTCGCGCGCTGCCGCCAGGATTCGTTGCTTCGTATGTTCAGGAATCGAACGCGCCGCCGATGAATTATTCAGCGCCGCCGACACGGTGCCCGGTGTCAGACTCAGGTGCTCCGCGATTGTTTTCAGGGTAACGCGTTCCGGCCGGCGGGCACCCGCCTTGGCCTTATTGGGGGTCTTCATCGCTGCCTCGACGTTACTTCCCGCATACTCCTACGTTACCGTGCGGCTCGCTTCAACGTCCAGCCGTCGATTCCCATGATCGTCGGCCTGCGCGCTCTGGAAGAGCGGGACGATACCTGAAAACTGTGCCTTTAGCCTTCGACTAAGGGGCACACTTAGAAAGTACGCGCACCAGCCAGTTCTTGCTGCACCGCAGAATATCATTATTTTTCTGCTTAAAATTAACTTTTTTGCTTGACACCGGGACGCGCCGCATTTACGTTCATTCCAGTTGTAAAGGGTGGCTTGTGGGCTTCCTCTCGTCGGTTCGACGTTTCCTGGGAATCTGACGTTTGGTTAAAAACTGGGGTGCGGAGGTGGTGGATGCTGTTCCTTCTTTCAGCGTCTTCTCGTGTATCTAAATTCGTCTCAAAGTCCTTCCGTTTGTCGCACGCATTGGTTCTTTGCATGCTCTTTCTAGGCGTTTCGAGCCAGGCATTCGGCCAAAACGCGACCGTTGTTGGGACCGTCACGGACCCAAGCGGCGCCGCTGTTGCCAGCGCGACCATTACTATCACTCACATCGAAACGGGTCAGGCCTACCATCTCACCAGCAACAGTGATGGGCAGTATGTCGCGCCCGACCTTCCGATTGGGCACTACAACATTAAGGTCGAAGCCGCGGGATTCAAGGTCGCAGAGCAGAAAGGCGTGGTCTTGCAGGTTGGTGATCGCATTCGCCTGGATTATCAGATGGCCATGGGCGGGGCCAGTGAAACCGTAACGGTAGAAGCCAATGCCGTGCACGTGCAAACGGATACTGGCGAAGTCAGCAACGTGATCACCGACCAGCAGTTGGCGCAACTCGCGGTGAACGGGCGCAGCGTTTACCAGCTTGCTCAGTTGACGCCTGGCGCATCGAGCACGATCAACAATTTCGTCAACACGCCGGTCGGCGGAGACTCCAACGTTGAATTCAACGGCATGCGTCAGAACCACAACATCTATTTGCTAGATGGTGGCGAAGATGACGACCGCGGTGGCGCAGGCGGCATGAGCATTGCGCCGTCTACGGATGCGATCGCGGAGTTTCGCGCGCTGACATCGAATTACAGCGCTGATTACGGCCTTTCTTCGGGTGCTACGATGACCATGGTGCTCAAATCCGGCACAAACACGCTGCACGCCTCCGCATGGGAATTCAATCGTAACGATGCCTTCGACGCTCGTGGCTTCTTTAACCCCGCCCCCAACAAGCTTGCCAAACTGAGACTAAACGTCTTCGGTTTCAACGTCGGTGGCCCCGTTACCTTCGGGAAGTTGTATAACCCCGAGCGCAAGAAGACCTTCTTTTTCTACAACATGGAATGGCGGAGGCTGATCCAGGGGAATACCAACACCGCACAACCGGTCCCGATCCCGGCCACCTACGGCGGGAACTTTACAGGGTTCCTTCCAGCAGATGCGAAGGACGTTAACAACATTCCGATTCCTAATTCTGGCTTGCACGCTCCTTGCGCAAATCAAATTTCATCGACTCAGCAAGCTATTTTTGCGAGCGCTGGACAGGCGCTCAGCACTCCAGACGCCTCTGGGAATTGCACACCAAACACTAAGGTGGGGGTAGCGCAGAATCCCACTTTCGTCCCCTTCAATGCCAACAGGCTTCCGTTCGTAGACGGGAACGCTGCAGCGTTGGCGAATGCCGGCATTTTTCCGGCGCCGACCAGCGGGAATCAGTTTCTCGGCAGCGTTAACACTCCCACGAACCTGAAGGAAGAGGTCGTTCGCATTGATCACAACTTCACCAGCAAGTTTTCAGTATTCGGCCACTTTATCGCTGAGCAGGTCACACAGGGGTATGCGATCAGCCAATGGAGCGGAGCCAACGTGCCCACCGTCGGCGACACATTTGGCAATCCGTCGTATAGTGCTGTCATCCATACGACGTATACCATCAGCCCGACTCTCCTGAATGAGGTTGCTTTCAATTACAACGGGAACCGCATTAATATCATCCCGCAGGCGGGGGCGGGCTTGGCAAGCTTGGCGCTTCCCAGCGGCTACAATTCTGCGAACTCCCGCTTGTTCAGTGGGCCCAACAACCTGAATCGCATTCCCAATATTGACTTGAAAGGGTCAACTGGCACGCAGTTCGAGATTTCCAGCTGGCCGTGGCGAAACAAGGCCGACGACTACCAGATTCGCGACGATCTCTCCTGGACAAGGGGAGCCCACCAACTCAGGTTCGGCTTTAGCTGGGCGCTCTACAAGAAGGTTCAGGACCTCTTCGGTCAGACGCAGGGCGGGTTCAACTTTGACGGCACCTTTACCGGGAACGACTTCGCTGACTTCCTGCTCGGATACTCCAAGTCGTACCAGGAACTTGCTGTGCAAGACCACGGCTTGTGGAACAACGTGTCGTGGGCTTCCTACGTTCAAGACAACTGGCGCGTGAATCGTCGGCTGACCCTCAACCTCGGGCTACGCTGGGACGGTGTGCCGCATACCTACGAAGCGAACGACCGCATGGGTAACTTCTACCCCGAGCTGTATGATCCAGTCAAAGCCGCATCCATGAATCCCGATGGAACGATCAAGTCTACCAGCCTCGGTCTGGGCTTCAGCCCGAACCCGATTCTCGCGGGCGTTCCCCTCTATCTAAATGGCATCGGTATTCCGGGCCAGAACGGTATACCAAAGGGTTTGGTTGACAATCACTGGGGGGCGTTTGGCCCGCGTCTCGGATTCGCCTACGACCTCAACGGTCGGGGAAAGACCGTTGTTCGCGGCGGTTTTGGCATGATGTACGAGCGGATTCAGGGCAACGACATGTACGATGCCGGTCCGAACATTCCGTTCAGTTTACAGGTCAATACGCCAGGGCCTGTTGAACTCGACAATCCGAGCGTTACTCTCTCCACGGGCATCGTCCATACCGCCGCCAATCTGCCGATCAACCCGGCCAGCATCACTGGTTTGAACAGGCAAGCGTACAAATTGCCCACCAGCTACCAGTGGAGCCTTGGCGTGCAGCACTCACTCAGCACCAAGACTGTCGTGTCCTTGGTTTATGTTGGCAATACGAATCGCTTCCAGAGCGACCGCACGGAATACAACTTGCCCTTGCAATCTGCCCTGGCTCCGATTATCAACGGCGTCGGCGGGGCGAACTACAACACCGCGCCAGGTCTGCCGTTTCCGGGCTTCCATTCCATCCGTCTTTCCACCAACGAAGCCAATTCTCATTACCACGGGTTGCAGCTCGACGTGAACTCGCAAGTCGGCCGCGATCTCTATCTGCGCGCCTTCTATACGTATTCGAAGACAATTGATCCAGGGACAGGCAACACGGCCGGCACCAATGGCGGCAGCGGGGGCCAAGATCTGCAAAACGTCTCTAATCCTTACTTGGGTTGGAGATACGACGTAGGGCCCAGTGGCTTTGACCGCACCCACATTGCCGTGGTCAATTTCATTTACGACATCCCGCTCTTGCGCGGGACACAGAGCAGGCTCCTGAAAACGGCGCTCGGCGGCTGGCAAGTCTCCGGCATCGTCACCATGGAGTCAGGCCTACCGGTCAACATCGGTCTCACCGGCGGCCAGGCTGGTAACGCCTTGCCCAACGCCACCAACCGTCCCAACCTCGTCGGCAAAATTTCCTATCCGAAGACGGTCGGAGTTGGGAACCAGGTCATCCAATATCTTGATCCGTCCGCCTTTGCGCTTCCGGCGGTAGGTGCTTTTGGCAACTTCGGCCACAACGCTGTGCGCGGTCCGGGCCGCGACAACTGGAACCTGTCGCTGTTCAAGAACTTCGTCTTCAGTGAAACTCGCGGCAGCCGGCTGGAATTTCGCGTCGAGACTTTCAACACGTGGAATCACACCCAGTTCAACCAAGTCAGCAGCAACTTTGGCTCGAGCAATTTCGGCCAGTACACCTCTGCCTTTGACCCGCGCATTATGCAGCTCGCGTTGAAGGCGTACTTCTAACCGAACCGTTTCCGGCCCCATCCGCGTGGGTCGTGTGGTATCACAGTCGCGGAGGAGCGGGTTTTTTGCCTGCTCCTCCGCGTTTTGCTGCAGAGACCTGCACTCGCACCGACAAGGTACGGGAAGGTTCGAGTTTTTTCGATTGCTAGAATGAGCCAGTCACAGCAAACCTCGCTCCTCCGGGTTCCGCACCTAGCGTCGATACTGATCTGCCTTTTCGTCTCGCCCCTCTCCTCTCTCTGCCAGGACAGCGGCGCCGAAGGAACTATGCTCCGTGGCGACCGAGCGGAAATTTCCGTCACCCTGCGCGACAGCTCAGGAGAACCTATCTCCGCACCGGCATCCGTCAAGCTTTACCACGACGGAATCCTGCTGGACCAGAAAGCAGCCTCGCGTGGTCGCGCCTTCTTCGTGCCCCGAACGCTTGGCAATTTTGCCGTCATAGCAGAAGCAACGGGATACAAGGCCGGACAAAAAGATTTATCTCTGAACGTAGCCGTGAAAACTGAGGTCGACGTTTACCTGCAGTCGTCCGCGAACGATACCATTGGAGTCCCCGGCAAACCGCTGCTCGCTCCCAAAGCCAGGGAAGCCTTCGATAAAGGGTTGCAAGCCATCAACGCCAACAAGCTGGATGAGGCGGAGAAGTACATCGGTCAAGCGATGAAGCTCGCCCCAGGCCATCCCGACGTGCTTTTCCTTCAGGGAGTCTTATACCTGAATCGCCGAAATTGGCCACAGGCACAGACCGTTCTGGAAAAAGCGACACAGATGGATCCCGCTAACCCACGCGCGTTCGCTGCCCTGGGAATGGCGCTTTCCAATCAGCGCAAATACGAAGAGGCCATCCCTCCGCTCGAGAAATCGCTTCAGTTGGACGCTAGTGGTTGGGAAACGCAATGGACCTTGGCGAAGGCGTATTACTATCACGAACAGTATGGGGAAGCGTGGAAAGCATCGCAGCAAGCTCTCGCTGACTCGAAAGGGCAAGCGCCCCAAATCGAGCTTCTCGTTGCCCAGTCACTCACTGCTCTCGGACAGTATGAAGGTTCGGCGAAGACTCTGCGCGAATTCTTGAGAGATCACAGCGACCGCCCCGAAGCCGCCACGGCACGCCGTTGGCTGGATGGTTTGGTGAAAAACGGAAAAATCCGTCAGGAATAGCGCGCCACGAGCCACAACTCCCAAGAAATGGGTACACTGCTTCTGTCGCGTTCAAATTCCTCGCTATGAATATTCGGAAAATACACTGCGCCGCCGCATTGTTCTTCTCAACCATCCTGGCAGCTGCCCAGACGCCCAAGACCCTGACCCCATCCGAAGCCGTCGCCCTTGAGCAGCAGGGGAAACTCGCGGAAGCCGAAGGAGCCTGGAGGCAGATCACACAAGCCAGCCCGCGTGACGCCGTCGCATTTGCGAGCTTAGGCCTGGTCCTGGCGAAACAAGGAAAGTTTCAAGAGGCGGTTTCCGCTTATAAAAAGGCCGGAGCTCTCAATCACAATCTGCCGGGCCTTCAGCTCAATTGGGGCCTGGCGGAATTCAAACAAGAGCATTTTGAGGCTGCGATTTCTCCTCTAAGCGCCGCGCTGGCGGCTGATCCTCAAAACATGCAGGCGCGTACGTTGCTCGGCCTGAGTTGCTACGGCGCCAAGCGTTTTGCGGAAGCCGTGAAGTATCTTGAGTCGGCTACCAAGTCGGACCTGGCAAATACAGAATTACACCGCGTTCTGGCGCAGAGCTGCTTGTCCGCCAAGGAATACTCCTGCGCGCTTGCGGAATTCCGCCAGATTCTGGAGCACGATCCGGACTCCGCGGCCGCGCACATGCTGAGTGGGGAAGCGCTCGACGGCTTGGGCAGAACTGTAGAAGCCATTCCGGAGTTTGAGGCTGCCGCGAAGGCGGCGCCCCGGGAGCCCAACGTCCATTTCGGTCTCGGCTATCTCTACTGGAAGTTGCACAAGTACGACGAAGCCAAGACCGCGTTTGAAACCGAGCTCAGCATCGATCCCGGCCATGCGCAATCTCTCGCTTACCTGGGCGATATCGAACTGAAGAAGAATGCCCCAGACAAAGCGCTTCCTCTGCTCCAGAAAGCTACGAAGATGAGGAATGACCTTCGCGTAGCCTATCTGGATATCGGGGCCATTCTTTCGGACCAGAAAAAATACCCCGAGGCTCTCGCCGCCCTTCGACGCGCCGAGAAATTGGACCCCGGTCAGCCCGATGCCCATTACCGGCTCGCCCGTTTGTACCGCGCCATGGGAAACACGGCAGCGGCCGAAAGGGAATTCGCCAAGGTCAGCGAATTACGGGATAAGGCCGAAGACTTGGCTCCCAAAATGGCCTCGCCCCCAGCGTCCTCTCCTGAGTAGGCTGTGCGCGGTCCGCTCTCATGGAAATCCGCCGATTTCCTTGACTTCCAAGAGCCCGTGATCAACTAGGAGATCTTTGAAACCGCAGCGAGTGTCAAAAACAAGGCGGGTACTAGGCCCTCAACGAAACTCCCTAGCGGAGCTATAGAGCGGCTCTCCCCCGGGCGGGCTGCCGCAAATACCGCGAGCAGCCTTAGAATAACAATATTTTTCTCCGGAATATCATTATTTTCGCTTGACAAGCATTCGGAGCAGGGCTATATATCAGCGCTAGTAGAAAAGTATTACGTCCTTTCCAACAGTTTTTTTGGTGGTGGGTCCTTAACTCAATCAGGGTGGGTTGAGTAGGAAAGTTCACTAGATCAGTCGCATCGCATTCTCTCTGTGCGTGCGCCTGCCCCCAAGTGAACTAATTCTGCGAGGTGGGTAAAAGAATGAAGAATCAAGCGTCTCTCTTGTCCGGCGTAGATCTCAATTTCCGCACAATCTTAGTGTTCTGCTGCGCGTTGCTGTTGATGCTTGGAGCTTCCAGAAGCGTGCAAGCGCAAGTCACGACCGCCGCCTTGCGCGGCAGTGTCACGGACGGTCAAGGCGCTGCTATTTCGGGCGCTGAAGTGACAATTACCAATGTAGAGACCGGCTTCACGCGGACGGTAACGTCCGGGGCCGACGGCGAGTACAACTTTCCCGACCTCCCTCTAGGTTCCTACAGGCTTCGGGTTGCCCATTCGGGTTTCAAGACCGGACAACAAACCGGAATCATTCTTCATGCCAACGACAGCTTGGTGATTAATGTCGCTCTGAATGTAGGCGCCGTGAGCGAAACCATTACAGTTGAGGCCACACCCATTGCGGTTGAGACTACGAGCGGCGAACTGTCTGGCCTCATTCAGAGCAGTCAAGTGGCCGAGCTACCCTTGAACGGGCGGAATTTCATGCAGCTCTTGACCTTGGTCCCTGGTGTGGCTCCCGCTGAGGCCTTTAGCATCACGAATAAGGGGCTGAAGGGAGCCTCGGACGTTTCCGTTAGTGGCGGTCCTTCCAATGGCAATCAGTGGCTTGTAGACGGTGCGAATAATAACGATACTGGCTCGCAGCGCACCATCCTCATTTATCCTTCTGTCGACGCGATCGAGGAATTCAAGATCGAGCGGAACAGCTACGGTCCTGAGTTTGGTCTCTCGGCCGGTGGGCAGGTCAGTATTATCACCAAGGGCGGGACTAATGATTTTCACGGTGGTGTGTTTTACTCCGGACGAAATGACAAGCTGAACGCTTATGATACCGAACTAAAGGCGGGCTGCCCGACCTGCGCGAAGAACAAATTCCGCGGGAACGACTACGGCTTCAACGTGGGCGGCCCGATCAAGAAAGATAAAGTCTTCGTTTTCTATTCGGAAGAATGGAACAAGCGAATCGAAGGCTTGGTCCGATCCGCTCGCGTACCGACAGCCGCCGAGAGAACTGGCGACTTCTCGGCCATCGCTGCTTGCCCCGCGTCCGCTGGCAACAAAGCAAAGGGACACAACGATCTCGGCTTCCCGATCGATCCCGTTACCGGGGCGCCCGCGCTTCACGACCCCGCCGGACTCGTCGGCAATCAGTCCTTTGGTGCCTCTCTGCCGACCGCTCGACAGGTGCCCTCGTCACTTAGCACGGCCTTCATGAGCATGTTTCCATCGCCGACACTTTCAGATCCTTGCGCGTCCACTAACTGGACAAAATCCCTTGGCGTGCCCACTCCATGGCGTGAGGAGAATGTTCGTGGCGACGTCAATCTCACTAAGAGCCTCAGGCTCATGATGCGTTATACACAGGATTCGTGGCAGCTCGGTCCTCCCTCGGCCGGATTCGGATGGGGGAGCAACTCCTTAGGCATGATCGACGAGTCATGGACGCAGCCGGGGAAGATAGCCACCGTCAAGTTGAGCAAAACCATAGGCTCCACCATGGTCAATGATTTCCAGTACAGCTTCTCCCAAAACAAGATCACAATTAACCCAACGAATGTTCCGCTCGAACAGTCTCTGAACAATGCCATTCCCACTTTCTTCCCACTGTCCGGGAAGCTCTACGGGGATAAGGGTCCCAGCGTTTGGTTTCAGGGCGCTACCAACATGCCAGGTGTTTGGACGATTGCTCCCTGGGCTAATGAGCAGGACCTGAACACTTGGCAGGACGATTTTTCAATGGTGAAAGGCAGGCACACGCTCAAATTTGGTGGCTCTTATAGTAGAAACATGAAGGATGAGCAACAGTCTAACTCTGAATTTGGGACCTTAGGTGGACCCGTCGGTTTTAACGGTTGCAATGGCAGCATCACTGGGGCCTGCCCGAATAGCACCGGCAACACCACTGGATATAACGTTGCCGATTATCTGCTACAAAACATGGCCGTCAATTTGACGGAATCCAACACAATTTTCGTTGGCAAGCATCGCTGGCAGAATACCGAATTCTATGCAGGCGATACTTTTCGCCTGACCAGCCGCTTAACAGTCGTCTACGGGTTCCGCTGGTCGTTCCTCCCGAACCCCTACCTTGCTGATGACCGTTACACGATCTTCAGTCCTACCGCTTTCAATTCGGCACTCGGAACTGCTCCTTGTAATGGACTCCTCTACTCGCCAGGCTTGAACTCTAACCCGTGCCCAGCGGGAACAGGAGGCACCGCCGGGCCAAACCGCGCTCTGTGGAACAACAATAATCATCTAATTGCTCCCCGACTCAGCTTGGCGTGGGATCCGACAGGTCGCGGCAAATGGGCTATTCGCGCCGGCGTCGGCCAGTTCTTCAATCGCGACCGCCTGTACACACTTCAGATCTCCGGATCGAATCCTCCATTCATCGGGAACTTCAGCTCGACGAACGGGCGTTTCCTCAATGTCGATCCGACCACCGCTGCCGGACAACCAGCTGCCTGCGCCCCCAATTGCTTTAGCACTGGTCTAGGGCACCCGAGCATTGGAAACGACCTCGGCAACCAGATGCCAAATAGCTGGCAATTCAATTTGAGCGTCCAAAGAGAGCTTTGGAAAGACGCCGTCTTGGAAGTGGGCTACGTGGGGAATCGCAACCTGCATTGGCAGATCCGGCAGGATGTTAACGCCGTTGCCCCCGCGAACCGCTTGGCCTATTTCCAAGACCAAGGATGTTCTGTGGCGATCTGCGGTCTATCGAATAGCGATGCCCGCGCTGCGCTTCGGCCCTTTGGAGCCGCGGTGCAAGACAATGGCATCAACTACTACGCACGCAATGGCCAGTCCAACTACAACTCACTGCAGAGCTCGTTTAACATGCACTTCACGCGCAACTCTATATTCCAGGCTTCTTACACGTGGTCCAAGCTCATTTCAGACACTCAGCTGATTGACTCGCCCACATACAACGTGGACTTCTACAATCCGCGCGCCAACCGTGGCCCCGATCTACTCAACCGGCCCCACATTTTTGTGGCCAACGTAATTTACAATCTGCCGGCCTTGCAGAACCAAAACAAGTTAGTTCGAGGCACCGCTGGCGGATGGGAGCTCAGCACGATCCTAAACCTCGCCTCTGGGCCCTCGCTGACTCCTGTAATAGGCTCCGATTATGCTGGCATCGGCGACTCAGGTGCCCAGCGGCCCATGCGCGTGCCGGGTCAGTCATGCCGTGCAAGTGGCGGCAATGGCAGACAGTGGTTCAATCCCAACGCCTTCACCTTAAACGGCCTCCAGATCGGGCAAATCGGCAATTCCGGTGTTGGGATCTGCTCGGGGCCGGGCAACAGTGACGTAGACCTTTCACTTCGTAAGAATTTCAGAATCACGGAACGCATTAAGATGCAGTTCCAGATGGATTTCTTCAATCTATTCAATCATCCACAATATCAAGCCAGTGCGATTAGGATGAACTGGGACTTCAACACTCCAACCCGAACCCCGGGCGCAGCCTCATCCGCACTATACGCAGACAAAAACGGCAATCCCATCTTCCCGGCTTCCGCTGTGCCTGGCTTGACCGGCTGCAACGGCTCTAGTCGATTGGCAGATCCCAACGGTACTGCTGCGGAGACTCTGTGCGCCGCATCTATCATCAACACCACATTCAATCCTGGTCAAAATTTCGGCCTCGCAACGCAAACGCGCGAGAACGGATGGCGCCAGATTCAATACGGACTTCGGTTCACCTTCTAACCGGGAGAACAGAAGAAGATCGCAAAAGCGTCCCGCCAGCTGAACCGTTGGCGGGACGCTCCATTTTTCAACCTCAGGATTCAGGGTCTAGCGAGGTTTGTTCGCCAATAAAAAATCTCCCTGCGTTAGAATGGAGCAATGTTCGGTAATCCCTTAGGGCGTTTCCTGTTACATTTGTGTGTCTCGGTCTTTGTTTCAGTTGCCCCCCAGTTGGTCTACGCGCAGGCCGGCGGCCCGCAGCGCGTTCCCGTCCCGCCCCCCCTCGCCAAGCCGAACGCCTCCAAGCCCAAAACGGATCGCAGCGTCCTTGCTCCCATTCCTGCCTTCAAAGACGTCGCGAAACAACTCGGCGTCACCGTTCCCCACATCGCCGCTCCCGAAGCGCACTACGTCATCGATTCCACGAGCGGGGGCACCGGCCTCTTCGATTGCGATGATGACGGCCGCCTCGATATCGTCCTCGTGAATGGTTCGACCGTCGAGCGCCTGCAACAAGGCGGCGATCCCATGGTCACGCTTTACCATCAGGAACCGGACGGCTCCTTCAAAGACATCACCGCCGCCGCCGGCCTGACGCGCAAGGGCTGGGGAATGGGTGTCGCGGTCGCTGACTTCGACAACGACGGCAAGCTCGATCTATTCGTCACCGGCTACACCGGCAGCGTCCTCTACCACAATCTCGGAAACTGCAAATTTGAAGACGTCACCGACAAGGCCGGCGTCCGCGGCAGCGGCTTCATGACCGGCGCCGCCTGGGGCGACTACGATCGCGACGGCTACGTAGACCTATTCGTTTCCCGCTACTCCCATCTCGATCTCAACAATCTCCCGCAGTTCGGCAGCAACAAATTCTGCCGCTTCAAAGGCATCCTCGTCCAATGCGGTCCCTGGGGCCTCGAAGGCGAAAGCGACTTCCTCTATCACAATCGCGGCGACGGCACCTTCGAAGAAGTCTCCGTCAAAGCCGGCGTCCACGACGATATCGGCTATTACGGCCTCGGTGTAATGTGGGTCGACTACGACGATGACGCCTGGCCCGATCTTCTAGTCGCCAACGACTCCGTCCCCAACTACCTCTACCACAACAATCACAACGGCACCTTCACCGACGTCGGCATGCTCACCGGAGTGGCCCTCAGCGGTGAGGGCATGGAACTCGGCAACATGGGCGTCGATTGGGGCGACTACGATCACAGCGGCCGCCTGAGTTTTTTCGTCACCCACTTCGAGGAGCAGCCCAACTCCCTCTATCGCAACATGGGCGCGAAAGGGTTTGACGACGTAAGCTGGACCTCCGGAGTCGGCCAGCCCAGCTACCCGTACGTCGGCTGGGGCACCGCGTTCTTCGACATGGACAACGACACGTGGCTGGATCTCTTCGTCGCCAACGGCCACGTCTATCCGCAGATCGACACGATCGACGTCGGCGCGCGTTACAAAGAGCCTATGCTCCTCCATCGCAACAACCGCGACGGCACCTTTGATGAAGTCTCGAAAGAGGCCGGTCTCCAGGCCATGCCGCTAAAGTCCCGCCGCGGCGCCGCCTTCGGCGACATCTTCAATAATGGCAATATCGACATTGTCCTGCTGAACGTGGGCGAGCCGCCCTCTGTTCTTCTAAACGCGAATCGTGACCCATATCACCGCGTCCTCTTCAAGCTGATCGGGACCAAAAGCAACCGCGCCGCCATCGGCGCGCGCGTCACCATTCGCTCCGCCGGCGTAAAGCAATTCAGCGAAGTCCGCAGCGGCGCCAGCTATCTCTCTCAAAACGATCTCCGCCTGCATTTCGGCCTCGGCACCGCCTCCAAAATAGAGTCCGTCGAAATCCGTTGGCCCAACGGCACGACCGAAACCCTGCAGAACCTCGCCGCCGATAATATCTTCACGATTGTCGAAGGCTCCGGCATCCGCGACGCGAAGCCGCTGCCACCGCCTGGCGCCCCGGTTACAGTTCCGGGCGCTCAGTAACATCATGAATTTGGCGGGAGCTAGCCATAGATGCTTCTTTGCTTCACGAAAGCACTTCGTGGCGATAGTTCTTCTCGCCGCCACTCTCCAAGCTCCATTCGTTGATGCCGCTGATAACTCTGCCGAATCTCTGCGGCGCCAGTTCGCCGCCGCCAAATCTGCTTTGGCTGTAGGTAATCTTGCCCGCGCAGAAGAAGACTTCCGTTTGACAATTGCCCTGGGCCTCCGCCAACTCGGCAATCTCGCCATCTCCGAGCAGCAATTCGATCAAGCAACGGCTCTCCTCGATAAAGCCGTCAACCTTTCACCCCAGGACTCCGGTCTCCAGGTGGAAGACGCCATCGCTTGGTTCCGCAAGGGCGACATCAGCAAAGCTTCCGATAGGATTCAATCCGTCCTGCGCGAGCATCCCGATAACGCTCGCGCTCACAACGTCCTCGGCCGCCTCTATCTTTTCAATGGCGACCCCGATGCCTCTGTAGCCGAATTACAAAAAGCCGTTGCCCTGCAAGATGACTTCGAGACCGCGTATTTCCTCGGCATCGCACTCCTCAGAGCCAAGAAAACGTCGGAAGCCGCCGACCTTTTCGGTAAATTGCAAACCGCAACGGGTGACTCTGCTGCGCTACACGTTTTGTTCGGACGCGCGTACACCATCACGCATTTTCCCGAGCAAGCCGTAGCCGAGTTCAGCAAGGCAGTCAAGCTCGATCCCAAATACCCGCGCGCCCACGCCTTGTTAGGTTACGCTTCGCTTGAGTTCTACGGAGAATCCAGTTATCCGCAAGCCCGCAAGCTATTTGAGCAAGAACTGCAAATCCAACCGAACGACTATTTGTCTCTCGTGCTGCTCGGCATCAGCACCACCAGCCTTCGCGATTACCCCGCCGCCGAAGCGGCTCTCCTGCGTGCCACACGAATGCGCCCGGATGGAGCTTCGCCTTACCTCTATTTGGGCGAGACTTTCAACGCCACCGGTCGCTTCAAGGAAGCGGTCGTCGCCCTGCAAAAATACGTCGCCCTCGTCCGCACTCCTGAGGAGTCCAATCGCAATCTGAGCCGGGGATATTTTTTGCTCGGGCAGGATCTTCTGCGTATCGGCGGCCACGCGGAAGAGGCTCGTCAAGCACTCGCTCATTCGCAGCAACTGCGTGAAGCGCAATTCAAGTACGACCAGGAACATATGTTCCTGACTCCCGCCCAACAGAAGGAACGAAGAGAATTGGAAGCTTCCGCCGACGCCCGCAGCCTCAGCTCCGATCGCATGGCTGGTATCCTCGAAGCCGGTTCCCGCGAGGAAGATCACACCGCCCGGGAGATGGCTCAGGGCGGCTTGCCCGCGAATTCCTCCCCTTCGGCCCCGGTGTCGCAGCCCGCGTCCGAGTCCGCGCCCGCCAAGCAGTACCGCGCCTTCGCCTCAGAAATTCTCGCCAGCTCCTACAATGATCTGGGCGTGATGCGCGCCAAAGCCTCGAACTTCGCCGAGGCCGCCGAATTCTTCAAGCAAGCCCACGAGTGGAATCCCGCCCTCCCCGGCCTCGATCGCAATTGGGGTTTTGCTGCCTATCGCGCCGAAATGTATCCGGACGCCATCCCTCCGCTCGAACGCCACCTCGCTGCCCACCTCGACGACGCCTTCGTCCGTCAAATCCTCGCCCTAAGCTATTTCGATCAGGAAAACTATTCCAAGGTCGCCGAAGTCCTCCGCCCCTTGCGAAACAATCCACCCGACGATCCCGCACTCCTCTTCGCCTGGGGCACCGCACTAGTCCGCACGCGCCAGTCCGCCGACGCCGCAAGAATCTTCCAGCGCATGCTCCAGCAAAACGACGCCAACCCCGGCGTCCACTACCTTCTCGGCCAAGCCTACGCGCAAGACAAGGACTACCCGAACGCTCTCACCGAACTGAAAGCTGCCGTCCATCTCGATCCCAAGCTCCCCGAAGCTCACTACTACACCGGCTTGGTCTACCTCCATCAAAGTGATTTCGAGAACGCCGCCCAGGAATTTCGCGCCGAGCTCGCGCTCCGCCCCGGCGATCCCGTCACCTCCTACCACCTCGCCTTCGCGCTTCTCTCCAAAGGTCAAACCGAAGAAGCTGCCGCGCTCCTCCGCGACGTAGTCAAGGCCAAGCCAGACTACGAAATCGCGCATTTCGAGCTGGGCCGTGCGCTCTTACAGCAGGGAGATATCGACGGCGCGATCTCGAATCTCGAAATTGCAAAAAAGCTTCAGCCCGAGCGCGATCTCACCTATTTCCAGCTAAGTCAGGCGTACCGCCGCGCCGGTCGCGCCCAAGATGCCGAGCAAGCCCTCGCCACCTACCGCAAAATGATCGAAGAGAGCCGCCAGAAAAAGCGTCAATCTCTCGAAACCGAGACGCCATAAAAATTCTCCCTTGGGCTCTCCGTGCCCTCGCTGCTCCTCTCTCTGTGAACTCTGTGTTAAATCAGTTTTCCGCATCCGCTGTTGCTAGAATATCGATTTTATACTATAGTTTCGCGCAACTAGGGGTAGGGCGGCACTGGCCCGAAAAAGCTGATTTCCTGTCGTAGGAATGTCGAGGAGTCTTATGAATAAGCGGCTCGCACTAGCCTGCTATGTAGCACTTCCGTTCGCCTTACTCACGCCCACTATCTACGCCAATGACGACATCCCCAAAGCCGCCTGGAAACGTCCTATCGGCCAACCGCTCGAAAACCCCGGCACAAAAAAGCCCACGCTCGACGGCGGCCATATCGACAACGGTTTTTGGCAAGGCGCGCCCGTCGGCGGTTTCGGCGCCGGCACCTTCTCGCGCACCTATCGCGGCGACTTCGCCCGCTGGCACATGAAAGCCGGCGTCCACAAATACCAAACTGTCTGGGCCAACCAGTTTGCGATGTTCCAGAAATCCGAAGGCGACGAAAATGGCGTAGCCAAAGTTCTCACCGCTGCGCATCCCTCCGACCAAGCGCTTAGTTCCTGGGATTGGGATTATCCCGTCGGCGCCGGTGACTACGCCGCGCTCTACCCAAAATCCTGGTTCGACTATCGCTGGGAAAAATTTCCCGCACACGTAACCGTCGAGCAGTTCTCCCCGATCCTCCCCGACAACTACAAAGAAACCAGCTATCCCGTCGCCGTCTATCGCTGGCGCGCCGAAAATCCCACCAAGCATCGCGTCACCGTCTCCGTTCTGCTCTCTTGGGAAAATATGATCGGCTGGTTTCGCACCTACGGCCGCGACCTGAGCGGTGGCATCAACGATGGCAACCACAATGTTTTTCGCTCAGAACCGTCTCCGCGCGCTCTTAAAGGGTCGATAGAAGTGGCCGGCTCCGCAGGCACGATGAAAGGCATCGTCTTCGATCGCAACCATCTCGGTCCCGTCGAAAACGAGTGGGACGGCCAGTTCGTGATCGCCTCCCTCGAATCTCCCGGCGTTGAAGTTACTTACCAGACCACGTTCGATCCCGGTCGCGACGGCAAAGAAGTCTGGGCGCCCTTCTCCAAAGATGGCCGCCTCGCGAACAGCGATGATGCATGGACCAGTAGCGGCGAACCCATCGCCGGCGCCATCGCCGTCCGCTTCACCCTCGAACCCGGTGAAAAGCGCGTGATTCCCATGGTCATAGCCTGGGATTTGCCAGTCACCGAATTCGGTTCCGGCCGCAAATGGCATCGCCGCTACACCGATTTCTACGGCGCAACCGGCACAAGCGCATGGGCCATCGCCCGCGACGGCCTCGCGAATGCCACCTCTTGGAGCGAAGCCATCGACGCCTGGCAAGCCCCCTACATCAACGACGAGAGCAAGCCACTCTGGTATCGCGGCATGCTCTTCAACGAGCTATACGTTCTCGCCGACCTCGGCTCCTTTTGGGGCCGCCCTGTCGGATCGGACGTGAAACAGCCTCCGGTCTACTCCTTCATGGAGTGCTACGACTATCCCTACTACGAAACGCTCGACGTCCGCTTCTACGGCTCCATGCCGCTCCTCAAATTCTGGCCCGACCTCGAAAAAAACGTCATGCGCGAATTCGCCGCCACCGTTCCTCAGGAAGCCTCCGAAAGAATGGAATGGATCTGGAAGACGATTCATTCCGGCCAGCTCAGTTTCCGCATCCGCAAAACCAAAGGCGCCGTCCCGCACGATCTCGGCGTTCCCGACGAAGATCCCTTCAAGCAAATCAACCAATTCAGTTGGCAGGACACAAATGGCTGGAAAGATCTGAACCCGAAATTTGTCCTCATGGTCTACCGCGATTTCGTCTTCACCGGTCGCAACGATAAAGACTTCCTCCGCGCCACTTGGCCTGCCGTCCAGGAATCCATCGCTTATTTGCAGAAATACGATCGCGATGGCAGCGGCATCCCCCAAAACGAGGGCTATCCCGATCAAACCTACGACGAGTGGGTCGTGCGCGGCGAGAGCGCCTACTCCGGCAGCCTCTGGCTAGGCGCCCTGCGCTCCGCGGAAGAAATCGCCAGGCAGCTCGGCGATTCCGCCGCCGCGTCCAAATATCACGATCTCTTCGCCAAAGCCCAGGCCAGCTACATCAGCAAGCTCTGGAACAAGGAATATTTCCGCTACGACACGCAAAGCGAATATCGCGACAATATTCAAGCCGATCAGCTCGCCGGCCAGTGGTACGCCAACATGACCGGCCTCGGCGACCTCGTCCCGCGCGAAATGCAGCGCAGCGCCCTCCACAAAATCTTCGATTTCAACGTGATGAAGTTCGCCGGCGGCAACATGGGCGCCGTCAACGGCATCGCCCCAGATGGTTCGCTCGTAAAAACCAACGAGCAGGTCCAGGAAGTCTGGACCGGCACCACCTTCGGCTTGGCCGCTTTAATGCTAAGCGAAGGAATGAAGGACGAAGGCTACAAGACCGCCCAAGGCATCTACCACACGACGTACGAAACCAAAGGCTACTGGTTCCGCACCCCCGAAGCCTGGGACATCACCGGCAACTACCGCGCCTCCATGTACATGCGCCCAGCAGCCATCTGGGCTATGGAAATGACCGCGCCCCCAGCCGAGCGTGCCGCCACTCCCAAGACCAACGCATCCTCAGCCAGCGCAAAAACCCCCAACTGATGCCACAAAGTGGGACAGCATCAAGTGGGGCAGCCATTTCTGCCTGCCCGCACCAGGCGGGGCTGTCCCCCGTAGGGGCGCAGCACGCTGCGGCGGGTGGCCCGGAAGAAGGCTTCCTGATTCTATATCTTGAGCGATCGAATCGGAATTCACGACTGCACAATCTTCCTGTGGCAGAGAAACACGGAGGGTGCCCCAGGTTCGGGGTGGGAACCTGG
>Ga0137415_10001234_pt1 | contig 25306 bp, 25 predicted proteins | sample CZODoug3_1_1_16f_FD_183082 | JGI IMG/M metagenome (GOLD analysis project Ga0137415, IMG submission 183082) | Vadose zone soil fungal communities from Angelo Coast Range Reserve, California, USA - CZODoug3_1_1_16fungal (Hybrid Assembly) | ecosystem: Environmental > Terrestrial > Soil > Vadose...
AGCGTACTTCAGGCCAGCGGAATCTTCGCAGGCCTTGAGCAGGCCACGGCCGGCCGCTTTCCGGACTTCATCGTCGGACATGTCGAGCACGAGCGTAATTCCCCAACCGAGCTGCACGGGTGGGCGGCCATTCGCGTAACGGAACTCATGCGCGATCTGCCCGATGTGCCCGACGACCCTCCCGCGGTTAAGGGCCAGAAACCTGGCGCAGCGCTGCCAATCGTAGAGGGATTTTTCGCCGAGCTCCGGGTGGTCGGGGCTCCAGGTGCGCATCAACGTCAGGGTTTCTGTGAGGTACTTGGGGTCGAACGGAATGATCTCGACATCCATGCGCGGCCGTCTCCCAGGAAGCGACGCCTAAAGCTACGCGCGCGCTGGTCCCGAGGCTACGACGCGCCGCTTACTTCACGAAGTCGACCCAGCCCGCCTCGTTTGCAATGACGGCGAGCGTTCCTGCGTGATTGAAGGCGATACGTCGGGGGGTGCCACCAGTCCGAATGGTTCGACGAAGTGCGCGTGTGGACCGATCGAACACTTGTACCTGACCCGCCGTATACTGGCCGACCCAGATCATGGTGCCGTCGGGACTCAGTTGCACATCGAACGGCTGTCCCGGCAGGACGATCGAAGTAACGGCACCGCTCGAAAGGCTCACGATTTTGAGTTGATATCCTGCCTGATCCGCCACGTATAGCTCGCTGCCATCCGGAGCGATGGCCAAGCCCTGTGCCTCCGAACCGATGGGCAACGTGCGGAGCACCAAGTCGCGTTTGAAATTGATCTCCTTCACGGTTCCATCGATAACGCTCGCATACAGCAATGAATCGTTGGTCGGATGGAACACCATCCCGTTCGAGGCGCTCGGGAATGTGAAGGAATGAACAATGCTGTGTGTGCTCAGGTCGATCGCGTACAGGCCACCCGCGTTGGTCGTGACCCAGACAAGCGCGCCATCGGGACTCGCGCGAACGATGAACGGATTGCCGATGAGAGAGAGTGTGGTCGCCTGCGTGTTGGTTGCGACGGTAATGATCCCGACATCACTGCTGCCCTGGTTGGCGACGAAGGCCGTCGTCCCGTTGGGCGAAAACGCATCGGACGTTGGAACCGACCCCACCGTGACGTGTGCCGAGATTGCCGGCGACGGCAGGTCGAAGCGCGCGAGACTGTCGGCGTTGAGTCTGGTGACATACACGATCCCACCCGAGTTGGCGGCGGCGCCGGGCGATCGCGTGGTCAAGCTGCGGCGGGTCAGCGTGATCGCCGACGATGGGTCGTGCCGCGAGGCGATCGATATACGCCGCCCGGTCGCGCTCGAGATAGCGTACCAAGTGTTGCAGTCGGGACACGTGCTCGTACCCAATTTCCTCTTGTACAACGAAGATGGCATCTGCGCGTTCGTGACCGCAGACAACGACCCGGAGTGGAGGCGGCGGCCAAAACCGCCCGGCCGCTACGTCAGCCGGGTGAGGATCCCCGGAAACTTCCTGAGCGAGGGCACGCTGGTGGTCGATGCCGCCATCAGCACCATGGATCCGGTTACCGTTCACGTGCACGAGCGAGAGGCGGTCGCCTTTCAGGTGATCGATAGCATCGACGGCGACTCTGCACGCGGGCAGTATGGCGGCGCGATCCCGGGTGTGGTCCGACCGCACCTGGACTGGCGCACCCTCGCCGAGGAGGAGTTGCCCGCCATCACCAGCAGCCCGGCTCGGTGAGGAGGGGAACGTGAAGGTCGTCATTCTCGCAGGCGGCCAGGGCACGCGCCTGGCGGAAGAGACCGCCGTGGTACCGAAGCCGATGATCGAGATCGGTGGGCGGCCAATACTCTGGCACATCATGAAAATCTACGCCGAGCAGGGCTTCGAGGAGTTCGTGATCGCACTCGGCTACAAGGGTGAGGTCATCAAGCGCTACTTCTTCGACTTTCAGGCTCTCGACGGAAACTTGACGATCGATCTCGCCACCCGGCAGGTTACGTCCCACGACCGCCCGATTGGCAACTGGAAGATCCATCTTGCGGAAACCGGTCACGAAACCAATACCGGTGGTCGGCTGCTCCGAGTGAAGCATTTGCTGCAGGACGGCACCTTCATGCTCACGTATGGAGACGGCGTCGCCAACATCGATCTCAAGGCCCTGCTCGCCTTTCACCGCTCGCACGGCAAGCTGGCGACGGTGACTGCGGTGCGTCCGCCCGCTCGCTTCGGCGGACTCACGTTCGACGCCGCCGGCAAGGTGGGCGAATTCATCGAGAAGCCACAAATCGGCGAAGGATGGATCAACGGGGGCTTCCTCGTCTGCGAGCCCGGTATCTTCGAGTACCTCAAGGGCGACGACAACAGCCTGGAGCTCGACGTCCTCGAGAAGCTCGCAAGCGGTGGTGATCAGCTCATGGCGTACCGCCACCCGAGCTTCTGGCAGTGCATGGATACGCTGCGGGACAAGCGACAGCTCGAGCATCTCTGGGACAGCGGCAAGGCGCCGTGGAAGATCTGGTCGTAGCCGGGATCCGCTCGGACCGTGGCCACGTGAAGCGACTGTCGTGAGCATCGCCTGTCGCTCGTGTGGCAGCACCCGGCTCCAGCCGATCCTTTCGCTCGGGCGGACCCCGCTGGCGAACGCGCTCCTTGGTCCTGACGAGCTTGACAAACCGGAGGCGACCTACCCGCTCGATCTCGTGTTCTGTCCAGGCTGCTCGCTGGTCCAGATCACCGAGACCGTGTCCCCCGAGGAGCTGTTCAGCGACTATCCGTATTTCTCGTCCTTTGCCGATACGGCGATCGCGTCCGCCTGGCGGCTCGCAGCGCGGGTAGCTCTCGACCGGCACCTCGGTGCCGGATCGCTGGTCGTAGAGATCGCGAGCAATGACGGCTATCTCCTGCAGCGTTACCGCGATCTGGGCATACCGGTCCTCGGCATCGAGCCAGCCGCGAACGTCGCCCGTGCCGCCCAGGACAAGGGTATTCCAACCATATGTGACTACTTCGGGCGTCACTTGGCGGGGCAGCTCGTCGCCGAGGGCCGCCGTGCCACCGTGCTGCACGCCAGTAACGTGCTCGCCCACGTCGCCGACCTCAATGGTGTCGTCGCCGGCATCGCCGCGGTGCTCGCGCCGGAGGGGCTTGCCGTGATCGAGGTGCCGTACGTCCGGGATCTCATCGAACAATGCGAGTTCGACACGATCTATCACGAGCACCTCTGCTATTTCTCCCTGACGGCCCTCGAGCGACTTTTCGCTCGGCACGACCTCGTCATTGTCGAGGTGGAGACGATTCCCCTGCACGGTGGGTCGCTGCGTCTCTTCGTCGCCAAGGCCGCCACGACGTGCTCAGTCCGAGTCCTGGATATCCTGGCCGCCGAGAAAGCCGTTGGCATGACGACGTTCGAGTACTACTCCGACTTCCGCGCCCGCGTCCGCGTGCTCCAGGACGACCTGACCCGGCTTCTGCGCCGGCTCAAAGCGGAGGGCCACCGGCTCGGTGCCTACGGGGCAGCTGCCAAAGGCAGCACCCTGCTCAATACCTGCGGCATCGGCGGAGATGTCCTCGATTTCGTCGTCGATCGCAGCCCCGTGAAGCAGGGGCGCTTTATGCCCGGCGTCCATCTTCCGATTCTCCCGCCGGACGCGCTGCTGGCACGGCGCCCCGATTACGTCCTCCTGCTGACCTGGAACTTCGCCGATGAGGTCCTCGCTCAGCAGGCCGCGTACCGCGGCGTAGGCGGACGCTTCATCATCCCCGTGCCATCGCCGAAGATCGTGTGACATCATCAGGATGATTTTCACGGAACTCCCAATCAAGAGGGCCTTCCTGATCGAGCCGGAGCGCCAGGAGGATGAGCGCGGCTTCTTCACCAGGACCGGATTTCAGACGCTCGAAGACGAAACTGAGGTCTTTTACCAGATCTCGGCGCCTTTTCATCCCGAGTCTTCCAGAGACTTTCGGAGTCCCTAAGGCGAGGCCCTCGACGAGAATGGAATCCGTCCCTGTATTCAAACCGTTGATCGAGGAAGAGGAGTTTGCTGCCAGTAAAGAGGCGTTGCGGCTGGGGTGGCTGGGCATGGGGAGTTACGTGCACGCGTTTGAAGAGGCTCTCCACACATTCCTCGACGCTTCCGATCGCCACGTGGCGGCTCTCAGCACAGGTCACGCGGCCCTGCATTTGGGACTTCTCGTGGCGGGCGTCGGGCCCGGCGATGAAGTAATCACGCCCTCCTTTAACAATATCGCCGATTTTCAAGCGATTCTCGCCACTGGTGCCCACATCGTCTTCTGCGACATCGACAACGACACGCTGTGCATCGACCTCGCAAAAGCGGAGCGACTCGTCACAAAACGCACGAAAGCTGTAATCGTCATGGATTATGACTGCATCCTGTGCGACCACGCTCGCGTCGCTGAATTTGCGGCGAAGCACAAGCTTCGTGTTATTCACGACGCTGCGCACGCGTTTGGGTCCAGCTACGGTGAAAAGAAGATCGGCAGCTTTTCAGATATCTGCACCTTTAGCTTTGATCCGGTGAAGACGATCACCTGTATCGATGGCGGTGCGCTCATCGTCAAGACGGACGACGAACTGAGAATGATCCACGAGATGAGACTGCTCGGTATGACACAGCCGAGCGCGCTCATGTATCAAAACAAGCGAGCCTGGACGTACGACGCAACACGTCTCGGCTTCCGCTACCATATGGCAAACCTGCATGCCGCCATTGGTCTTGCACAGCTGGCCAAGATCGACAAGATATCCGCGTCGCGACGTGCAGCCTGTCGTTACTACAATCAACGGCTGAGCCAGCTTCCTGGGGTCGTTACCCCGAAAACCGAGTTCAAGGATGTCACACCGTTCCTCTACTACATCCGTGTTGAGCCGAAGCAGCGCGACGCTTTGCGTGGCCACCTTCGAGAGCGTGGCATCGACACGGGCATCCACTGGCAGCCGGGGCACTCGTTCACGCTCTTCAAGTCTTTTCGCAGAGGCGATCTTTCGGTTACTGAGCGAGTTGGTGAGGAGATCCTGTCATTGCCGCTGCACTCTTTTATGACAGACGAGATTCTGGATCGCGTCGTGAACGCCATCCAATCGTTTTTCTGCCGCACTTAAGGTGTGGACATGTCGCGGGGGCAAGCGCTCCTCACCGCTGTAAAGGCATCGACGCGGGGGCCCGGGCGGGTGCTGAGCATTCCAGTCGGCGATCCGGTTGAGGCGGTTCTCCGGCCGGTTGCCACGGATATGGCATTCCTGAACAGCACTGATGTGCTGATGCTCACTGAATGGAGGAACCGCTTCCCTGACGCGTTTCTCACTCAGTTTCGGGCCAACGAGAGCCGCACACGACGCTGGTTAACTGAGGTGGTCGGACCCGATGACACGCGCATCTTGTTCATGGTCGAGGATGCACATTTACGAACCATCGGCTATATGGGGCTTGCGTCTATCGATTGGACGGTAGGATCGGCCGAGGCGGATGCAGTAGTCAGAGGTGCCGCGGCTCCTCCGGGGACAATGACCAAGGCTTTACTGACGCTATTAGCCTGGGGCCGCGCACAGTTGTCCCTTTCGAGTTTCGCCGTTCGCGTCCGTTCAGATAATACGGCGGTCGAATTTTATCGCAAGCTGGGTTTTCACGAGGTGAAGCGCGTGCCATTGCGTAAGGTCCAAGAGAGCGACATGATCCGTTGGGTCGAAGATCCCGCCCTTCCCCTCACCGAGCCAAGCTTAGTGCACATGGTTCACGCCACCTGCACGCAGAGCCAGCGGACCTCATAAGATGAATACTTGGGATTGTTCCGACGTGCCAACGAGCGAGCAAACGATAACGATCGACACCGGCAGCAGCCAAGTCGTCGTAAGGACTGACAACGGGACCGCGACGTATTCTCTCGACTCGCCAGAAGCGTTCGCGATCATATCCAACCTTTGGCTACGATCCGGGTGGGACAATAAGTACGTTTATAGCTTCACCTGGCTCGGGCGACCAATCATTCAGTTGCCTGAAGACCTTATCCGGATCCAGGAGGTTGTCTACTCGGTAAAACCCGATGTCATCATCGAGACGGGTGTCGCTCACGGCGGATCCCTCATCTTTTACGCGACCCTCTGCAAAGCGATGGACAAGGGGCGCGTCATCGGGATCGACGTCGAGATTCGGGCTCCCCAGCGAAAGGCTATCCAGTCGCATCAACTCTTCCCGTTTATAACGTTGGTCGATGGAGACTCCGTCGATCCTGCCACGGTTGAGCGAGTGAAAGCGTCCGTGCAGCCGGCAGAGATCGTGCTCGTCCTTCTGGATTCCTCCCATACGAAAGAGCACGTCCTCGCAGAGCTGAACGCGTATGCGCCGCTCGTGTCCAGAGGCTCGTACATTGTCGCGATGGATGGAATTATGGAATACTTGGTCGGTGCCCCGCGGACACAGTCAGATTGGGCCTCGAATAACCCGAAACAAGCCGCTCAAGACTGGGTCGAAGCGCATCCTGATTTCCGTATCGAGGAGCCTCCCCTTCTCTTCAATGAAGGCAATAATTGCCAACGCGTTACCTATTGGCCACGCGCATTCATCAAAAGACTTAGGTGAATCACCGCGAGGCAGAATTTCGTCATCGCTCCTAAGATCGTGACCCGACCGAGATTCTCTATCGTCATCCCCACGGCCGATCGTCATTACCTTCTAGAAAAGACCATCGCCGGTTGTTTGCTGTCGGCCTATCCGAATCTCGAAGTCTTGGTGTCCGACAACTTCTCCACCTCGGACACGGCGAAGGTCGTCCACGGTTTTCGTACCGACCCGCGAGTCCGATACGTACGGACGGAGCGACGCCTGTCGATGCCAGATCATTGGGAATTTGCATGGCGACAGTCGACTGGAGACTTCATCATAATCAACAGTGATGACGATGGGTTTTCGCCGGGCCTGATCGATCAGTTGGAGAGAATCGCAGCAACCTTCCACGCTGCGCTGATGTCGTGGGATGCAGGGCTCTATTACCATCCGGATTGGAACCTGTCCGGCGCGAATACTTTCACTTTCCTGTCTGGTCATTCCCGTATGCTTGTCGACATTGATCCGCAGGCCCTCTTCGCTAGCTACGCCCGCCTCAGCATCCCGATTTGTTTTCCTCAAGGTACTCGCATCTGCTTTTCGCGGTCCCTGGCGGAGAGGGCCCTGACTCGGGTGGGGCGCGTCTTTTGGCCGCCCCACTGTGACTACAGTGCGCCGTTATTGCTGCTCGGATTGCTTCAGGACGAACGTTACATTTACCTGGATGCGCTGCTCGGCTACGGCGGTCGGTCGTCCCAGTCCAATGCAGCTGCAATGGAGAAGCAGGGCAGCAAGACCGGCAATCAGGAGCGCATCCGGCAATATTTTGACGAATTTCGACAGGAGGAAATTTATCAGCATCACGAGCTGAAGATTCGTTCGTTATGGAACGGGTACGCGGCGACACTGAACCTGCTCCGCCGTATCTTACCGGAAGCTTTTGCACCCCATCAGATCGACCCAGTGGCCCTCATCACGGCAATTGAATGCGAATTCCGCGGTATCAACATCTACAACGAACTCCTCGGGCCGTCGGAGCGGAGTGCCTTTGAAGCCTTTCTGGCAAAGCATGATCCCGAGATCGTAGCGGCGGCGATGCGCGAGGTGGAAAGGCGAGCGCTGTCCGAAGGCGTGGAGGGGTGGCACGGCAGGCCGACCACTCCGTCGCTCCAAGGCCTTATCCGACTCGTGCGTGGGACAGTCATGTCACTGAAGATCCTTCGCAACGGATTCTTCAACAGATATGCATGGAAGCGTGTGTCGGAAATCCTGTCGCCCGGGGACGACGCCGGACCCGGAAAGGAGGCTTCGCGCGTACACCTGCAGTACATGGGGCGGATGCTCAAGATTCAATGCGGCGAACTTGGATGTCACGACGGACTCGATCTTACCCGCCGGCTGGACAACATCGCAGGGCAGTTCGACCCCCGTCGCCTGAGCAATGTTGAAGACTTCCACAATGCCGGCCTGCTCCGCGCCGCATACACTTCGACGACCCCCCGCTGATCCCCCGTGAGCCGGGCCGGCACATCGCTTCGCAGATACATGACAAGAGTCCCCGCGGCCGGCGGGAAGAAGAGCCGCCCGGGCGGCGGGAAGACATACTCTTTCACCGGTCGATAGCGGCTGCGGTCCGTGTGCAGGTATTCGTACAGCGCTGTGAAGTGCGGCAGGAAGTAGTCCGACATCCCCGCGAGACGATAGATTTCCGCCGGCGGCTCCTTCCACGTGACGATCATCGCCGCGTGCGCCTCCACGTCGGCGATGAACCGCCCACGGGCTTCATCGAGGCCTTGGATGGCCGCGCCGTCGGGCGGCCAGAATCGGAAACTGGCTGGATAGCCCGTGGCGTCCTGCGTCATATGGAATTGGAGGATCAGGGGCCAGCCGGAGGCGAGGACGACTCCAGCAAACGTCTCGTCAGGCGTGAGTGTCCTCCGAATATCATGGGCGATCTGTTGGACGAGCGCGCGACCGCGTTTGAGGCGCTCGAGATCGTCCTGCGGCCACGCCCATGCGCCAACGACGCCGAGACCGAGATGGGCGACGAGGCCGATCACAAGGATCCCCGACGCCGCCGTCCGGAGCCGCCGAGGCCAGTCGAATCGGCGCCAGAGGTCTGCGGTCGCAAAGATGAACACGAGCCAGGGCAGCAGGTAGAGTGGCAGACCTATCGTCGCACTTTGCGCTTTGTTGAACGCGAAGACGAGGACGATCCACCCCGCGACACACCCCATGCCGGCGACCCACCTCCACACAAGCGGCGAGAGCCCCCGGCACCCTGCGGCGAGCCCGGTGACAACCATGAGGACGAGTCCGGGCCACGACAAAGCGAGCGGGGCCGCGAAGAGGTAGCCAGAGAAGCCGAAATCATAGAGACCAGCGTCCGTGCTCGAGTGGGCGTAGACCGGCCTCCACGCATAGGCGTCGCGTACGTAGCGGAGGACCTCGTGCGCGCCGCCCGCGATGACCCAGGGCCCGAGGAGCGCCAGAAAGATGCCGCCGACTGATAGCGCGCCGACCAGCGCGCGACGTGGCCTGACGCCCTGGTGCCACGCCACCCACGCCATCGCCACCGCCCACGCGCCCACCGCGACCGGGGCCATGATCCCTTTCGTCAACACACTAGCCGATGTCATGACGGCTGATAGGAGGACTGTCCTGCGCCCAACCTGCCGCCCCTGCGCCACGAGCGGCACCACCGCCCACAGCATGAAGACGTGCGCGAGCAGATCGGGGCGCAGATCGGCCCAATCGGCGGCGCGCATGGGCCAGCGCCAATCGAGGCCGAGCTGGTAGCGGACCGCAAGAGCGAGATTCGGGCTCGCGAATGGCAGCAGCGCGGTCACGGACGCCAGGAGGACCGCCACACGGGCGGTTGCGAGACGGCGAGCGATCCAGATCACGAGGAGCAGGAGGCCAAGGAGCGGCCAGAAGCGGGCCAAGTTGGCCTGGAGCTCTCCCGCCCCCGCCAAGGCGTAGCCGAGCATGATCACCGCCGCCCAGAGGGGCGCGATGAACTGCAAGAAGTCTTTGAGGTAGTGCGCGGGGTCGTATAGGAGCCGCCCGCACTGAAAGAACTTCACGCGCGCGAAGGCCGCATAGCCGAGCCCGTCATAGACGAGACTCTGTGATCGCCCGATGGCGAGGCCCACGGTCGTGTCGAGCGCGAACACCGCCAGTGTCAGGACGACGGCCAGGGCCCAGTCCACGCGATCAGGCCACCGGAACTCCGTCTCGATCATTCCAGGCGGGTCAGCCTAACCGATGCCGGCCGCCGCCACCATGTGGCGACGGAGGAATTCAAGGACCGCCGTCCTGATCGCCGGTGATGATGGGTCCGGCAGCCAGAGAGCGGTCGCCCGGCTGAGCGGCTCGGAATAGGCAGCGGCGCCGCCCCCGATGAGGACGGTCGGGCGCCCGGCAAACAGGGCGGCACAGCCCGCCTCGTCGAAGCGGCCCACGTACACGTCCGTCGTCTGGGCGACCGCCATCCGCTCATGCAGGTTCAGGCCGTAGGCGTACAGCGACAGGACATTCGCGGCGACGGCGGGCGGCGATCCGGAAAGCATCGGATCGATATCGAAGAACTTGACATCGGACCGCGTCGCGGCGATCTCCCCAGCCAGCCATCGGACTTCCTCCGGCAAGTTCAGGCACACAGCGTAGGCGGCCCCTCCCTGCCGCTTGACGAGGGTGTGAGCGTCTCGGCTCGCCGCAACGGGCAGCGCGACCCCCTGGTGGTCGGCGTCGAGAAACGCCCGGCATGCCTCGAGGCCGGGCCGTCGTAGGTCATCGCGCAGCGTCGACCAGACCGTGTCGGTGCGCCGATCCCCTGCGGCCTGTAACAGCGGGAGGTCCTCACGCAGGGCAGATTCGTCCCAATAGAAACCCATCGAGCGCAGGCGTGACGATGTGAGCAACACAGAGAAGACGTCGTGCAGATTGGCGTCTGCCGCATCGGGGGACAGCTTCAGGCATACGTCGAACCGACGCACCCTGGGCTCGGGGCCGATGTCATCGAGCATCTTCAGCTCCCGGCCGATCTCATCGAGCCACATCATGACGCGCAACGGCGAGAGGCTCGCGACGCCGTTTCCGTCCCCGACGCGAGCCAGCCTGTTTTTGCGCCGCAGCTCGACGATCCTCAACGCCGACAGGAGAAGGACGTAGCAGAGCGTGAATGGGAAGAAGCGGAGCCGTCGGTAGACTCGGAGGCCGAAGCTCAGCAGGGCGAAGAGCCAACGCCTCAGGACCTTCGCGAAGTCATCCCTCATGAACCACCCTTCGCGCGGAGCCGCTCGTGGACCTCCTCGAAGAAGTCCAGGAGGACGTCCTGCGTCTCTGTGTCCCAGTAGAGGATCTGGTTCTCGTTCCCGAAGCGGTAATGACGCCCACCCACGGGTACGTCGATGTACTGCGCGAAGAGATGCTGGATCTTGGTGATCACGTACGGCACATTGCAGAATGTGGCCATGGCGGCGAAGCCACTCGAGCTCCCCATGAACAAATCGGCGCGCTGCACCAGAGCCAGCTCGTGGCCAAGGCCGAACCCCATCGCCCGGGGGATCAGAACATTCGGCAGACGGCAGAGCGCCCGGTCCCACTCCGTATATCCTCCGAGCACCAGGAACACGACCTCGGGGTGACGTGTGGCCGCGCGCGCCATGAACGCCTGCCATTCGGGCCAAGGCGAGTCGCGATACAGGTTCGCCGGTCGGAGGCTCAGCGCGCCCTGCCGCACGTTGATCGCCACGACGAACCGGCCGTCGCAGTGCTTTCGACGGAAGGCGTCGGCCCAGGCGCCGTAGCCACGGGGCGCCGTGAGCCACGGCAAGTAGCCATGCTTCGCGTAAAACGCGTCGATGCGCCGGTGCGAGATGAAGTCGAGCTTGCGGTTGAGGTGACTGAAGAGGGACGGCCACATGGGGCGACGCCGCACGGCCTCGCGTAGCAGGAACAGGTTGAAGCTCGGCGGGTGGCGGATGAGCTTGAGCGACCGCAGCCATGGGCTGCAGAGAAACGCCGGAAAGAGATCATCGATGATGCTCACGTAATTGTGCGTGTCCACGAACGGCTGAAAGGGGCTGGACGGCCGGCCGGGATCGATGACGAGATACTGGTCGACGGCGTCCACTCCGGCTTCTGCGGCGCCCACGTTCAGATTCATCGTCCATGTGAGGGCGTCGCCCAGGGCGTACGGCGCGTAGGAGAAGTCATAGACGCCGATCATCGGCGCCTATCGTCCTTCCTCTCGGCCGACGGCCGACAGTCGCGATCGCAGGCCCGCAAGCCTTTGCCGCCTCGAGATGCCGACCACCCAGCCCACAGCTCGACGCAGCCAGTCGGGCACGTGGGGTTTGAAACTCGACCAGATCCCGCGAAACACCAGCCGGCTGACAAGCCGCGGCGTCAGGTAGGCGCGGTGATGCGACGAGGCGAGCAGCCACATCAGGACGCGGGGCCTCACGTCCGGCACGAGCGCGCTCGCGCGAAAGGCGGGCGCGACATCGCGAAACGCCTCGGACTCGAGCAGCTCCATGACGCGATACACGAGCGCTCGCTGGACCGGTGTCTGGCGAACCCCACGCGCCGAATAGGAGTCCGGCGACACCCGGTACCACGCCAAGACCCGTGGCACGTAGCACGCACCGTGGCGGAAGGCCAGGACGTAGTTGACGAACCAGTCGGCGATCCAGCGCAAGTCCTCGATGAACCCCCCGAGCGCCAGCAGGGCGTCACGCCGGTAGATGGTGGCGTGGGAGGGAAGGTGGACGCAGGCCCGCTGCAGGAAGCGTTTCATGTCGAGGGGCGACAGCACACACGGGCGCTCGCTCAGGCCCAGGGGAACGTGCCGCACCACACCGCTGTCGCCAAGCAGCACCGCCTCCTCAGAGAAACAGAGGCCCGCGGTCGAATACCGTGCGAGCGGCTCGAGCGACCGCTCGGCGAACTCCCGACCGGTGAGGTCGTCCGCCGCAGAGAAGCACACATAGTCCCCGCGCGCCTCGCGCAGCCCCCGGTTCATCGCGGCGTTGACGCCGCCGTTGTGCGGCAGACGAATCAGCCGAAGGCCAGGATGCGTCGCCGCCAACCGCTCCACGACGGCACAGCTGTCATCGGTCGAGGCATCGTCGACGACGAGAATCTCGAGAGGGGGCACCGTCTGCTCGAGATGCGCCCGCAGGGCGCCCGCGACATACCGGGCATGGTTGTAGTTGGGCATGACGACCGAAAGCGTCGGCAGGCGCTTGACAGGCGCCAGAGCTAGTCCTTGGCGAAGCCGTCGAAGTCAGCCTGCACCGCTCGACTTTGGACGGGTTGCGGAATCAAAACGGCCCACTGAAGGTAGAGTCGGGCGCGTCGAGTAACGCATCGGGCTTGATCTCTGGCTCCGGCTTGGCCGGACGGCCGAGCAGCCGGCGGGCGGTCGCCGAGATATCGCTCACCAGCGGATAGTAGTAGTTGGACAGCGCTCGCGTCGTCGGCGTCGGTATGTCCGGCGAGGTCAGTCGGACGGGTGGCTGTTTCAGGTCGGCGAGACCCTGCTCCACGATCCGTGACACGACCTCGGCGGCGAAGCCCACCGAGCGCCAGCCTGTGTCCGCGACGATCAGGTGACCGGTTTTTCGCACGGACTCCAGCACCAACGTCTCGTCGAACGGGTTCAGGGTGCGGATATCGACGACCTCGAGCTCGATGCCTTCCTTGGCCAGCTCATCCGCCGCCCGCGTCGCCTCGAGGGTCATGTATGAAATCGCCGCGACGGTCACGTGCCGGCCTCGGCGCAGGACGTTCGGTCGGCCGAGCGGGACCCGATAGACGCCTTCCGGCACGGGTCCATGGATGTTGTAGAGCCAGCGATGTTCGATGAAGACGACCGGGTTGTTGTCCTCGATGGCGGAGATCAGGAGGCCCTTGGCATCGTGCGGCGTGGCGGGCATCACGACCTTGAGCCCGGGCACGTGCGCAAACCAGGACTGAAGACTCTGCGAATGCTGTGGCCCCTGACCCCAGCCGCGACCAACCACCATGCGAATGACGAGTGGCACGGCGGCCCGGCCACCGAACATGTAGTGCCATTTAGCCGCCTGATTCACGATCTGATCGATCGCGAGCATGGCAAATTCCAGCCGTATATGGGTCATCACCGGCCGCATCCCTCGCAGGGCCGCGCCCAGTGCCACGCCGGTCATGGCGTTCTCGGCCACCGGGGTGTCGAGCACGCGCTTTCGTCCGTACTTCTCGACCAGCCCCCTCGTGGAGCCAAAGATCGCCGCAGCATCCGGAGCCCCGAGGCCCATGACGAAGACCCTTGGATCCTTCGCCATGCACAGATCGAGCGCCTCGTTCAGCGCTTGGACGAATTTGAGCTGACGCGTGACCGTGGGCGGCCCCTCTGCCGTCATGGGGCGTAGAGATGCGCCGTCAGCTGGTCGCGCGAGGGGAACGGGCTCGCCTTGGCAAAGGCCACCGCGTCGTCGATCTCGTCGGCGATCCTCTCGGCCATCGCGGCGACCTCGGCATCGGCGACGATGGCCTGCTCACGGAGTCGGGTGGTGTAGAGCTGTATCGGGTCTCGCGCCAGCCAGGTCTCGAACTCGCCGGGCGGACGGTAGCCGAGATGTTGGTCGTCGTTCGGACCGCAGTGCTCGAGCCACCGATAGGTCTTGAACTCGAGGAACGCCGGCCCCCCGCCACCCCTCGCGTGCTCGATGGCCTCGCCGGCCACTTCGTATACCACGTCGGCGTCGTTGCCATCGGCCTGCCGGGCCAGGACGCCGTGCCCCTGGGCGAGCTGGTAGATTTCGCGTTCCCGAGGCTGACGCCACTCGAGGGGCGTGAGCACCGAGTACAAGTTGTTCTCGCACACCATCACGACCGGCAGCTTGTGGACCGCGGCGAAGTTGAGACTCTCGTGGAAGACACCCGCCTCGGTCGCGCCATCGCCAAAGAAAACCACGGTCAGCTTCGGGTCGTCCAGGAGCAGCGAACCCAGCGCGGCGCCGACGCCGATCGGGATGGTGCTGCCAACGATCGGCACGGCGCCGAGGAACCCGGCCGCGAGATCGACGAGGTGCATCGACCCGCCCTTACCGGCCGCGCAGCCGGAGGCCTTGCCGTAGAGCTCGGCCAGCATGGCCCTGAGATCGCCGCCCTTGGCCAGGTAATGGGCGTGACTGCGATGGGCCGACGTGATCATCTCCTCCCGCGTGAGGTGGGCACACACCCCGACCGCCACCGCCTCCTGCCCGATGCTGAAATGGGTGGGGCAACGCATCTCCTGCTCGGCGTACAGCGTCTTGATGCGCTCCTCGACGAAGCGGATGCGCATCATCCCGTGGAGCATCCGCCTGGCGACGTCTGCCGGAGCGTGACGAGTCATGGCGGCCTCTAAGTTCCTCCTCAACCGCCGGGGCGTCATGCCCGCAGCGTGTAGTCGGTCGGCCAGTCCTTCAGGACATGGAGGTACTTCTTGCCCCACTCGACCATCTCGCGGATGCCCTCGTCCAGGCTGATCTGCGGCTCCCAGCTCACGTCCCGCTTGATGACACTGGAGTCCAGCCAGTAGCGAGCGTCCTGTCCGAGCCGGTCCTCGGTCACCTCGCACAGGTCCTCGAACCGCATCCCGATGACCTTCGCCACCGTCTCCACCAGCCCCCGGATCGAGATCGGCTTGAGCGGCCCGGCGTTGTACACGGCACCGAGCGGGGCTTTCTGGGCGACCAGATGGATGGCCCGCGCGAGATCCCGAGCATGAATATACGACTTTTCCGCCCGGCCTCCGCCATGCAAAGGAAGCTTGCGGCCGGTCAGGCCGCAGATCACCGTCTTGGGGATGACCCGATGCAGCAGCTGGCCCGGGCAGTAAGCATTCGAGGGCCGGACGATGTTCATCGGGAACTTCAGCACGCGGTGAACGGAGATCAGGTGCATGTCGAAGGCCGCCTTCGACGCGGCGTAGGGGCTGGAGGGCTGGATCGGCGCGTCCTCCTTCGCGGGGACATCGACGGAGCCGTAGAGCTCCGAGGTGCCGATCTGGATGAAGCGCTCCAGGTAGTCACGGGACGTCAGCGCCTCAGCGAGTCTGGCCAGCGCCATGGAGTTCGTTTCGAAAAACCGCCAGGAGTGCTTCCAGGACACCGCGCCCTCACCCTGCGCGGCATAGTTGACGATCACCTGCGTCCTTTCCCGGTCCAGCAACTCCAGGAGCAAATCGAGCTCGTACGTCACGTGATAGGCATGGTACGAATAACGTGAGTCGCCCTTGCCGACGTCCAGCGTGAAAGGCTCCGGCTTGGGTGTGTTCCGCCCGACCGCTACCACGCGCTCCGTGTCCGGCTGCTCGAGCAGGTACTTCGACGTCTGGATGCCGAACGACCCTCCGCCGCCCAGCACGGCGTATCTCTTCCCCATGGCACGCTCCTCTAGCTTCGCGTGTCGCTACTGGCTTGCCCGAAGTCAGTCCACTCCGGATCCGCTTCGAGAATGGTCCAGTAATAATCGCCCGTGTAACCCGCCTCGGTGAACAGCGCACGCCACTCTTCCGGCCGCATGAACGTGACCGCCGTCAGCGCCCAGGCGAGGAAGACCTCGCGCTCGGCCTCGGTCCGGTAGGCGTCAACCTGCACGTAACCGTGCCCGGGCGCCAGCCGCTCGATCTCACGGAGGGCCGCGATGCATCGCTCTCGCTCGAAGTTGTGGATCACGTTGACGCAGAGCACAGCCTGGAAGCTGCGATCCGCGAATGGCAGACGGTCCGCCGTGCCCCGCACCAGGCGGCCCGCCACCTCGGGCTCGGCGTGAGTCAGCGCGTAGTGCGACACATCCAAGCCGAAGACCTCGAGCCCCGGGCACACGGCCATGAGATCCTTGACGAGGAACCCCTTCGCGCAGCCGATGTCGAGGATGCGATCGCCGGGTCGCAGCTCGAAGTGGCCGACGAGGTCGCGAGCGATAGGGACCCAGCGCCCGTCGTAATCGTAGCCACCGTAACCCTGCTCGCGACTGCCGTCGAAGTACTCGGCCTCGAACTTGAGGGCGGCGGCCCGGTTGGCCGGGTCGAGGGACCGCGGCCGACCGAGCTTGCGCTGCGCGCGCGGGTAGTGACGGAGCAGATTGATCGCGGCCATCACTCCGCCTTCAGCATCTCACGGTGCGCCCTGGCCAGCCCCGTGTCTAGCGGGGTGAGCTGAAAAGTCGGAAAGGCCTTGCGCAGAGCCGTGACGTCGAAGTGCCGGTGCGTGATGGGGTTCTGGCGGGGCGTCCCAACGACCTCGATGGGCCCGTCGAACAGGGCGGCCACCTTGTGCGCCAGCTCGGCGTAACTGATCGAGAGCCCGGTCGCCAGGTTGAGTGTGCCGCTGCTGCGGTGGCGCAGCACTTGCGAAGCCAGCGCCGCCACATCGTCGACGAGGATGTGGTCCCGTTGCTCCTCGCCTTCGCCAAAGAGCGCGATGCGACGCTCTGTGCGTGCCATCCGGCGGAACCGATTGGGGCCGTAGGAGTTGTGGGTGTCGCCGGCCCCGTAGACGAGGGTGGGCCGGAGGATGGCGACGGGGGCCCGGGCGGACGTCCGTAACATGACTTCGCGCGTCAGGTGCATGGCGCCGTAGAGATCGGCGGGTTGCGCGCACGATGCTTCCGTGATGCGGGCCAGGTCGGTCGGGTACACGGCGTCCGAGCTGAAGTAGACGACGTGTGCGACCGACACCTTCTCCACCGCGGCGCACACGTTGGCAGCCATCGCGAGATTCCGGAAGAGCGGAGCCCGCCCCCGGCCCCTGTCCGGCGTCAGCGCGGCCAGCACGACGACGGCATCGGTGTCCCGCAGCATCGCGGCCAGTTGCTCGTCGCTGCCGTCGGCGGCGAGATCGAGCTCGGCGCCGGCCGGAGCCAGAACGGGTGTGCCGGCCGCCTCCAGCACCGCCCGCACGGCTCGACCGATGAATCCGCGCCCGCCCAGGACAATGACACGGGAGGGATTCTCGGGGGTCGCGAGCTGATGCGTCAGCATCCGTCACCGGCCTCAGACCGCGCCGCGCGGCAGAGGCGCCCCCAGCGTCACGTGCTCGAGACCCGAGGCCCGGCAGGCGCCGGCGTCGAGCACGGCATAGGGATCGATGACCGTGCGGCCTCGCAGACGAGCCGCGACCGCAGCGGGCGCCAGCCGGCGGAACTCCGCCCACGGCGTCATGATCGCCACCGCATCGGCCGCCGCGCAGGCGTCCAGGGCCGAAGTCGCGCGTACGAGCCTCGGGTGGTACTCGGGGCGGGGCGTGACCACCGGGTCGTAGGCCCGGACGGGAAACGGAGCGAGCGCGGCCAGCAACGCCAGCGCCGGTGAGTTCTTGGTGGAGGAGGTATCGGGCTTGTAGGCGAGGCCGAGCACGGCCACCGTCGGTTCGGGCGTCTTGGCGATCACGCGCTCGTGGAGCTGCCCCAGCACCCAGTCTCGACGGTGGTCGCTGTTGGCGATCCAGGCCCGGACGACTGAGGCGTCGGTGCCGTGCCGATCGGCGAGGTGACAGAAGGTACGCAGATCACGTTCCAGGTTTCCGCCGGCGATGCCGAGGCCCGGCGCCAGGTAGGCGTGCGGGCCGACACGCCGATCGAGCCGGAGCGCAGGCACGATATCGCTCCAGTCGGCTCCGATCCGCTCGCAGAGCTCGGCGATCGTGTTGGCGGTGCTGATGGAAGCGACGAGGCACATATTGATCGATATCTTACTGAGCTCCGCGCTCTCGTAGCTCATCGTCAGGATGGGACATCCGAAGGCGCCCAGGAATTCGGCGAGAGCGCCGGGTAGCGGCGTTCGCGGGTCGGCGCAGCCAACGATGAACCGCTCTGGCTGGAGGGCGCGCTCGACGGCGCGCCCGAAGATGAGCGTCTCGACCTGATAAAACGTGCTCGCCGGCGGGCGGGGCAGGCGCCGCGTGAAGCCGGGCGGAACCTGGCTGAGCACAACGAGCACGCCGTCGACCGACATCGCGCGGCTGACATCGTCGATGAGACTGCGGACCGGCCCGAGGTCGCTCAGACCCCCGTCGTCGGTCGGCACGTCCTCGGCAATGTACACCACGTCACAGCTCCTGAGCGTGTCGGCGACCGTCGAGAAGGTGATGCGCGCGCGATTCTTGGCGAGCAATTCGGGGAGGTCGGGCTCAACCGACGACGGCTTCCCCTGCTGGAGCGCCGTGATCTGGTCTCCGTCCCGATCGAAGCCGATCACGGAGAAGCCGCGCTCGGCCGCGGCCACGGCGGAGTTGACGCCGAGATGCGTCATACCGGCGAAACCGATCAGGCGTCGACTCACTCACGACCTCCGGCGAGAGCGGCGGCGGTCAGCGCGTTGAGCCGCTGGTTGAGCCAGAGATCATTGCTGAGATTGCTCTCGGCGCGCCGGCAGAGCTGCTTGAAGTGCTCCCACTCCAGGGTCCAGGTGGGGTCGGGCTGGACGAGCGTCACCGACTCCTCGTCCGGCCGGCCGCTCGGCAGCCTGCGCCGCCGGCGGGTGAAGGTGCTCGGCCCCCACTTGCAGAGCGACTCGATATGGGCCGAGCCCCGCTCGGCGAGCACGTCGCAGGTGAACCGATTACGCCAACTCAGCAGCGTCACTTCCAGCTCCAGCACCGGCATCCCCTCGGCGCCGAGCACCACGTGATCAAACGCCGCGTTCTCGAACCGGTGGCGCGAGACCACACGGAATTCGTGATCGACCGGGCCGAACCAGAAGAGCACGGTGTCGAGCAGATGCGACCCCAGGTCGACGAGGACGCCCGCGCCCTTGTCCCGCCACGGCGAGTCGCGGACATCACGCGCCGTGCCGTTGCCGTAGAACATGCGGCAGCGGTAGATGCGAGCGAGCTCGCCGGAGTCGATGAGCTGCTTCATGCGGATGAAGTGCGGCTCCAGGCGGTGGTTGTAGGCGGTGTAGCAGGTGACACCGCGCGCCCGTGCCAGGTCGAGGAGGCGTCCGATGTCGGCGTTGTTCGAGGCCACCAGCGGCTTCTCGACGAGCACGTGCTTTCCGTGCCCCAGCAGGTAGCTGAGGAGCTCGACCTTGGTGTCGTCCGGCGTGCACACGAGGGCGGCGTCGTAACCACCGAGCGGCACGTCGGTGACCGTCTTGTACGTGGCCTCGGGCTGCACCGGATCTACGGTGCCGATCACCTCGGCGCCGGCGACCGCCGCCCGCTTCTTACCCTGGACACCGAGCCCGATGACGATTGTGCGCACGGCCGTCGTGGGGTCAGCGATACTGGACCAGGCGCTCGACCTTCGCGAGCTTGTCGAGCACGTCCTGCGGCGTCACCGGAACGTTGCCGTCACGCTCGCACTCGACCGCCGCCGCAAACGAACCGAGGACTCCGGCGATGACGTCGTTGCGGGTGGCCACCATCGCCAGTGTGGCGTAGGCCAGCAGCGCGTCGCCGGCCCCCACCGGGTCCACCGCGCGCTCGGCGAAGCTATCGATAGTGAAGAAGCTGCGAGCGTCGGTCGCCGGACGGTCGCGGAACGTTATGACGCCGCGGTCGCCGAGCTTCAGCATGAGGGTCTTGCACTCGGCCCGGCGGAAGAGCTCGACGCCGAGGGGCCGGACCACCGAGTCCTGGTCGCCCAAGGCGAACCGCGCCTCACGCTCGTTGGGCGTGATCAGGTCGAAGCCCTTGAAGTCGAGGACGTTGCCCCAGCGGCTGGCCACCTGGCTGTCCGCCACTCGGTACGTATTGTCGGGGATCGCGCCGATCAACGTCGGAATCGTCTGTCGGTTGAAGATCCCGTGGCGGAAGTCGCTGAAGACCACAGCGTCGGCCGCGGTCCCCTGCACCTGCGCCACCAGCGCCTTCAAGATCTTCTCCGAGATAGACCGGTTGTCCAGGGTGTCGATCTTGAGAAGCCGATAGCCGCCCACGACGATGGCGTCCTTGTTCGTCGTCGGGCGCGTGGGATCGATGACCGCCGGGCACCGGATGCCCTGCTGCTCCAGATCCCTGAGCACTTGCTCCTTCAGCGCGTCGGCGCCCATGACGGTGGAGAACGTCACGTCGCCGCCGGCCGCGCGGAGGTGCTTGGCCACGATCGCGGCGCCCCCGGTGAAGTCCTGTCTGTATTCGAACCGCACGCTCATGGTCGGCGTCTTGGCCACACCGCCGATCACGCTGCACTGCGTGTAGCTGTCGACGATCGTGTCGCCGACCACGTGCACGCGGATGCCGGGCAGCTTGGCCAGGGCGTCGCGCAGATCGCTGAAGGCCAGGCCCTCGGCCTCCATCAGCACGATCAGCTTCTCGCTGGCGATGTTGGGCGGCGACGTTTCGATCAACTGCGACGAGGAATACACGATGTCGCCGGGCGTGAAGATGATCTCGCCGCCGTAGGCCTCGAGGACCTCCAGCTCCCCCTGGGTCTTGGGGTTCAGGCCACCCTCGACGTACTCGTATCCCTTGGCGTAGTAATCCGGCTGGATGCGCCGGAGATTGTTCAGGGGGGTCGGATCACGGTCGATGACGACGTAGTCGACCATCTCGAACGCGGCCAGGTTGATGGCCCGCAGCTCCTCCGGTACGTAGGGGCGCACGTTGGCCTTGCTGATGTGCTCGTCGGCGGTGACGCTGACGACCAGGATATCGCCCTTGGACTTGGCGTAGAGCAGGTGCCGGACGTGACCAGGGTGAACGATGTCGAACACCCCGTGGCACATGATGACCTTCTTCTCGCGAGGTCGGGGCCCGAGAATCTGGGCCAGCTCGTCAGTGGTCTTGACCTTGCGGCCGTACTGGAAAATCGATGGGGCCTCCATCACCTCTCCCCGCGGTTCAGCGTCGCGAACCAGAGCCTGGTGGCTTTCGCGATTGAGTCCGGGTCCCAGAGCGGCGCGGCTTGCCAGTAGTCGATGTCGGCCAGGATACGCTTGACGCCATCCTCGAACGACACCTGCGGCTCCCAACCGAGTCCCGCCCGTATCTTGCCGATGTCCGCCCACGTGACGCCCGGCTCCCCGGGACGCTTGGGCAGATGCACCACGCCGCCCCCCAGCAGCTCGGTCAGCCGGTTGATGGACTGCGGGTTCCCCGCGCCGAGGTTGTAGACCTGACCGACATGGTCAGTCTCGGCAGCCAGGAGGAAAGCCCGGGCGACGTCCGTCACGTAGATGAAGTCGCGCCTCTGGGTGCCATCGCCGACGACGGTGAAGGGCCTGCCGGCCAGCTTCTGGCGCAGGAACACGCCAAAGACGGCACCGTACGCCCCCGAGGTTCGTGAGCGTGTGCCGTAGGCGTTGAAGATCCGGATGGAATTCAGAGGCAGACCATACACCTGGTGCCAGTGAAGCGCCGCCTGCTCGCCCAGGTACTTGCTCAACGCGTAGGGGTACTGCGGCGCGATCGGATGGTCCTCCCGCGTCGGCACCGCGGCCAGCCCATAGCACGACGAGGAGGCGGCATAGACCAGCTTCCTCACGCCGGCATCGCGGGCCGATTCGAGGACGTGCACCGTCCCCTGGACGTTGACCGACATGTAGTCGCGGGGCCGTTCGATCGACGGGACGATATCGCCGATTCCCGCGAAGTGGAAGACGTGGGTGGCGCCGGCGAAGAGCGGGTCGGCGGGCTCGAGAGACCGCACGTCGCGCTCGGCCAGAACCAGGTCGGCGTTGCCCCGGTGCTGCGCCAGGTTCGCGGCATGCCCGCCAGCCATGTTGTCGATCACGTGGACCCTGAAGCCACGATCGAGCAATAGGTCCACCATGTGGCTGCCGATGAACCCCGCGCCCCCGGTGACGATGGCCAGGGGGCGAGGCGGCATCAGATTGCGCGCCTCGCCTTCAGTGCTCTCACGTTGTAGTAGCGCTCGTCGGTCATGCTGTGAGGCAACCGTCCGGCCTTGAACGCGGCGCACAGGTCGCGTACCGCATCCTCGACGCTGCGACGCGGCCGGAAGCCGAGCTTGGCCGCGATCTTGTTCGAGTTGATGTGGTACGAGCGAGGATCGTTCGTTGGGGTCGTCGCGATGCCGATATCGCCCTTCTCCGGAAACTCCTCCAGAACCACCTTCCGCACCGTCTTTGCGATGTCGGTGATCGAGTGGTTCTGGTACCCCGCGTTGAAGGTCTCCCCGGCGATCCGCCCGTCGGGCAGCTCCAGCAACAGCCGGTAGAGATCGCTCATGTCCTGGATGTGGATGTTGGGCCGGAGCTGGTCGCCGCCGAATACCGTGATCCGGCTGGTGCTCACCGCGTGATTGGTGAGGATGTTGACCGTGAGATCCAGCCGCATTCGCGGACTGTAACCGCAGACGGTGGCCGGCCGGATGGTCACACACACGAAGTCGTCGGACCCGTGCTTGAACAGGAGCGGCTCGCACATGCCCTTGTACTTGTTGTAGAGGGTCAAGGGGATCAGCGGGTGATCCTCCGTGACCTCCGGCGCCTCAGACACGCCATACACGGAACTGGTCGATGCGTAGATGAAGCGCCGGACCCCCTCCTCCTTGGCCGCGATCACCATGGGCTCGAAGCAGTCGTAATTGATGCTGCGGCTGAGCTCCTCGTCCAGCTCGAAGCTGGGGTCGTTCGAGATGCAGGCGAGGTGGATCACCGCCTCGATCCCGCGACAGGCGGCGCGAAACTTGGCCGTGTCACGGATATCGCCCTCGATGATCCGGAGGTTGGCCTGGGGCTTCAGCTCGCAGCCATAGAACAAGATGTCATACACGGTGACGTCGTAGCCGGCGGCGAGGAGCTGAGGTGTCAACACGGTGCCGACGTACCCCGCTCCGCCGGTGATCAGGACACTCTTCACGCGTCGCTCTCCTTGCGTGCCCAGTCCGGCGCCGGTCACGTGGACTCGGCGCGGACCGGCATCGAAATCGTGTAGCCGGCGGCCACCGCATCGCGATGAAACATCTCGACCGTCTCCAGGGAGTACTGCTCATTGTCCTTGCCGAGCAGCGACAGTTTCCCCAGAATGTCATTCGTCGCCGTGATGATGTGACACCCGGCCTGGTCGGCCTGCACGATGTTGAGTACTTCGCGCGAGCTCGCCCAGAGCAGTTCGGCGTTGGGCTTCGCCTGCATGATCTTCAGCGCGTCGCGCATGATCGGCACCGGATCGATTCCGGTGTCCGCGATGCGCCCCGCGAAGACCGAGATGATGGCCGGGGCTTGCTCGCCGAGATGGGCCACGATCGCCTTCACCTGATCCAGCGTGAGGACGGCCGTCACGTTCACCTTCACGCCCGCGTCGCTCAGCTGCCGAATGAGCGGGCCGGAAAACTCGCTCCTGGTGTTGGTCACGGGGATCTTCACGTACGCGTTGGCGCCCCACGACGCGATCTCACCCGCCTGGCGCTCCATCTCCCCGAATTCGTCGGCGAAGACCTCGAACGAAACCGGGCGGTCGGGCACCCATCGCAGCACGTCGAGCGCGAAGGCCCTGTAGTCGGGAACACCGGCCTTCCGCATCAGCGTCGGGTTCGTGGTGAACCCCTTGATCCAGGGCTTGGCGTACATCGCCTTGATACTCTCCAGTTCGGCGCTATCGGCGAAGATCTTCACCCTGAGATCCGTGAGTCTCGTCATTCTCACGCCCTTCCACCGGAGGGCTTCGTCTCATTCCCCAGAATAATCTCCACCGCCTCGACCAGATCGGAACAGACCGCATCGGGGGTGTCATTCAACGGTTCGGTGTAGCCGCGGTCGATGAAGATGGTGAAGCAGCCGGCGGCCTTGCCGGCGCCCACGTCGCGCCAGCGGTCACCGATCATGTAACTACCGGCCAGGTCGATGTCGCGCTCACGCGCCGCAGACAACAGCATGCCCGGCTTCGGCTTGTACCAGGTCGAGGCCGGTCCGTCGCTCTCGTAGCAAACCTTGATATCGTCGATCGGTAGCTCGTCCTGGAGCCGTCGGTGCATCGCCTCCACCACCTCGCGCCGCTGCCGCCCCCGCGCCACGTCGGGCTGATTGGTGACGACGATGAGCAGAAAGCCCGCCGCGTCGAGCGTGCGCAGGGCAGCCGCCACACCGGGAAGAATTTCGAACTCCTCGGGGGTTTGGGGGGACTGCGGCCTACCGTTGCGCACCACCGCCCGGTTGAGAACGCCGTCCCGATCGAGGAAAACCGCCCGGCGCATGCGGGTCAGGTCTTGGCGATCCGTTCCCACTTGGTCCCAACGAGCTGCAGCTTGGGATGCGACACCAAGCAGTGCCAGACGACGGCGTGAAACGCCTCGGTGTGCGGCGTGACATGGTCGACATTCACCGTCGGGATCACCACGACGATGTCGCCGACTTGCTTGGTGTAGCCGCCTTGGCGACCAACGATGCCGTAGATTCGCACGCCACGCCGTTTTGCCTCGTCGAGGGCGCGAACAAGATTGACGCTGACGTTGTGCTCCACGTCGCCGCCGCCCACGGAAAGCACCAAGACGGCATCGTTGTCGCCGGCTCGACTCACCACCAGCCAGTCGGCAAACACGCCCTCCCAGCCATCGTCGTTGATGCGTGCGGTCAGCTCGGAGACGTTGTCGAGGGGCGTGTACGCCTCGATGGCGCACAACTTACGGAAGTCGTTGGCGGCATGGCTGCAGTTCGCCGCACTGCCGCCGACGCCGAGCAAAAATAGCCGCCCGCTTCGCGCGCGGAGGTCGGCCAGTCCATCGGCGAGGCGCTCGATCATCGCGTAATCGACGCGGTCGGCGACCTGGCGAACCTCGGTGAAGTACCGCTCGGCATGGGCCTCACCCGACCCGATCTTCATC
>Ga0137415_10001235_pt1 | contig 25303 bp, 18 predicted proteins | sample CZODoug3_1_1_16f_FD_183082 | JGI IMG/M metagenome (GOLD analysis project Ga0137415, IMG submission 183082) | Vadose zone soil fungal communities from Angelo Coast Range Reserve, California, USA - CZODoug3_1_1_16fungal (Hybrid Assembly) | ecosystem: Environmental > Terrestrial > Soil > Vadose...
CACATACCAACGCTCCGAGAACGCCTCGGCATCCGAATTTGAAAGAAAATCGGGTCGTTCACGCATAAGGCGGGCTAAGACAGTATCCCAAGCGCGATTCAATCGGCACTGCAGATCAGAAGGAATCGCCTGTGTGCCTTTTAGCTGACCAAGAGTGATAGCCGCGACGTCCATTCCGCTGATACCCGCAACACCGCACACTGTGGCTGCGCTATCACGCTCGTCCCATCCATCACCGTTTGGCGCGACCACGTTGCCGCCCACAGCGATCAGCTCTTCGGCGTTGAGCCACACAAAAATAACATCGTAGCCCGCATGGATCGCACTGGCGATTCTTGCGTTTGTTCCCGTTTATTTTCTTTTGAATCACCCTGTCGGGACGGGCATTGTTATTGTCTCGTTCCTCGTGGTGTCAATCGTCGAACACAAACGCCATAAAGCACGGCTGAGATTGCTAGCTGAATCTCGCTCAGGGGAATCGATATGCGAATTTGCGCGGTCCTTCGAGCGGAAGGAAATCGATACCTGGGTTGTTCGTGCGGTGTATGAGCAACTACAGCGATATTTGGGTGGCGATCTCCCTGTGCCGATTCGCGCAACAGATAGACTGAAAGAAGATCTCCCGATAGATACGGAGGATCTTGAAATGGACCTGATGGCTGAAATTTCACAGCGAGCTGGTAGATCCCTAAGCAACACGACAGCCAACCCATACTATGACAAGGTGAAAACCGTGGGGGACTTGGTTCTGTTCTTTGATGCTCAGCCGAAAAATTCAACACTTTCTGCCTGATTCCGGCTTTGACCATTTCGAGTGCCGCATTTGCGACACGATTGAAGGCTGTGAAGCGGACGATCACGACCGGCGGCAGGGGGTCGAACTCGGACGCGCTCTGTCACACCAAGTCCAGACTTACACAGGTCAGGGCATCTGCCGCCCTACAGCTTCGCGGCGGATCGGAATGATCTGGCCGCCAGCCTTGAGTCCATCGATATAGTCGGCCCAAGCTTGCATCATCTTCCGCCGCTCCGCCAGCCGCTGGGCTTTGTTGTACGCAGCGCGAACCTTGTTGCGCTCCGAGTGCGCCAGCTGCAGCTCGATCAGATCCGGGTGCCATCCTTGCTCATTCAGCAGCGTGCTGGCCATGCTGCGGAACCCGTGAGCGGTATGTTCATCGCCGGAATAGCCGAGACGCCGTAGGGCGGCGTTCAGTGTGTTGTCCGACAGCGGCCTGATTCCCGGGCCGAGTGCTGGGAAGCAGTAACGTCCACTGCCGGTCAGCGGCTGCAACTCCCGCAGTATCGCAATGACTTGCCGCGCCAGGGGCACGATATGCTGCTCGCCCATCTTCATTCGCTTGCCGGGAATCCGCCACTCAGCGGCGTCGAAGTCGAGCTCACTCCATTCGGCAGCGCGTAACTCCCCCGGACGTACAAACACGTACGGAGCGATCCGGAGCGCAGCGTGCGTCGCGGCCTGTCTCTCATAGCCCTCGATGGCGCGCAACAGTTCGCCGACTTTAGCCGGTTCCGTGATCGACGGGTGATTGCGCGTCGCTCTGGGGGCCAGCGCGCCTCTCAAGTCCATGCTGATGTCATGTTTTGCGCGACCGGTGGCGATGGCGTAGCGGAAAACGCGGCCGACAACGGCGCGTACCCGGTGAGTCGTGTCGCGCACTCCGCGCGCCTCGAGACGTCGCAGGACACTCAACAACTCCGCGGCTTCGATGCCCGCGATAGGCCGGTTGCCCAGATAAGGTCCAACGACTTTAGTCAGTTGATGGTGGTCACGCTGCCAGGTCCCGTCGCTCAACACCTTGCGCTTAGTCTGAAGCCACTCCTCCGCGATCAATCCGAAGGTATCGGCCCGAGCAGCACGTTCCGACTGTCGCTTCGCGCTGGGGTCCATGGGTTCCGCAGCCGAGAGTGTCCGACGAGCCTCGTCGCGCTTGTCACGAGCGACGCGCAGCGGAACATCCGGGAAACTACCGAACGAGAGCAGCTTCTCTCGTCCGTCGAACCGATACTTGAAACGCCAGAGGTTGCTGCCGGTGGCGGTGACGAGAAGGAACAAACCCCGCTCGTCGAACATCTTGTAAGCCTTGTCTCGCGGCTTGGCGGCACGGATCGCAACATCGGACAGTGGCATGGGAAACGTCGAGATACCCCGGCACGAGGTCGGTACCCCCATCTGTGGTAGGCTGTCAACGGACGGGCTCGGAGACGAGCGGACGGTTTAGACCGGGATTTCAGGGATTTACCAGACCTCACTGCACGTCGATGGAAGGCAGTGGAGGGCTAACTGGTGCCGGCTGAGGGATTCGAACCCCCGACCCCCTGATTACAAAATCGAGATGCCGCGGACGATTCAAACGCCGGGACGTCGAAGCTCTTGAATTTGTTCGAGTGGGGTAACCTGGTGCCGCGCGACATCCGTTGCACTCGTCACGACCAAGCACCACAAGACAGCACCAGGTCCCACAAATTTCCCACAAGCACCTGATAGTAATCAGGTGCTCGACTTCAACATCGTTTCCGAGAGTTGACTGGCAAGCTCAGCAACTTCACTGCTGCGCCGCAGCAGAATGAATCGCCTCACTTGCACAGACACCTGCGCCGTCGAACTGGATGCACGCTACATGACCCTGACACAACTCGTGTGCGCCCGGCGAGTGCTATGCTTCGCGCTGCATAGCCAATCATAACAAGGGGATAACAGGCGTGCACCAAGTTGGGTCGGGTCTCATAGCTGTCCTGGCGGTCGTCGGGGCGCCGGCCGGGGCGCAGGACGGTCCCGTGCCTGCCGGCTTCGCGCCGGCTATCGGCCCCGCCGAAGTGATTATCACCGGCTCGCGCATCCCTACGCCCTCGGCCAACGAGACGCTACCCGTGGTCGTGCTGGATTCGGCCGATCTCGAGCGCGGCGGCCTGGATTCGGTGGGTAAAGTGCTGCAGCGACTGCCGATGAGCGCAGCGTCGGTGGAGAATACGAATCAAAATAACGCCGGCACGGGCGCCTCGCGAGTCGACCTGCGCGCACTATCCCCCAAGCGCACACTCGTATTGCTCAACGGGCATCGCCTGCCCAATGGCGGGGTGGGCGGCGACAGCTCGGTCGATATCGACTCCATCCCCATGGAGTTGATCGATCGCGTTGAGGTTCTTACGGCGGGCGCTTCGACCGTTTACGGCGCCGACGCCGTAGCCGGCGTCGTCAACCTGATCACGCGCAACAGCTTGAGGGGCCTGTCGCTGGACGCCGAACATTCCGAATCCGACCGCGGCGATGGCCAGATCGAAACAGTCTCAATGGCTGCGGGCGGTGACTGGCTCGGGGGTCAGTGGCTGCTCGGTGGGCGCTACGCGCATCAACGGGGTGTGAGTCCAGGCGATCGCGGCTTCTCGGCAGTCCCGGTCCAGATCGGTGATTTGGAAGGCGGCACTCAGCCGGTGGGCAGCTTCACGTTGCCGCAAGGTGTTTTCGGTGTGCCTGAGGGAAATGCGCTGGGCCTGCCTGCCGGGTACTACACGCATGTCGATGGCAGGACCGGGAGGACGGCAGCCGACTACAGGCCGCCCGTAGATAACGACATTTTCAACTTCTCGCCCTACGAGTATCTGCAAACACCCAACACGCGGGAGAGCGCGTGGCTGATCGGCACGCAGCCGCTTGCGACCGGCCTGGATCTGCACGTGGAAGGACTCTTCAGCCATCGCCAGTCATCGCAGAGCCTGGCGCCGACACCCTATTCGGCAACGTTCGATGCAAGTCCGCAGCTTGCCGATGGCAGCACGGGAATTCCGGCCAATAACTACTACAACCCGTTCGGCGCCGATCTCGACGATGTGCGGCGTCGGTTTGTTGAGATCAATGCGCGCAGCTTTACCCAGAGTGTGAACAGCAGCCGGGTGCTGATGTCGTTGTCCGTCGAGTTGGGCTCCTGGAAGTTGGAGCCGGCCGTGTCCTACGCTCAATCCCACGCCTCAGAGAAGGACTTCGGCGCGATCGCCGGATCGCGCCTGCAGACCGCCATCGGTCCTTCGGGATTGTCGGCCTCCGGAGATGTTGTGTGCGGAAGTCCGGATGCGACCGGGACTGTGCCCGCCGGCGCAATCATTGCGGGTTGCGTGCCTGTCGATCTGTTCGGTGGGGTCGGCTCGATCACGCCCCGGCAGGTTGCCTACCTGGAGCAGAACCTCATCGATCATGGAACGGACTCACAGGAGGTGGCCAGCCTGGATGCTCAGGGTCCTTTGGGCAAAACGTGGTCAGGAAACATCCAGTGGGCGGCGGGCGCGGAGTATCGCCGTGAAGCGGGCAGCTACATTTTCGATCCAAATCGCGGCGGCGGCGCTGTCGGCAGCGGCGGTCAGCAGGACATTCCTTCAGTGGCTTTTTCCGCCCGCGAAGTCTACGTAGAGACGCGTGTGCCCCTGGTGAGGCATCAATTCCTGGCGGAGGAACTCGACGCGTCCGCCGGCTTCCGCTGGTCCGACTTCTCCTCTTTCGGCGACCATGTCACCTGGCAAGCGGGCTTGCGTTGGCAGCCCGTTGGGCCGGTCACGTTCAGATCCAACTATACCCGGGTCTTTCGTGCCCCCGCGATTTTCGAGCTTTATTCCGCACAGGGAGCGAGTTCCGACATCTACTTCGATCCTTGTGGCAATTCGCCGTCGCCGATCCAGCGGCAGAACTGCGCCGCCAATGGCGTGCCGGGGGGGTCCTATGTTCAGTCAGATCAGTCTACGTTCAGCGTCTCAAAGGTCGGTGGCTATTCGGAATGTGGGCCGGTCGACTTCCAGGACGTGCCCTTTTGCCGCCGTGTCGCCGGAGTTGTCTATCACGACGCCGAAGCGGGTTACTCTTTTGGCCCGGCCGTCCGGGTGCGGGTGGGGGTGACCAACCTCACCGACCGTCAACCACCCTTCCTCAATTTCGGCAACGAGTTGAACACCGATACGACCACTTACCGCCTGTTGGGAAGGACTGCATTCGCGTCGCTGCACTGTCAATTGTTCTGAGGCCTCTTAAGGAGCGTCCCGAGAGGCAATCTCACCTTTACGCCGCATGTCAGCGAGCAGTGTGCGCTGGTGATCAATGTACGTTTGTTGGAGAGCCATTAATGCCCGGAATCTCGGACTGCCACGGATGAGGTCCCACATGTTGTCGAACCTGATGGTCCACCAGTAGGGAGACACTGCTCCGAGCTCGCCGTGAGTCGCGCTCTCGAATTCCCGCAGGGCCGCATCGCCGTCGCCGATGATCAGATGGGCCCTCGCGCGGTAGACATGAGTCGAGAGCATCCATGAGGACGTGGAGCCTCCGAGTATCTGCAATGCCTGGATCCCCAGTCGCCGAGCGGCTTCGATATCACCCTTGTCCTTGAGGATCTGCGCTATCGCCAGACCTGGATCGAGCAGGCCGGCGTCGAGCTCGTGGCCTTCTTTCATATGGAAGCGAGTGCGCAAGTGAGCCAGGCAACGGTCGAAGTCACGAGTCTTGTGCGCGTAAATCTGAATGGCGAGGATGGGTAGATTGTCAGGGTCGTAGTCGACCAACCGTGCCGGGCGATCGAACTCGAGACGCGCAGCCTTGCGCCAGTCGCCATCGTAGTTGGCCTGGAGCTCCTGGCCATACCAGAAACGATCCCCTCCAGCAGCCACCAGGTTTCGTACCGCTGCTGCGTCGTCTACCGCGGCGTACATGAGGACCGCATCCTCCAGTATCCACTCCGCTCCTGGATCTGCGCGCAAAGCCCGCTCGATCAAAGGGATCGCTTCAGCGAACTGGCCGTAGTGCACAGTTTTGATCTCAGCGATGCGTACCAGCGCATTGCTGAAATCGGGATCGATGGCCAGCACGTTGTTCATCAGCGCTTCGGCCCCGCGAATGCTGGCCGGTGTGTGGCCCAGCTTCTTTATCAACAATATGGCCTTGGCGTAGGTGGCGCGCGCCGATAAAGGGTCGATGCGCAGTGAGTAATCGAGGATGCGCTCGGCTTCCTCGGTGCGATTCCAATTGTTCAGGGCTTCAGCGAAGTAGGTGTAGCCGAGACCGAAACTCGGGCTCAGATCGAGCCCCTTGCGAAAATCCGCTTCGGCCTGACTCATGTCCTCGTCCTCCAGAATGGCCCGCTCGACATAGGCCTCGCCCAGTCCACTGTCGAGGGCAATGGCCTTGTTGGTCAGTGCCTTGAGCTCGTTGATCACCGCAGGGCCGAGCTCATTGCGATCGTTGTTGATCCAGCGCTTTGCGTCGGCGAGGCTGGAATAGGCGGCGGCGAAATCCGGGTCGATGCCAATCGCGCGTCGGAAATGATCTGCGGCCGCCTGCATGTCGGCCATCTTGAAGTGACCCAGGGTGGCGCGGCCCTGCAGGTATTCGAGATAGGCTGAGAGGCTGACGTTGCGAGCCTGCTCCGGGTGGAACCGGGTTGCGTCTCCCATCCTGAGCGCGAGGGATGCGGCGACACTGTCTGCGATTTCATCCTCGATGCTGAAGAGGTCCTTCAAGGTCTTGTCGAGATGCAGCGCCTTGACTTGCCGACCTGATGTGACATCGACCAGTTGAGTGGTGACGCGCAGCGAGTCACCTGAGCGCTGGACGCTCCCCCGTACCAGGTAGTCCGCGTTGAGCCTCCGCCCGATCTCCTTCACGTCCAAGTCCTTTCCCTGCACGGCGAAGGACGACGTTCGCGCCATCACCTGCAGAGAGGGCACCGCCGAGAGGCGATTCAGTACCATCTCGGCCAGGCCCAGGGCGATGTAGTCATCCTCGTGGCCCGAACTGAGGTTTTCAAAGGGAAGGACGGCCACCGCGCGGGTGGCAAGGCCTTCCACCGTTACGCGGTCGTGCACCTGATGGTAGCTGTAGCGAAAAACGGCGAAGCCAACGGCGGTCAAGGCGACAGCAGCTAATACGAGCAAGGGGATTGCCAGCGGATGTCGCGGAGATTTAAGGCGCGGGGTGATGCCAGGAGGAGGGCTATCTTCCCCGGGCGACGCCATTGGCTCGGCCACCTCCGTACCAGGGGCCTTGCCGGGTGGTGTCCCCTCGGCCAGGCGGACTACTTCCTCCCGCGTCACATCCGCAATCAGCCGATACCCGGACCCCCGAACCCCCGCCACGTACTTCGCGTCGCGCGGATCGTCCCCGATCGCATCGCGCAACAACTTGACGCGCTGACTGACGGTTTCGGGGCTGACCACCAGCCCGGGCCAGACGCGCTGCATGAATTCATCGATGGAAACGACGTTTGGTGCCGAGCGGATCAGCACGAGGAACAGGTCAAAGGACAGTTTTGGGAGGGGAATGGCAACGTCGCCCCGGGTGACGACGCGCCGCCCCGCATCGATTCTGAGGTCGCCGACTCTATATATCTGCGTCGAGGGGCTCTGTTCGGGCAACGCCAATCTACTCAATGTGTTCCCGCGGGGGGCATCTTATGCCGGCTCGGCGAGGTTAGGACACCCGTAGAGCCCCGTTTTCCGACCGGGAGGGTCCCCGAAGGCATCTTTGGCAAACCTTCACGTACGGTTTGGCCAACCTTCATGCTTGCCGAGGCCTGTCTGCCTAACGTTTGGGCCGTGCCCGGGACGTCCGGGCCCCAACCGAAACCTCAAGGAGACAGCCATGAAGACCTCACTCTCTCGCCACAACCGGACCCGCATCGTCATGATCTCAGCCGGTATCACCTTCCTCGGCCTCGCGGGAGCCAGCAACGCCGCCCAGCCCGATTTTCTCGAATCCTCGCGGATGACCGTTTCGTACGCCGACCTAAATATCGAATCGGCCGCCGGCATCAAGGCGCTCTACGGCCGGCTGCAGTTCGCGGCGCGGCGTGTCTGCGCGCCGTTCGACGACGGACAGCACAGGACAGTCAACTTCCATTTCCGAGTGTGCTACAGGAATGCGCTCGACTCAGCGGTTGCCCAGATCAACAAGCCGACCCTGACCGCCATGCACTCCGGTGCGCGGCCTGTCGCCGGCGGCTGATCATCCGGCTCGAATGAGCCGATTGCTCATCGACCGCAATCCCGCCCGCGTTGGGATTCACCGGCGCGGGGCGGGTGATCACCTCACCTCGAGCATCAATCCGGCCGCTCCCGTACCTTGCGTTGCGAAGTCCGCTGGCGAAGGGGACAAAACCCAGCAAGGTGACTGGTCACCGAGAACCCTACAACGTGCGTCACTCATCCGTGAGCTGGAACCTGATGCTTGGGAAGAATCTTCTCTGGTCGCCAAGCAGTGAATGATGGATCGCGGTGCATTCTGGGTTCCGTAAGCCAGCACGATCCGGTTGAGTGATCGAATCTAGCGTGTTCGTATCAAAGGTCACGCTCACGGGCAGAGGAAAGAGTGTCAACAGCAGGCGATAAGAAGATATTTCATTCTTAGTTAATGTTTTTAGCCAAGAAATCTGGAATGTTGGTATGGCGATACTAACTATTTTATTTGGAGCCGCAATTGGGTGCCGGCTGGGCGGTTTGCACTGTTCCGGCAGTGCCCGTACGGATGAGGGTGAAGTAAGCAGTCATCCACGTCAGGGCGCGGGCGAGATGAATTTAGATCGACCAGAGGGCGCCCTTTGCGGCCACCAAGAGCACGAGGCACTACGAGTTTCCGCGACGAAGCGGCGCGTGTTTCCTCAAGGACTCTGCCATTCGCGTCTGCCACCCTGTGCCACTGGCTTTCCAACGGTCCAAGACGTCTGGAGCTACTCTTAAGCTGATCGCGACCTTTGAATTCGGCGATCTCGGTCGGCCGCGAGGCTTGAGCATCTGCGCCGCGGTCTTGATGCCGTACAGACTGGGCAGTACTTCGCGCGCTGGTCGCGCACGAGAGAAATCCTCGCTTGTCCACTCAGGATTTTCATCACTCACGCGGGATTTCCTTTTCTTCCTCATAACGTTTGATCTCACGCCTATTCGCCTTACGCAGGCTGATCACATGAACATCGCCGCCGCGAGGCGTGAACACGAGCATGTGCAGCCGACCTTCGATTTCTCCGAGTGCCTGAAATCGGGGCTCACCGTAGTCTCTACGGACGTCTTCCAGCACGTATGCGCTGCTCCACTCGAAGCCGCACACCAGTTCGAAGGACAGACCACGTTCCCTAACGTTTCGGGAGCACTTTTTTGGATCGTAACTGACGCCCATATATTGTATATACGTATATACGACAATTCAAGCCGCCATTTCTTAACGGCAGCCTCGAAAAGCGAGTCGGTTGAAGGGGTAAACGGCGACTGTCTGGCGGCGCAGATTGCGCGGCAACAGACAATAGTCTGGCGGTTTCGAGCCGCTCGAGACACAAGCGATTTCAAGTGGCGGGGTTGAGACGATGGGCGAGGAGTGTTGGTGGCTGGGCGGATTGTCCTGTACCGGCAGTGCCCGTGCGGGTCAGGGTGAAGTAGGTTGAGCAAGTAGGTGTCAGTAGTCCGACAACCCCGTCATTGCTGAAGCGCTGAGTCCGTCCACCTGCGATCTGGCCCTTCAGGACGTCGTTCCCGACCCAGGCGGTGTTGATTGTGACACCGGGGGCTGCGCCAAGGGATCGTTGCAACTTGTTCCCGTGTCGTGTGCGATCGACGCATTTCGATCTAGTAAATGCTTCCGCCCACGTCGCAACGATGCGGCCGTGTCTTCGTCAACGAAATCCGAGCGTGCTAACGGCGAAGCCCTGGCACGTAAGGGAGGAGTTTGTTCATGAATGAACGAAAATCACTGCTGCGCAGCCTTTCTCTCGTACCCGCCAGCGCGATCACCTTGTGCAGCGTAGCCCTGTTGGGCACCGCAGGCGCACTGGCGATGGCGGCAGATCAATCGGTGGACCGGTACGGCCATGGGTTTGATCACGGTAAGGCTTCCTTCGCGACCCGATCGAGCCCGATCGCGATCACCCGCGATGACAAGTTCGTCTGGAGCGTCAACCCTGACACCGACTCGGTGTCGGTGTTCCTGGTCGCGAAGGATGCGAACAAAAAGGTTGCCGAAGTTCCGGTCGGCAAAGAGCCCTGGTGTGTGGCCATCAAGTCGGAAGATGACGACGATGATCACGACCACGGCAAGCGCAGACATCATGACGATGATGACTCCAAGGTCTATGTGACCAACATGGCCAGCGGCACGGTCTCGGTCATCGACGCACAGAGAAGGAAGCTGCTCAAGACGATCAAGGTCGGCACCGAGCCTTTCGGCTGTGCGCTCAGTCCCGACGGGCGCACGCTCTACGTCAGCAACCAGTCGTCGGAGACCGTTTCAGTCATCGACACCCGGTGGGACTTCGTGATCAAGACGATCCGCAACGTCGGGCCCAAGCCGCATGGCATCGCGGTCACGGCCGATGGCGAGAAGGTATACGTGACTCAGTTGCTATCACAACACCCGGCTCCGTACGAGGTACGTCCGCTGACGCAAACCGAGGGAGCCGACGACGGCCGGGTCGGGCGCGTGACAGTGATCGACGCAGACTCGAAGAAAGTGACCAACGAGATCGTCCTGAAGCCGATCCTCGTAGCACCCTTCTTCCAGTCGGACGGCAACACGCTCGCACGTGAGCCGCTGACCCAGACGTTCGACAACCGCACCACCGCCTTCCCGAACCTGCTCGAGGCGATCGAAATCAGGGGCGGGTTTGCCTATGTAACCGGGACCTGCTCCTCGCCCAACGGGCCGTTCCGTTTCAACGTGAATGTGCAGAGCTGTCTGTCGGTGATCGATACGCGAGCTGACACGGAGGCGGTACCGTCGCTGAACATGAATGAGGGCGTCAACTTCGAGCCGGTTGGCGTGAAACTCTTCAATACCAACCCCTTCGCACTGGCGTTCAAGCGCAAATCGGCGGAAGGGTTCGTCGTCGTGGCGGCGACGAACCGCTTGCTGCGGGTCGAGGTGGACGCCCGGGGCGTTCCCACCATCAACCCACCGAGCAACGCGCAAGATCCCGGCCATATCGTGCGGATCGAGCTCAAGGATTTCCAGGAGATTCGTCGAGCCGATCCACAGGACGTCATCGGCGGCAAGAATCCGCGCGGTATCGTCCTGAACTCCCAGGACACCCGCGCCTATGTCATGGATTTCGTTTCGCGCGATGTCGCCGTGGTGGACATCTCGAAGAACGACCCGTCCAAGTACGCAACATTCGCGCGAATTCAATCGACGACCCTGCCGGTGGCCGGTACCGTGGACGCGATCGTCCTGCGGGGCAAACAGCTCTTCAACACGGCAATTGGCCCGGAAGGGGCCGCTCCCAATTCACTGCGCCCGGCGGGGCGCATGTCGGACTTCGGTTGGGGCACTTGCTACAGCTGCCATTTGGATGGTCTGCACGACAGCGTCACCTGGATGTTTGCCGATGGACCGCGGCAGACGATCTCGATGGAAAATACCTTCACCCACGGTGACACGATCATCCGCAACGGTGCCCCCGTGCTTCCCGACTCGCATCAGCGCGCGCTCAACTGGTCAGCGGTCCGCGACGAAGTGCAGGACTTCGAACGGAACATCCGCGCGGTGTCCGGCGGCGGGGGCTTGATTGAAGGGATTCTCGAAGGCGTTGCAGGCCTTGCACAGATCCCCGATCTAGTCGACGTTGCCAATACGGGTCGCGATGGGGACCTCGATGCCATTGCGACCTATATCGCCCTCGGTGTACGCGCCCCGATCTCGCCGCTGGGCTACCGGAACGTCAACGAGGGTCGGCGGCTCTTCGCTGCGGCCGGCTGTCAAAGCTGCCACGGCGGAAAGGACTGGACGAACAGCATTCTCGACTTCCGGCCGCCTGCTGCTGCTGCTGAAGTCGCAGATGCCCAGCTCAGCGCGTTCCTATGCCGAGTCGGAACTTTCGATCCTGCCCTGTTCGCAGACGGCCTCAGCAACGAGATCCGCGCGAACAACGTAGCCAACGTCCAGGCAAGAGGTGCCATTGGATTCAACGTTCCGTCACTGATCTCGGTGTTCGCAAGCGCGCCGTATCTGCACAGCGGCGCGGCGCCGACGCTCGACGCGGTCCTGGAGAACGTGACGCATCGGAGCGCCGGTACCGCCGGTGTCGATACGCTGACGAACCCAGAGGATCGGAAGGATCTCGTGCGCTTCCTGCAATCGATCGATAAAACGACGACACCTTTCCCAAGCGGCCGTCTGCCTTCGGGAGTCTGCGGTCCGTAGACAGATGCTCGATCGAATGATCGATCGCAGCATTGCAATCTATTCCCACGCACACCTCGTGTGTGCGTGGGATGAGAGCACAAGACGCCTGTCCCGTCGGTGTGCCCGTGCGGGTCAGGGTAGAGTAGTTTAGCGGCGCCGCCTCGTTACGGCGCCGAGCGCGCCCTTGGTCCGCCGAGCACTAACTGTGCTGCTCTTCGACCGGTACAGTGCGTCGCGGCCGCGAACACGCATGTCTGGCGCTTCATTCATTGCTCCATCAGCATACTCGGAGCACGCACCGCCGCACTTCCCGTTCACGGAGAACCCGATGGCTGAATCGCGAACGTCCGCCACGCTCGAGGAGCTCGACCGTGCGGCCACCCTCGTGTACCGAGTGATGGCACCCACGCCCCAGTACGCATGGCCCAAGCTGCGCAATCGAGCCGGCTGCACTGTATGGGTGAAACATGAGAACCACACGCCGACGGGTGCGTTCAAAGTGCGCGGTGGCCTTGTGTACATGGATCGCCTGACTCGGTCGCAGCCCGGGATCGCGGGTGTCGTCTCGGCTACGCGCGGTAACCACGGCCAGTCAATCTCGTTCGCGGCCGCGCGCGCCGGCATTCCTGCGACTATCTACGTGCCGTACGGAAACTCTCCGGATCAAAACACTTCGATTGGCTCGTTCGGTGCCAGAGTAGTCGAGTTCGGAAAGGATTTCGACGAAGCCAAGCACGAGTCACATCGCGTCGCCGCCGCTGAGAACCTGCACTTCGTTCCCTCCTTCCACTGGGATCTCGTCGCTGGCGTTGCGAGCTACGCGCTGGAGCTGTTCCGCGCGGTTGAGAGGCTCGATGCGGTGTATGTCGGTGTCGGAATGGGCTCCGGAATCTGTGCTCTCATCACCGTGAGGGATTTGCTCGGATTGAAGACCGAGATCATCGGCGTAAGCGCGGTGAACGCGCCGGCCACGGCGCTCTCTTTCGAGGCCGGCAAGCCCGTGACCACTCCGACAGCCCGCACGTTTGCTGATGGTATTGCCACGCGCGAGCCTGTCGCCGAGGTCGTAGAAACGATCCGTCGAGGCGCGGCGCGCTTCGTCAAGGTGAGCGAAGACGAGATGGCCGAAGCTGTGCGTGTCTACTATGACGACACGCACCAGGTGGCGGAAGGCGCTGGCGCGGCGCCACTCGGCGCGCTATTGCAGGAGCGTGAGCGCATGGCTCACAAGAATGTGGGCGTGATTCTGAGCGGCGGCAACATAGAGCGCGCGCGACTCTCAGAGGTGCTGGCAGGTCGCACGCCGGGGCTGAGTTAGTTCGGTCAGCCTCTGCATCAGGTGCCTACCGAGGGAAGCGCGACCAGCGCGCGCAGGACGCCTCTTTTCAGGTACGGAAGTCATTCACACTTCTTTTCCAACTCACACTCCAGCGCTTTGTTCTGCCGTATCGCCTCCTCGAGGAGACGGTCACGCAGCTGACGCCGCTGTTCAGTTTGCGACGCGGTTTCACACTTCTTCGAGATTTCACACGTGAGATTCGCGCGTCGTTGCTCGCCATCCAAGCTCGCCAGCTGACTGCGAAGAGGCCGCATGCGCTCGTTGATGACACTCCAAGACGGTTCCACGATTTTCTGCCACTCTTCCGCATGCCACCGCGGTGGCCGCAGTCGCACGTAGCTCGAACTCCAGTCGGCGAGCCAGGTGCCCCCTTCAGACTCGCCAGGGTGATAGAGAGTCGCCAGCCTCCACGGTCGGGCCACTACCCTCCATCAGGGTCGTGACATCGTACTGGCCTTCGGACCGCGACACTGGCGGCTCCGCCTTGCCAACCTCCTGCCACTCCCCAACAGAGATGTGCTCGTACGCATTCCCGCAGCCGCCCAACGCCAACCAGGCTGCGGTGAGCGCCCATAGTGCCTGGACCAACGCGCTGCGCCTAAACCCGCTCATGGCGCATCTCCTGGCGACAACCAACAGCGCCTGCACGTTTGATCGCACAATGTCATCCACTTTTTTTACGCACGAAAATCATCAGTACGATGCCACTTCCGCAACCAACTCTCCGGCCCTCGCCCGGCTCGAGAGGAACAGCTTCGCATGTTTGGCTGAGATCCCTCCCAAGGCGCGGGCATCCTGGACCGTCACGAACACATCCGGCTTGCCATCCCGGCCGATATCGCAGACCAGGTTGGCTTCCAGGTACGAGTGATCCACCGGCGCACTTTCAAACAGGACCTGGATCCGGCCCTCGAATCGCATGCTCAATCGTATCCGTTCGCTCGAGCGGTCTGCGGTAATCTCGATTCGCCGCTCACCCAGACGAAATGTGCCGAGACTCGAAGATCCGGAAGGCGCCTTGCGGTCATCGAGTAGAATACTTGGGCGAGTGCCCACTGCCTCCAGCTGTCCACATTCGAAGGGCCCTGGTGCCAGGTCCAGGCCGTGTAGCAGGAACCCACCCTCATGCTCACCGGGAACGTGGGAAGGGCGAAACACATAGTGATAGCCCTCATCCTCGTCCACCGATATTCCGGTGGGAACGAGCACACATGGAATCGGCTTCCACCGGTCTCCCGCATGAGCGAAGCCGAGCCAGTTGTCCTTGGGCAGTTTGGTCAGATCATAAGGGAAGTGTTTGAGTGGATACGGCAGTCCATCGGGGATCAGGGCCGCGTGAGCGTCTGCCGGGCCGGCGTTTGCGCAAGCGGCCGAAAGCGCGACAGCAAACAGCACCCACACGTTCAATCGCACAATGGCATCTTCCCTTAGGCAGGGAAGTCATTCACATATATCGGGCAGCGCGTCAACGGCTGGTGATGATTGTCGTCAAAGCCGCCCCGATGGCGAGTGCCGCCTAACTATCGAAGGTCCACGCCGGGCAGGTGGTCCCACCAGACTGATATCGGCGCGTCCGGCCCGGCGCGATCAGCTTCGATCGAGGATGGCTCCGGCCCATTTGCCGCCTCGGTGGAAGGCAAACACGACGTCACTAGCGGATACAGATTCCGCACTACTGTTTCAGTACCGCGGCCGCAGCCGTCCCAATGTTGATTTGCCACCATCTCTTCTTGCTGTCCCCGCGGGCGAATGGATTGCCGTTACGTGCCAGCGAGGCCCGGGCAGCAGCCTGCAAGGACGAGGAAGCCTTCCTGGCCCATCTCGACTGGGGGTCGAGATAGAGGGCGGTCGCGAGGGCGTCCACCTGCTCTTTCGCGTCCGTACTCAAATAGGCGACGGCCGCGTGTCCGTAAGCAAATGCCGGCTCGATGCGCCGAACGAGCCGCGCCATACGCAAGGCGGCTTCCCGGTACAACTGATCGCCAGTGGCTTCGTATAGGAGTGCACATACGTTGATGTATTGGTAGGCGCTATGGGGGAAATGATCGGTGTGAAAATAAGCCCAGTTTTCCGCGTCACTTTCCAACAGAGCGCGGGCATCAGCGGATTTCCCGGCCATAGCGGCGAAGACCGCCCGTGCCAGCGTTACCTCGAACCGTTGCTTGGACTCCGACGGCACGCCTTCGAGATAGGTGCTCAAACCGACGCTGTCCCCGGCCTTCGCTGCGCTATAGGCAAAATAGGGAAGCATCCAGTCCCGCTCGATACTGTAATAGGCGCTCAGCTCGTCGAATTTCGACATTGCCTCGGGGTACTTGCCGGCTTGCAATGCAAGCAGCGCCTCTGCCGCCGCGACGTATCGATCCGGTGGGCGGCTCTGCAACGTGAGCTTCGGATGACGCTGTTTGCCGAACTCACTCGGTCCGATTGCTGCCGGGTTCTCATCGGACGCACGCATCGAATAGATCCTGCCGTCCGCGTGGACGGCCACGTCCGCGCCGGTTGCCAGACTCTGCATGATTCCCGGCAGAACCGCACCCAACTCACGATCGATGATCTGCTCCAGAAAGGCATGCTGTCGTAGATCGTCGCGATTTGCGCCCGCACTCATTTTTCTCAATCGCTCGCCGTACCACCCACCCAAGGCGTTCGGCGACAGGTTGGCGCGGCGGTGTCCGACCATCGCTGCAGTCCAGAATCCTGCGGTTTTGTAACGGTCGGTCAGCCTGCCGAACAGCGACCAGGCGGATGAGTCCTGCCCTGCAGCGAACTGCAAACTCACGAGCTCACGGTAGGCGGTAAGATCATGGTACTGGCCGCCGATCTCCAGAAACAACTCTGCGGCGTCCGGATAACGCGCGTCCAACAATGCCAGACGAGCCGCCGCCCAACCTCCGCGGTCAGATCCGGTGTTATAACCGGCAGCCTTCTCGAGTAGTGGCTGAGCCTCATCGATCGCACCCTGCCATAGGAGGTTGTGCCCCCATTCCGATGCCGAATTCGACAATTTGACCGGGTCCTTCGGTCGAGTTTCCATGAACGGCGGATACGTGAGAACGGTCCGCTGCACATCTGCATACGCCTTCTCTTGCAGCTGAAGCCGGGCCAATGTCCGATAGATTTCCCAGTTATCGGGATCAGCCTCGATTTCGGTACGATAGTGCGGTGCGTTTTTGAGGCTGGAAGGCAGCTCCTTCATTCTCCGGTACGTTGCGGCTTGACCGCCCCGAAAGCGAGCCGCAAGTTCTTGCAGGTAACCTGAGCGCGCGTCGCCCGAGCCTTCATCCAGCAGTTCTATCAGCGCTCCGGCCTCATCGGTACTGAAGACCAACCGCTCCACCTTGGTGGAGTTATCCCCTGAAGCGCTCCGCCAATACGGCCGTAGCGGATAGTCATCCGACACGCCGACCAGAGACTGCAAAGCCGGATCCTCAGGCTTTGTATCCATGTACGAAAGGGCCACATACGAGTCGGATGTCTGTGCCTGCTCGAGCCAGGCTGCCAGCCACGCCGCAGTGTGCAAATTCACCGTTCGTTCCTCGCGTTGCTCGAGCTCTCCGGAGTCGATCAGCCTGCGGTTGATGAGGGCCCGCATGCTTTCCGCATGAGGACTGCCGGCCAGCTCATCGTCGTAGCTGGCGAGAATTTCCAAGGCTCTGTGGTACTGGGACTGAGGGAACACGGAGTAGTAGGCCTGACGCAGGAGCGTATGCTCGATACGACTGTCCAACATGTCCAACAGATCTGATGCGCGCGGGTCGGTAGAGAATGAAGCACAACACCACAGACGAGGTTGCTCTTCGATCAGCCGGTGGACCTGCCTGATCGAAGCCAGTTCCGCATCCGGGCCGTTCGACTCGGCCACTGCCGCGGACGTGGCTTGCGGTACAGCAAGCACGCCGCTCGTGGTCTGTGGAATGGCACTGCCTAGAGCAGAAATCATCTTCCTGGTCTTGGTCAAACTCCATCCTTCGCGCTCCAGGAGCCGTCGATACACGAAAGGTGCGAACGGCGATCCCTCGAACAGGTCCAACACCTGCCGCGTCGAAGCCCGTGAATCGCGCGAATAGCCCAATTCGAGATCCACTACTTCGATGCCCAGGAAGAATTTTTCCCACGGGCTGCGCACCTGAGCGAGAGCCTGCCGTGCTTGCGGCAAATTTCCGTTGAGCACAGCTCGCAGACCGTCGGCCTCCGGACCGGTGTCGTTGCCAATGAGGGAAAGCGCGTAGGGCCGCTCATAAAGGTGCAACAGAATGCGGGCGCGCAAGCGACGCACCGCAGGGTCCACATCGTCTACCGAATCCAGCGCGACCCATGCCTTGGTAAATAGCCGATCCGTTGCGCGCCATTCGCGAGGTGCTTGCATGGCGAGAAACATCAGTGCCGCCGAAGCTGACAGGGCGCCCTGTGCCGGATTTGGATTGGGACGCAGATACTCATCGAGCGATCGAGGTAGCGCCGCGGGCATGCTGCCGCCGCGCACTTTGTCCACAGCCGCAGGATTCGTCTTGATACCTATCGTCGCCAGCATTTCCGGTAGATGCGCGCGGAACACGGTAAACGACGGATGCTCGTGGTCGTAGCCGGCGAACTCCAGACTGCGAGCTGCGAGCGGAGCCGGTGGCAAACGTGTCCTGCCGTCTACGCGACTGCGCTGCAGTGTTACGCGCATCTGCCCGGGCGCATAGTGTCCCGAATAGATCGTGATGATCTCACGAGCATTGAGCGTGCGAGCCAGCGCCAACACCCGTTCCGGATCACGCCGGCGCAAACCCTCGCCGAGGGCGATATCGACAAGATAAGGATCGGCGACACACCGGCCCATGGAGTTAAGGGCTCGGGCGAAGTCCGCCGTCATGATGTCGCGAGAGGGACGGTCAAAGCCGCCGCCCTCCACCTGCATCGGCACCAGCAGCACATCACACTGGGTACCCTTAAACAGTCCTGCGTACCGCTCGTTCCGCTTTGCCAGCCAAGCAGATTCGAGAGGCTTCTCCCCTGGAGAGCGAGGCAGGACGACGCCATCCGGACCCGGCGTCCCGTCCTTCATCTCGAGAACATTTTCACCTGCCGCGGGGGGCTGGGGGTCCGACGCACGGTGCGGCGTGCAACCAAGAGTGGCGCCCAATGCGATTAATGTCGCTGACAGCCACCCTGCGCGCAGTCTGACTCCAGATTCCATTTAGGCCTCCCTGCTAACTCTCCCGGGCTATTCACGCGGGACGCATGACTCGACTGCCACGGAGCCGGCAGGCTCCGGATCCTATAGAGAAAGTGGCATAGATAATGCGATCTAACACACATCTGGATCACTGATTCGGAGCACGGTTCGAATTGGCGTTTCGCCTGTATTCCAAGTGGTCCACCGAATGTTTGATTCCACAGAGCGTCATGCTTACGTTGTTGTTCCGCATGACGCCCGTTGCATATGTCACGACTGCTGACCCGATTGGGTTAGCCCAGGCAAGAGGCTGGTCAGCACAACCATGTACCCGTCTGGATCACGCAGCCAGAGCTCCCAGTTCAGGTTCTCGCTGCGGTGACTCGGCTCGACGATCTCAACATTCAGTGCCGCAGCCCGCTGCACGGCAGCCTCATAGTCCTCCAATTCGAACCACAGGAGGACCCCATTGCCATAGGGACGGAGCTCTGGATCGCCGAGAGGGCCGTGCTGGTGCTCCACCTCCCAGTTGTGCAACTGGAGAATGAGCCGACCATCTGAGTTGAGTCTTTCGTACTCGCTGCCACCGTGGCCGCTCTCACAACCCAACAAACGTTGATACCAGCGGCTACTGGACTCGACATCGCGCACACAGATGAGCGGAGCAAGTTGCATGTGAACTCCCACAATGTCGCCGGACAATTGGCAACTCCGTTTGGGTGACATCTGACGGTTGAGCCGAGCGCCGCGCGCCCAGTTGCCTGGACTCGGCACTCTACTTCGCACGGGCGATCAGCCTATGACATTTACCGGCTTGCCGGTATCGGGATTCGGCATCGGCGCAGCTCGCACTCCGGTTCGGCAGTGCGATCACAGGCTCGCGCAAGACGCGCAATCCTCTCGCTCACGCGGAGAAGCTAGTGATCGTTTACAGGAAAATCAATAGGTTACGGATTAATTGGGTAACTTCTCGATAAGCCGGGGCGTTTAGGCCAGGGCCCTGATCCGGAGGATGGTCGGCAGGGGCTGCACGAGTGCGCCCTGACCGATACGATCGTTGAGGTAATCCCAGAACGATACGCCGAGCTTGCGACAGGTTTTCTTCAGGCTCGCGAAGGTATCGCGGCAGCGCCGACCGAGGTCACTGCGGGTGCCGCCGCTGACTTTGCGTTTTTTCACGTAGTCGCGCACATCCCCTTCGCTGCCATTGGTGTGCAAAGGGATATCCGGCCGTTCCAACACCAGCAGCAGTTCTGCTTTGTTCTGACGCAGGCGCCTGAGCAGTTGGTTCAAGCCCTGATAGCGAGTTTTCTGGCTGAAGAGCGCATCAAAGCGCTGCTCGAGGGCACGTTTGGACTTCTTGTGGGGCTTTTGTTTGTAGGCCTTCAGATCGGCATACAGCTCCCACAGCTCACCGCGCACCTGGGCGATGTCTTCCCGGTGATCCTCATTGAGGGGCAGCATCGTGTGGATCAGCCTCTCCGCGTGGATCCAGCACAGCCCATGCCGCAGGACTTTGAACTGCCCCGCATCATCACTGATGATCGCCAGCCGCTCAGACAGTCCGCGCGCTGCCAACACGCCCAAGAGTGCCCCCTCGGTCGCGATGCGTCGATGTCGTGGCGTGTGCAGGCCTAATCGGCTCAAATGCTTCTCCCACCCGAGGGCATCCTCAATAAAGTGTCGCGGACTGCTGCGCAGAGACTGCGTCAAGGCCTGGGAGAGCCCTTGTTGGTGCAGGTAGGCTAAAGCGTAATCATTGATCCGGTAGCCGATATCCCCCGCGCACAGCAACTGCAGGAAATTGATCCGGCTCTTGCTGGGGGTGGATTGAAACCAGGCAAAATGCGCATTGCCGATATGCGTGACGTAACCGTTTTGGCCTCGATGCCGGGCGCCCGTGTCATCCACCGTCACATAGGAGGCCGTCGCCAGCCCGGTCTCGAGCAGCGCGTCTTTCTCCGCATGAAAGGTGTCTTGGTCCGCACTCAGTAACGCATCGATGGTGCCGGTGGAGATATCGATGCCCCACTCGCGCAGCTGCTCGTGCAGCAACGGCTGCGTGACTTGGCAATGATGGTGTTGGTAGAGCAGATAGCTGCGCAGCCTCGCGCCAAAGTGATGATCGGCTAGATGCGCCGGCAACTCGCCGGTCACATACTCACCCTGGGGTGTCAGCCAACGGGCCAAACGGTAACGCGTGTTGTGCGCCTGGATGACCAGGTCCTGAATCAGGACGTCCCGATAACCTTTGAACCGCGAGCCCTTGGGGATGCGACGCTGGGGCCTGATGATCTTCTCATCATGAATAACCCACTCGGCCTTCTTACTGCGTTTGTCCGAGCCGGGACGGCGTGCATCTTCCTCAGACGCCTCGCCTTCAGACCGCTGCGGATCAGTCTGCTCATCCATTTTGCTCGGCTTGAAGTGTGGGCGCTTCTTCTGGCCCTTGAGGATCCGAATCTCCTCTTCCAGCAGCTCGATCCGCTCGGCTTGCTTCTGCACCACTTCACTCAGTCCCTCGATCACTCCCAACAGCACCTTCACCAGCGGGGTGCGTTCGGCTTCCGGAATCGACGGTATCGAAAAGCGTGGCTTCATCAACAGGTATAACGCCTCCAACCCCATGTCTTATAACCTGCATGAGGCTATCTCAGCAATCTATTGAAAAGGAAAAGATTGCCGCCTGCCCCGGCTTATTGAGCAGTTACTTAATTGGGTTTCGGTTCAGCTCCAAATCCGGGCGTCGGCGCATGCTAAAATCCCGGCAATGCATCCATTGATCGAAAAGAACCGTGTCGCCATTGAGAACCTGTGCAGACGGCACGATGTGCGTCGTCTGGAGGTTTTTGGCTCGATACTTCGGGACGACTTCAACGACGATCGCAGTGATGTAGATGTGTTGGTTGAATTTGGCCAGCAGGCCGCCAACAGTTTCTCCAACTTTCTGGATCTGAAAGAGTCTTTGGAGAACGTCTTCGGTCGCTCGGTCGATCTCGTTGAGCTGCGCGCGATCCGCAATAAGCGGCTTCGGTATTACATCGAGAAGAGCAAGTCGCCAGTCTATGTCGCAGCGTGATCCGGGCGTTTATCTCGAGGACATTGAGCACTACGCTGGGCTGGCTATAAGCATCACGTGGATCACACGAAGGTCTACAACAGCGCGATTGTTCATGCGCCGGCGTTGTTGGGCGCCGTACAAGAAGCGCTGAAGGCATTTCCGCCTCCCGACGCTTAGCCGGCAGCTGCTTTGGGGGGTTTTGGAATCGCTGATCTGCGTCGTCGCGTTGTGATTTCCTCAATGCGTTCATCACCAGTTCAGCCCATCTTCGTAGTGTGATCAGAGCCTCCGGGAAGTACGCCACAATGCTCCAACGACACGCTGTTGTGCGAACCGGTCTGATGTCGCTTCCGCTCATGTTCGGAGCCTGCTCCGTCAACCCCTATCGCCCGACGCAACCGATCGAGCGCACCGTCTCTGTTCCGACAGCCGAGACAGCGCCACCGATGGCACCGCCGGTGCCTGACGACTTGGCCTCCTCACCAATTGTCGCTCCCCCTACTCCAGCTACGGCCGCACCGAGTGACATGTTCATTCTTGAACGCGTTGCGCTCACGGCTCAACGGATGATCGGTATCCCCTATCACTACGGCGGGAAAACTCCGCGGGGTTTTGATTGTAGCGGTCTCGTGTTCTATGCTTACCGTGAAGTGGGGGTCTTGGTGCCACGGACCGCCGGGGAACAGTTGCGCGCCTCGCACCCGATCAATGTTGAGCAGGCGCTGCCGGGTGATCTCGTGTTCTTCAGGACGAGCAAGAGAGCCTCGCATGTTGGAATATATTTGGGCGGCCAGAGCTTCATTCATGCACCTTCCACCGGTAGAGCAGTCGTAATCGAGAGGCTCGACGACGAGTATTACCTCCGCCACCGGATTCAGATCAGACGGCTGGATGCCCTGAAATGACGTGGTTATCCCTTGATGTCTCCTCGCCGTTGGGACTATGGCGGCGGAATCGGAATGGTCGTGCCTGTCCAGGGATGAGGATATTGATTGCCGATGGGGGGCGTACCCGTGAGTTGAAAGTGCTCCGTGACCTTGTATGCCTCCGCCCACTCAAACGCCTGAGTCCGGTTCAGCTGCATCTGATTGTAACCCCGGCCCCATACCATACTGGCTCGTGATAGAGCTCGAAGCCCTGCAACGGGAGTTCCCGATTCCACTTATTGACCTGTCGGGTCGCACGCGACGACGTTCCGGTTGCGGTGACTCGGCCGCTACTCGCGCCAAACTCATAAGTTCCGGTCTCGCCGGTCGCCAGATCTTTCCAGCGAATCTCATAGATGTGACTGGGACGGGCGGCGAGAGCGGCTTCCCTCAACCGATTGTGGCAGCGATATCCAGAATCGCAGCTCCAGCAACGGCTGCATGCTTGCCCGCCTCCTCTGGATCTGAAGTGGCCGCGATCTTCTCGACTGACTCTTGAGTCACCGCAATGTCCTCGCCCACACCCTTGAGGGTTTCCACCGCAGCCGTGAGCGGGGAGTGTTGTGATGCCTCCACCGCCTGTTTGAGGGACATGCCACGAAACCTGAAGTGCGTCGGCCTTCGGTTACATCCAGAAGGCTCGTTACCGCGAGCGCAACATCACGCGCACTGACAACGAGAGAAATTGACCCGTCAGAATCATGCGTTTCTCCCGTGTTCCCCTGACAATGGTTCTTATCGAATGGGAGGGTCAAAGCTGCCCCTCGGCCGCTTCCCGATCATCCAACCTTCTTACCGAACTGGAGTCGGCCTCCAGTTCCAACGCTTCTCAGGCGAGCGTTCCAGGACTGTTTGTCGTACCTGCTCGGCTGGTGCAGCCTCGGTAAGACCAGATAGGAACATCGTAGAGTGAGAGACGAACGGTGGCGCATGTCAAAGATCAATGCCTCTCGGCCACCAACGAGCTGCGGTCGGCCTCCTCATCCTGACTACGTGTGCCGACCTGGTCGTGCGGGACTGCCCCGCGGGATCCACTCTTGTCACTGTAGTGTCGGCGTGGTCTATCTCACCTCGAGGAAACTATTTGTCGACCACCGTCGTTCGCAGTCTCGAGAAGACGCAGCCGGAAGACTTTGATCTGGTGATTCTCGGCGGTGGCACGGGCTCGAACATCGCGTGCTTGCCGAGCAAGAACTTCATCCACAGCGCGAAAGTCGCGTCGTACTTTCGCAGAAGCAAGGAGTTTGGCATCACGCACGATGGCTTCACGATCAACATGGCGGATGTGCGCGAGCGCAAACGCATGATGGTGCGTGGCCTGAACAATCCGCACGTGCACGTTGTCGTCAAGGCGGTGCGTCGCTGACTATAGTTCATCGCCGAGTGTGCATCGGACGTTCTGCCGCAATTGCGGCTCGCCGTTAATCGCCTTTTCGGATGAGTATCCAACGATGCTCAATCTCCCGCTTGGGACTCTCGACGACGATCCGGGCATTCGACCTGAGGCCCACTGGCATGTCGCCTCGAAGGCACCCTGGTTCGAGATAGCTGACAATCTGCCGCAGCACCTCGAATTCCCTCCAACCCCGCCGGAGCCCAAACCATCGTTCTGACTTCCAGCGCTGGAAGCGCATCGGCTCGGAATTCGGAATATCAACAGTGCGAAGCCAGTCGCCTCATCAGGGCACCAGTCTCCATTCAAGGTGCCCAGTCTCATCGTCAAGGAACACCGACAAGACTGGAGAATAATCATAGTTGTGTAGTGATGGGTGGGAATTGCAGGATAGGCAACCGGCGTCTGTCGTTTAAGAATCACTCCATGGTTGCCGCAAATGCATATTGCGTTCCAACGTACAAGATGATGCAGTTCGAGGATCTCTCGGCAGCAGCGACGCCACCGTACGCGCGAACGCGGGAGTGATGACCGCTTGACGATGCCCCACGGCAACTGAACGGGCCACCCGACGATACCAACGCCACACCTGCCCCACCGTTGTACGCGCGGGGGGGGGGACAGAGGCTGCACCAACTGTGCGGTTGGCACACGGGCCGGCAACGTCCGCGACATTGAGCGGCTCGCTGCCCGTGCACGCCGAAAAGTTGGCTGGTCTGACAGCATCCTCGTGCTGACAAGGCAGCGCCACCGAACAGCGACGCGCTCAACTATCGTGCACGCGGATCGTTCGGTGATCCGAGACTGTGCAGGTTAGTGACGCACGGGGCACCCACCTGGCGCGCAATGGAAGGCCGTCGCCCCTGAATTCATCGCAATCTATAGTTTGCGGCCCACATTCATACCCTTCACTCTGGCCGAGCCCTTGCGTGGCATGCCAATTGCGGACTGGGCGTACACGAGCCAGACCAGCGGCGGCACTACGCTGGCAGGGGTGATTCCATGACAGCGTTTCTTCGACACGGAGGTCGTTATCAACCTTCGTCCGAAGAGCCTGACTGCGCGCGCTCGCCGCACGGCATCTCTCTCGTTGCAGTTTCATCCATCTGAGCGCACGACCTATCTGTATGACTGACGCATCGCCCAAGCATGCGGCGCTCGCGGCTATCTGACGGCCGATTACAACCAGTCGCCCGTCACAACCAACGGCGGCGGGTTTGCCGCATTCACCGGCAACACCATCAACGGCACCGATTTTCGGATCAA
>Ga0137415_10001236_pt1 | contig 25298 bp, 24 predicted proteins | sample CZODoug3_1_1_16f_FD_183082 | JGI IMG/M metagenome (GOLD analysis project Ga0137415, IMG submission 183082) | Vadose zone soil fungal communities from Angelo Coast Range Reserve, California, USA - CZODoug3_1_1_16fungal (Hybrid Assembly) | ecosystem: Environmental > Terrestrial > Soil > Vadose...
CTACAACGATTGCGTCTCCGTGAGCGGTCGCCGAAATTGATCGGCGCGCACCCGCCGATAGAGTTGCGGCACCGATGCAAGCCGCGGCCGCGATGGAGTCCGCTCCAGTCGAGCTGACCGTGCTCATGCCCTGCCTGGACGAGGCGAAGACCGTCGGGGCGTGCGTGGCCAAGGCCCGCGAGACTTGCCGCGCGCACGGCATCGCCGCCGAGATCCTCGTCGCCGACAACGGCTCGACCGACGGCTCCCAGCGGCTGGCGGGCGAGTCGGGCGCCCGGGTCATCCACGTCCCCGCGCGCGGCTACGGCTCCGCCCTGCGCGCCGGTATCGACGCCGCCCGCGGCCGCTACGTGGTCATCGCCGACGCCGACGACAGCTACGACTTCGGCGACATCCCCGCTTTTCTCGCCCAGCTCCGCGCCGGGGCGCAGCTGGTGATGGGCTCGCGGTTCCGCGGCAAGATCCACCCGGGCGCGATGCCCTTGCTGCACCGCTTCCTCGGCAACCCCGTGTTGACCTGGGTCCTGAACCTGTTCTTCGGCGCGGGGATCAGCGACGCGCACTGCGGGATGCGCGGCTTTTCCCGCGAGGCGATCCGCGCGCTGTCGCTGCGCTCCTCCGGAATGGAGTTCGCCAGCGAGATGATCATCCGCGCCGCGCAGGAGAAGCTGAGGGTGCGGGAGGTCCCCACCAGCCTGCGCCCGGACGGCCGCGGCCGCCGGGCGCACCTGCGCACCTGGCGCGATGGCTGGCGCCATCTCCGCTTCATGCTGCTCTTCAGCCCGCTGTGGCTCTTCCTCGTGCCGGGGTCGATCATCTCGGCGACCGGCCTCGTCCTCGCCACCGCGGTGGCGTTCGCCAAGGTGACGGTCTTCGGCCACCAGCTCAATACGCACTTCGCGCTCCTGGGAAGCTCGCTCGCCATCGTCGGGGTGCAGCTGTCGATGCTCGGCCTGTTCGCCAAGGCCGTGTTCGTCCTCGACGGCGTCGGCAAGAGCCCCGGCGCGGAGCGGCTGCTCGAAGGGCTGCGGCTGGAGAGCGGCATCCTCGCGGGCGCGTCGATCTTCGCCGCCGGCGTGGCTGTCGACGCCCGCATCCTGGCAGCCTGGATCGCGACGCACGGCGGAGCGCTCGATGCCCGGGCAACGCACCTCGCGATCCTCGGCGGCACCCTCTGTGCAGTGGGACTGGAGATCGTCTTCTCCAGCTTCTTCCTCTCCATCCTGAAGGCCTCGCGCACCGGGCGCTGGGTCTGAGGCGCGGCGGAGTCAGAGGCGTTCTCGCCGGAGCCTCGGGCAGAGCCGCTTCGCGCGCAGCACGATGCGCCGCGCCTGGGTGGCGCTGCGCCTGCGCTCGGCGCGGGCGGCGCGCGCCAGGCGGGGATTCGCGCGCACGGTCGCAAGGCGCACGTCGGCGTCGTGCAGTTCCCCCAGTGCGCTCTGCAACCCGGCGAGGAGATCGATCGCCTCGGCCAGGTCGTAGGCACCCCGGAGAAGCTCGGCCTCGTAGCGCAGCTTCTTCGCCGCGATGCGGATGCTGTGCGCCGCATCGGCATCGAGCGGGTCGGGCTGCGCGAGCTTCTCCTCGAGATCGAGCAGCCGCTTGCGGAGCCGCTTGCGCGTCCGCCGGCCGCCCAGCGTTCCGCTCGCGCGGCGGTGGATCAGGGCGCGGAGCACGAGCGGCTCGGAGCGGCGCGTCCACAAGGCCACCGAGATGCGCACGTGCGCTTCCGCCTTGGCCAGGCGCCCTCTGGTCCGGCGCGCGTCCGCGCCGTGCCGCGAGAGCCACTTTGCCTCGAGTTGCAGATCGCGCAGCTCGCCCAGCGCGTCCTGGAGGTGCTCGATGCGGCCGTCGAGCTGCCGGAGCCGCTTCTTGCCGAACACCTTGACCGCGGCGCGCAGCCTGCGGCAGGCGACGCGCAGATCGTGCACTGTCTTCGGGTCCAAGCGGCGCGCCGTGAGCGCCTGGGCTCCCTGCACGTCGGCGACGCGGGCGTGCAGGAGCTTCTCCCCGGCGACGCGCAGCGGGGTGTGGGCGCGCAACCCTCCGACGTGTCCGGGCCGGGTCACCGCTTCTTGTCGTATGCGCGCACCGCCGCGCGGATCAGCTGCCGCGCGGCGGACGGCCCCGCGAATCCCAGGGAGCGCGCGTTCTTGGGGGTGAAGAAGGTGGTGTCCAGCATGAACTTCTCCAGCTCGTCGCGCATCGCCCGGGAGAGGTCGCGCACTCCCTCCAGCCGTGCCCAGCGCGACAGCTCCGCGGGGATGGTAATCACCCGATCGTTCCGCACCCTCCCGTTCTCGCCCTCCTGCTCGACGCGCAGGACGCCCAGGAGCCGCACCGCCACTACCACGCCCGGCCAGGTCGAGGCGTCCTCGCTGAGGATCACCGCATCGAGCGGATCGCCGTCCTCCGCCCGCGTCCCGGGGATGAACCCGAAATCGAACGGATAGGCGAGGCCCATCGGTAGCGGCCGGCCGAGCAACATCGCCCCCAGTTGGGGATCCCACTTGGTCTTCACGCGCGCGCCCTTGGGCGCCTCGACGACCGCGCGCACCTTCCCCTCGCCGTCCTCGTGCGGCAGCTCGTGCAGGGCGGGCATGGGGCGAGCCTCGCGCCGCCGCCGACGGATGGCAAAGCCCGCGGGGCGATAAGCGTCGATTCCGGCACAGAGCTATCTTGCAAACGTGATCAGCGTCCTGCTGCCCGCGCGCAATGCCGCCGCGACTCTCGAGGAGGCGCTGCAAGGCATCCTGGCGCAGCGCGGAGCGCCGCCGTTCGAGGTGGTCTGCATCGACGACGGATCGAGCGACGCAACGCCCGCGATCCTTTCGCGCCTCGCCGGCGAAGACGATCGCATCCGCCCGATCCGAGGCGGAGGGCGGGGCCTGGTCGCCGCGCTGCAGCTCGGGCTCGCGCGCTGCCGCGGCGAGCTGATCGCGCGCATGGACGCCGACGACCTGGTGCATCCCGACCGCCTCCGGCTCCAGGCGGAGCTGCTCGCGCGCGATGCGTGCCTGGGCGCCGTCGGGACCCTGGTGCGATGCTTTCCCTGCCCCCTGACGCCCGGGCTCGCCCGGCTGGAGGCGTGGCTGGATTCCGTCGTCACCAAGGAGGAATGCGAGGCCGCCCGCTTCATCGAGGCGCCGCTGGTGCATCCCAGCACCACGTTCCGGCGCGAGGCGCTCGAGGCGGTGGGAGGCTGGCGCGACGCGGGTTGGGCCGAGGACTGGGACCTCCTCCTCAGGCTGGCCGACGCGGGCTGGGGAATGGCGAAGGTGCCGCAGGTCCTGCTCTACTGGCGCGATTCTCCGGGCCGGCTGACCCGGCAGGGCGAAGCGTACCGGCTGGAGCGCATGATCGAGCTGCGCGCCGACCATCTCGCGCGAGGTCCGCTCCGGGGACGGCCCTTCGAGGTGTGGGGCGCGGGGCCGACCGGCAAGCGGCTCGCGCGGGCGCTCGAGAAGCACGGGATGCGCCCGCGCAGGTTCTGGGACGTAGACCGTCGCAAGCGTTTTGCGCGGGGCGTGCGAGTCGCCCCACCCGACGAGCTGGGTCGCCCCGACGGCGCGCTGATCCTCTGCGCAGTGGGGGCGGCGGGTGCACGGGAGGAGATCCGCGCAGAGCTCGCTCCGAAGGGCTTCCAGGAAGGACGCGACTTTCTCTTCGCCGCGTGACCCATCTCACCGAAGCTGGATGGACGCCGTGCTAGCGTGTTCGCTGCGCGGGTCTCGACTCGCCGGGGGAAACGTTGTCGGGAGCGGAGCAGATCGGCCGGCTGCTGGTCTCGAAGGGATACGTCGAGGACCGGTGGATGCGAGCCGCCCTGGCGGCGGCGCCGGCGCCCGCCACCTTCCTCGAGCACGTGCTCGAGAGCGGCGCGCTGAACGAGCCCGAGCTTCTCTCCGTGCTGGCGGAGCATTCCGGATTGCCCGCGGTGGACCTCTCGCGCACCGCCATCCCGCTCGCCGCGCTGGAGATGATCCCGCGGCCCGTCGCCGAAGCGGACCTCCTCCTCCCGCTCTCCATGGAAGGCGCGCGGCTCCACGTCGCGGTGGACTTCGCTGCCTACACGCCGGAGACGCTGGCCGAGCTGCAGTTCATCACCGGCATGCTGGTCTCGCCGTACTCCGCCCTGCCCGCCACGCTGGAGAAGGCCATCGCCGCCGCCTACGACGCGCGCGACCGCGGCGAGGACGTCTGGCACGGCGAGGGACTCTCGCGAGAAGCGCCACCCGCCATCGCCGCCATCCGCCCCGGGGAGATCGGCGTGCGGACCGACGAGGTGGACGTGCCGACGATGGAGATCGACGCGCTGGCCTTCGAGGTGGCCGACGCGGAGCCCGTCGCGGACGAGGAGATCGTGCACCAGGAGACGGTGCGGGTGGGCCCCGCCCGCATCCTGGTGGTGGACGACGAGCCGGAGATCCTGCGCCTCCTGGAGAAGTCGTTGCGCGCCGAAGGCTACACGGTTGAAACGGCGCGCGACGGGCGCGAGGCCGAGCAGAAGCTCAAGGGAAAGCCGCCCGACCTGGTGGTGCTCGACGCCATGCTGCCGCACGTGCACGGCTTCGAGCTGTGCAGCCGGATCAAGGGCGACCCGCGCCTGCGCAACGTTCCGGTCTTGATGATGAGCGCCGTCTACCGGGGCTGGCGGTTCGCGCAGGATGCGCGCGAGGCGTTCGGGGCCGACGATTACCTGGAGAAGCCGTTCCACCTGGCGGACGTCCTGCACCGCGTCCATGCGCGCCTGGAGAGCCCGCGCGGCATCTCGCCCGAGCAGAAGGAGGCGGCGGAGCGCAGCTACAAGGAAGGGGTGGAACACCTCTCCCACGGACGCCCCGAAGAGGCGCGCGGGGCGCTGGAGGCAGCGGCGAAGGCCGACCCGTTCTCGGCGCGCAACCACTTCGCGCTCGGCCGCGCGCTGCGGGAGATGGGCGAGGCATTCCGCGCCATGAGCGAGTACGAGAAGGCGGTCGAGCTTCGGCCCACGCACTTCGCCGCGCTCTGCAGCCTCGCCGAGCTCTACTTGGAAAAAGGATTCCGCCGCAAAGCCGTGGAAGCGCTCGAGCGCGCGCTTCGATGCGCTCCCGACGGCCGCACTCGCGAGGGGATCCGGACCCGCCTGCTGCGCCTGTTGTGACCTCGACCTCGCCTCCGACCGATAGTCTCGTCTCCCTCGACCCCTTTTTCGCATTGCGTACCATGCCGCGCGCGGTCATCCTCACCGTGTGCGCGTCGACGAGGCAGCGGTGCGGAAGCGGCGGGAGCAGAACCTCGCCGCGGCCAGGAGCGACGCGCGGGGCACGACGCCCAGCATCCGCAACTTCGCGCAGGCGGTCGACCGCCAGCGACAGGCGCTGGAGCGCGTCCCCGTCCTCGCGGCGTCGCGCGCCGGACTGATCGACGTCGCGCGCGCCCTCGACAATGCCGAGGCAGCCGCCATCGCCATCTCGGTGGAGGATCCGCCGGCCGAGTTGCCCCTGTTCGCGCGCGCGGCGCAGGCCGTCTCCATTCCGGTGCTGCGCTGCGATCTGCTGCTGGAGGAGTTCCAGGTCTACGAATCGCGCGCGGCGGGCGCCGATGCGGTGCTGCTTCATGCCCGGCTTCTCGCCGGTGAACAGCTCGAGCGCCTGTGCGGCGCGGCGCGCGCGACGCACATGGCTGCGTGCGTCGCCTGCGACACCCCGGACGAGGTGGAGCGCGCCGCCGCCGCGCGGGCAGCGATGGTGGCGCTGTCGCGGCCCGGCGAGGCGCTCTTCGGGGCGGTCCCGCGGCGCCTCCTCGTGCTGGCCCTCGATCCGGCGGCCGCCGTGCGCGGGCGGACCGACGCGCTCCTCGACCAGGCGATCGGGTCCGCTCCCGATCCCGCCGCCGCGTTCCGCGCCGCCCTGGAGCAGGACTGAAGATGCCGCCGCCCTTCCGCAAGCACCTGTTCGTCTGCCTCAACGATCGCGGCCCCGGCCATCCCCGCGGCTCCTGCGCGCAGAAGGGGAGCGAAGCGCTCCACGAGGCCTTCAAGGCGGCGCTGAAGGCGCGGGGGCTTTCTGGCGAGATCCGCGCCAACAAGGCCGGGTGCCTGGACAATTGCGAGCGCGGCTGCTCGGTTGTGGTCTATCCGGAGGGCGTCTGGTACGGCCGGGTCACCGTGCAGGACGTGGAGGAGATCGTCGAGAAGCACCTGGTCGGCGGAGAGCCCGTCGAACGCCTGCGGCTCTACCAGCCCCCGACGAAGCTCACCTGATTCGTCGGCGGCCAGAGTGCATCCAACCGCCCCGCCATGAGCGTAGGGCCGCCCCATGGGCGCCCACTAGTTCATCAACTTCCCGCCGACGCGAAGCCGTTCCACCCGTGCTCGGAGCGCGCCCGCGTCCGAGGAAGCCGGCGCGAGCGCAAGCACCTTCTCCAGATCGGCAGCGGCCGCCTCGGCGCCGCCCAGCTCCTCGCACAGGCGTGCGCGATCGCGCAGCACGCGCACGTCGTCGGGCTGCAGCAGGAGCTGGCGATCCACCGCAGAGAGCGCGCGCGGCAGGTCGCCGCGGTCGAGATAGATCGAACGGAGGTTCTGCAGCATGCGCGCCAGGATCTCCTTGGGCCGCGCGGCGCGCAGCAGGCGGGCGTCGAAGCGGGCCGCGTCGCCTGCAGCGGCTGCGAATCGCCGCTTGAGCTCCTCGAGCCCGAGCAACTGCCCGCGGTGGAAGGCATCGACGATCAGCTCGCCTTCCCCGAGCGACACCTTGCAGAGGAAGTGGCCCGGGAAGGAGACCCCCGCGACGCGCAGCCCGCAGCGCCGCCCCACCTCCATGTAGAGGAGCGAGAGGGTGATCGGAATCCCGACGCGGCGGTCGATCACCTCGTTCAAGAAGCTGTTGCACGGGTCGTAGTAGTCGCCCCCGTTTCCGGCGAATCCGAGCTCGTGGAAAAGGACGGCGTTGAGCCGGCCCACCCGCCGCTCCGGCGACGCGCCGGCAGGCAGCCCGCGCATCACCCGGAAGGCGAACTCGTCGAGGGCGCGCAGATATCCGGCCTCGTCCAGCTCCGGGTACTCCTCGCGGGCGATGGCCAGCGCGGCGCGAGCCAGGTCGATCGGCTCGCGCGCGGCCAGCCGGGAAAGCTCCCTGCGCGAGGCAGCGGACGGGTCCATCCGGCCATTGTACGCCGGGAACGCTTCCAGCGACCCCGCCGGCGAAAAGCGTAGCCGCGGCCACTAGAAGGCCGCCTGGATGAGCCGCTCGAAATCGGCCTGGCTGCACGCGCGAGGATTCGACTGGTGGCAGGCGTCCGCCATCGCCTTCTCGACCAGCCGCGGGATCATCTCGCGCTTGACGCCGGCCTGCGACAGCTTCCGCGGCAGCCCGCACTGGGCGCGCAGGTCGTCGACCATCTGCGCGCAGGCGTGGGCGCGCTCCTGCACGCTCATCCGCGCGTCAGCGCCGAGGGCGACGGCCGCCGTGGCGAGCCGCTCCTCGGCGGCCGCGCGGTTGAACTCGATCACGGTCGGGAGCATCAGCGAGTTGGCCAGCCCATGGTGGGTGCCCGCCACCGGCGTGAGCGCGTGCGCCACCGAGTGGCAAGCGCCGAGCCCTTTCTGGAACGCGATGGCGCCCATCGCGCTCCCCAGCAGCATCTGCTCGCGGGCATCGATGTCCTTGCCGTTCTTGACGGCGCGTCCGAGGTGCTGGCCGATGCGGCGCAAGCCGTCGAGCGCGATCGCGTCGGCGAGAGGATGATCGCCTTTGGCGACGTACGCCTCGAGATTGTGGGTAAGCGCATCCATTCCGGTCGCCGCGGTGATGAACGGGGGGAGGCCCGTGGTCAGCTCCGGATCGAGGATGGCGGCGTCCGCGAGCAAGTGCGGGCTGAAGATGACCACCTTGGTGCCGTCGATCACCAGCACCGTGGAACGTCCCACCTCGCTCCCCGTGCCGGCGGTGGTCGGCACGGCAAGGAAGGGCGGCTGCCGCTCGGTGATGTACTTGTCGCCGCCCTGCGCGTCGTCGTAGCGACCCAGCGGCGGGTCGTGGTGCACCAGCAGCCGGATCGCCTTCCCCATGTCCAGCGACGCGCCGCCGCCCACCGAGACGAGGGCGTCCGCGCCGCCTGCGCGGTACGCCTCGATGCCCTTCAAGGCGTCCGCGTCGGTCGGATTGGGATCGAACTCGCTGAACACCGTGAACGGCACGCCCGCCTGCTCCAGCAGGGGTGTCACGAACCGCAGCAGGCCGGCCTGCAGGATCCCCTTGTCGGCGACCAGCAGCAGCCTGCGCGCTCCAACGCGCTTCAGCTCGGCGGGCAGCTCGCGGATGGCGCCGCGGCCGTGGACGATCCGGGTGGGAAACGACATGACGGACGGCATGGAAGCTCCCTGGGTGAAGTTCGCCAAGTCCCGTTCCAAGAGGCTGCGCCGACTGCCTCCGGCGCTAGATGATCTCGAAATACCGCTCCAGCTCCCACTTGGTCACCGCCGATTCGAACTGGCGGCATTCCCACTCGCGGGTGCGCACGTAGTGGTCGACGAAGGCGTCGCCGAGGAGCTCGCGCGTCTCCTTGCTCCGCGAAAGGGCCTCGGTCGCCGCGCGCAGCGTCGGCGGGAGAGGCTCCGCTTTCGCGTCGTAGCCGTTGCCCACCGTCTCCGGCGGAAGCGGGAGCTCGTGCTGGATGCCGTACAGTCCGGCGGCGACCGAGGCGGCGATCGCGACGTAGGGGTTCATGTCCGCGGCCGCGAACCGGTACTCCACCCGCGTCGAGGCCGGCGACCCGGGAATGACGCGCAGGGCGGTGGTGCGGTTCTCGACCCCCCAGGTGGCCATCGTCGGAGACCAGGCCCCGCGGACCATGCGCTTGTACGAGTTCACGGTCGGGGCGATGAGCGCCGTCATCGCCGGCATCAGCGCCACCTGCCCGGCCACGTAGTGCTGCATCGACTTGCTCATCCCCTTGTGCGCGCGCGGGTCGAGGAAGAGCGGATGCCCGTCCAGCGTCCACAGCGACTGGTGCAGGTGCCCGCTGCAGCCGGGCAGCTCCTTGCTCCATTTGGCCATGAAGGTCGGCATCACCGCGTGGCGCGCGCAGATCTCCTTCACCGCGGTCTTGAACAGCGCCGCCTTGTCCGCGCCGCGGAGCATCTGGTCGTAGCGGATGGCGGCCTCGTACACTCCCGGCCCGGTCTCGGTGTGGAATCCCTCCACCTCGACGTCGAACGCCGCCAGCGAATCCTGGAGGTCGTGCACCAGCGAGGCGTTCTCGCTCGCCCGCAGCCACGAGTACCCGAACATCCCCGGCGAAAGCGGCGTCAGGTTGGCGTATCCCTTCGCCCGCACCGATTCCGGGGTCTCGCGGAAGAGGAAGAATTCGTATTCGGACGCTACCTTGAGGGAGAAGCCCATCGACCGCGCCTTCTCCTCCACGCGCTTGAGCAGCTGCCGCGGAGAGACGGCGAGCGGCTTGCCGGGCTCGGCCTCGAAGTCGAGCAGGAAGGCGGCGGTCCCTGGCTCCCAGGGGATCATCCGGAAGGTCGAGAGATCGATGGTGGCGCGCACGTCCGGGTACCCTGTGTGCCATCCGGTCACGGTGGCGTTGTCGTAGAGCTGATCGCCCAGGTCCCAGCCGAAGATCACGTCGCAGAACCCCAGCCCGCCGTCGGCGGCGCCCCAGAACTTCTCCAACGACAGGTACTTGCCGCGCAGGACGCCGTCGACGTCGAAGCCGCCCAGCTTCACCTTCCGAACCCCGTGCTTCTGGAATTGCTCGCGCAGGGCCTCGATCTGGGTGCCTCGCGTCTTCTCCATGGGGACCGCCTTTTGCCGGGGGGACTCTTCTGCCGCCATTCCACGGTGGAGCCGGGTGCAACGGCCGTCAAGCGCTCGGCGACCCGGCCGCGGGCAGAGGACTCGCGCAAGCGCCCCGGAACCGTTATCTTCCATGGCGGAGGGTCTCCGATGTCCATACCTCGACTGGTGGTCGTGCAGACCGGCACCGCGGCGGCGGAGATCGTGCGCGAGCATGGCGACTATCCCGAGTGGTTCAGCCGCGCGCTGGGGGCCGAGCTGCCGGTGCTGCGCGCGCACCTCGGCGGAAAGCTCGAGCTGCCGGCGGGCACCCAAGGAGTGCTGGTTTCCGGGTCGCCGCTGTCGCTCACCCAGCCGGAACCCTGGATGGACGAGGTCGCAGCAGAGCTGCTCCGCATCGGCGAGCGCGGCACGCCGGTCCTGGGCGTCTGCTTCGGTCACCAGCTACTCGGGCGCGCGTCTGGCTCGAAGGTCGTCCGGAACCCGAAGGGGCGCGAGATGGGGACGGTTCGCGTGCAGCTCACCGCCGAAGGCCGCAAGGATCCCTTGTTCCGCGGCTGGGTCCCGGAGAGCGGCCTGGTCGACGTGCAGGCCACCCACCTCGACTCGGTCGACCCGGTGCCTGCCGGCGCCACGCTGCTCGCCTCCAACGAGAGGTGCGCGACGCAGGCCCTGCGGTTCTCCGACGCCGTGGCATCGGTCCAGTTCCACCCCGAGCTGGATCCGGACACGCTGCGCGACCTGATCGACTCCCGTGCCGGGATCCTGCGCGCCGAGGGCCTGGACCCAGACACGTTGCGCGCGGACGTCCGCGAGACCGACTCGGCGCGCTTGCTCCGAGCCTTCGCCGACCAGGCCCGCCGCAGCTAGCCGCCGCCGTATCCGGCGGCGCTACGCTTTCATGGCGCGGCCATCATTGGAGGCGCCGTGGGCCGCCCCCGCGGTCCTTGTGGCGGCGTGCGTCTTGACGCCAGCCTGCCACACGGGCGTAGGCTCGCTCACATGAACGTCCGCGCGATCCTCATCGGTGCTGGCGTAGCCGCGCTCGGCGGTTTCGCCCTCTACGACTACAACAGCCCTGACTCGCGGCGCGCCCGTGCGCTCCACGACGTAGAGACCCTCAAGCCCGACGTGAAGCCGCACGCGTGCCTCCCGCCGGGTCCGCTGTCCCGCGCCTTCGCGGTCTCGATCGCGCTCGACGCGCTTCCGCCGACCACGTTCGACAGCGACGCGCGCAAGCGGGGGCTCATCAAGCACGACTGCATCCGGGGCGCGGCCCAGCACTCGACGGTGGATCGGCTCCTCGACGCCACCGGCGAGGACGTCGTCGCCTACGCGGCCAAGGTGGTCGAGTCGTGTCCGTACAACAAGAACGAGTACCCGGTCCCCGAGTGCGTGGCGCTGGACATCCTGGGCCGCCGCGCGGACGCCTCGCCGGGCGCCGTGGCGGCTCTGGAGAAGATCGCCACCGAGAGGAAGCACGGGAAGGAAGTCTGGGAGGGTGCCCTGTACCGGTTGATCTCGCTGCCGTCGTGGCGCACGCCGGCGCAGCTCGCCACCCAGCTCGCCTCGGAGCCCGAATGGGAGATCCGCGAGCTGCTCCTCGAGAAGGTGCGGGAGCGGCGCGACGTCTCCACCCGCGCCTCGCTGGAAGCCGCGTTCTCCAAGGAAGAGGACCAGAGCACCAAGGGGCGGATCAAGGCGGCCCTGCTCGAGCTCGAGAACCCCGGCAAGTGCGTGGTGGAGGACGAGGGGCGCGCCGACGACGGCACTTGCCGGTACGTGTGCCGGGATCAAAACCTGCGGCTGCGCTACCCCAAGGAGAAGGGGCCCTGCCCGCTGGTGCGTGAGCCCGAGCCGCCCAGCGCCGCCGCCAAGGCGCCGGTGAACTCGGCCGCGCTCGCGAAGTAAGCGCTACAACACCGGCACCGGACCGAGCAGCTCCATCCCGCCGGGATGGGCAGCGCAGCGCATTCCGGCGATGAGGACGCCCGCGCGCCTGGCGGATCGCAGCGCCCGGGCGAACGCCGGGTCGATCGTCTCGTCCGCCGCGATGGCGCGGACGTCGCCGCGCTGCGCGCAGAGCACCAGCGCCGCCCGGAGCCCTCGCCGCGCGCGGCGCGCCAGCAGGGCGAGGTGCCGCAGGCCGCGCAGGGTGGGCGCATCCGGGAACAGCGCCACTCCGTCGCGCGCCGCTCCCACGCTCTTCACCTCGCAGGGAACGTCCTCTCCGGTCGGCGCGCGCAGCAGGAGGTCGATGCGCGGCCTGGGACGCGCGCGGAGCCGTGGAAGCGTGAGCTCCCGACCCACCACCGAGTGTCCGGCGAGCTCGGGCAACAGATCGCGTTCCAGCGCCGCCGCCAAAAGCCGCGGCGCTCCGGCGGGATCGAGGCTGACCCACGGCGACGGCGGCGTCCGGGCGCGAGCGAGCAGCACCGTGTACCGCGTGCGCCGCGGCGGCATGCCGGGCTGCACTGCCGCTTCGACGAGCACCAGCGGCTGGCCGGGCAAGAGGAGGTCGAGACACCGTCCCCGGTCCGGGACATGGGCCTCCACGGCGCCGTGGCCGATCCGGCAGATCGCCAGGAACCTGTTGGGTCTGTCGACCAGGGTGGCGAAGATGGGCGGCCCGCTCCACCGGTGCGGGATGAGGCCGTTTGCTGGAAGGCGCATGGCGCGATGATCTATCCCGGGCGGGCGCGCGCCGCTCGAGGGCGCGTGGACAGCCCCTTCGCCGCTCTGGTAGTGCACTGGCCCGCGCTTCCTGCGCCTGGGCGACGATTCCTTGGACCTGGTTCGACTGGAACGCGCGGTGATCGGCTATCGCACTCCGCTCCTTCCGCCGCTGGACCTCTCCGTCCGCTCGGGCACCACGCTCGGCGTGTTGGGGCCGAACGGCGCCGGCAAGACCGCGCTGCTCAAATCGATGCTCGGGTTGTTGCCGCTGCTCGGCGGGCGTCTGGTCTTCCCGATGGGCCGGCCGCCGCGCGTGGGATACGTCCCGCAGCGCGACCGCCTCGATCAGAGCTGGCCGCTCTCGGTCCTCGACGTGGTCCTGATGGGCCGCACCAGCCTGCTCGGCCCGCTCCGGCGATTCGGCGCGCGGGATCGGCAGCGCGCCCGGGAGGCGCTGGACGAGATCGGCATGGGCGAGCTCGCCGATCGCCCGCTGTACGCGCTCTCGGGCGGCCAGCACCAGCGGGTGCTCATCGCGCGCGCCATCGCGGCCGAGCCCGAGCTGCTGGTCCTCGACGAGCCGACCAGCGCCATGGATCCCGCCGCCGAGCGCGTCCTGCTCGAGCTGGTCGAGCGCCTCAAGCGCGCGCACAACCTGTCCGTGGTGCTGGTCACCCACCAGCTCACCGCGGTGGCGGGCTTCGCCACGGAGGTGGCGCTGGTCGACCGCGCGCGCGGGCTCTTCGAGGTCGGCCCCGCCCGCGAGATGATGACCACCGATCGCCTCGGGCGCCTGTACGGGCGCGAGGTGCACGTCGCGGAGATCGACGGCCAGATCGCGGTGGTGATCGGTCCTCCGGTGCATCCCGAGCGCGGCGGCGCGGGTCCGTCGGAACGCCGACCGTCCGAGGAGGCCTGAAGTGAGCGGCTTCGCGGAGTTCTGGGCAGGCCGCGAGCTGTGGCGGGAGCCGCTGCTCGCCGGCGTCCTCGCCGCCGCGCTGCTCTCGTACCTGGGCGTCTTCGTCGTCCTCAGGCGCATGGTGTTCGTCTCCGCCGCGCTCTCGGAGATCAGCGGCGTGGGCGTCGCCACCGCCTTCTACGTCGGCTCGGTCGCCGGCATCGACCCGCACACCCACGGGGCCATCCCGCTCCTGCTCGAGCCGGTCTGGTTCTCGCTGGTCTTCGCCTGCGCCGCCGCCGCGCTCTTCTCGCTGCGACCTGGCCACCGCAAGCTCGCGGCGGAGACCATCGTCGGCCTGGGATACATCGTGGCCAGCGCGCTGGTCCTCGCCATCCTCAACAGCCCGCGCATCGCCCAGGAAGCGCACGCGGTCGGCGACATCCTCTTCGGAAATGCGGTCACCGTGCCCCGCGCGCAGATCCTTGCGCTCGCGGCGGCGGGCGCCGCCGCGATCGTCACCCACGCGCTGTTTTTCAAGGAACTGCTCTTCGTCAGCTACGACCCCGAGACGGCGATGGTCCAGGGAGTGTCCGTCTTGCGCTACGAGCTGCTGCTCAACGTGATCGTCGCCGTCGCCATCTCGGTGGCCACCCGCGCCGTCGGCGCGCTCCCGGTGTTCGCCTTCACCGTGGTTCCGGCCGCGGCGGCGCTGATGCTGACCGAAAACCTCCGCGCCACCTTGCCGTTGTCGATCGCCTTCGGCATCGTGTCCGCGGCGCTCGGCTACTACCTGAGCTGGATCGAGCAACTCCCGACGGGTGCGACGATGGTCGTCGTTGCGTCCGTCTTCCTGCTCCCGGGCGTCGCGCGGCTGGCGAAGAGAAACACGGTCTGAACCGACGGACAGGCGGCCATCCGAGCCGCCCGACGAGGAGGGGACTCGATGGTGTTCTTGCTCCTGGCGCTGGTCGCCGCGCCAGCGCAGGCGGGTCAGGCGGACGGTGGCGTGGGGGCCGCCGATGCCGGAGAGGAGAGGGGTCAGCCCGGGGCGCCCGATGGCGGCCAGGACGACGAGGCGCTGCGGCGCGAGCTGGAGAAGGCGCTGGGGAAGGACGCCGCCGCCGCCGGCCAGGCCGCGGCGCAGCCGACCCCGGCGCCCGAGACGGCAACCGGGGGCGCGGTGCCGCCCGTGCCGCTCTTCCGCGGGGCGCAGTCGTTCAACCCGGACATCAGCGCCATCCTCGATACCGAGGGCGGGTACCAGCGCCGCCCCTTCTTGTTTCCGAGCGGGGACGATCCGCTGCTGCGCACCGAGGAGGGAAGGAAGGCGGCCGGATTCACCGTGCAGGAGGTGGAGCTCGCCTTCAGCGCCATCGTGGACCCTTACTTTCGCGCCGACGTGTTCCTCACCATCCCCAACCTGACCGGGCTCGAAGTCGAGGAGGCGTTCGGGACCACCACCAGCCTCCCCTGGAACCTGCAGGCGAAAGGGGGCAGCTTCCGGAGCGCTTTCGGCCGGCAGAACGGACAACACTTGCACGTGCAGGACTTCACGCTGCGGCCCCTCATCAACGCCGCCTTCCTCGGCCTCGACGGGCTGCGGGGTCCCGGAGCCCAGCTCTCCTGGCTCGCCCCGCTCCCGTTCTACCTGACGCTCTACGCCGAGGCGTTCTCCCTGCACGCTCCCGACCAGCCCGGGCCCGGCATCACGCTGCCGCCCCCAGTCGCCAGCTTCGGCGGCGGCGGCACGCAAGATCTCACCTACGCCACGGAGGCGAAGGCGTTCTTTCCGTTCGGGGACGCGTGGTCCGTCTCCCTCGGGGTGAGCGGGGCCACGGGCGTTTCGCCCGCGCTGTTCCAGCCGACCGATACGGGCGTGAACGTGCTCGGCGCGAACCGCCGCAGCTACCTGGTGGGGGCGGACGTCTACTTCAAGTGGAAGCCGCCCAACGTCGTTTCCGGGTACAACTCGGTCGCCTGGCAAACCGAAGCGATCTGGCGCCATCTCGATGGCTCCGCCGACGTGCCGGGCGGCTGGGACGGCGGGATGTACAGCCAGGTCGTGGTGCAGGTGGCGCGGCGATGGTTCCTGGGATTGCGCGGTGACGTGCTCGGCATCCCCACTTCCAGCTCGCTGGGCCGCACGCTGCGCGCGTCGACGAGCATCACCTTCCAGGCGAGCGAGTTCGCCCGCGTGCGGGGATACGTCCAGGCGGAGCACGCCTCTTCCGGGCCGTCGGTGCCGGACGTCACCTTCCCGCCCGTCCAGCCCGGCGACGCGGTGGCCGCCTTCCTGCAACTGGAGATCTCCATCGGCGCGCACGGCGCGCATCCATTCTGAAGTTTTCCGCGCGGAGGAGAGTCGAAGAGATGGCCATGAGACGATTCGCCCTGCTCGCCGCGCTTGCCTTCGCCGCGCCGCGCCCCGCTTCCGCCGCGCTGCGCGTCGTGTCCTCGATCCCCACCCTCGGGTCCCTGGCCAAGGAAGTCGGCGGCGACCGCGTCGAGGTCGAGTCGCTCGGGAAGGGGTACCAGGACCCGCACTTCGTCGAGCCCAAGCCCAGCTTGATGCTGGTCCTCAACAAGGCCGACCTGCTCTTGCACGTGGGCCTCGAGCTGGAGATCGGGTGGCTCCCTCCGCTGGTGCTCGGCTCGCGCAACCCGAAGATCCAGCTGGGCGAGCTGGGGAACCTGGACTGCTCCCGCGCGATCCCCGTCGTCGACGTGCCCACCACCCGGGTGGACCGGTCGATGGGGGACATCCACCCGCAGGGCAACCCGCACTACTGGCTGCCTCCCGCCAACGCGAAGATCATCGCCCGCGAGATCGCCCAGCGGCTGTCGGAGATCGACCCTGCGGGAGCGGCGGCGTACCAGAAGAACCTGGCCGCGTTCAACGACCGGGTCGAGGCGGCGATCAAGAAGTGGCAGCCGATGACCGCGAAGATGCGCGGGGTAAAGGTGGTCACCTACCACAAGAGCTGGACGTACATGTCCCAATGGCTGGGGCTTCGAGAGATCGGTTACCTGGAGCCGAAGCCCGGCATTCCCCCCGATCCCGATCACCTCTTCCGGCTCATCCAGGCGATGCGCGCCGAGCATGTCCAGCTGGTGCTCGCCGAAGACTTCTACAACCTGAACACCGCGCGGCTCGTGGCCGAGAAGGCCGGCGCGAAGCTGCTCGACCTGCCCACCGACGTCGGCGCCAAGCCGGCCATCAAGGACTGGTTCACGCTGGTCGAGACCATCCTCAAGCAACTCTCGTCCGCGGTGTAGACTCACGGGGTGCTGCTCAAGCTGGCCCTCTGGCAGGACGTGGAGGAGTACCTCACCCGGCGCGACGACGTGGTCGTGCCGATCGGCTCTACCGAGCAGCACGGTCCGTCGGGCCCTCTGGGCAGCGGCCTGATCGTCGCCGAGGAGCTGGCCCAGGAGCTGGGCGAGGACCGCCGCGCGATGGTGGCGCCGGCGATCCCGTTCGGCGTCTCCGCGATCCACGCCGCGTTCCCCGGGACCATCGCGGTGCAGCCCGCAACCTTCCTCGCGCTGGTGCGGGACGCGCTGGGGTCGCTGCACGGCCAGGGATTCCGCCGCTTCCTGCTCGTCAACGCGCACCCCGACTCGGCTGGGGCGCTGGAAGCGGCGTGCTCGCAAGCGCATGCGGAGCTCGCCGAGGCGCGCTTTCTGCCGGTCTCCTGGTGGGAGCTGCCCGAGGTGGAATCGCTGGTGCTGGAGCTGTTCGGCGCGCGCCAGGGACACCACGCCACTCCCGCCGAGCTGTCCGTCGTCCGCCGCTTCTACCCGCGCGCGGTCCTGGACCTTCCCCCGATGGAGCGCTTCGAGGCGGTGCAGCAGATGGTGGCCTGGGGCGCGCAGGACTTCCGCAGCCGCTATCCCGAGGGGCACGTCGGATCGGATCCTTCGCTCGCTTCGGCGCAGGCGGGCGACCGCATCTTCGCGGCGGCGTCCCGCGCGCTCGCCGAGGCGCACCTGCGGCTGGTCGAGGATCAGTGACCCGCATCGCGCTGCGGAGCCGACAGGCCGCGCTCCCCGCCGGCCGGCATGCGATCCACAATTACTGAATTCCTACAGGCAGCGGTCGACGCCGCGAGCACAATCCCGCGGATCCCCGGGCCATTCCGGGCGGCGGCGCCGGCCGCCCCACCCGCTGCTCCAACCTGCGCGGATGTGAGTCAATGCGGTGAAATTTTTGGATTTTTTCTTAGCCGCGCTACGCTGCTCGACGGGGGGAGGAGCCGCCGTGGCCTTGACCGGAGACCTGAGCGAAACGCCCTTCACGGACCTGGTGCAGTTTTACTGCCAGCGCCGGGAGACCGTTGCGCTCGTCGTCCGGACTTCGCGGGGCGAGGGCACCTTCTTCATCCAGAACGGCGATGTGGTCGAGGCGCACCTGGGCAAGCAGCGTGGCCTGGATGCGATTCGCACGGCCATGCGGCTGCGCGACGGGACCTTCCGCGTGGACAAGAACGCGGTCTGCCCTGCGCGCGCCATCCACGAGCCGTGGACCAAGGTGCTGCTCGAGGAAGCCTGGCGCGAGGACGAGGCCAACCGCGACGTGGAGGATGCTCTCGCGGGCCTCGACAAGGAGGCAGTCGTGACGTCGGAACGCAAGCCCACCCCGCCCCGCCCTACTCCGGGAGCGTCTCGCCCGCACACCGGCCGCCTGAATCTGCCTCCCAACCCGCCGGTCGTCGCGCCCGCCAAGAACCACCGGGGAGCGCTGCTCCTGGGCGTCGTCGCGGCGCTTGCCCTGGGCGGTCCCGGCGTCATCCTGCTGCGCTCGCACTGGTCGGGCGAGGGTCCTGCCACCATCGGAGGCGCCAAGGACGGAGTGAAGGTCGCCTCGGTCGTGCAGCCGTCCGGGCAGCCGGCGCCGGTCGCGCAGGGCGATCTCCTCTTCGGCATGGCGTCGCCGCTGACCGGCCCCTCCAAGGAACTGGGCCGGGCGATGAAGACCGGCGTGGAAGTGGCGTTCGCCGCCGCCAACGAGTCGGGCGGCGTGCATGGGCGCAAGCTGCAGCTCATCGCCCTCGACGACGGTTACGAGCCGACCCGCACGGTCGGCGTGATGAAGGAGCTGGCCGAGCAGCGGAAGGTATTCGGCTTCGTCGGGAACGTGGGCACGCCGACCGCCGCGGTCGCCGTCCCCTACGCGGTCGAGCACAAGATGCTCTTCTTCGGCCCGTTCACCGGCGCGCCGCTGCTGCGCAAGGACCCGCCCGACCGCTATGTCTTCAACTACCGGGCGAGCTACGCCGAGGAGACGGCGGCGATCGTCAAGCACCTGGTCGAGGTGAAGCGGATCAAGCCGCCGGACATCGCGGTGTTCGCGCAGCAGGACAGCTTCGGCGATGCGGGCTTCGAGGGCGTGGCCCGCGCGATGCGGCGGTACGGCCGCGACCCGTCGAAGATCCTGCGGCTCGGGTACCAGCGCAACAGCGCCGACGTTTCGGACTCCGTCAACGAGCTGCTCAAGCACTCGAACGTCCGGGCGGTGGTGTGCGTCGCCACCTACAAGGCCGCCGCCAAGCTGATCGAGAAGATGCGCGACAAGGCGTCGGACATCGTCTTCACCAACGTCTCCTTCGTGGGCTCGACCGCGCTCGCCGAGGAGCTGGCCGCGCTGGGCTCCAAGTTCGCGCAGGGCGCGGTCGTCACCCAGGTGGTCCCCCTGCCGCAGTCCAGCGCCACCGCCGTGCTCAAGTACCAGGAGCAACTGCGCAAGTACGCTCCGGGCGAGAAGCCGGACTTCGTCTCGCTCGAGGGCTACCTGGCCGGCACGCTGCTGGTGGAAGGGCTCAAGCGGGCAACCGCGCTGGAGACGGAGAAGGTGATCGACGCGCTCGAGGCCATCCGCGGCCTCGACCTGGGCACCGGCTCGCCGCTCAGCTTCGGCATGAGCGAGCACCAGGCCTCGCACAAGGTCTGGGGCACCATGCTCGACGAAAAAGGTACGTTCCAAACCTTCCAGCTGGACTAGCCACTGTATCGGACTAGAGCCGTTTCACGCGAAGCGCGGAAGATTGGGAAGCGCGGTTAAACGCTTTTGCTCAGCGCAGGAGGCGCATCAGGACGCCGAGGAGGACGCCCAAGGCGACCAGGGCCAGGAAGATGGCGCCCCAGCCGACCAGGTATTGCTTGAAGCTAGGCTCGGGCGGCTCCGGCTCCGGCGGCGGGAACTTCTCGACCTGTTTCTCTTCCGTCATGCGCCGGCCGCCTCCGAGCGTGGCTCCTCTTCGCCCTCTCCCTGCTCGTGCTCGACCAGCCAGCGCGGCAGGTGGTGCTGGCTGAGCAGCGAGAACAGCGCGGAATTGGGCGGCACCATCTCGTAGACGCCCAGACCGCCCGTCTTCTCGAAGCCCCTGAACAGGGCGCGCCCGACGTGGATGTACAGCTCGTGCAGGCTCTGCGACCGGGTCGACACCGCCGCGACCAGCTGCAGCGTCTGCATGGGAAAGACGAATCGCTCCGCGATCGACGGGTGGACCGACGCCACGGGCAGCCGGCGTCGCAGGAAGGTCAGCTCGCCTCCGCGCGCCTCGACGTACGCGCGCAGCGCCTCCTCGGACAGCGCCGCCCCGCCGTTGTAGATGTCGCCACCGCCGGCCAGTCCGGAGTCCTGCGCGAGCCGCGCGACGAACTGGCGGACGGACTCCTGCAGCATCAGCTCGGCGCCGTCCGGGTCGCCGTCTTCCAGGCACCCGCGCACGGCCAGCTCCGCCTCGGGAGGCACCGGGATGGAGAGAGGCTGAGAGACGAACACCGCGAACGGACAGGACACATCGGCGCGACCCTGCGCGGCGCGCGCCTGCTTGACCAGGGCCTCGATCCGCGCCCGCACGCCGCCGTTGCGGGCCGTGCCGCGCGCGCTCTCGTTGATCTTCTCCGCGATCGCCACCTTGATGGCGCCGAACACGTGGTCCTCGAAGGTCGCCACCTCGGGCGCGGCGCCGAAGGAGATGAAGATGCCCGCCTCCAGCTTCTCTCCGGCCACGAGCGCGATCTCGGACTGGCGCTCCTCCTCCAGCCGGGACAGCTCCAGGCGCAGCCGGGAGAGGCGGGCGCGGGGCTCCTCGCCGCTCGAGTCCGGGACGCCCTTCGCCAGGGCTGCCTGGGCCTGCGCCGCCTGCTGCGCCAGCTCGGACTTGCGCGCGGCCGTGCGCTGCTCGATGGAGGCGATGCCCCTCGCCACGGCCTCCGAGCTGCTCTCGCTGTCGAGCCGCTTGGCGTAGCTGTTCAGCGCCCGGCGGATCTCGTCCGCCAGGGCCACCAGCGCGGTCACGTCGCCGGAGAAGCTGACCGCGTCGCCCAGCAAGTTGTTGAGGTAGATGCCGCCCTTGTCGTGGAGGTGATCCGCGCCGTGGTGATGGCGCGCGGCCGCGGTGAGGATCGGCGTGTAGAACTCGCGGGAGAGGAAATCGGCGACCACCGCCTCCTTGAGGAAGACGGTGCGGCGGGTGAAGTCCTTCACGTCGCAGAAGAGGTGGCCCATCTGCAGCGAGCCCGACCGGGCACGGAGGAGCGGCCGCTCCTCCGCGGCGATGCGATAGAGCCGCCCGCGCTCGTACTCGGCGTCGATCCCGTCGGCGCTCTCCTGCCCGGAGCGGTGGAGGAGCGACAGCTCCGCCTGGTCGAGCAGCTTCTCCAGCACCGCGTCGATCGCGAGCCCGCTGACCGCCCGCGCCGTGCCATCCCGCACGTCGGCCCCGGCGAACACCGAGGGGCCTTCCTCGCGCCACTCCTTGCTCACCCGCGCGAGCGACTGGAGGGCCGCCCGGGCCTCCTCGTGATCGGTCGCCTTCGCCGCGGCCTTGGCCCGCGCCTGCATCTCCTTGCGCCGCTCGGGCGAGGCGAGCACGCGCTCCAGGACGCCCGGCGAACCGAAGAGCTGCGCCGGCGCCACCCCTTCGAGGGCAAGCGCCGGCGTCCGCGCCGTGTCCGAGAGCCGCAACAGGTGCAACAGGTCCGCCCGGATGGCCGCCAGGGCGAACGCGCGCTCCGCCCCGGCGAAGGCGTCCTCCTCCTCGGTGAGCTCGGCGTTGGCGTCCGCGGCCAGCTGCTCCCCGGACGCGCCCAGCATCACCTTGTGCGCATACAGATCCAGCCGCGCGAGCGGCTCCGCGAACGCGACGCCGTAGGCGTGGCTCGAGCTTCCCGCCAGGTGCCGGGTGCCTCCCATCCACGCCAGCGCCTGCGTGGCGGCTTCCGACAGAGCGCCCCCCGGCGCGTCGAACGCGCCCGCCTCGCGCGCCGCGAGGCGAGCGGCGACGAGCAACCCGGTGGCCACCGCGCCATGGAAGACGCGGTGCACGGCCTGGGCCTGCGGCAGCTTGCGCAGGATGCCGTGCGCCTCGTCCGCGAGGACGCGCAGCGAGAGCAGCACCAGGTAGGTGGTCGGCTCCTGGCGATCGCTCCCCGCCGCGTCGGCCACGGTCCGGCGCAAGAGCGCGTTCAGCGCGCCCACCCAGAGCCGTCCCGGGCGCCCCGACGCGATCCACGAGGCCAGCACGCCGGCGTCGAGGGCGGGGTGGAGCTCGGGGGCCTCGAGGAATGCGCGGCGGACGTTCTCGCGGGCCACGCTCGAGGGCGGCGAGAAGGACACCGGGCGCAGGACCTTGGAGTCGAATCCGTCTTGGAGGATCAGCTCGTCGAACTCGCTCTCCTTGAGCAGCGGCCGGTGGCGCAGGCAGAGCAGGAAATAGAGATCGCGGACCGCCGCCGCGAAGGCCCGGCGCAGATCGGAGCCGACCGCAACCGGAACGCGGAGGTCGGCCAGCGAGGTGCCGAGGTGGAAGCGCAGCGCGCGGCCGTCGAGCCGGAGGACGTCCTGCAGCGCGCGCCCTTCCGCGTGCTGGCGCAGGCGCGCGAGCAGCGCCGGGCGCTCGTCGGCGTAACCCACGCGAGTCACTGTACCAGCAGGAAACGGCCAGGCGACTTGCCGGCTTGCCGCGGTTGCACCGGCACGGAATGTAGGCGCCGCGGAGGGCTGCGCCTACCCGGTGGCGGCCGCCGAGAGCACGCGCGCGCGGACCTCGAGAGGCAGGTCGAAGGAGCGCAGGTCGGCCTCGACCAGGAACGGAGCATCGGGCGCGCGGGGCGAGCGCAGCGCGAGGACGTGCAGCGCGCCCTCGCGGGCGAACACGAAGGGCGCGTCCCCCTGGTACTTGCGGGCGCGCACGTCGTCGGGCAGCCGGTAGCGGAGGTAGTGGACGCCCTTGTGGCTCCACGCCTTCTCCACCTCGCCGACCACCTCCTCTCCGTCTTCGGCGCACATCTGCAAGAGCTCCAGGCGGCGCCGCTCGACCCTCGCCAGGGTGCGGGCGCACAGGAGCATCAACCCGCCGAGCAGGCCGCAGAGGACGGCGATGCCCGCGCGGGGAAGCCCGCCCTGGGCGGCCCAGGAGAGCACGAACCGGTCGGGCGCGGCGGGATCGTAGCGGAGGCGCGGCGGCTCGCGCTTGCCGACCCCGCGAAAGGTGCGGCCGAAGCTGCTCTTGCCCGAGTGCTGGCGACCCTGCGCATCGAGCCACTTCACGTCCAGGTCGTAATCGTAGAAGAAGGTGAGTCCGAGCTTCTGCGTCTCCTCCACCTTGCCGGAGAGGTGGACGAGCTTGCCTTGCGGGCCGCGCGACCAGAGCACGCGCTCCTCCACCACCTGGCGAGCGGAGACGACCGAGCCGGCGCAGAACGCCGCGCCCATCGCGACCAGCACGGCGATGACCCCGAAGTTGCGGAGGCGGCGCTGCGCGAGCGCGCGCGGATCGAGTTGCAGAGGACGAGCGGGAAGAAGGGCCATGCTTGCAACTCTGCACGGTAGGGCCCGGTACGCGGCAAGTTGGCCCGCGTGCGCCGGGGTGCGGAGCCCTGGATGCGCCTCCGCCCCCGTGCGTCTGCGCCCTACTTCGCGGCCTTCGCCCCGAGCTGCGCCTGCACGTTCTTTGCGTGCTGCAAGTGGCCCTCCAGCGTGGGCACCGCGTCGGTGAGGAGCTGCTTCAGGTCCTTGTTCCGGGCGCTCGGGATCAGCGCGTTCTTCACGGCGTCGAGCACGGCCCGGTGGTACTGCACTTCGACCTCGATGTAGTCCTTGTCGAAGGTCGCACCCGATTCCTTCTTCAGCCGTGCCGAGGCCTTCCGGGCGCCGTCCTGCAAGCTCTTCGAGGTGGCGTTCTTCTCCGGCTTGACCCCCAGGCGCGTGGCGAGCGCGACCGCCTCCTTCACCGCCGCGCCGTGGTCGTCGACCATCTGCTGGGCGAACTGCTTCACTTCCGCATTCTTCGTCTTCTGGAGCGCGACCTTCCCGCGCGCGATGTCGATCTGGTGCGCGGTGAGCGCGACGTCGGCGATCTGCGGGTCGTCGAGCTGAGCAAAGGCGGGCGAGGCAGCCAGGGCGGCGGCCAGAACGATCGAGCGTCTCACGGGATCCTCCTTCAGGATGGTTTCAAGTCACCACCTGGATCGGAGTCGGAAGGGCACGGAAGGTCACTGGCCGGGCCGGTTCTCGGAACCATGGAGAACAAGGTCCTTCCCCGTGAGTCCTCCGTTGCGGCGGGAGCGAGGTGCAAGTACAGTGCCCGCCTCCCGGAGCCGACCCGCATGAAGAAGATCGAAGCCATCATCAAGCCCTTCAAGCTCGACGAGGTGAAGGAGGCGCTTGCGGACGTGGGCGTCCTCGGGCTCACCGTGACCGAGGTGAAGGGGTTCGGCCGTCAAAAAGGGCACACCGAGCTGTACCGGGGAGCCGAGTACGTCGTCGACTTCCTGCCAAAGGTAAAGGTCGAGGTGGTGCTGACGGACGAGATGGTGCCAAAAGCTCTGGAAGCGATCGAGCGATCGGCGAAGACCGGGCGCATCGGGGACGGAAAGATCTTCGTGACCACCGTGGACGAGGTGGTCCGCATCCGTACCGGCGAACGAGGAGAGCCGGCGCTCTAAAGGAACGTCAACGGCGCGACCGCTGTTCTTTCTGGAGGCGCGCACAAAGAATGGAGGAGTCGAAGATGCCGAAGGGCAAGGACGTCGTCGGGCTGGCGCATGACAAGAAGGCGGTGATGGTCGACCTGAAGTTCATGGACTTCGTCGGCCTCTGGCAGCACTTCACCATCCCGATCGCCGAGCTGACCGAGGCCGTGTTCGAGGAGGGCCTCGGCTTCGACGGATCCTCCATCCGCGGCTGGGCGCCGATCCACGCCAGCGACATGCTGGTGGTGCCCGATCCGGACAGCGCCGTGATGGACCCCTTCATGAAGGACCCGACGATGTCGCTCATCTGCAACATCGTCGACCCGATCACCAAGGAGCCGTACTCGCGCGATCCGCGCTACATCGCGCAGAAGGCGGAGAAGTATCTCAAGTCGACCGGCATCGGCGACACCGCCTACTACGGGCCCGAAGCGGAGTTCTTCATCTTCGACGGTGTCTCGTACGACACCGGACCCAACCACGGCCACTACAAGATCGAGTCGCGCGAGGGCCAGTGGGAGACGGGCAGCGCGGTCGAGCACATCTACGACGGCAAGACGCACGGCACGCGGCCCAACCTGGGCTACAAGCCGCGCTACAAGGAAGGCTACTTCCCCGTCGCCCCGCTCGATTCGCAGCAGGACCTGCGCACCGAGATGTGCCGGGTGATGGAGCAGGTCGGCATCCAGGTCGAGCGGCAACACCACGAGGTGGCCACCGCCGGCCAGGCAGAGATCGACATCCGCTTCGACAGCCTGGTGAAGACCGCCGACAAGCTGATGTGGTTCAAGTACATCGTCAAGAACGTCGCGCTGCGGAACGGCAAGACGGTGACGTTCATGCCCAAGCCGCTCTACGGAGACAACGGCAGCGGCATGCACACGCACCAGAGCATCTGGAAGAGCGGAAAGCCGCTCTTCGCGGGCGACGGCTACGCGGGCATGAGCGAGATG
>Ga0137415_10001237_pt1 | contig 25287 bp, 24 predicted proteins | sample CZODoug3_1_1_16f_FD_183082 | JGI IMG/M metagenome (GOLD analysis project Ga0137415, IMG submission 183082) | Vadose zone soil fungal communities from Angelo Coast Range Reserve, California, USA - CZODoug3_1_1_16fungal (Hybrid Assembly) | ecosystem: Environmental > Terrestrial > Soil > Vadose...
TCCGCCTGGCGGGCGACGACCGTTCCGGCAGGGGCCTCAGCCTCAACCCTCTTGGCCTGCTCGAGGTCGATGTCGGCGATCAGGACGCGCGCTCCCTCTTCTGCGAAACCAAGACTGATCGCGCGCCCCAGGTTGGATGCGCCCCCGGTGACGATCACAACGCGGCCCTTCAACCCAAGGTCCATTCAGTGCCCTCCCAAACGATCAGTTGATCTGGAACTCGTCCCGACGCAGGATCGGGACCCAGGCTCCTCCCGGCTCCCGGCCGTCGACCTCGACCTCCGGTCCGCCGACCATGAAGTCGGTGTGCACGCTGGACTCGTTCAATCCCGCCTTCCGGTCGGCCTCGTCATCGACGCAAAACGCGAACCCGTCTCCGAATGCGACGTGGCAGGTTGCGTTCTCATCGAACAGCGTGTTGTAGAACGTCAACCCAAGCTTGCCGACCTCCGACGAGCCGTCCACAAGCGAGACCTCGCCGAGACGAACAGCGTTGGCGTCGGTGGCAAGCTGGCCCCGGATCACATCGGCGCCGGTTCGCGCTTGGACCTCGACGATCCTTCCCTCGCGAAACTCGAACTCGAGATCGCGTACCAGCGTGCCGCCCACCTGGAGCGGGCGCGTGGATCGCAGCTTGCCTTCCGCGCGGCGCCGGTCTGGGCAGGTGAAAACCTCCTCGGTCGGGAGGTTCGGTACGTGCTTATGCCCCGACACGGTTTCGAAGTTGCCTGATCGCCACCTTCCACTCGGCAGGAGGCCGACGGTGAAATCGGTTCCGGGGCCGCGATAGCGCAAAGAATCGAAACGCCGATCGGTGAGTGCGGTCGCGAGGCGGTCCAGGCGGGCAATGTGCGCACGCCACTCGGCGACCGGATCTGGCCGATCGAGCCGAACGGCCCTTTCCACCGCGCTCCAGAGAGCGTCCACGTCGGGCTTGCCAAACACCTGCTGCGCCCAGCCGGTCGTCGGCGCTGCCACGATCGTCCAGCTCACGAGCCGCTCGCTCACCATGCGGCCCCACTCCACCATGACATCGTGCGGGCGTGCCTTGCCGACGCGGGTGCCGTCCAGGTCGGCCAGCAGCTCTGGCTCTGAATCGCCACTCACCTGGATGAATGCGCCTCTGTCGGCCGCGAGGGTGTTGAGCATCGTGATGTCCCATGGCACCGAGGCGCCCAGCGAGCTCTCTGGACCCAGCTCGATCAGGGCACGCGTGAAGTGCCGATCCATGTAACGAGGCTCGACGATCGACGCGCCGGCCCGGTATGCGGCGCGTGCGATCTCGCGGGCTAGCGGCGCATGGTCGAGCTGCGCCAGGATGACCACGAGCTGCCCTGGCCGCACATCCACGCCGACCGAAACTGCCAGCTCGGCCAGGCGCCTCAGACGGTTGGCAACTTCTATCACCGCGGGGTCCTCACCGTACCATTGGCGGGTGGCGGCATCGGGTGGGGGGATCCTTGCCGGCGGGTGAGCGGGCGCCACGGCGGCGCGCCCCGCGTCGGCCGTTCGAGATCGTGGCCATCGCCGCGTCGGCCGGAGGACTGACCGCGCTCAGCAGCGTCCTCGGCGGCCTGCCGCGATCGTTTGGCGCAGGCATCGTCGCGGTCCAGCACCTGGATCCCCGCCACCGCAGCCTGATGGCCGAGATCATCGGCCGGCGATCCCCGCTCCCGGTCCACCAGGCGGTGGCGGGCTCGCACGTCCAGACGGGTCACGTGTACCTGGCGCCGCCCGACAATCACCTGCTCATCAACCGCGACGGCAGCATCAGCCTGACGCACACCGAGCTCGTGAACTTCGTGCGCCCGTCGGCTGACCTCCTGTTCGAATCGGTGGCCGCATCCTTTGGCCCGCACGCGATTGCGGTGGTCTTGACGGGGAGTGGCCGCGACGGCGCCATGGGCGTGACCGCCATCAAGCAGCGCGGAGGCACCGTCATCGCGCAGGACGAGGCGTCGTCCGAGTTCTTCGCGATGCCGTCGGCTGCAATTCGCACCGGCGTCGTCGATTTCGTCCTTCCGGTGGACGAGATCCCAGCTGCTCTGATGACCCTGCTGGGCGGCGAGACTCTCGATTGAGCCTGGAGGCCGGCAAACAGTTCGAGGCGCTGCTCCGTTACCTGCGGGACAACCGGGGCTTCGACTACACCGGCTACAAGCGCAACACCATCGTCCGCCGCATCGGCAAGCGCTGCACCGAGCTCGGTTTGACGAGCTTCGCCGCCTACCAGGACTACCTGCAGGTCCATGGCGACGAGTTCGCGATCCTGTTCGACAAGATCCTCATCAACGTCACCGATTTCTTTCGGGATCCTCCCGCATGGGACTACCTGGCCAAGAAGATCGTGCCGCGGCTCATCGAGAAGAGCGGCCTCATCCGCATCTGGAGCACCGGCACCGCATCCGGTGAAGAGGCCTACTCCGCGGCCATGCTCTTCTGCGATGCGCTCGGACAGGATGCGTTTCTACGCCGGGTCAAGATCTACGCCACCGACATCGATGAGGACGCACTCGAAAAGGCGCGGGCAGGCTATTCCGAGAAGGACCTCGAGTCCGTCGACGAGATCCGGCGGGCTCGGTACTTCGAGACCGTCGGCGGCCGCTATGCGTTCAAGGCTGGGCTGCGGCGCTCATTGATCTTCGGCCGGCACGACCTCATGCAGGACGCGCCCATCTCACGTCTCGATCTCTTGATCTGCCGCAACACCCTCATGTACTTCACCTCGGAGGCGCAGGGCCGAGTCCTGGGGCGCTTCCATTACGCGCTCGAGGAGGACGGTTACCTGTTTCTCGGCCGAGCCGAGATGCTGCTCATGCATGGCTCGATCTTCGAGCCGGTCGACCTCAAGCAGCGGATCTTCAGGAAGGTACCGCGGGCGCCTCTCCGGGAGCGTCTGATGGTCCTGGCTCAAGCTGGGAGCTCCGAGGACCGCGATCAGAACCCAAGGCAGATCCGCCTGGACGAGCTGGCGTCCGAGGCGTCGCCGCTGGCTCACATGGTGGTCGACGCACTTGGAAACCTGGCTCTCGCCAACCAGCACGCACGCAGGCTCCTCGACATTCGAGCCGGCGACATCGGCCGGGCACTCAAAGACCTCGAGCTCTCGTCCCGGCCGGTCGACCTGCGCGGACCGATCGACCAAAGCTTTCGGGATCGCCACTCCGTGGCCATCTCAGGCGTCGAGCACCCGTCAGCCGACGGCTCCCTGCGCCGCTTCGACGTCCAGGTCGCGCCGCTGTTCGATGACGGCGGTTCGATCGTGGGCACGAGCGTGACCTTCAGCGACGTCACCAACGAGGCCGCGCTTCGCGCGGAGCTGGATCGATCGAAGCAGGAGGTCGAGACCGCCTACGAGGAGCTGCAGTCGAGCAACGAAGAGCTCGAGACCACGAACGAAGAGCTGCAGTCGACCGTCGAGGAGCTTGAGACGACCAATGAGGAGCTTCAGTCGACCAACGAAGAGCTCGAGACCATGAACGAGGAGCTCGAGTCGACCAACGCCGAGATGCAGGGCACCAACACCGAGCTGCAGCGGCGCACGGATGAGGCGAACCGGCTCAACACTTTCCTGCATGCGATCCTGGGCAACATCCGGCTCGGCGCCGCCGTCCTCGACGCCGACCTGGACGTCCGGGTGTGGAACGAACGCGCCGCGGACCTTTGGGGGGTGCGTTCCGACGAGGTCCTCGGTGAATCGTTCTTCGACCTCGAGATCGGCCTGCCGGTCAAGGAGCTGCGGGCGATGATCCGCGGAGTTCTGCGCGGGAAACCATCCAGCGACGAAAAGGTGGTGACCGCGCTCACCAGGCGGGGCAAGCGCATCAAATGCCGCGTCGCCGCCACAGCGCTGTCCGCCCGCGGGCGTGCCGGGGGCGTCGTGCTGGTGATGGAGGAGCTGAAGACCGGCTGAGGCGGGGCGGTGGCTCGGTCAGGCCACCGCGGGCGTCACCAGTGGCCGAGAGTTGCGGCGCCACTGCGCGATGAAGTCTTCGAGCACCTCGACCTCGGTCGCAAGCTCGAATTGATCGCGAGGCTGCAGGCCACCGATGGTGTCGCGCAGCTCGAGAAGGAGTGTTTCCGCCAGATCCACCAGCGAGCCATAGGCGACCAGACGGAACTCGGGCGACGTGGCTTTACCGAAATTCAAAACAGCGGATCGGTAATTGTGATCGGCCCGATCGGCCTCGGCTCGGAACCGGTTTATGCGCTCGCGCAACGAAACCTCGCCGCGCAGGCGGAAACGTCTTTGGAACGATGACAGCATCAGACGCTTGGACTGCACGACCAGCAGCCGTGCGGAAACGATCGAGTCGGCTATGGTCGGCATCAAGCCGGCAACTCCGCGCCATAACCGCGATTGCGGACGATGCTGAGCATGCTCGCGAGCCCGACCTCGCCCAGCCGCCGGCGCAGCCGCATCATATAGGTCCGCACCTGCGCATCCGAAAGGCGGGAGTTCTGCCAGGCGAGAATAGTCAGCTGCCTCGTCGTGAAGTGCCGGCCCGGGTGCCGGATCAGGAAGTCGAGCAGGTCGGCCTCGCGGCGCGTGAGCTTCAGGTATCGGCCCCCAAACACCAACGAGTGATCCTTCCGATCGATGGTCACTCCCGCGAGCGCCTGATGACGGTCGCGCCAGAGCGCGAGGCGCTCCTCGACCCAGGTCAGGTTGCGCTGGAAGTCGCTCGCGCGGGGGTCTCCGTTGAGTCGCGAGAGCACCAAACGCAACACCGAGGACAGCTCCTCGTAAATGGCAATCCAGCTCGCCACCTCGGGTAGCGCAGGCGTGGCGTGATCCTCGCCTGGCAGCGGACGGAACTCCTGCATAGCAGGTTCCATGAACTTCGTGTCTCCTGGGCCCCACTGTACACCGCCCTGATGGGATAGCTACCGAATTTTGACGATCAAAGTTGCGCTTCGACGACTACTTTTCGATCGTGGCTGGTAGGAGGAGCCGTGGAGCCGAACCAGGGGTGGGGAGCGGGGGGAGACGCTGATCCCGGTCGCGACATTCGGCACGAGGCTTGCGCGCCCTCCTTACCAGCCGGCTGCATAGAATCGTCGAGTGAACGTCAGGCGGGCCCCCGCAGCGTAAGGCCCTAAGCTTCTCGCCCGCGAGTTGGACAACGCGACCCTCGCCCGCGCGTCCATGGGCACCTCGCTCGGGTTCCACATCGTGTTCGCCGTCCTCGGCGTCGGGGTGCCGCTGCTCATGGCGACGGCGGAGGGCATCGGCCTGTGGCGGCGCGACCCGACGTGGATGATGCTCGCCCGGCGATGGTCTTCCGCCTTCGGCATCCTGTTCGCCGTCGGAGCGGTATCGGGGACGGTGCTCTCGTTCGAGCTGGGACTGCTGTGGCCGGGCTTCATGGCGTTCAGCGGCAGCATCATCGGGCTTCCCTTCTCAGCTGAGGGGTTCGCCTTTTTCCTCGAAGCGATCTTTCTCGGTCTTTACCTGTATGGATGGGACCGCCTGCGGCCCTTCCAGCACTGGCTGACCGGCCTTCCTGTGGCGGTGAGCGGCGCCGCCTCGTCGATCTTCGTGGTCATGGCCAACTCGTGGATGAACACGCCATCGGGATTCAAGCTGGTCGACGGCCGCCTCGCCTCGGTCGATCCGCTGTCGGCGGCGTTCAATCCATCGACCCCGACCGAGACGATCCACATGCTCGTGTCCGCGTACGTCGTCACGGGATTTGTCGTCGCGGCCGTCTACGCGGCCGGCTTGCTGCGCGGTCGTGTCGACGTCTTCCACCGCCGCGGCCTCCTGCTGGGGATGGCGATGGCGGCTGTCGCCATCTTGCTGGCCGGGATCACCGGAGACAACAGCGCGCGATTCACATACGGCGCGCAGCCGGCGAAGTTCGCCGCGATGGAGGGCCTGTACGCGACGACACGAGGAGCCCCGCTTCACCTTGGCGGCATCCCGAGCGACTCTCAGCGTCGATTGCTATACGCGATCGAGATCCCGTATGGGCTGAGCATCCTGGCCGCGTTCGATCCCAATGCCGAGGTGCGCGGCCTCGATTCATTTCCAGCCGACCAGCGCCCGAACACGATCGTGGTTCACCTTTCGTTCGACACGATGGTCGGTCTTGGCATTGGTCTCGGCTTGCTCGCCGCTTTGTTCTGGTTTCTGGTTTGGCGCTCGCGCCGCGTGCCGAGCAACCGCTTCGTGCTCTGGTGCCTTGTCGCGGCCGGGCCGGCCGCGGTGATCACCATGGAAGCGGGTTGGTTCGTGACCGAATTCGGCCGCCAGCCATGGATCGTGTACGGGATCATCCGCACCACCGCCGCCGCCACGTCGGCTCCGGGGCTCGGCCTGGTGTTCGGTGTCTTCACCGCGATCTACATAGCTTTGGCGTTCACGCTGGTGAGACTGCTTCTCCTCCTCGCGCGCCACAACCGCGAGCGTCCAGAGCCGAAGGCATGAGCGAGGCGGATGCGGCCGCCGCGCTCCTGTGGCTGAGCCTCACTGCTTACGCCGTGCTGGCCGGAGCTGATTTTGGCGGCGGCGTTTGGGACGTCTTTGCCTCGGGACCGCGCAAACGCGCGCAGCGGCAGGCGGTGGCACGCGCTATGGGGCCGGTGTGGGAAGCCAACCATGTGTGGCTGATATTCATGATCACCGGGCTGTTCACGGTCTTCCCGGTTGCTTTCGGCTCGCTCGGCCTCGCCCTTTACGTGCCGATGACGATCGCGCTGATCGGCATCGTCCTGCGCGGCGCGGCGTTCGCATTTCGAGCCCACGGCCGGGAAGCGGTGGGCCCTCTGTCGCCATGGGGGATCGTGTTCGGCGGCTCGAGTGTCGTGGCGCCGTTCTTCCTCGGGACCGCGGCGGCCGCGGTCGCCTCGGGCGCCATCCGGATCACCGGCGGCAGCGTCGTCAGCGGATTCGGCGCGGGTTGGAGCACTCCGTTCGCGGTCGTGGTCGGACTGCTCGCGGTGGCACTTTGCGCGTACCTGGCCGCGGCTTATCTGATGGTCGAGACCGAGGACGACCCTGCGCTGCAATCGGATTTCCGCCGGCGCGCGGTGATTGCGTCAGCGGTCTCGGGGGTGCTGGCTCTCCTTGGACTGTGGCTGGCGTACGCGCAGGCTCCGCGTGTCTGGGCGGACCTCACCGGCAACGGGTTGATGCTCTTGCTCCTCGCGCTGATCAATGGCCCGATCGCGCTGTGGGGTGTGTGGCGGCTGCGTCCCCGAGTCACGCGCATCGCGGTCGCGGCCCAGGTGACGCTGGTGCTGTGGGCCTGGGCGGTGGGGCAGTGGCCTTATGTGGTGCCGCCCGACCTCACGATCGCAGATGCCGCGGCGCCCGCGGCGACGGTCGGCGCATGGCTCGTGGTGATCGCTGTTGGGATGGTGCTCGTCATCCCGTCGCTTGGAGTTCTGTTCCGCGTCTTCAAGGCGCGCAACCCGGCCGCTTAGCTTCTAAGCGACCCCGCTCGGCGCCAGAGAATCGCGGTCCGCGGACCAGCTGACGCCGAGGCTGGCCATCTTGCCGATCTCCGCGGCCAGCTTCCAGTGCCGTGCGGCCGCGACTGTGTCGTCGCGGGCGTCCAGGACTTCGGCGTACTCCATATGCGCATCACGGAGCCGGTCCGGCATGGCCAGCTGCTCGAGGATCCGAATCGCGGTTGCGAACTGATCGTCGGCAAGGGCGGCGTTCCCTTGTCGCTCGTTGAGCTTGCCGAGAAGAACCCGTGCATTGGCGACCACGATTCGTTCCGGGATCGCCTCCGCCATCTCCAAAGCCTGAATCAGGTATTCATTTGCCTCGGGGAGCTCCCCGCGTCGCAAGTGCACGTCGCCCAGGTTGGTCAGGATGTAGCCATGACCCCGCCGGTCTATCCTCAGCTCGTCCGACCCGCGCAGAGCCTTGAGTAGGTGCTGCTCGGCCGCGTCGATTTGACCCTGCTGGAGCAGCATGTCCCCGAGGTCGATCTCGACTCGATAGACCGCGCTCAGGTCTGACTCGATCGAGTAGAGGGTCAGCGCCTTGTCGTAGTGCTGGCGTGCGATACCCGGCTGCTGCGTGGACTGATAAGCGCGGCCCAGCCCATGGTGCATCTTGGCCAGCTGCAAGAGGTCTTTGACCCCGCTTGCCGCGGCGGCGGCCGCCTCGTAGTAGCGAATCGCCGTCACCCACGAGTGAGCCACCACGTACATGCCTGCGATGTGTCCGAGGATCCTGGCCTCGATCTGGGTGGCTTTCGGCTCCAGCTGCCGGCAGCGCTCAAGGGCCTGGTTGGCGAGTGGGAGGGCGTCGGGATCGTCGAGGAGGCCTCGCGCGCTCGACTCCCAGTCGAGCGCCTCGACCGCCATCCATTCGTCGCCCGACCGCTCGAACTGGTGTCGCGCCGCGATCAGGTGCTCGAGCGCATCGGTCGGCCGCACAAGCCTGCAGTAGGCCTGGCCGACCGAGAAGTGAATGGCTGCGGTGTCTTCCGCGCTCCAAGTCTGGTCAAGAAGCGAGATGCCCATCTGGATCACCGCTTCCAGCTGGCGGACGGCGGTCAGCCGCTCCAGCTCTCGCAGCTGCGCCTGGCGCTCGGTCAGCACGGAGGAGGCCTCGGCGGTCAGGAAGAAGTCGATCGGCTTGTGCGTCTGGCGCGCGATCAGCTGGAGTGTCTCCATCGACGGTCTGGTACGTCCCTTCTCGATCAGATGGATGGCGGTCCGAGTCAGCTTGCCGGCCGCCACCTGGGCCAGGGTGAGCCGGGCTTCCCGCCGCGCCTGCTCGACCGACCCTGCACGGATCTCAACGCCCTGGCGGCGGCCACGGTATCTGGAACCGAGCATGGCGGTGAGTGTACCGCCACGCCCGGCTCACGGCTACTGAATTAACGATTTGACTTTACGGAGTCGGGCCCACGCCGTCGGCGAGTGCCGGGCCGATCGTGAGCGCCAACGCCATCACAGTCAAGAACACGGAAAAGAGCAGCTTGCGCATCAGCGCACCTCCAACACTTTGATGCGCGGAGTGTCACCTGACTTGACTGCTCTGTCAACTCAAGTCTCGGTATGGCCCGCCCGGCTGGGTGGGCACGCCCAGGCCGGCTTAAGGGCCGGTTATTCGATCGGGATGCGCGGAGCGATGAACTACTCTCTGGCGCCTTTGAGAAACTCGGAAACGCGTGCGGGGAACGTGTGCACGTCGATTGGTTTGGAGATGAAGCCGGCGCACCCGGCCGCGAGCGCATCGGTTCGGGTCTGCAGGCTCGTGTGCGCGGTCATCGCCACGACCGGGATGGCGGTGGTGGGGGACATGGTCTTGAGCAGGCGGGTCAGCGAGAGCCCGTCCTTCCCGGGCAGCTCGAGGTCCATCAGGATCAGGGCGGGAGTCTGTTGCTTGAGGTGTTCGAGGGCCTGGCTTGCGGTGCTGGCCACATCGACCCGAAAGCCCGCCGGCTCCAGCACCGCGCGGACCAAGAGCTGGTTCGAGGCATTGTCCTCGACGAGGAGAATCAGGGGTTCCGAGGTCACTGGCCGCTTAGTTTGGCATCAGTCCTCGCCTCGCTGGACGCGGGCATCTTGGTGGGAAGGAGCTCGCGAACCTGGCTGCCGAAGGTACGCGTGTCGATCGGTTTCGAGATGTAACCGACGCATCCCGCGGCCAGCGACTGCTCGCGGTCGCCGTTCATCGCATGCGCTGTCAGCGCGACGACCGGGATGAGCGCAGTCGCGGGATCGCCTTTGAGGGTGCGCGTGAACGAAAGACCGTCCATCCCGGGGAGCTGGATGTCCATCAGGATCAGGTCCGGCTTCCGTGCTCGGAGCCTCTCCAGCGCTTGCAGTGAGTTGCCGGCCACGTCGACGGCGAATCCTTCGCGCTCCAGCACCGACGATGTAAGCAGCTGGTTCACCTCGTTGTCCTCCACCAGGAGGATCAGCGGCGCCTTGCTCACGCCTCGAGCGCCTCGGGCGTGATCACCTGGCGGAGATGGCTGATGAGGTCGGTCGCCCCGGTCGAACCGCGCTGCAGAATGCTGGACACGCGGCCGTTGAGCTGCCGCTTGTCGGCATCGGTAAGCTCCTTGGCGGTGAGGACCATGATCGGCACGGCCGACGTCGATGTGTCCGCGCGGAGCGCCTCGACGACATCGAAGCCCGACACCTCGGGCATCATCAGGTCGAGCAGGATGAGGTCGGGCTGCTTCGAGCGCGCCAGCTCGATGGCGTCGCGGCCCCCGGCTGCCGGGATGACGTCGAAGCCCGCCGGCTCCAACACCTCAGTCAGCCAATCGCGGTTGGCGCGCTCGTCGTCGACCACCAGCACCTGCGTCTTGGCCGGACCACTCAGGCCCACGAAGTTGAATCGTCGCAGGCGGCTCACCAGCTCCTCCGCGGGCACCGGCTTGACGAAGTAGTCGACCGCACCAAGCGCGATCCCGAGCTCGGGATTGTCGACGACGCTGATCACGATCACGGGGATCGAGCTCGTGATCTCGTCGTGCTTCAGACGGTTCAGCACCTCCCAGCCGTCGAGCCCCGGCAGCAGTATGTCGAGGGTGATCGCGGCGGGCTTCGACTTCCGCGCCCTGGCCACCACATCGACCCCGCTGCGCAGGATCTCGGCGCGAAAGCCCGCCTTCTCGAGCTGCCGGGAAAGCAGCTCCCCGGCTGGAGGGTCGTCTTCCACGATGAGGACCAGGGGCCCGGCCGCGCTGCCGTTCGAATGCACGCTTGCCGACTCCAACGGCTCGACGACCCGACCTTGAGTTACGACCTGTAGCGGCATATGGATAGTGAATACGCTGCCCTTGCCAGGCTCGCTCTGGACGCGGACATCGCCGCCGTGGAGGCGGGCGAAGCGTCGCGTGAGCGTGAGACCGAGACCGGTGCCCTGCTGCTGGCGGTCGACGCCGGCGTCGACCTGCTGGAACTCGTGAAAGATCCGTGCCTGGTCGGACTCCGCGATGCCGATGCCGGTGTCGGCCACGGAGATCTCGGCCGCATCCGCGAGGCGCCGGCCAGAGATGCGCACCGTGCCACCCGTCGGCGTGAACTTGATCGCGTTGGAGACGAGGTTGAGCAGCATCTGCTTGAACTTGCTCGCGTCGGCCTCGATCTCGCCGAGGCCGGTGACGGCCGCCTCGAGGCGAATCTCCTTCTGTGCCGCCAGCGGCTCGATGATGCTGAGCACCTGGCCGGCCATGTCGGAGATCGACATCTTTACCAGGCGCAGCTCCATCTGGCCCGCTTCGATCTTGGAGAGGTCGAGGATGTCGTTGATCAGGCCCAGCAGGTGCTTCCCACTCGAGTGGATCTGCTGCAAGAACCTCAGCTGCGTCTCCTTCGTGTGCTGTCCATCGGACGCGTCAATGAGCAGCTCCGAGAAGCCGAGGATCGCGTTGAGCGGCGTCCTCAGCTCGTGGCTCATGCTGGCCAGGAACACGCTCTTGTGCTTGTTCGCCTCCTGCAGCTGGGCATTCGTTTCCTTCAGCTGGTCGAGCAACCGAGCCCGGTCGAGGGCGGCGGCGACCGCTGTCATGAACTGCTGCACCCGGCTGATCTCATCGGTGCCGAAGCCTGGGGTGAACGGCCCCGCGAGCACCGCGAGCCGCCCGCCGATGCTCGCACCGCCGATCTGCAGGAGCAGAACGGACGTCCCCTTGCCGTGCAGCTCGATGTGGTTCACGCCTGGGCGCAGCGGGCCGATCGCGAGCTTGAGCTGCGTTACCTCATCGGGGTCGAGACCTCGAGACGCGAGCAGTGCCCCGTCGGCTTCAAACGCCGCGGCCGACGCGCCGCCCGCCAGCCTCATGGCCCAGTCGAGGGCGCGGTTGGCGAGGACCGCGCGGCTCTCCTTGAGGAGAAGCGTGTCCTGCATGAACGCTCGCAGACCCTCCTCTTCGGAGGCGCGCCACTCACGGCGAAGCCAGGCCGGGGGCGAAAAGCTGAAGTACAGCAGGGGCACGATCGCGAGCACGACCACCTGGATCGTCAGCTGAACCACCGGGTTCGACCCGGTGGCCGCGGAGGCGGCGATCGCGAACAGGAGGATGACGACGATGCCGGCGAAGCCAAGGCTCAAGGACCGTAGCCGCCACGCCTGCACCGCCGGAAGCTCGCGGGCCACGAGCCAAAACCGAACGATGGGCTCGGTGACGAGAGCCGACCACACGAGCACGAGCACGATGGCGGCGACCAGTGCGTACCTGGGTCCCGCGAAGTAGCGCGCGGCCAGGTAGAGCCCACTGGCAGCCGCCACGGCCGAGACCGCGACGGCATGCCAGGGGTTGGGAAGGGGGATGAGCGAGTCTCGATAGCGCAGCAGGGCGTATCCGCAGCCTAGGAACGCGATGAGGCTGATCTCCGACAGTAATGGCGGCGTGTAGTGCAGGAGTGCTGGGATACGCCCGAGCAGCGACACCGACGAGAGAAGGACGATGGCCAGGGCGAGGAAGCCGAGAGGGCGGTCCCGGCGCCTCGCCCAGCCGATTCCGACCGCGACGCCAAGAACGATGAAGGCCAGGGCATCGACGTTCTGCATGAAGGAGACGACGTCTTTCACCGAGTCGCCTTCAGGCCGCCCCGAGCCGGTGGATGGCTGGGATCTCGCATGTGAATAGGCTCACGAGCTCGGGGTCCCACTGCCTGCCCGCGCCGCCGGTGAGGATCCCCAGGGCCTCACGCTCCGACAGTCGCGACCTGTACGGGCGGTCGTTGGTCAGGGCGTCGAAGGCGTCGCAGACCGAGACGATCCTCGCGAGGAGCGGGATGGCCGTGCCTCGCAATCCGTCCGGGTAGCCGCGTCCGTCGAAAGCCTCGTGGTGGTGGCGGACGATCGGCAGCAGATCGCAGCCGGAGCGCAGCGGGCGGACGATGTTCTCTCCGATTTCAGGATGAGCCCGCATCAGCACGAGCTCGTCAGCGTTGAGTGAGCCGGGCTTGAGCAGGACGGCGTCCGGGACTCCGATCTTGCCGATGTCGTGGATGATCCCGCCGCGGTAGAGGGCGTCGAGGTCCTGTTCCGGCAGGCCCATGCGCGACCCGAGGTATCGCGCCGATTCGGCGACGCGATTGGTGTGACGTTCCGTATACGAATCCTTGGCCTCGACTGCCGCGGCGAGGCTGAAGATGACCTGCTCGGCGCTGTCCAGCCGGTCGTAGACCGCCTTCAGCCGCAGTGCCGAGCGGACCCGGGCGACCAGCTCCAGTCGCTCGACGGGCTTCGACATGAAGTCGTCTGCGCCCGATTCCAGGGCCATGACTCGGTCTTCGGAACGATCGAGAGCAGTGATCATCACGACAGGGACGAGCCGAAGCCCCGGGTTGGATTTGATTCGCCTGCACACTGTGTAGCCGTCCATGCCCGGCATCTGGACGTCCAGCAGGACGAGGTCAGGGGCGGCGGAGTCGATGGCCGCCAGCGCGCTCGGGCCGTCCCCGGCCAGCCTGACCCGGCACTCAACGTCGGCGAGGCACGCCTCGATGAGCTCGCGGTTGGCGGCACTGTCGTCGACCACCAGCACTGTCGGCATGGAGCGGATCGACTTCCCGTTTTGATGCGGTCGCGCCAGCACGACCGAGTCCGGACGATCCCGATGCACCCAGGCCGCGGGCATCAGTGCGGCCACGAACTGCGTGGCGCTGCCGAAGCGTTCGATGGGGGACTTGGCGAGTCCTTTGCGAAGGGCGTCTTCGACGTGGCTGGACAGCTCGCCCACAAGCTCGCGGGTCGGCGGCACCGCCTTGTTGATGTGCGACAGCAATACGGCCGCCGGCGTCTCGGCCTCGAACGGCACGCGGCCCGTGAGCATCTCGTAGGCGACGACCGCGAACGAGTAGCGATCGCTGGGCGGACCGATCGGTTCGCCGGCGCCCTGCTCGGGTGACATGTACTCGGGCGTCCCGAGCACGGTGCCGCTGGCGGTGAGCTTGCGACCGGAGTCGGCCATCTTCGCGAGGCCGAAGTCTGCGAGCACGGGCGTCCCGTCTTGGTGGACCAGGATGTTCGACGGTTTGATGTCGCGATGCAGGATCCCCTGCGCATGCGCGTGGTCGAGCGCGCTCGCGATCGGCCGCAGGAACTTGATCGCCTCCTCCAGGTCCATCGGCCGGCCGAGGCGCTCCGCCAGCGTCCCGCCCTGCACAAGCTCGAGGACCAGGTAGGTGATGCCGCGCTCCTGTCCGAAATCGAAGACGTTGAGGATGTTCGGGTGCTTGAGCCGGGCCACCGACCGCGCCTCCTGCTGGAAGCGCTCGCGGTAATCGTCGTCTTCGGCGAAGAAATCGGGCAGGACCTTGATCGCGACATCGCGATCGAGGGCATCGTGGTGGGCTCGGTACACGGTCGCCATCCCGCCGCGGCCGATCTTTCCGATGATCCGGTACGGTCCCAGCATGAATCCGTCGGGCAGGCTCATGCGTCCTCCCTCGCCCGCGCGACCATCGCGAGCAGGGGCACATATAACGCGAGCAGGGGCACATATAAGACGACGCGCGCGCGAGCGATGTCCGACACCCAGGCCGAGAACCCGCCCGCCCAGTCGTGGGCGCCGCGCAGAAGGTTCGAATCCAGGATCGACAGGCTTGCCACGAGCACCGGGAGGGACATGAGGAGTGCGGCCGCGATAAGCACGCCTAAGAGCGCCGCGGAGCGTCGCCCCGAAGCTACGGACGTCTGGGTTCGAAGGTATCCGCCCATTTCTCGTCGCCCCCATCCCTGGCAAACGACGATTGGAGCCTAGGCTTGGATTTGCCAGCAAGCTGCTATCCCGTGGGATGAATTAACGACCCAACCGGGTGAATTTACATGCCCGATTGGGTGAAGCAATCAGTTAATAGGGTGAGCTCAGAGCCATCCTTCGCGGGTCGCCTTGTGCGCCAGCTCGGTGCGATTGTCGACGTCGAGCTTCTGCAGGAGCTGGCGGACGTGGAACTTGATGGTGTTGGTGCTGAGGTGAACTTTATCGGCGATGTCGCGATTCGAGTCGCCTTGTACGACCAAGGCCAGGATCTCCTTCTCGAGCCGGGTCAGGTCCGGGGCGGGTGACTTTGGCCCGGAGGCAGCCGGCGCACTCTTCTGCAGCTGGTCATACATGTCTGCGTTGTCGATGGCGATGGCGGCCTCGCTGCCGAGCGCGTCGAGGAACTCCAACCATTCCTGGTCGGGCTGGAGCTGTTCCCGATGGAAGACCTCGAGCACGCCGGTCAGCTTTCCACGGGCGATCAAAGGCACCGCGCCGTAGGACTTGAACCCCTCGCGCGCAAAGAGCGAGCGCCGTCGAAACTGGGTGAAGGCTCCCAGCGCTGTGACGGTCTCCATGCGGCGGCCGAGCATGGCGCGACCCGGCAGGTTCTCATCCACGGGCAGGCGGTAGTCCGGAATCGAAGTCGATTGGAAGCCGGTGCTGGCGACCGCGACCAGGGTTCCGTCCTTCTCATCGAGCATGAGAACGTCGGCGGCGTCGATCGCAAGCCCGGCCGTGACCTGATCGAGGATCACTCGGAGCGTCAGGCGGAGGTCGGGGCTGCCGGTGATGGCAAGGCCCACGTTGCGCAGCGCGGTCAGCCGTTCCAGCCGGCTGACCGCGTCGACATAGAGTTGCGCATTCTCGGCGGCGACGCCGGTGCGATCGGCGATCGCCTGCATCCAGCGAACGTCGTGTTCCGAGAGCGGGTTGGACGTGCGGCGTTCGTACAGCCCGAGCGTGCCCACGGTCGCTCCGCGCGCACGCATCGGCACGACGAGCACGCCGAGGTATCTGATGGGCGTGGCGAGAGGAGGCTCGTTCTTGGTCAGGTAATCGCGAACGTCCTCGCGGAGCATGCCCAGGAATTCCTCGTACGGGATGCTCGGTATGAGCACCGGCTCGCCAGTCTCGATGACCTGCGTGGCGAGCGTGAACGTCGGCGAGGTCGGGGCGAGGTGCATGTCCTCGACATAACGCGCGATCATCGGGTCGGCGTCGTTCGCCGCCACCACCCGCGACGTGCGCGGATCCTTGTTGATCAGCGATGCCACCCAGGTCCCCGGGCGTAGGCGGCTCAGCGTTCCCGTAACGGTGGTGAGGATGGTGAGGGGCTCGAGCCTGGCAGCCGCCAGGTGGCTGGTCACCTCGGCGAGGGCTTCGTCGCCGTACCTGGCGCGAGGAAGACGCGTGTCGTTCAGGATCCTGGTCACGTCGGTAAGCGTCACCAGCACCTGCCCGCCACGTGGAACGGCGTCGACCTGGATCCAGATGTCGCCGCCGTCAGGCTTCGCCGCGCGGGCGACAACTCCGCGCTCAGGCTTCCCGCTCCGGATCGCCACCAGCGCGGGATGCATGGTTTCCGGATCGGGCCAGCCCGCCGGGTCGGTTCGGAACCACCCCGCTTGAGCGGCGGCCGTACCGATGATGTCTTGTTCCGACTCGAACCCGAGGATTTCGAGGGCGGCGCGGTTGGCTCGAACGATCCGGCCGCCCATGTCGTAGGCGACCAGGCCCCCCGGAAGCTGATCGAAACCGGGGTTCGCTGCGAGGTCGAAGGTATCGTTCACGTTTGAAACCGCTGGACGCCGACCCGGCGCTTAAGAAAGATTGACGAAAAGCAGTTGATTAAAGTACATCCAACCAAGAGGGAGCATACCCGACGAACTCGAGATTTCCGCCCGGCCGTTGTTATTTCAACGGGTCAACGTTGAATGGTTCAATAAGGCGCCGCCCCACGATCGTTAGCCCCTGATCGCTAGGGCCCGATTGCGCCCGCCGGCTCGATCAAGGAGCCCTCTGACTCGGCCTCACGCTGCGGCTTGGCGGGCGCCAGGAACAGTGGTAGCGCGATGAGCACAACCGCGGGGATGGCCCAGATCGCGGCCCCGTAGCCATACCGCGCCGCAGCCAGGCCGAGCACGCTGCCGCCCAACGACGACCCCAGGTCGATACCGATGTTCCAAAGCGCGCTGACGTTGTTGTGGTGGGCGCTCGAGCCGCGCGCGGTCAGGGCCAGGTAGGCGGCCGTCTGCACCGCGCCGTAGCCGGCTCCGAACGCAAGGCCCGCGAAGATGACGATCACCGGGTTCGCGTGGCTGGCGAGGGCGACCAGGCCTACGAATGTGACGGCGATGCTCGCCGCGAGGAGCAGCCGGCCCTGGCGCCGGTCGCCCAGCACGCCTGCCAGCCACCTGCTCGCCGCGCGCGCGCCGCCGGCGACGAACAGGAACACCGCCGCCGAGCCGATGCCGGCCGTGGGCAGAGCGATGGGCGCGAAGGTGATCACCGCCCCGAAGCTGGAGCTGACCATGACGAAGGCGATGAAGATCACCAGGAGGCCGGGCCGCCGGAACGCGGATAGGATGTTGGACGATACCCCTGGCTTGGGTGCGGCGGGCTGCGGAAGCTTGAGCACGAGCAAGGCTCCAGCCAGGCCGATTGTGAATGCGATCAGCGCGTCGGCCTCGACGTGCCCGGCCCCGAGCAGTGCGACGCCCAATGACGGGATCACGATGCCAGGCGCGCTCAGCGCCAGCCCGTAGTAGCCGATCGACCGACCGCGCCTCTCGGGCGCGGACAGCTCGCCGACGAGCGCGACGGAAACGACGATCGCGACGCCCATTCCAAATCCGCGCGCCGACGCGGCAGAGAGCATCAGCCAGGCGCTCGCGTGCGGCAGCACGTAGGCCACGCTCGGCACAGCCGTCATCAACTGGCCTCCGATCAGAAGTCGCGACGATGACCAGCGGGACAAAAGCCACGGCGTGATCAGCTCCCCGGCGACCGCACCGACGAAGAGTGCTGCTGTCGCCGCGCCGGCTGCGCCGTGCGGCCCGCTGCGCTCCAGGAGCACAGGCACTACAGGCAGCAGGATGTTGAAGCTGATCGCGATCGAGGTGGCGATGCCGGCCAGCACGAGCGATGGGCTGAGCCCCGGCCCCGAGCGAGCTATGGGTCTACGTCCTGAAGGCCATGCCCGCCGTGACGCACGACCTTTGCCGGTGCGGGCTCGAGGTGAGCCTGGACGAAGGCAGTCGGGTCGACGAACTGGTATGGAAAAGCCGGGAAGCCGTCGCAGCGCGCAGGCGGCAGGGCGCCGTTCCACGTGTGAGAGTCGTAGTCACCGCTGAAGACCGCGAAGTGGAAATGCGTGCGAGAGCCCATGTCCGCGATGTCCGCGAAGACCTCACCCCTGGTGACGACCGTGCCGACCGCGTAGCCGGAACGCGGCCAGACGTGCCAGTACTGCGTGATCACAACGCCGTCTGGGGTTTGATGGCGGATGAGGACCCCGCCGCGAAACGTCGGGTCGACGATGTAGCCGATGATCACTCCGTTCGCCGCCGCCATCACGGGCTGAATCCCGGTCTTGATGTCGACGCCGGTGTGCAGCCAGACCGCGCCCGTGGCGCTGCAGCGCCGGAGAACCGTGCCGTTGCAGTAACGCCATTCGCTGCCGAATCCCAGGCAGTGCGGCTCCCATGACGGGAGCGGGAACTGGAAATAGTCGGCCGGCTGAGCTTCGGTCCGGATCGTATCGGCAACCGGCGTGAACCATGCCCACGCCATCGCAATCGCGATTGTCGACGCCGCGCGGATCATTCCAAGAGATTAGGCGGTGCGGATGATGGCGGGCAGGGCCTCTCCGTCGAGAATCGATCCGGCCATGAGCTCCCCGATCACAGGCGCGAATTTGAACCCGTGTCCGGAACATGCGCTCAGCACGGTCACGCCGGGCAGCTCGGCGGGAGTGCTGACGAGGAATCGTTCGTCGGGCGTGTTGGTGTACATGCACACGCAGGCGGTGACGACGTCATCCGTGACCCCAAGAAGGTTGGCGCGCGCAAAGTCACGGATCGGCTGCAGGTCGGACTCACGAACCTCGCGGTCGATGGAGTCGGGATCGACGTCGTCTCCTTCGTGGTGCCGGCCGAGCTTGATGCTGCGTCCGTCGGTGGTTGGAAACCCGTAGCGAAAACGGCCGTCTTGGGTCTCACGGATGAAGACCGGAAAGCGTTCCGGCGCAAACGAAGCCGGGTTGTCTACAGCCAGCCACGCGAGCACCTGGCGTTCCACCGTCAGCGGCAGGTGAAGACGCGCCACGACCTTCGGCGTCCACGCCCCGGCGGTGATGAGAGCTCGCTGGGCCGCAAACCGGCCGCGCGAGGTCGTGATGATCAGGCCTGAGCCCGAAACGTCGATCGCCTCGACCTCGGTTTCGATCAGCAGCCGGGCTCCCAGCGCCTCCGCCCTCGCGGCCGCTGCAGCCACCGAGCGCTCGGGCCGCAGGTAGCCTGCCTCGTCCTCGCGCACCGAGATTTCGCCTCTTTCGAGCCGGTGCTGTGGGTAGCGGCGCTTCATCTCCGCGACGTCGAGAAGTCGGTGTGGGAGGTCGTTCTGGCGCGCGCTGGCGAGCACACCGGTCACGAGCTCACCGTCGGGCGGGCCGATCGCCAACCCTCCTGTGATCGTGAGCAGCTCGGCGCCGCTCTCGTCTTCGAGTTGGCGCCACAGGCCGTTCGCGCGCTGGAGGAGGGGTACGTACTCGGGGCTTTCGAAGTACGCGGTTCGGAAGATCCGGGTGTCCCCGTGGGACGAGCCGCGGTCGTGGCCTGGGCGGAAACGCTCGAAGCCGATGACCCTCGCTCCCCGAGCCGCCAGCCTCCATGCGGACATCGCGCCCATCGCTCCAAGCCCGACCACGGCGACGTCGGCTGCGTCGCTTGTCACGGGTTTGGGGGGGTTCGGTGCACCCGCTGGCCCAGCAACCGGGCGCACTCACGCATCAGCTCCAGGATCTCGTTCTCAATGTCGACCTCGCCCTTGCTGGCGCCACACAGCGTGCCGAAGAACTTGCCGTCGGCTGCGAACACCGGGTAGGACACGAATGTCCGAATCTCGAGCAGGCGGGCGACGCTGCTCCTTGGAAAGGCCTTGGGTACGTCCTTGGAGTAGTTGGGGGCGCCTTCGACGACGAAGCGGCACACGGCTTCAGACCAGGGCAGCGTGACCCCTTCGGGGATGTGAAAGATCTGGCTCGAGTTGTACGAGAAAAGGATGTACTGCTCGTCTTGCCTCAACCTGGTCTCCGCCAGGTAGGTGGAGCTCAAGCCTGTCAGCCGGGCAAGACGCTCGAGCAGTCCCCTGGCCACCGTCTCCAGGTCCTCGCCCGCGGCCGCGGCCTCCGCGAGCAATTCCCGGGCGGTCGGTGCCATTCACGTCGTAAGGTAGCGCGCCGCGTTGCGGGTGCGTGCCCGGCGGGAGGCGTTGTCTCTAGCGGGGGATCGATCGTGTGAGTGGCGCCGGCACCATCAAGGTGATGATCGTCGAGGACCATCAGATCGTCACCGAAGGGCTGGTGGCGTTGCTCAACGGCCAGCCCGACATCGAGGTGGTCGGAAGCGCCGGCTCGGTGGCCGAGTCTGTGCCGCGCGCCAAGGAGCTGGCGCCGGACGTGCTCCTGCTCGACTTCCGCCTGCCAGACGGCACCGGGGCAGAGGCAGCGGCTCGCATCCGCGAAGACCGGCCGGACATGAAGCTCATCTTCCTGTCGCGCGACGACAGCGACTCCGCGCGAATGGCGGCGGTGGAAGCCGGCGCCAGCGCGTTCCTGCACAAGTCGCGCGCGGCGACCGACGTGGTCGCCGCCATCCGCGTCGTCGCCGGCGGCGGAAGCCTGATCACGCCACGAACGATCGCGACGCTGCTCGGCAGGCGCCGGAAGGTGACCGCCCAGCTGTCGACCCTCACCGCCCGTGAACGCGCGGTTCTGCGGCTGGTCGCCGCGGGTGTCCCCAGCCGGGAAATCGCGACTCAGCTCGGGATCAGCTACACGACGGTGCGCACTCACATCCGCAGCCTGGGTCGCAAGCTCGACGTCCATTCCAAGCTGGAAGCCATCGCCAAGGCGCGGGAGCTCGGTCTGTTCGACTAGCCCTTGCGCTGCAGGACGACGACCGGGATCTTTCGCGTCGTCCGCTTTCGATAGTCGTGGAAGCTCGGGTTGATCTCGGCGTGCTGGTGGTACAGCCGCTCGTACTCGTCGCCGCCGGCGATATGGGCAAGGGCGTCGAACTTCTTGCCCAGCACCTCGACGCCCACCTCGGGGTGCTTGACGAGGTTGTGGTACCAGGAAGGGTGGGCCGGCGCGCCGCCCTTCGAGGCGACGATTACGTAGTGATCTCCATCCCGCGTGTACACCAGCGGGCTTTCTCGGGTGTCGCCAGACTTCGCTCCCCTGGTGGTCAGGATCAGCACGTCACGGCCCAGGAAAGGACCGGACGTCGGCTTGCCGGCGTTCGCGCGCATGTCGGCGATGAGGTCGCGGTTGAAATCGGCGAACGAGGTCACGAGGAAGTTGAACCTCGATCGCAAACCGAGCATTCCGAGTCGTCAGGGGCCGAGCAGGTAACCCAGGCGGCGGGGAAGGCGGGCGATCGCGGCGGCGAACGGGTTCGGTTCGCGGCCCTGCTCCTCGGCCGTGTCCTTGGCGATGATCGCCTTGCGGATCACGGCCGCGCCCAGCGCACGCAAGGGCTGGGACGGGAACTCTTTTGGCCGCGCATTGACGATGGGCAGCCGCACCTCATCGCTGTCCGCGCCGGTGACGAGGTCGGCGAGCACGCGACCGGCGAGGTGTGAGGGCGCAACCCCGTTGCCCGTGTACCCGAGCGCGTAGTGGACGTGAGGCTGGAGGTTTCCGAACGCCGGCAGGTGCGTCGGGGACACGTCGATCGGCCCGCCCCACGCATCCACGATCGGCACCTCGTCGAAGCTCGGAAACGTGCGCCTGAGGCCCTCGGCCGCCTCCACCACCGCGCGGATGTCCCCGCTGAACGCATCGTCCATCGAGCTGCCCGCGCGCCCGCCGCCGCCGCCGAATGCGATGCGCCCGTCAGGCGTGGTCCTGAAATAGCGCACCGAGGTTCGCAGGTCGCTCACCAGCTCGCCGCCGGTCCAGCGGATCGCTTCGAGGCGGCCAGGGGCGGGCGCGGTGAGGACGATGTAGCTGCTCCAGGCCACGAGCCGGCGCCGGAGCTCCGGCCATGCCATCGCCCACGCGTTGACCGCGATCACCGCGTGCGGCGCCCGAACCGTGCCTCGCGGAGTGATTGCCGCGGCCGGCGGGCCAGGCACCAGTCGCGTCACGATGGTCCCTTCGTAGATGGTCACGCCGCGCTCGAGGAGGACGCGGCGCAGCCCTCTCGCGAGGTGCGCCGGCTGGATCGAAGCGCCATCCCGCATGAACGCGCCGGCCAAGAAAGCCGGCGAATCGCACCTGGCTCGCACCTCGCCGGTGGTGAGCGGTCGCAGCTCGGTTTCGGCGCCCACCTCTCGAGCCAGGCGAACCATGTGCTCGCATGCGGCCAGGTGCGGTCGGGCTGTGGCCGCGTACATGTAACCGGCCTTCTTGAACCAGGCGTCGACGTTGTGGGCAGCGCAGAACTCCCCAATTGAATCAATGCTCCGCGAGATCGCCCGGCACGCGCGAACGGCCGCCTCGGCGCCATAAAGGCGGACGAGGCTATCGAGCTCGTCCCACCATCCGCTCGCAAACCCGCCGTTGCGCCCGCTCGGCCCGCCGCCGCAGATGTCCTGCTCCAGGATGGCGATCCCGAGGTTGGGGTGGGCCTCGGTGAGGAAGTAAGCGGTCCACAAGCCGGTGAACCCGCCGCCGACGATGACGACGTCCGCGTCGACGTCTCCATCCAATGCCGGGCATGCCTGTTCAGCCTCGGCTGCCAGCGCTTCCCGGAGCCACCAGCTTCGCTGCTCTCCAGGGGTGAGCGCAGGGCCTGTGATGTTGAGGCGGGCGATGGTCTCAGACGCCGGCACGCACAAAGTGTGCCAACTCTCCTGTGCGAGACTGAAAGCGGTGGCGCCTTCGAACGTCGCAGCGTTGCTGGAGCTAGGCGCGCACGATCATCCCGCGCTCGTGGTTCCCGACCGCCTGTCGCTCACGTACGCGCGCTTGCGCGAGCTCACCGACGAAGCCGCGAACGCCCTGGCATCGCGTGGGGTCGGCATGGGCGATCGGATCGCGATCGTGTACCCCAACGGCCCCGAGGCGATCCTTCTCTTTCTCGCCGCCTCCATGGTCGCGACCGCGTGTCCGCTCAACCCCGCATATAAAGAGGACGAGTTCCGCTTCTATCTCGAAGACGTCGGCGCGCGATTCCTGCTCGTTCCCCCAGGCGAGGCGGAGGCCGCGCGGCGCGCGATTCCAACCGGCTTGAAGGTGATCGAAGCGGCGATCGACGACAGCGGCCGGCTGCGCATGAACTTGGATGGGCAGGGTAAGCAGCGCGACTCGGTCGAGCGGTCGTCGGCCGTCGATATCGGCCTCGTGCTGCACACGAGCGGGACGACCAGCCGCCCCAAGCGGGTCCCATTGCGCAACGACAACCTGGCGGCCTCGGTCGCCAACATCGTCGCCACCTACGAGCTGAGCCCAGAGGACGTCTCGCTTTGCATCATGCCGCTCTTTCACGTGCACGGCCTGGTCGCATCAGCGCTGGCGACGTTCGCCTCGGGTGGAACCGTGGTCGCGCCCGAACGCTTCAGCCCGCTTGGTTTCTGGCCGCTGATGCAGGCCCATCGACCGACTTGGTTCACGGCTTCGCCAACGCCTCACCAGCTGGTGCTGGCCCGGCTGCAGTCGGACCGTCCCTCCGGCACCGAGCGGCTGCGGTTCGTGCGCTCGTGCAGCTCAGCGCTTTCACCGGCGCAGATGTCGCTCATGGAGCGGCGCTTCGGCGTCCCGGTCCTCGAGGCATACGGCATGACAGAGGCGAGTCACCAGATGGCGTCGAACCCGCTGCCGCCGGACGCGCGGTTCGCGGGCAGCGTCGGCCGCGGAACGGGGGTCGACATCGCGGTCTTCGACGAAGCGGGTGCGCGGCTCCCAGCGGGCACCTCCGGCGAGGTCGTCATCCGCGGTCCGAACGTCATGCATGGGTACGAGAACAACCCGCAGGCCAACGCCGCCGCCTTCGTCGACGGATGGTTTCGCACCGGTGATGTCGGCACGCTTGACGATGCCGGCTACCTCCGGCTGATCGGCCGCATCAAGGAGCTCATCAACCGCGGCGGCGAAAAGATCGCCCCTCGCGAGATCGACGAGGTGCTCGAAGCGCACCCGGCGGTGAAGGAGGCCGTCGCGTTCGGCGTGCCCCATGCCACCTGGGGCGAGGAGGTGGCGGCGGCCGTGGTGCTGACCGCTCCGGCGACCGAGAAGGAGCTGCTCGCGTTTTGCCGCGACCGGCTGGCCGACTTCAAGGTGCCGAGGCATTTGCACATCGTCGAATCCATCCCGCGCACTCCCACCGGAAAGGTCCAGCGCCGGTTCGTCGCCGAGCAGCTCGCGCAAGCGTGAAGCTCGTCGTGCTGGGCGCGGGCGCCATCGGTGGATTCCTCGGCGCGCGTCTCGCGCGGGCCGGGGTCGACGTCACCCTCATCGCTCGCGGACCTCATCTCAAAGCGATGAGGGAGTCGGGAATCCGCGTCGTCGATGCCGGCGGTGAATGGACGGTGTCCGTAGATGCGACCGACGACTTCGCGGCCATGCGCGATGCCGACACCGTGTTCGTGACGCTCAAGGCGCACAGCCTGCCCCCGGTCGCCGAGCGGATGGCGGCCAACCTCGGCCCCGAGACCGTGATCGTCAGCGCCCAGAACGGAATCCCGTGGTGGTATTTCCAGCGCCACGGTGGCGAGCTGGAGGGCATCCACCTCGAGACCGTCGACCCGGGCGGCGTCGTCGCCCGCGCCATCGATCCGCGCCGCGTGATCGGCTGCGTCGTCTATCCGGCCACCAGCCTGGTCAGCCCTGGGGTGATACGTCATGTCGAAGGCGAGCGTTTCTCAATCGGCGAGCTGGACGGCAGCCAGAGCCCGCGATGTCTGGAGCTCTCACGAATCCTCGGCGGTGTCGGGTTGAAGGCGCCAGTCCAACCGCGGATCCGCGCCGAGCTCTGGCTGAAGTTGCTCGGAAACGCCGTCTTCAACCCCCTGAGCGCCTTGACGCGCGCGAGCCTCGGCGACATCGCCCGGTCGCCACTCGTCGCGAACGTCGTGCGCTCCGCGATGGAAGAGGCGGATGCAGTGGCCCGTCGCGTCGGCGTAGAGGTCCCGGTTTCGATCGACCAGCGCATCAGGGGCGCGGCGCGCGTGGGCGACCACAAGACCTCGATGCTGCAGGACCTCGAAGCAGGACGGCCGATGGAGATCGACGCGGTGACCGGTTCCGTAGTGGAGCTTGGTGACCGGCTGGGCGTGCCGGTCCCTCACCTTCGGACGCTCTACGCGTCGGTCAAGCTGCTCCAGGAAATTTCAATCGGGTAGCCAGCTCGGCGTCCCGCCT
>Ga0137415_10001238_pt1 | contig 25283 bp, 26 predicted proteins | sample CZODoug3_1_1_16f_FD_183082 | JGI IMG/M metagenome (GOLD analysis project Ga0137415, IMG submission 183082) | Vadose zone soil fungal communities from Angelo Coast Range Reserve, California, USA - CZODoug3_1_1_16fungal (Hybrid Assembly) | ecosystem: Environmental > Terrestrial > Soil > Vadose...
GTCATGCTCTGCCGCGAACACCACCGCACCATCCACGACTCCTACTGGGCAGTACGAATACGCGACGGCCAACCCGAGTTCATTCCGCCTCGATGGCTGGACTTCAGTCAAACACCCCGTCGCAACGCCCGAGCACTCGTATCCGCGACCTAGTGCGTCTTTCCGGCGCCGCCTCGCCGCGCCCGATTGTCCTATCGGTCGGCCGGCTCGGGAATAGCGCGCCTGAGCCGCAACCACCGGTGCCGGAGCTGCAGCGGGTTGGGCAGGTCGTCGGGTTCCTCACCCGGCACAGGGGGTTCGAGATTGCCTCCACCACGTTGGTGGCGCCGATGAGCGAAGCGTTCATCGCCGAGATCCGTGGCTATGCCCTGCACTTGAGAAAGAACCGGGGCCTTACTTCGCCTCTACCGCCCGGCTGTGCATCAACGGCAACGAGTACGCCAAACGCCAGGCCAGCAAGGCTGGGATCGGGTTCACCGCGCTGGACAACGGGTTCGCCACGATCGACGATCCCGCCGACGTGGCCGGGGTGCAGGCGATCTGCGATGCGCTCACTGAGGAGGTCATCGACGCGTTGCTGCGCAAGTGGCTGGCCCGCCTGGCCCCACCCGTTCACTCCCGCCGATCGAGCCGCCGGTTACCGCTACCAGCTCTCGATCCCGCAAGCGGTGACCCCGAGCCTGCACCTCGACACAAACACTGCCGGCTCAAGCAGTACCACAAGGAAGGACGCCTGCCCGCCTGCAGGAGATCGGCTTTTCCGCCAACCGACGCCTGCTGCGCGTCCAACGACTCAGCCACGACCCCGCCGACCCCCGCGCCAAGCCCTACTCAGCACCATCTGCGTGTTCCGCCTGCTGCCCCGCGGCTTCACCAACCGCGACCTGCGCATCCACCTCGCGCCCCAACTCGGTCTGCGCCCCGAGCACATGACCAGCGGACAGACCACGTACGACCTGCGACGGCTACGCGTCCACGGCCTCATCGAACCTCGCCTGACAGCGACACCAAACTTGACTCGATCATGCCGGCTCCGCCGGCACACACTCCCTAGGCCGGCCGGGTGGGCGCGCCGGGCAGCGTGAGCTCCGGGCAGGAGGCGAGACGTTCGACCGCCAGTCGTAGCTGGGCGGGGGCGAGCGCGCTGTAGCCGACGACCAGGGCGGGACGGTCGGGGTCGGGCTGGGCCCGGAAGCTGTCCAGGTCCTCGACGTGGACCCCGTGCTCCGCTGCCTCGGCGACCAGCACCGCCGTCCGGACGCCGGGCGCCAGCTCCACGACGAGGTGCAGTCCCGCGTCCATCCCCCGTATCCCGGTCACGGCGGGGACGGCGGTGAGTGCCTGCATGACGGCCCACCGACGGTCCGCGTAGAGGCGCCGCGCCCTGGCGATGTGGCGGGACAGCTCGCCACTGTGCAGCATCCGCAGGACCGCGTGCTGCGCCGAATCGGACGTCGTCGAGCCCAGGTCCGCGCGGCTCGCTAGCACAGCCTCGAGCAGCCGAGGGGGCACCCGCAGGTACGCGATGCGCACTGCCGGGTCGAGCACCTTCGACAGGGTTCCGAGATAGACCGTGTCGGCCGCCGGGTCGAGTCCGGCGAGGCTGGGCAGCGGCGCGACGCCGAAGCGGAACTCGCCGTCGTAGTCGTCCTCGAGCAGGACGGCTCCGGTGTCGGCGGACCACGACAGCAGGCCGCGCCGCTCCTCCTCGTGCAGCCGGTGTCCCATCGGGTACTGGTGGCTGGGCGTCAGGTAGACCGCCGCCGGCGGCGTCGGCAAGCTCCGCAACCCGGCCAGCACCGAGACCGGACCGTCGACGGCGATCGGTACCACCTGGGCACCGATGCGCCGCAACAGCCTGCCGACCTCCGGATAGCCGGGATCCTCGACGGCGACCGCGCGCCCTGGCCAACCGAGCGCGAGCCCGACGACCGCGAGTCCCTCCGCCGTTCCCGCGCACAGCACGATCTCCTCCGGTCGACAGGCGAGTCCCCGCGCGGACCGCAGGTGGCTCGCCAGCGCCGCGCGCAGTGCGGGCAGGCCCGCCGTGGGCGGAGTGGTCCCCGTTGCCGGCGCCGGGCGGAATGCGGCCCGCCACCGAGGGGTGGCCAGCACACTCGGATCGAGGTTGCCAGGGATCAGGTCGAACACGGCCACCGGAGGCTCGGCCGGTGTGGTCGGGGGCGGCCCCGCCGGCCCAGCGGCCGCTCGCTCGTCGGGACGGTCGGCCACGAACGTGCCTGAACCGTGGTTGCTGTAGAGCCACCCCTCGCCCTCCAGCCGCAGGTAGCACGCCACGACCGTGGTGCGGGCGACGCCCAGCGCGGCCGCCAGAGTCCGGGTCGACGGCAACGGATCGCCGGCGACCAGTACGCCGTCGCGCATCGCCGCCGTGAGCTGATCGACGATCTGATCGCGCAACGAGCACCCGGCGCCCCGGTCCAGGGTCACCAGCTTGTCGATCTCGTGCAGCATCTCGAGCTACCTAGGAGGGTCTAGTGGTGTGGTGTGGGCCCGTCGAACTGGACTGCGCGACGACCGCGCACTGCCGCCACGATATTGGCCATGACAGCAGAGCCGCGGAGGTCGGTCGAGGATGCGCCGGCGTCCGACCCGATGACCGAGGTCAACCGGGCCAAGGAGCTGCAGCGCCGGGACCGGGCGGATCTCCATGCGGTGCTCGACGCGGCCCTGATCGCCCACGTCGGCTTCATCCGGGACGGCTTCCCCATCGTGATCCCCATGGCGTACTACCGCGACGGCGACACGCTCCTGCTGCACGGCTCGACCGGGGCTGGGTTCAGCCGGGCGGCGCGCGCCGGCGTCCCCATGTCGGCGACGGTGACCGTGCTCGACGGCCTCGTCTACGAGCGCTCGCTGTTCGACTCGACGGTCAACTACCGCAGCGCCATGGTCTTCGGCACGGCGATCCCGGTGCCGGACGAGGAGCGGGAGCAGGCGCTGCGCAGGATCTCCGAACGGCTCATGCCCGGGCGGTGGGCCGAGGTGCCGGTGCCGACCCGCAAGGAGCTCGCCGCGACCTACGTCCTGCGGCTGCCACTGGACCGGGCGAGTGTGAAGATTCGTTCCGGCGGGCCTTCCGAGGACCCCAGCCCCGGCCTGTGGACCGGGCACGTGCCGATCTACTACGCGGTCGGCGAGCCCGTCACGCAGGAGGGCGTCGATGCGCCGGTGTCGGCGTCCGTGCCCGCCGCGCTAGCGACCTTCGCCCAGCAGTTCGGCCGACTCCCCGACTGATCGCCGCGAGAGGACCGACCCGTGCAGATCCTGGAACTACGCCACGTCGAGTGCGAGCCGCCGGCGGCCTATCTCCCGCCGCTCGCCGAGCACGCCGAGGTGGTGACCGTGCGGGCGTGGCGCGACCCCGCTGCCCGAGCACCACCGGTTCGCCGCGATCATCGCCATGGGCGGCCCGATGGGCGTCAACGACCGAGCCGAGCTGCCCTGGATCGACCACGAGATCACCTACCTGCGCGAGGCCACGGAAGCCGGCGTACCGGTATGGGGCGTCTGCCTCGGCGCGCAGCTGCTGCAGCTATGGCATCCAGTTCCACCTCGAGGCCGACGCGGCGCTCGCCCGGCAGTGGCTGGAGATACCGGCCTACCGCGAGTCACTGCACCGGGCGCTGGGTGAGCCCGGCGAACGGACCTTCCTCGACGGGCTCGCGGTGGAGGAGGAGTCCATGGCCGCCACGGCCCGACGCGCCATCCGACGCTGGATGAAGCTGCACGTGCTGGCCTGATGTCCCGGTGGCGCGGACCCGTCAAGGGCGGCCGGGTCCGGCCACGCTGACCCGCGCACCGACCGCGTCCCCGTGCGTCGAGCCCGTGATCGTGGTGAGGGCCTCGTGCAGGGCAGCGTCGCCGGCTGGGCGGTCGCGCCAGTGGGCGCCGACGTGGCCATCCGGCCGGACGAGTAGTGCTCCCTGTGGGCCGAGGCCGAAGAGCTCGGCGTGCTCGTCGGGCAGGGTCTCCAGGCGCAGCGGCCACGGCGCGGCGGCTCGTTGCTCCCAGTGGGCCGGGTCCGGCGTGAACAGGGTGAACCACTCGCCGAGAGCGTCGAGCGTGGAGCGGCCGGGGGCGAGCCAGGCGTGCGGCATGCGGTGGCCCGGTGCCGCGGTGGGGACATAGTCCGTGCCCGGGTCGGACAGCTCGGGTGGCGCGCTGCCGTTGGTCAGGACGGCGTCGGAGCGGTAGCTGACGCCGAGCACTAGACCGAGCTGCGCGAAGTAACGGTCCGACCAGGGCAGTTCCACCTCGTCCGGCACTGCTTCGCCGGACTGCAGCTGCTCGCGGCGCCGAGCCTGGGCCTGCATCGAGAGCTGGGTGTTGGCCACCGCCTGGCGCAGGGTCTGGTGGGCGACGGGTTGCCGTTCCGGGTCGTAGGTTTCCAGCAGGCTCGGCCCGGCCCAGCCCCGGAGAACGCCGGCCAGTTTCCAGCACAGGTTGTGCACATCGGCAATGCCGACGTTCATGCCCATGCCGCCGGAGGGCGGGATCGCGTGCGCGGCATCGCCGGCCAGCAGGACCCGGCCGTGCCGGAAGCGCTCCGCGATGAACGCGTTGATCACCCAGTGCTGCACCCGCAGCACGTCGACCGGTACGTCGACGGCGGGGCCGAGGGCACCCGAGACGAGGCCGGACCAGTCGGTGCGCGCGGCGTCTTCGGGCGTGGGACCGATCCAGGCCCAGCCTCCCTCGGGGTACAGCGGGAGGAATGATCCGTGCGCGGTGGCGTAGACCCCGGCGGGCTGCTGGGCGGACCAGCGGTTCAGGTCGGCGTCGAACACGACGGTGGTGACTTTCCCCAAAGCTCCGGGGCCGACGGTGTCGATCCCCAGCCGTTGCCGGACGGTGGAGTTCGCCCCGTCAGCGGCCAGTACATAGCGGGCCCGGACCTGAGTCTCCGCGCCGCCGCGGTGGTCGACGAGCGAGGCCACGACGCCCTCGGGCTCCTCGACCAGGTCGAGCAGCTCGACCCCGAACCGCGGCTCGGTGTCCGCCGCGGCGAGCAGGGTGGGTTCCAACCGGTCCTGCGACGTGAGCGCGCCGATCACGGGGCTGTCGAGAATCGGCTCGTAGATCCCGACCATCCCCGCTGTGGCGAAGTCGCGGCCGTGCAGCGTGTCGCGGTAGCGGATCCGGCCGTACTCGGGTGCGAACGCCCGGGCCGTGATCTTGGCTGCGAGCCCGAGCTGGCGAAAGATCTCCATCGAGCGCACGTTGAGCAGCCGGGACCGGGGAAACGGAGACAGCTCGGCGTACTTCTCGACCAGCATGGTCCGCACGCCCCAGCGCTCCAGGAGCGCTCGCGCGGTGAGCCCGACCGGCCCGCCACCGACGATCAGTACCTCCACCTCGGCGTCTGCCACAGGCATGTCGAGCTCCTTCCGCTGATCTCCCGGGAATTGTCGGCCGGGGGCCTTTCAAACACATGAGTGCTTCCACTCAAGCCAGCATCAAGATCGTTAGAGGTCGGCCGAGACCCCGGTGATCCAGTTGGCAACCTGAACGCGGTTGCTGACCCCGAGGGTGATCATGATGTTGCGGAGGTGGTTCTCCGCGGTGCGCTCGGAGATGTGCAGTTCGGCGGCGATCTGGCGGTTGCTGCGGCCCCGGGCCACGAGCTGGGCGATCTCGCGCTGTCGCGGAGTCAGGGCACCCGGGCCGCGTCCGGACAGTCGTTCGGCCAGGTCGGCGGCCTTCGCATGCAGGAGCGCCATGCCGAGCCGGTCGGCAGTCGCCACCGCGTGCCGTGCTTCCCGGCGCGCCTCCTGTTGACCGTCGGGACCGCCGAGGGAGTGCAGTGTCGCAGCCAGGTGATAGTGGGCTTCGGCCGCGAACGGTGGCAGGCCGGCCCGTTCGTTGGCCGCGACAGCCGAGCGCAGGTGGGCAACCGCGTTGTCGGTGCGGCCGAGGGCGGCGGCGGCGAGCCCGAGTGGCAGGTGCGCCGAGCCCAGGGTGAAGGACACCCCGGCGCCGTTGGTGACGTGCAGGTCGGCGTGGGGCAGCAGCGCGTCATAGGCGGTGGCGGCGATGGCGAGCTCGCCGAGCGCAGCGGCGACCGTGCACCGGGCCGCGTCGATCAGCATGGCGACGAACCGAGGGATACGCGGGCTGCCGACCTCCGGCAGCCCCTTGAGCAGGGCCGCTGCTTCGGCCTCGCGGCCGAATGCCAGATGCCACGGGGCGAAGTTGACGAACTCGCCGAGGTGCCCGATCGGATTTGGGCTGTGCACTCGCGGCGGGTCGAGCGGCAGATCGCTGTTGTCGCCGGTGAGCCGAGCGATCTGGAGGTCCGTCCAGTAATGCGCGCGGCCGGCCGCCGGGGCCAGCGCGGTCGCCCTACCAGGCGGAATCCCGACCAGCTCGCGGGCGGTCGAGAACTCGCCCCGCCCGATCGCGACGGCGGTCCGGCCGCGGCGCAGGTGCCAGTGCTGGATCGGCCGCCCCATTGCCGTAACGAGGGGTTCGAGCTGGTCGAGCTCGGCGATCGCGGAATCGATGTGCCCGGCCTGGACGAGCGCGTCGAACCGCCACATGTGACCCCAGAACATCGCTTCGAGATCACCGACCCGGCGGGCGTTCGCGAGCATCTCGCCACCGAGGACGAGCCGCTCGGCGTGCCCGGACGGATCGGAGCAGGCGAGCTGGCGGGCCCGCAGCGCGTAGCGCAACGCGGCGCCGTCTCCGAGCCGTCGTGCCATGCTCAGTGCGGCCCGACTGATCGTCTCCTGCTGATCGGACCGGTCGACGAACACCAGCGTGATCGACTGTTCGGCGAGCAGCTGGGCACGCATCGAGCTGTCGCCGGCGGGGAGTCCGGCAAGCGCCTGCTCACCCCAGGTGGCGACCCGCACCGTCCACCGGGGGTCGGGGTACTCGGGGAGCGCGAGGCAGGCCCGCCCCAGCCATTCCGCGTCACCTGCCTGCTGCGCGAGCTCGGCGGCCGCGATGCAGCGATCGACGGCACCCTCGATGTCGCCGACCATGAACCGGGTGGTGCCCGAGTCGATCAACATCTCGCACCGTCGCGCCGGGGCGAGCTCATCGGGCGCGACCGCGAGCGCGCGATCGAAGAGATCGCTCGCGTTCTCGAACGCGAAGTGAGCCACCGCGTCCCGGCCGGCGGCGTGGGCAGCGGCAGCGGCCGCGCCGGGATCCCCGAACGGCGACGAAGCCAACCGGTGTCGCGCGATCTCGACCAACCGAGGTGTGGCCGCCGCCTCGAGCGCGGTGGCGACCCGCAGATGTGACCGAGCCCGGTCGGCGATCGACAGCTCGTGCAGCAGCGTCTCCCGGAACAGGTCGTGGACGAAGGCGAACCGGCCATCGGCCGCAGCGACGACCACCCCCGCCCGCACGGCGGTATCGAGCAGGGCGACGATGTCCGCAAGGCCGGAATCGGTGCCGGAATCGGTGCCTGCGCCGAAGCCGGAATCGGTGCCGTTGTCGGCGCCGTCGGTGAGTGCGGTCAGCATGCGGGGATCGATGTCGGGCCCCGCTACGGCGGCAACCGCCAGCGCGCTCCGGCACCTCGGCGGGAGCCCGTCGAGATGCTGTCCGATCACCTCACGGATGACGTCCGGCAGGTGGGCGTCGGGTGGCAGCCCCGCCTCGAGCAGGCGACTGATCTCGCGGATGAACAGCGGGTTGCCCCGGGTCCGGTCCGCGACCGCGGCGACCACCGACGGCGGTTGACGTTGCCCCAGTAGCGCGTGCAGGTCAACATCGATCTCGGCGCTCGTGAAGCCACCGAGGGTGATCGACGTCCCGCTCGGGTGGCGTCCGACGAGCCTGCGCAGCTCGGGTCCGGACGGGTGCTCGGCCAGCTCACGCGGCCGGACGGCCCCGACGACGAGCAGCCGGCTGTCCCGGACCTGGTCGACGACGCTCGCGAGCAGCGACAGCGAGTCCGAGTCGGCCCAGTGCAGGTCGTCGAGCAGCAGCACCATGCCCGGCCCGGCGGCATCGGCCAGCAGCCTGCCGAAGCGGCTGAACGCCGTGAACCGTTCCTCGGCATCCACCCGGACCGGCGAATCGGTGCCGCCCAGCTCCGGCACGATCCGGGTCAGCCGCGCGCCGTGCTCGGCGATCGCCGCACGCAGCCGAGGACTGCCCTCGGCCGCCATCCATTGCCGGACCACCTGCCGCCATGGCCAGAACGCCGGCGCGCCTTCGGTGGCTGACACCCGCACGTTCGCCACGGCCCAACCCCGCGACCGCGCGAGCCGTTCGAACTCCCCCAGCAGCCGGGTCTTGCCCATCCCCGGCTCGCCACCGACCAGCACGAACGCCGCGTGGCCCGACCGCGTCGTGGCGAGTGCGTGGTCGAGCGCGGCGAGCTCTCCCGCCCGCCCGATGAACCTGGCCTGTGTCCCCACCCACACCGCCCCGCGTCGCCGACCAACTTATCGCACAGCACGAGTTCGAACATCAATCTTAACAATTTATGGACAAATCGAACATCACAATGTTTACTTCAACATCAGCGCTGTTCGATCGAAGGTCGCGACTCTCCACCTTCAGCAGGCTCCGGCCTGAAGGTTCGTTCTGAGAGGAAAGATCACATGGCCAGTACCGACCCGGCCACGTTCGTGCCTCCGATGGCCAAGACGGTGCATACCGACCTGAACACGGGGTCCGTGGGCCTCGCCGGGGTGCTCATGCAGTCGATCGCGCAGATCTCGCCGACGCTGGGCGTCTTCTACACGATCGGCTTCACGACCACCCAGGCCGGCGCCTCGGCACCGTTGACCTACCTGGCCGCCTTCATCGTCTGCCTGATCCTGGCCGTCCCGATGCTGGGTCTGGCGCGGCATCTGCCCTCGGCGGGAGGTTTCTACACCTACGTGTCCCAGGGCATCGGCCCTCGCCTGGGGTTCATGACGGGCTGGCTCTACGCGATCATGGTGACGATCGTGCCCGCCGCGCTCGCGGCCTTCACCGGGGCGGTGCTGCAGGACGAGCTCACCGCCAAGTACGGGTTCCCGGTGCCCTGGTGGGTGTACGCGGCGGCGATTCTGCTGATCTGCTTCCTCTTCGCCTACCGGGGCATCGTCATCTCGATCCGGTTCCTGGTCGTGATGTCGATGTTCGAGATCGCCGTGGGCCTGGGACTCGCGCTGACCGGGGTGCTCGAACCCGGCCCCGGCGGCCGGAGCCTCGCCGGCTTCGACCCCTTCGCCATCAATCACTCGTCCGGTTTCTTCCTCGCCATCGTGCTGTCGATCTTCGCGTTCACCGGCTTCGAGTCCGCCGCCGCCGTCGGGGAGGAGTCCCGCGACCCGAAGCGCCTGATCCCTCGCGCGATCATCGGCTCGCTCGTGCTGGTCGGGGCGTTCTACGTGATCTGCGCCTGGGGACTGCAGATCGGCTGGGGCACCGACAACCTCGATGCGCTGGCGAGCTCACCGACCGCGCCGGCGTTCGTACTGGCCGATCGACTCTGGCACGGTGGCTCGGTGGTGGTGCTGATCGCGCTCGTCAACTCCGGGCTGGGCGTCTGCATGGCGTGCACAACCAGCTCGACCCGCACCATCTTCGGAATGGCGCGCACCGGCGCCCTGCCCTCGGTGCTCGCCAGGGTCAGCCAGACCTACCGCACCCCGGTGACCGCCATCTATCTGCAGACGCTCGTCGCACTGACCATCTGCCTCGCGGCGGGTGTGCCGATGGGCCCGTACAACCTGTTCAACCTGCTCGGCACGACCGGCACGTTCGTCTACATCCCCATCTTCATCCTGATGAACGTGGCCGCGTTCCTGTTCTTCCGGAGGCAGCACCCCGAGGAGTTCCAGGTCGTCAAGTTCGTCGTCTGCCCCGTCGTGTCGACGCTGGCGCTGCTCACCATCGGGTACCAGAGCGTCATGCCGCTGCCTCCGATGCCGGTCGCGCTGGCCCCCGTGCTGGCCGGGGTCTACATCCTGGTGGGAGTCGCGGTCCTGGTCGGCCGGAACCTGCGACCCGGCCGACGCGGTTGGATGGCCGACGCCGGAGAGCTGCCCGCCATCGACTGACCGACGGTCCCCACCGAGGCCCGACCGAGGGGGCTCGGCCCACATTTCGGCCCACATTTCAGAGGAGCACGGGTGCAAGCAGAGGAACGCCAACAGACCATCCTCCAACTGCTCAACGCGCGCGGTCGGTTGACGATCGGCGAGCTCAGCACCCAGTTCTCCGTGTCGGACATGACGATCCGGCGCGATCTGGCCCAGCTCGAGTCCGACGGACTGCTGCGCCGCACCCATGGCGGAGCCGTCCGGACCCAGAGCGGCAGCTTCGAGCCGCCGTTCGCGCTGCGGACCCGCCTGAACCCCGAGGCCAAGCGCACGATCGCGGCCGAGGTGGCCGGCGAGCTCGTCGACGGTCAGACCCTGGTCCTCGACGGCGGCAGCACCGGGGTCGCGGTCGCCGAGGCGCTGGTCGGGCGGAACCTGACGGTCTGCGCCCTCAACATGCGGGTGGCCGACATCCTCGCCGCGTCGGCCGAGACCACCGTGATGGTTCCCGGGGGCAGGGTCCGCCACGGGGAGTGGTCGTTCGTCGGGCCCGCCGCCGAGCGAACCCTGGCCGACTACCGCTTCGACACCTTCGTGATGACGGTGTCGGCGATCGACGCCACGGCCGGGCTGACCGAGTGGAACGTCGACGATGCCGCGGTCAAACGGGCCGCACTCGCCAGCTCGAGCCGGTGCATCGTCGCGTGCGACTCGTCGAAGTTCGGCCAGACCGCCTTCGCCCGGATCGGCGGGCTCGACACCGCCGACCTGATCGTCACCGACACCGCGCTCGACGCCGACCAACGTCAGGCGATGCAGGTCAGCGGAACCCTGCTCCGCCTCGCCTGACCCCGAGCCGGCACCGAGCCACCACCCACTGTGCCGCTCCCGTGCCCCCGCTCTGCTCCCACTCTGCCCCCACTCTGCCCCCACTCTGCAAGGAGGGCTCCATGCCACGCCTGCCCCGGGAAGTTGAGACCATCGTCGTCGGCGCCGGAACCGGCGGCGCCGCGTTCGCCGGGCTGTGGTGCACCCACAGCACCGAATCCGTGCTGGTCGTCGAGGCGGGGCCCGACTACGGCCGCTTCGAGGACGGCCGCTGGCCCGCCGACCTCCTCGACGCCACGTCGATTCCGCTGTCCCACGACTGGGACCTAACCGGCACCTCGGCACCCGGCGACACCCTCGACCTGCCGCGCGCCCGAGTCGTGGGCGGATGCTCGGCGCACAACGGCTGCACTGCCTCCCTCGGAGCCCGCGAGGACTACGACGAGTGGTGCCGACTGGGCAACGCCGGTTGGGACGCCGAGACCGTCGAGCCACTGCTGAGCTGGGCCCACGACCGCTTCCGCGTCCGCAGGTACCGCATGGACGAGCTGACCTCGGCACAGGCCGCCTTCGTCAGGGCCGGCGAGCACCTCGGCCTGCCGTTCGCCGACGACCTGGACGACCTGGACGCCGCCGTCGGGATCGGGCCCATGCCGGTCAACATCGCCGACGGGATGCGGTGGAACGCCGCACTGGCCTTCCTCGACCCGGTGCGGGGGCGGCCCGGACTGACCGTCGCCGGCGACACCACCGTGCGCAGGCTGCTGTTCGACGGCCGCACCGCGGTCGGCATCGAGGTGGACGGCCCCGACGGCCCGGAGGTCGTGCGCGCGGGCCGGGTCGTCGTCGCGGCCGGCGCCTACCACTCACCCGCCCTGCTGCTGCGCTCCGGCGTCGGCCCCGCCCCGGACCTGCACACCCTGGGAATCGACACCGTCGCCGACCTACCCGGTGTCGGCGGGCACCTGCTCGACCACGTCTGCGTCCAGCTCGACTTCCACGGCAGGGCCGGGCTGCTCGACGAGCTCGCCAGGACACCGTGGCACCCCGACGAGCAGACCGTCGGCCGTGCGCGCTCGTCACGCTGCGACGCGGGGCCCTACGACATCCACGTGTTCATGGTCGCCGGCGCGAACAGCGGCCACCCCGGCCTGCCACCGATCAGCCTGTACGGCGGTGCCATGCGTGCGCGGTCCGAGGGGCGGGTGACGCTGCGCAGTGCTGACCCCGGCGCCGCCCCCGTCATCGACCACCGCTACGGCACCGACCCCGACGGCTACGACCGGCTCGTCCTCGCCGAGGCACTCGACCTGCTGCGCCGCATGTCCGCCGTTCCCGAGCTCGCCGCCGTGCTCGGCAGCGCGGCCACCCAGCACGATCCGCTGCGGCACATCGTCAACTACTGCCACCCCGCCGGCAGCGCCAAGATGGGGCCGGCCAGCGACCCGGCGGCCGTCGTCGACAACCTCGGCGCCGTGCACGGAGTGGAGGGACTCTACGTCTGCGACGCCTCCGTGATGCCGGCGATCAGCCGAGGCAACATCAACCTGCCCACCGCCATGATCGGCGCCCGGATCGCGGCCGGACTGCTCGGCATGACACCCGCCGACGCCGCGACGACCCCGCCCTGACCCACTCCGGACGGACCACCCCCAACCTCGACCACGTCTTCCAGGAGCCAGACACCATGACCGGCCTCGCCACGCCGCCCTTCGAACCCCCGCCCTCCGAAACCCCGCCCTCCGAAATCACGCCCTCCGAAATCACGCCCTTCGAACACGACATCGCCGAGCAGCCCGAGGCGCTGCGCCGCCTGGCGGAGGGGGCACCGCCCCAGTTCCAGGCGATCACCGGCAGGAGCTGGACGCGGATCGTCCTGACGGGCATGGGGTCGTCCCACTTCGCCGGCATCCCCACCTGGCGACATCTCATCGCCCTCGGGCACCAGGCGTGGGCCGTCGATACCGGCCAGCTCCTCGACGACGAGCGCCTGCTCACGCCTGACACGCTGCTCATCGCGACGTCGCAGTCCGGCGCCAGCGGAGAGATCACCGAACTGCTCGCCCGGCAGCGGAGCGGCCGGATCACGCCGGCCGCCGTCGTCGGCATCACCGACGACGAGACGAGCCCGCTGGCCCGTGCGGCGGACGTGCTCCTGCCACTGCACAGTGGACCCGAGGCCACGGTCAGCACCAAGAGCTACGTCAACACCCTGGCGGTGCACCGGATGTTGCGGGCCGCATTCTCCGGCGACGACGTCGAGCCCATCCGGCGCGGCGAGCTGCGCGCGGTGGCCACCACGGTGCAGGCGGTCCTCGACGACCCCCACCCTCGGGCCGAGCTCGCCCGGGCGGCGCGGGCCACCGCCCACCACCCGGCCCGCCGGCTCTCCTACCTCGGCAGCCGTGACACCGCCGCGACCGCCCTCTTCGCGGCCTTGATCACGAAGGAGTCCGCGAAGGTTGCGGCGGAGGGCTACGTCGGCGGCCAGTTCCGGCACGGGCCCTTCGAGCTCGCCGGCGACGGCCACACCGCCATGCTGTTCTTCCCGCACGACGACCCGGCGGACCCGAGCCTGCGGCGCCTCGCCACCGATCTCGTCAAGTCAGGTTCGCAGGTCATCGTCATCGGCGGCGCGGAGACCGAGGCAACCGTGACCCTGCCCGTTGCGGAGCCGGCCGCGCTGGCCGGCATGGCGTCCGGCGTGGTCATGGCCGAGCTGTTCGCGGTCGAGCTGGCACGCGCGAACGGCGTCGTGCCCGGCGCCTTCATCCACGGCAGCAAAATCACCACGACGATCTGATGGCGTCCCCGGAGAGCGGCACCGGACCGCCGAGCGAGGGGGCGACGGTCGCGATCGGCGTCGACATCGGCGGCACCGCAACCAGGTTCGTCGCCGCCGACCACACCACCGGCGACATCCTCGCCAGGCTCACCGTGTCCACCCCGCACACCGGCGGGCCCGATGCGATCCTCGCCTTCTTCCGGGCACACATCGGCCAGGTCGCCCGGCACGCCCGACCCGCCGCGGTCGGGATCGGCGCGAGCGGCCCCATCGACCCGGGCGGCGTCATCCGCAACCCCGCCACGCTGCCGGCCTTCACCGGCGTACCGCTGACCGACCTGGTGGCGACCCTCGTGCCGGGCCCGGTCGTGCTGGAGAACGACGCGGTCTGTGCAGCGCTGGCCGAACACCGCGTGGGCGCCGCCCAACGGTCCCGCCGGTCGCTGCACGTCACCCTCGGCACCGGCGTCGGCGTCTGCCTGCTCGACGGTGACACGCCATTCCGCCTCGGCGACGGGACCCACCCCGAAGCGGGCCACCTCGCCGTCGCCGTACCCACGGCGCAGTGCTACTGCGGCCGCCGCGCCTGTTGGGAACAGGCCGCATCCCGGCAGAACCTGCAGCGCACCGCCGCCGGTCTCCTCGGCCGCTCCCCCTCCGACAGCACCGCGATCGCCGACCTGGCCGCCCGGGACGACAGCATCGCCAACACGGCCTTCCGGGACTACGGCGGCAGGATCGCCGAGGGGCTCGCCACCCTGCTCGCCCTCTACGGCCCCGACCTCGTCGTCCTCGGCGGCAGCGCCGCGAGCTACCTGCCGCTCTACCGGGCGTCGATAGCCGACAGGCTCGCGCCGCTCGGCGGCTGGCTCCCCAGCTACGACCTCACCGGTACCCAGCTGGACGACTACGGCGGAGCCATCGGCGGCGCGGGCCTGGCGATCGACGCGCTGAGGCTCAGCCCGGCAGGACCCGCCGTGCTGCCCGCCGCTGCAGCCAGAACGCGCCACCGAGCGCGTGGAACGTCCCCATGACGAGCACCCCCAGCGCAGCCGGCAATGCGACGACCAGGCCCGATCCGGCGGCGCCCGCCCACCACAGGAACCCCGTGGCCAGCACGAACCCGACCCAGCCCGCCACGAAGTTGACCAGTGCCGAGTCGCCGAGCAGGGTCGGGTAGCTCTCCCGGGCGATGCCCTTCAGGAAGTGCGGCGCGGCGTTGCCGGCCCACAGCCCACCCACCAACCCACAGATCGCCGCTGTCCACACGCCGCAGCTCCTTCTCGCTCGTCCAGTTGAGTCAACTTAGTTGACTCAACTGGACCGTAGCGGCACCGGTCGGTTCAGTCAACGTATGTAGACTCAGCCGGATGGATCAAGGCGGCATGACAGAGCTCAGCACGGCAGAGCTCAGCGCGGGCCGGCCGAGCACGTCCCGGGACGAGCGGCGCCGCGACACCCAGGACCGGATCCTGCGCGCCGCGCGCCTGCTCTTCGCCGAGCGCGGCTACGACCAGACCACCATCCGCGCCGTCGCCACTCAGGCCGCCACCGACCCTGCGCTGGTCATGCGCTACTTCCGGTCCAAGGCCGCACTGTTCGCCGACGCGACCTCGGCACCGGGCGAAGCACCAGGCGAAGCACCAGGCGAAGCACCGGGTGAGGGGCCAGCGGAAGGGCCGGTGGAGAGCCCTCCCGACGTCGTCGGGTCCCTGCTCGCCATTCTGACCGGCAAGCTGGAGCGCGAGCCCACCGCCACCCTCGCCATGCTCAGGTCGATGCTGACCCACGAGCAGGCCGGCGACGACGTGCGCATCCTGATCGGCGCCCACGAGAGCCGGGTGCGCGCGGCGATCACCGCCGACCACGTCGAGCTGCGCGCCAGCCTGATCAGCGCCCTGTGTCTCGGCACCGTGGTAGGCCGCTACCTGCTCGACCTCGACGGCCTCCGCGACGCCGAGCTGGCCGACATCACCGCGGTCCTCGCCCCCTGCCTGGACCTGCTCGCGCACGGACCCGCCGCGGCCGGGAGACTCTGATGGACCCGTTCGAAGTGCCGCTGGCCGACGAGCGCACCCAGCTCGACGCGTTCATCGAGGAGTACCGGGGCGCCTTCGAGGCGACCCTCGACCGCCTCACCGACGAGCAGGCCCGCCGCCGGCTCGTCCCGTCGGCGACGACGTTGCTCGGGCTGCTCAAGCACGTCACGTGGATGCAGCGGGTGTGGTTCGAGGAGTGCGTCGGCGGCACGTCCCGTCGGGAGCTGGGCCTGGTACGGAGCCCGGACGAGTCCTTCCTGCTCGCTGACGACGACACCGTCGCCTCCGTCACGGCAGCCCACCGGGAGGCTTGCGTGACGGCCCGGGAGGTGGTCGCCGAGCTGCCGCTGGACGTCGTCGTGACCGGCCACCGGGCCGGGCCGCGCACGTTGCGCTGGGTGTACCTGCAGGTCCTGCGCGAGCTGGCCCACCACTGCGGGCACGCCGACATCCTGCGCGAGCAGGTGCTTGCCGGCTGAGTTCTGACACCCGACCTAAGGCGCGCCCGGTGGATCTCCGGCCCGCCGCGCGGCGCGGTAGCGGCTGGGGGTCTGGCCGAGGAGGGCGGTGAACGCGTCGATGAAAGTACTGGAGTTGGACCAGCCGCAGGCCGTGGCGGTGTCGAGCACGCTGTGCCCTTCGGAGAGCAGGATCAGCGAGTGCTGGATCCGCAGCTGGGTCCGCCACTGCCGGAAGCTCATGCCGAGCTCGGCGGGAAAGAGTCGGCTCAGGGTGCGCTCGCTCGCCCGATCGCGTGCCCGAGCGCCGCGAGCGTGGGCGAGGTCGCAGGGTCGGCGTGCAGCAGGCCGGTCGCCGCGCGCAGCCTCGGGTCGGCCGGTTCGGGTAGGTACAGGGGCTGCTCGGGCTCGCCGGCCAGCTCGGCGAGCACGACGTCGCGCAGCCGGTCCCAGTCCCCCGGGCCGTACTCGCGCGGGCCGGTGAGCGCCAGGATCACCTCGATACGCCAGCGATTACCTCGCCACTCCCAACCACCCCGTGTTCGACATCGTGAGCCGGCAGTGGCTGGCCGAGGCGGTCGACCTCGACATGCCCCACATCACCCGAGCCTCACGGCGCGGCCTCGAGAGGACGCTGGAGCTGGCGCTCTTGCTGGACATCTACCAACCGACTCTCACATTGTCCTGATCCGACAGATCGCCCGCGTTCAGTCGAGGACCGCGGTGGCCTCGACCTCGACCATGAGGTCGGGCTCGGCCAGCGCGGCGACCCCTATCCCGGTGAGCGGTGGCATCGGGCTGACGCCCAGCTTGGCCGAGGCACGGGCGACCCCCTCCACGAACAGGGGCATCTTGTCGACGGTCAAGTCGACGAGGTAGACGGTCAGCTTCACCACGTCGTCGAAGGACCCGCCGACCGCGGCCAGGGCCGTGCCGACGTTGAGGTAGCACTGCTCGACCTGCGCGGCGAAGTCGCCTTCACCGACCCTGCCCCCGTCGGCATCGCGGGCGACCTGGCCGGCGATGAACACCAGCTTCGACCCGGTGGCGACCGACACCTGCCGGTAGATGTCGACCTTCGGCAGTCCTTCTGGGTTCACCAGGGTGATGGCCATGCTGACTCCTCGTCGGGCGAGTTCCGGACTCCCAATACTATAGCAATGCAATGCTATGTAATCTGACGCGATGGCCAGGACGAAGGATCCAGCGGTCCGCACCCTGCTCATCGAACGGGCCGCACACATGCTGCGCACCCGCGAGCCCATCACCCTGCGCTCACTGGTGGCCGGGACCGGCGTCTCGACCATGGCCGTCTACACCTACTTCGGCGGCATGGACGGTGTGTGGCAGGCCCTGCGGCAGGAGGGCTTCACCCGCCTGGCGGCCCGGTTCGCGGCGGTGGCCACGTCCAGGGACCCGGTTCGGGACCTGACCGTCCTGGTCGCCGCCTACCTCGGCAACGCACTGGACCATCCCGACCTGTACCGGGTCATGTTCGACGCGAACTTCGACCTGGAAGACCTCGCGGCAGCGGACGCGACCCTCGAGTACCTGGTTCAGGCCGCCGAACGATCCAGGAAGGCCGACCGCTTCCGGGCCGACACCGTCCCGCTGGAACTGGCGACCCAGAGCTGGACCGTCGCCCACGGACTGGTCTCCCTGGTCGCCAACGGCCCCCTGCCGCGCAGCACGCTCGCCAACGGCATCCCCCTGCTGACCGGGCTGTTCATCAACACGGGAGACGACCCCGACAGGTGCCGGCGATCGGTCGAGACCGGCTGGCGGCAGCTGCACCTGCCCGGCGGGTAGCCGACTTGCTCCGACCCGGTCAGCCGAGCCGCCGGCCGGCCAGGTAGCCGGTCGCGAGCTCGGCGATGTCGCGGGCCGCGCGGGGGGTGTCGCCGCTGGGGCGCACGATGTGGCTGAGCGCGAGCCGGACGGTGGCCTCGGCGGCCAGGTTGGTCTCCCGCGGGGGCAGCTCGGGCCAGCGCGCGAGGATCGTGCCGCTCATCCGAGCGGTGGCGTAGTCGATCACCCGGGTGCCTTCGCTGGTCAACAGCGGCAGGAAGTCCTCGCGGGCGGCCCCGGTGAGCACGGTGGAGAGCACGGGGTCGACCTCGGCGGCGCGCAGCGCGGAGAGCACGGCCGCCTCCCAGCCGGCGGTCACGTCGTCGGCCTGGGCCAGTGCGTCCTGTACCCCGTCGAGGAATCGCTCGGTGATCCGCAGGATGAGCGCTTCGGCCAGCTTGGTCTTGTTGCCGAACTCGTAGTAGAGCGTCCGGCGGCTGATCCCGACCTGGTCCGCGACGGCCTGCATCCGCAGGGCGGCCCAGCCACCGGCGAAGACCGCCGAGGACGCGGCGTCGAGGACCTCCTCGCGCAGCTGGGAGCGGACTCGTTCGGTGAAGGTCGCGGCCACCCGTGCAGTGTGGGACATTTTCTGCCATCCACGCAAGCTCCGCACTCATGATGAGTCCCTGCTCACTCTCTGCACAAAAACTCAATCTTGTGCAGAATGCGCATCTTATGTCACTATCATGCAGGTCAGTGCTCAACGACGAGACGACCAGAGGACGCGGCGATGACCACCACAGGCAAGATCGAGGGTGAGGGCACCGGCCTGACCCGCCATGCCAGCGGCAATCCCGACCGACCCCACGACGAGGTCAACCTGTCGACCAAAGCGTTCTGGTCAGCCACGATGGACGAGCGCGAGCAGTCGTTCGCCGTGCTGCGCCGGGAGCGGCCGATCACCTGGCAGCGAGCGTTCGAGGACCAGCTACTCGATGACCCGGGGGACCACGGCTACTGGGCCATCACCACGCACCGGCACCTGGTCGAGGTGACCCGCCGGCCGCGGGACTTCCTGTCCGGCCCGGGGATCCTGATGGAGAACGTGCCGGCCGAGCTGGTCGAGTCAGCCCAGTCGATCATCGGGATGGACCCACCCCGGCATACCCAGCTGCGGCGGTTGATGACCTCGGCGTTCACCCCGAAGCAGATGCGCCGCATCGAGGACCGGATCAAGGCCAACGCCACCAAGGTCGTGGACAACCTCATCGAGAAGGCCGAGGCGTCCCCCGACGGGTGGGTCGACTTCGTGGAGGAGTGCGGCGGGCTGCTGCCGATGCACAACTTCAACGACATGATGGGCGTGCCCGACGGCGTGCGGCAGAAGACCTCGCACGAGACGATGGTGCTCACCGCCTGGAACGACCCGGAATACACCGGTGAGACCAAGGAAGAGGTCCTCACCGCCATGTTCAACGCGATCGTCTACATGCACGAGCTGGGCAAGCAGACCGTCGCCGATCGCCGCGAGAACCCCCGCGACGACCTGTTCACCGCACTGGCCCAGGCCGAGATCGACGGCGAGAAGCTCACCGACCACGAGATCGGGTCGTTCTTCGTGCTGCTGACCATCGCCGGCAACGACACCACCCGCCAGTCCCTGGCGCACGGGCTGCGGGCGTTGACCACCCACCCCGAGCAGCGGGCCTGGTTGGTTGCCGACCTCGAGTCACGGACCCGGACCGCGACCGAGGAGATCGTGCGGTGGGCCACGCCGATCATGACGTTCCGGCGTACCGCGGCGCGCGACTGCGAGCTCGACGGCGTTCAGATCACCGAGGGCGACAAGGTCGTGCTGTTCTACTCCTCGGCCAACCGCGACTCCGGCGCCATCGGCAACTTCTTCCACGTGGTCAAGCGGATGCCCTGCAAGCCCTTCGCCGGCTGACCCGGACGGCGAAGCGCATGTCTGTGCTGGCCTCCGGGATCATCGACTGGGAGCACCTCACCGGGCAGTCGAAGTTCGTCATCGACATCGTCAGCATCCCGGTATTCAGCGCCATCGGTGGGGTGCTGACGAACTGGACCGGGGTGCTCATGCTGTTCGCCCCGACGCGGTTCACCGGGTTCTACGTACCGGGCCTGAAGACCCTGTTCCCGTTCCTGCCCCGCAAGTTGCAGATTCTGCCGACCTTCGCCCCCGGCGGGATCCTCGGCTTCCAGGGCTTCGTGCCGGCCCGCGCCGAGAAGATGGCGAGCTTCATCTCCGACAAGGCGCTCGTCAAGATCGGCAGCCCCAGCGACTTCTACCGCGAGCTGGACCCGGACGCGCTCGCCGCGAAGATCGCCTCGGCGGGGCTGCCACTGCTCCGGCCGATGGTCGACAACCTGATGGAACGCGACCACCCCCAGCTCTGGCGCGACCTGCCAGCGCTCCGATGGGCCTCCTGCTCGCCCTGTACCTGCAGGTCCACCACGACTTCTTCCCGCTGTCCTGGCTCCCGGCGTGGCTGGTCGTACTGGCCGGCGCCGCGATCATCGGGATCGTCGTCAACATCATCGCGATCAAGGTGGTGTTCACCCCCGGCGAGCCGATGCCCCGCTACCGGTGCCTGTGGAAGCAGGCCAAGCTCGCCAAGCGCCAGCCGCAGGCCGCCGCCGACCTCGGCCGTGTGTTCGGCTACACCGTCATCACGCTGGAGAACGTGACCCGCGAGGTGCTGGCGGGGCCGAGGGGCGACCGGACCATGGGCGTGCTCGAGGACGTGCTCAGGAAGGAGATCGCCTCGATCCTCGGCCCGGTCAGCTCGATGGTCCGCGCCGCGGTCGGTACACGGGAGTTCGACGCCATCCAATCAGGCGCCGCCGGGGGCCTGATGGCGGACATCGTTCCGGTCCTGACCCAGGACGAGGAGTTCACCAAGGCGCAGTCCGGGCGGGTGGAGAAGTTCTGCACGGCGAAGCTGCGCGCGCTCTCCCCCGGCGAGTTCATGGACATGCTGTACTCCGCCATCGAGCAGGACGCCTGGCTGCTCTACGCGCACGGTGGGTTCCTCGGCATCTTCGTCGGCGCGGTTCATCTGCTGATCTTTGGAGCGTGACCATGACCCACGCCCCCGAGCACGAGAACAGCCGTGCGAGCCTCGCCAAGCCCGGCATGCTCCCCGATACGGCGGACGTCGTCGGCGTCGCCAGGGTGGCCGGGGCGGTGGCCTGGCGGGCCGTCATCTCGATCGCCAAGGGATCGATGGACACGGTCCAAGAACTCGTCAAAGAGGTCCAGGCCGGCGAGCCCATCACCCACATCGTCGATCACCAGGTCGCACTGGTCCAGTCCGTCGTGCTGCAGGCGCTCGGCGTCGAGAACAGCCAGGCCGCCCCGTCCCCCCACCGCGGCCCGAGGCGGATCACCACCGAGCAGGACCTCAGGGCCGTCGGCAACGCGATGCTGAAGGGATCATGGCGCGCGGCGAGCGGGCCGGGCGCCGAGCACCCGTCGTTCGCCCTGATCCTGCAGTCGCTGACCCCCGACGAGGCGCGAATCCTGCGTTTCCTCGCGGTGGCGGGCCCGCAACCCGCGATCGACGTCCGGACCAGCACGCCGTTCGGCGTCGGGTCCGTACGCCTCGCCGGCGACGTCAACCTGATCGCCGAAATGGCTGGCTGCAGCCGACCGGACCGCGACCAGCACTACCTGGCGAACCTCGAACGGCTGGGCCTGGTCCGCCTGTCCGCCGAACCGGTCACCGACCGTCGCCGCTACGCCTTCGTCGAGGCACAGCCGAAGGCGACCGAGCCCATGGAGCGGGTCGGCAAGGCGAAGACCATCTACCGCAGCATCTACCTGTCGGTGTTCGGCCAGCAGTTCAGCGAGATCTGTTTCGACCTCGAGGGCTACGACGCCGGCGGCTGGGCCAACGACGACCGAGGTGACAAGATCCTCGGCAAGGGCCCACGCCGGCCGAAGAAGCACGGGCACTAGAGCACTCGAGACGACGGGCCGGGGGATCCTTGAGCGAGGCGTTGGCGGCACCCGGACACCGGCCAGACGAGCTGCGTGGCACTCCCCTGATCATCGACACCGACATCGGCGGCGACGCCGACGACGCGCTCGCCGTGGCCGCGGCGGCGCGGCGGGTCCCCGAGCTGACCCTGGTGATCACCGCTGACGAGGTGGGTGGCGAGCGGGCCCGCTTCGCCCGCTACCTGCTGGACCTGCTGGAACGCCGCGAGGTCGCCACGGTCGCGGGCAGCTCGCTGGGCGGATCGCGCTACTTCTGCGTGGCGGACCTCGTACCGGACGCGGTGCCGACTCAGCCGGACGACGTGGTCGGCGCGGTGCGGCGGGTGTGCGCGGCGGCCGACGGGCCGGTGCGGTGGGTGGGGCTGGGCCCGCTGACCAACCTGGCCCGCGTACTGGCCGAAGCCCCGGACCTGGGGTCCCGGCTGCGGGTGACCCAGATGGGCGGCGCCCTGCGCTACCACGACCCGGACAGCGCGGAACACAACATCGGACTCGACGTGTCCGGCGCCCGCGCCGTGCTGCGAGCCGTGTCGGACGGCGTGCTGGGGACGCCCGAGTTCGTCAGCGCCGACGTGACGTTCACCCCCCGGATCGCGGTCACCTCGGCGAGCCCGCTGTATGCGCGGTTGCGCGCGCCCGAGGCTCCGACCTGGGCGGGCGTGCTCGCCGACCACCTGGACCGCTGGTTCGCCCGCTTCTACCCGGACACGATGCAGCACGACCCCCTGGCCCTGGCCGCGGCCTTGGGCCTGCCCTTCGTCGAATCCGGCCGGTTGCCCCTCGAGATCGACGCCATCGGCCGCACCAGCGAGGCGCCGGACGGCACCGGAACGCCGGTGTGGTGGAGCCGATCGGCCGCGTACGACCCGTTCATGACCTGGCTGGCCGCATCGCTGGTCGACTAGCTGGCCGGGTAGTCGGCGGGCTGCAGCACCGGCTCCGAGGTGACCGGCGTGCCCTCCAGCGCGGCGAGCCCGGTGGCCGCCGCGTGCTCCAGGTGATCGGTACACAGCCGGATGGCCAGGTCGGTGTTGCGCGCGGTGATGGCGTCGACCAGCGCACGCATCTCCGCGGCCATCCGGGGCGGGCGCCCGGGCTGGGACAACGACGTGGCCCGCAACAGTCGGACTCTGGCCTGCACCCCGGCGAGGATCTGCTCGATGGTCGGGCTGGCCGCGCCGCTGAGCAGCTCCTGGTAGAAGAGATCCTTGGTGCGCAGCAGCTGGCGCATGTCCGCCCCGCCGGACACCTCGACCTCCAGCCGGGTGACGGTGGCGCGCAGCTTGTCGTGCTGGTCCGAGTCGGCGCGCTCGATGAACCTGCGCACGGTCAGTGCCTCCAGCGCGCCCCGGACCGCGTAGAGATCACGAGCCTCGGCGGGCGACGGGGCGTAGACCACCGCGCCCTTCTGCGGCACGGCGACCACCAGTCCCTCGGCGGTCAGCTCGCGCAGCACCTCACGGATGGTGGCCCGCGATACCCCGATCTGCTCCATCAGCTCGCGCTCGACCAGCCGCTGCCCGGGCTGTACGTCGAAGTCGAGGATCGCGTTGCGCAGCCCCTCCAGCACCTGCTCACGCAGCGGAGCGGCCACCCGGCCGATTCGGATACCCCGGAAGCTCCCGGGCTGGGCCCCGGACGCGGCGGACCCCTCGCGCGCGTTTCCCCCAGTGGTCATGGGCAGGCCTCGACCAGCTCGGCCAGGATCGGCGCCGCCGTGGTGGCCGACGCGTCGTCCTTGATCTGCTGCTGCTCGGCGGTGAGCGTCATGCCTCATCCTTGGTGTGCTCGCGCAGCCAGCGGGCGATTTCGGTGTGGTCCGCGTCCGGGCCCAGCTCGTCCACCGCCCGACCCCACAGCTCGACGGTGCGGGCGGCCAGCTCGGACGGGACGCCGGTCGCCTCGGCCAGCCCGAGCGCGATCCGGATGTCCTTGACCATCAGCCCGGCGCTGAAACCCGAGTTATAGGTCTCCGGGACGATGTAGTTCGGCCACTTGTTCTCCGTCGAGCCGCTGCGCCCGCTGGAGCCGTTCACCACGTCCAGCATCACCGCCGGGTCCAGCCCGAAGCGCTCGCCGGCCAGGATGGCCTCCGAGCTGGCCAGCAGGTGCGCCGCCGACATCAGGTTGTTCAGCGCCTTCAGCGCGTGCCCCGCGCCCACCCCGCCCACGTGGCGGACCCGGCCCAGCAGCGCGAGCAGCGGCTGCAGTGTCGCCGCCGCTTCGTCCGGGCCGCCGACCATGATCGTCAGGGTGCCGGCCCGAGCCCCGGATACCCCGCCGGACACCGGGGCGTCCACCAGGGTGGCGCCGAGGGCGGCCACCCGCTCGGCCAGCGCCCGGGTGCGCAGCGGTTCCGAGGAGCTCATGTCCACCAGCAGCGTGCCGGGCGTCAGGGCGTCGCGCAGGCCGCCGTCCAGCACGCTCTCCACCACGTTGGAGTCGGGCAGCATGAGGATCACCACCGGCACCCCGTCGGCGGCGGCCGGCGCGGTGTCCACCGCCGTGATCACCCCGTCCAGCGCCTTCACCGCCTCGGCCGCGCTGTCGTAGCCGCGCACCGTGACCCCGCCGGCAACCAGCCGCCGGACCATCGGTTCGCCCATCCGCCCCAGCCCGATGAAACCCACCGTCGAGGGCTCAGGCATTGCGGCTCCGCGCCCCCTTCTCGGTGCCGTTTTCGGTGCCGTTTTCGGTGCCGCCGTTCTCCGTGCTTTCGGCGGCCAGCTCGGTCAGCACCCGCTCGGCCACCCGGAAAGACTCCAGCGCGGCCGGCGCGCCGCAGTACACGGCGGTCTGCAGCAGCACCTCCTGGATCTCCTGGGTGGTGCAGCCGTTGGTGATCGCGCCGCGCACGTGCACAGCAAGCTCGTGGTTGCGGTTGAGCGCGGTGAGCATGGCCAGGGTGAGCAGGCTGCGGGTCCGCCGGTCCAGGCCGGGACGACTCCAGATTTGACCCCACGCGGTCGCGGTGACGTACTCCTGCAATGGGCGGGCGAACTCGCTCGCGGCGGCCAGCGACCGGTCCACGTGCGCGTCGCCGACCACCTCCCGGCGGATCTTCAGCCCGCGCTGGTAGCTCTCGTCGTTACCGGTCACTGTGTGCCCTCCCCGATGGCGGCCAGGTAGTCCTCGTCGCTGACCTCGTCCAGCCAGCTGGTCGGGCCGATGGAGATGGCCAGGTGGGTCAGCACCGTCTCGGTGGTGCCGCCGTGCCAGTGGCGCTCCCCCGGCGGTACCCACACCACGTCTCCGGCCCGGATGACCTGAGGTTTCTCCCCGTACGGGCACACCCAGCCGAGGCCGGCGGTGACCACCAGGATCTGGCCACCGGTG
>Ga0137415_10001239_pt1 | contig 25275 bp, 27 predicted proteins | sample CZODoug3_1_1_16f_FD_183082 | JGI IMG/M metagenome (GOLD analysis project Ga0137415, IMG submission 183082) | Vadose zone soil fungal communities from Angelo Coast Range Reserve, California, USA - CZODoug3_1_1_16fungal (Hybrid Assembly) | ecosystem: Environmental > Terrestrial > Soil > Vadose...
AGCCATTCTGCCCAGACCCAATTCACGCCCAGCCATCTACCATATGTCCCGAGTACTCCTAGATCCTTCCATGTCGGGCTGAAGAAACTCCGGACCATGATACCCTCCTCGATAATTCCGTAAGCCGCACCGAGCAATAGTATCGAATACCATCCCTTTTTCCATCGTCTTGCATAATCTCGGACGAGGAGGGCTCCGCTCCCGTATAGTGCGCAGAGTAGGGAGAATGCTAGAGGATTGAAGAATGCTAGTGGAGGTGAGGAGCCGGATAATAGCTCGCCTATCGCGGGCGATAGAACAAACAGGAAAAGGATCGGTTTCCTGAAATCTGTCTTCGAGGGTTGCGCTAGGTCCAACTTTTCAGTCGGTAAGTTGGATTTTGGAGATGCAAAAAAGAGAGTTGGTACTCCGGGCTATGACTGTGGGTCAAGCCCGCTTCGTCATCTGAGCTAGCTAGTTGACCGTTTCTGGTCGGTTTAGCGTTTGCTCCAGACGCCGATGGTGTTGCCGTGTGGGTCCTTGAGAGTTCCCCAGTACCCCATGCCGCCACCGATGGCTGTCTTTCGCTTCAACGGTCTACCGCCCAGAGACTTTGCCTTTTGCAATGCTTGTGGTATGCTCTTGACATCTACGTAGAATTGTGTTGTGCCTGGTTTGACGGTCTTGGAGAGGTTAAACCCTCCTCCGACTGCACTGGTTTTTGGCGTTGTGCGGAACATCATGTAGCCGTCGCCGAATTGCTCGAATTTCCACCCGAAAAGTCTCGAGTAGAACTTCTTAGTCTCTGTAAGGTCTTTGGACGCTAGCTCGATATGGTTGATTGTTCGTCCCATGGTTGCGCTCAGATGGAAGTGTACCTGTTTAAAAATCCTAACATTAGAACAGAAAACAGCGGTTTCCTGTCAGTTTTTCAATAAATGGCCGAGAAAGAGGCGTTTGAAGCGTTGGGATTTGAGGTTCGTGCATATTTTGATGGGATTCTCTGTCCAAATATTATCCGCTTCTTCGCGACGCTCGGTCACCGTCATACCCGTCGTATACTCGCCCTTTGTCTCGATCTTTACCGAGCGTTCGGTGAAATCGTACAGGGAGGGTTGGATAGCGGCTCCGACGGCTATTGGATCGTGAAGCTCGAACATTCGCCGTTTCTGCATGGTTTTTGCTAGAATTCGAGCGGCGAAAATGGACAGTCTATTCTTCGTCCCTTTGATTCTTGCGTATTCAGGTGGGGTCAACCAGTTTTCAGGGGCGGAGGTAACATCGAGTCCGACCGCTCTCACATGTATTCCCGATTCAAAGACTATTTTTGCCGCCTCGGGATCTGAGTAGATGTTGAACTCTGCAACGGGAGTTACGTTCCCATGCCCGTATTTCGATAGTCCGAAGGCTCCCCCCATAATCAACAGTTCGCCAATCCTACCTGAGATACTTGGGCTATTAGTGATTACTGCTGCAATGTTTGTTAATGGTCCTATGCAGACAATGGTGAGACCATCATCCTTCTCTTTATTCAATTGATCAACGATAAGATCTATCGCGCTTTCCTTTCGTGTGCGCATGCGTGGCTGTGGCAGATTGGAATCTCCGAGACCATCGGTTCCATGGAAGCTTGTTGCTCTTATCGGATCCCGGACCAAGGGGTTTCCCAATCCCTGCGCCACCCATATGTCTCGATGATCGAATAGTTCGATCACTCGCAGAACATTGATTGCTGCCTGTTCGACCCGGACATTTCCTGATACGGTCGAGACCCCTACGACTTCGACCTCTGGAGATCGAAGAGCTAGTATCAGAGCTAGCGCATCGTCAATTCCACCATCGGTGTCGATGATGAGCCGGATAGGCCTCTTCGGCACTTGTTCAGCCCTTTTCTAGAACAGTCGTGCTATCTTTTTTGAAGGTAATACGTCTACCAAGTACCAGAACTTGAGGTACTGTAAGCCGACTCGGTACTGTAACTCGGTGAAAGAGTTCACTGCGTCCTCGGCGATCAATGTTTCGTATCCGCGAAAGAATGCATCGGCTGTAGTGTGTCGGACACAACAATCGGTATGCAGACCCGCCATTATGAGTGTATTTGCGCCTTTTCCATCGTATGTTCGTTTCAATTCTTTCTCGAGCTTTGTGCTGAAGAAACTGCTGTAGGTTGTCTTCGGAACCTGGACATCTCTCTTTCTCGGGCGGAGTTCCTTGATGACGGCTGCTCCCTTCGTTCCACGCATAGCGTGCTCGCCCCATCGGTATAGTTCGAAGTCTTTCTTCGTGTGGGAATCATTGGGATATAGTACTGGAATTCCCGCGTCGTGGGCGGATCCAATCAAGTTGCCTACTGTCGGAAGCATTGGTCCAGCTCTTTCCGCTTTGATCTTCCCATAGACAAAATCGTTCAACATGTCGACCACGAGTAAGGCGTAACGCCGGTCGTTGTCGTACACACGGGGCTTCACCGTGGTTCCTGGGTCATATACCTCGATCGGGCCTTTCCCGTGGACTCTACCCATTTTTTCTGAACCGGAAAAGAACGGGTATAAAGGATGATTTAAGCAGATTCCGATTCTAGTCGGGATTGTAGGCCAAGCTTGGAGCAGGATGTGGATGTTGTCGTGGTGGGTGCCGGAATCCCCAGTCTCGCACTCGCAACGGTACTTCGGGACCAAGGCATACGGACGATACTCTTGGACGCCCGTAGGGATGTTGACTCTGTTCCTCGGGGATTGACTCTGCAACCCAACGGTCTGGACGCCGTCGACCAATTGGGTCTGCTTGATGACACCTTGAAGCTTGGCAAACCCGTCCAAGTCTTCGAGATCCGGGATTGGACAGGGAACCTGTTATTGGAGGCGGACTATGGATTATTGGATGATCCCCACAATTATCTCATCACGATCAACGGTACAGAACTTGAGCTGATGCTCCGTTACCAAGCAGAGAGGAGGGGTGTTGATGTTCTCTGGGGAGCCAGGTTCAAGGAGCTGGTCAGGGATAGCTCTGGGAAGCCGTCTGGTGTCGTCATCGAGAACAACAATGCCGAGAGCAGAATCTCTGCTCGTCTAGTTGTCGGGGCGGACGGCGGCCAGTCTCGTGTTCGGGCAGCGATGGGCAGCAAGGTCCGGGTTCACAAGTATGAGGACTCGTTCATCGTCGGCCTGGTCGGTCCCGTCTCAGGTTTGGAGGGTCATGCTCGACAGTATCAGGCACCGCATCATATGCTTGGAGTCATGCCATTGGCGGAGGAAGCGACATTTGTTCATCACTGTGTTGGCCCACGGTCTTTCGATGAATTGAAAAATTCTGGTCTCGCCAGTTTCAGGGCGGAGATAACATCGACGGCCCCTGAGCTGGAGCAGGCCTTCTCTAATGTTGAGGCTTGGAACAGGTTCGGTTATTTCATGCCAAGTTATGTTCGAGTTGACGATTGGGTCTCAGACAACATGGCCCTGCTAGGTGACTCCGCCCATACTCTACATCCACACTCCGGACAAGGCCTGAACCTCTCATTACAAGACGCGTTGGCCTTAGCACGGGTTATCCAACAATGCCATCAGATCAACGACTACTCTGCGACTGCACTCCGTGCATACCAGGCGGAGAGAAAACTAGTCTCAGATGTTGTGGGAGAACACGCACATTACTCGGCAACATACGCCTTGAGCGGCAACTGGCTTGTCCAACGCCTGAATCGGCGTGCCTTGAAACGTCTCCAGAAGAACCGGGAACTCTTGAAGACAACCCTCGAGATCACTGCAGGCGTCTTCAAGAAGAAGCCTGGAATTGTGCAACTCGCACGAATAGGCGGAATACTGCCCTAGCGCCTCGCATAGAACCTGCAAAAAATCGCGAGAAAACGTATCAAAACAGCCCATTTTCCTTCATAATCCGATCTTTCCCTCGTGAAAATTGAGCACGAGAGGGGGGGAGGGTATACCCGCTAGAAAAATAATTTGAACTCGGAAGGATCTCAGCTACGAATCAACATCGGGTTGCGCGTGCAATCTCTATTCTGCACGTTCAACCTGATCGAGATAGGGATAAGCCTCGACGGTCATAAAATCCATAAAGTCTGGACTCGTGGACAAACGATCCAGTATCTGAGCAGCATCGCTGAATCGAGACTGGGCCAATAATTCCCCATTTCCTGCTGCCTCCGCCGTAGCCAACTCCTCTGCCAGCAAAGTATGGAACAACTCGGGAGTGATCTCTCTCCCATCTGTCAAATGCGCCCCATGATGAATCCATTGCCATATCTGAGACCGACTGATCTCCACCGTCGCAGTGTCTTCCATCAGATTATTGATCGAGACGCATCCAACACCTCGAAGCCAAGACTCTAGATAGCGCAGGCTTACGCTGATGCTTCCACGCAATCCCTGTTCGGTAATCGTTCCTTTCGGCACCATCAACAAGTCTCCCGCTGTCACCTTCAAATCCCGATGTCTAGCGTTCAACTGGTTCAGTCCCTCCATACCATTCATGAATATGCTCATCACCACAGGAACCAAGCCGGGATGAGCTACCCATGCTCCATCATAGCCTTGAGAAACCTCTCTCTCCTTGTCCAGGACAACCTTGTCCATCGCGTCCGCGGCCGCTCTCGGATTATTCTTTATCGGGACCTGTGCAGCCATCCCTCCGATCGCGTAGGCACCATGCTTGTGGCACGACTCCACAAGTAGTAGGGAGCAGAGTTGGAGAAAGTGCGTGGTCATTGGCAACTGTGACCTTTCCGGGACCAAGAATCGTTTGTCATGACCAAGTTTCTTTATGAAGCTGAACGTGTAGTCCCAGCGGCCAAAATTCAACGCGGTGATATGATCCCTCAACTCGTACAATATCTCCTCCATCTCGAAGGCCGCAAGAATATTCTCGATTAACACGCTGCACTTTATCGTTCCATGTGGGAGACCAAGGATCTCTTCTGATCTATTGAACACATCATTCCACAACCTTGCCTCTTGATGATTCTCCATCTTCGGGAGGTAATAGTACGGTCCCGAGCCTTTCTCCCGCAACTTCTTCACATTGTGAAATAGATAGAGTCCATAATCGAAGAAAGAGGCCGATATCAGTCGTGAAGCTATCAGGACATGATTCTCCTTCAGATGCAACCCTCTTGGACGGACGACCAACGTAGCTGTCTTCGAGTTCAACCGATACGAACGACCATCAGGGCCCCTGTACTCAATCGTACCATTGATCGCGTCTCTTAGATTCAACTGTCCCTGGACAGTCCCCGTCCATGTGGGGGAGTGGGAGTCTTCGAAATCCGCCATGTACACGTCCGCTCCACTGTTCAAGGCGTTGATTATCATCTTCCGATCCACTGGACCAGTAATCTCGACGCGTCTCTTTTCCAAGTCCAATGGAATATGCCCGATAGTCCAATCTCCGTCTCGGACATTGGTTGTCTCCATCAGGAAGTCTGGAAGCTTGCCCATGCGGGCTCTATCGGCCTTAACCTGTCGCTGTCTCAGCAAGTCTTCCAATCTGTCCCCAAACTCTACGACGAGAGTGGCGACAAAGTTGAGTGCGTCCGGGGAGAGAATACCTTCGAATCCAGGCTCGACCGGACCCTGGATCTGAACGTTCTCGCTCAGAACTAGATTGGTCCCTTCGATCTGTGTTACACCCAATCTTTCATCTTCGCACTCTTCTGACCGTTAGCTGGACTCGCAGATCCAACCAAGGACGCCTCTTCCACAGATGGTCGTTGCTCCGTTTCTTTCTTTTCGAACTGTGCCATTTCTGTTGAACCGTTCATTGCTGTCGTCGAGCATTCGCCGCTGGAGATTATCCTTGAGACTTCATCGAAGTAGCCTGTGCCAACGAATGATTGATGCTTGACCGCCTTGTACCCCTGCTTCTCTGCTTCGAACTCTCGCCTCTGCAATCGTACATAGGCCGGCACTCCGTCATGAGCAAACATGCTTGCAAGCTCGAACATTGAATGGTTCAACGTGTGGAACCCTGCTAGGGTGATGAACTGGAACTTGTACCCCATCTCCGCCAGCTTCCCTTGGAAACTCTGAATCTCACTGCTGCTGAGATTCTTGTCCCAGTTGAATGATGGGCTACAATTGTAAGCCAACCACTTACCAGGATACATGTCGTGGATACCGTCAGCGAACTTCCTGGCCTCGTCTAGGCTAGGCGTGCTTGTCTCGCACCATAAGATGTCAGCATACGGTGCGTATGCACGACCTCGCATGATCGCATGCTCGACCCCTTGTTTTATCCGATAGAAGCCCTCAGGAGTACGTTCTCCCGTCATGAACTCGTGATCCCTGAGATCCACATCGTTCGACAAGAGCTTCGCTCCCTCAGCATCTGTCCTAGCAATTAGGACCGTTGGAACACCCATCACATCCGCGGCAAGGCGAGCTGAGACGAGTGTCCGGACAAACTGTCGCGTTGGAACCAATACCTTACCACCGAGATGTCCACACTTCTTCTCGCTACCAAGCTGGTCCTCATAGTGGACGGCGGCGGCTCCGGCTTCGATCATTCCCTTCATCAATTCAAACGCGTTAAGAACTCCACCAAATCCGGCCTCTGCATCCGCAATTATCGGTGCAAACCAATCAACGTCCCCTTCTCCCTCCATATGCTGTATCTGGTCCGCTCTCTGCAATGCCTGATTGATTCGTCTAACAAGTTCCGGAACACTATTGGCCGGGTAGAGGCTGAGGTCCGGATACGTCTGGGCAGCGAGATTGCTGTCGGCAGCGACTTGCCACCCGCTTAGATAGATGGCCTTCAATCCAGCCTGAACGATCTGGACTGCCTGGTTTCCCGTCATCGCACCCAACGCTGACACGTAGGGCGTTGTATTCATCAAGTGTAGGAATTTGTTCGCCGTGTACTTGGCCAACCCGTGATCGAAATTGATCGAGCCTCTGAGTCGGCAGACCTCTTCCGCGGTGTAAGGGCGCGTTGTCTCGCGCCATCGCTCAGATTTCCACCATTCTTGCACTCTTGCAACGGCGTCGGCTTCAAAATTCTTTTTCATTCCGCCAATCCAGCCTCACGCACTCGCGAGTGTTCTATCCAACAATGTCTCTCTTTGGGAGAAATCATAGTTGCTTGCGACAGATCCAGTTCGATCAGGGAATTGATCAAGTCGCCCCACGATATGGGGCCCATGCTGGCATACAATAGACTACAAAGGTGAAAATCGGCTCATCGCAATATTTTACCTGAGATGGCTAGAAATATCTAACGCTATTGCTAAGGAAAGAAAGAGCAAGAAAAGGAAAGAAAGACATTACTTGATCGTTCTAGGCTTTCATCTGGCAACAGGTAATTTTTCCAGCTTCTCCCACGGGAAGCTGTGGTGCCGTCGATAGTACTCTACAAGTCCGCCCTCTTTGACAAGCTCCATCAAGAAATCTGGGACCTTCGTCGCCTTGTGGACTTGTCCATCCTTGACTGTGCGAACCGCCCAGTTCTCCATATCTACCTCAACCTCATCAAACTGAGACACCTTCTTGGTTATACCTGGCACTTCTAGCGCCGGCAGTCCAATTGCGAAGCTGTTCCTATAGAAGATCCTTGCGAAACTCTCCGCAATTACTGCCGAGACACCTGAGTATTTGATGGCGACAGGCGCTTGTTCACGACTTGAGCCGCCCCCGAAGTTTCGGCCCGCAACAAAAATATCCCCTTTGTGGACCTTCTTGTAAAATTCAGGATCGAATCCGTACATTGCATACTTGGCCATCTCCACAGGATCATTTGTCCGGGCCTTGAACCGGAATGGAATAATGATGTCCGTGTTCACATCATCAGGCCAGACCCATGCACGACCCCGCAGTAGCCGTGGTAACCTAGTTGTCGTATTGCTCACAAGTACTTCCTCGGATCAGTTATCTTTCCCTCGATAGCGGACGCAGCTGCGGTGGCAGGTGAGGCCAGATAGATCTGTGCCGACGAGGCGCCCATTCGACCAACATAGTTCCTAGGTGACGAGGATATGCAAATCTCGTTCTCGCCCAACACCCCCAAATGTGTTCCAACACATGCCCCACAAGTAGCATTGGTGAATACTGCTCCCGCTTCCAGAAAAGTTTCCGCTAGGCCTGTGGTTATTGCTTCCTCAAAGACCAGCCTGGATGCGGGAGTCACGATGCAACGGGTTCCAGCTTTGACATGATGACCCTTCAGGATTTGCGCGCTTATCGCGAGATCTTCTATTCTTCCATTTGTTGAGGAGCCGATGAATGCCTGGTCGATCTGTTGACCCTCCAACTCTTCCACCGTCTTCACCTGGTCCACGTGCCCGGGTTCAGCTACCTGAGGTTGTAGCTCGTCAAGGTCGATCGTGTACTCCTTGACATAGTTGGCTTTTGGTCCAGCATGAACCTCCATCAATGGTTTTCGATTCACCTTCTTGAAATAATCCCGCGTAGCTTCGTCCACTTCAAAGATCGAGAGTTTGCAGCCGCATTCCATGGAATTATTGCTGATACATGCTCTAGAGGATATGCTCAATGTCTTTACCGCTGGTCCCTTCCATTCTATCGACCGATAATTCCCTCCGTCCTCGCCAACCATGCCAATGAAATGCGAGACGATGTCTCTGGCGAAGACTCCTTTCCCAAGCTTACCGGTTAGATTGACGTTGACTGATTCTGGGACCTTTGCCCAGATCTTGCCTGTTGCCCATATGGCTGCCATGTCAGAACTGCCGACACCGGTGGCGAAGGCGCCCACGGCGCCACCTTGGCAAGTGTGCGAGTCGGCTCCGAATAATATCATGCCAGGGACTACATGGGATTCTAAGAGATGTTGATGGGAAATGCTTCCTTCCACTAGCCTGCATCCCATCTCTCGAACGAATTCACGGATCAGATTATGGAGGTTGGCGACTTTCTCGTCCGCCGCTGGATACGTGTGATCGATTACGAGATGGACCCGAGATGGATCCCAGAGCTTCTTGATCCCCATCTCCCGGATGACCTTGATCGCCAAGGGCCCAGTACTATCCTGTGCCATAGCAAGGTCGACCGGCAGGACCACGATATCTCCCGGATGGAGCACGTTGTGTTTGCCGCCTTCGGCTGCGCGGATGCTCATGACCTTCTCCGCGAAGGTGAGTGAGTCATCGTTCAAGATTGAACGTTCCAGTTGTTCAGACCCGCAGAAAGCGGGTCGGGACGCGTCCTAATTAAAACCTAACCTGAAAACAGCAGGCAACAAATTCGAAGAGATTAGCTTGGCCTAGCTCGCTAGCTTTCCGGTCCAATTTCTCCAGGACGGTTTCAGAGAGCACTTATTACCTATCATTCCACAATTGCTCAGGGACCGAGATTCATGTCCAAGCAGAGGCATCGCGAGACCTCGACTGCCAGGGAGAAAAAGATCCGTATCCTTGTCGCCAAGCCTGGACTAGATGGACACGATCGCGGCGCGCTCATCCTATGCAGGGCGTTCAGAGACGCAGGTATGGAAGTCATCTACACAGGTTTTCTCGCCACACCAGAACAAGTAGCCCAGATGGCAATTGACGAGGATGTTGACGTTGTAGCTATGAGTCTCCTCAACGGCGCTCACATGACAGCTTTCCCGAAAGTCGCGAAATTGGTGAGAGAAAAGGGTGGCAACGACATACTCTTGGTCGGCGGAGGCATAATTCCCGACGAGGACAAACCTTTGTTGGAGAAGCAAGGGATAACAGGGAATTATGGTCCTGGAACGCCGTTGAAGACCATAATTGATCATATCATTGAGAGAGTTAGGAAGGAGCGCTGGAAGACAGTCTAGTCTCTTGCCGGCAATGGCCCGACTAGGCTAACCGCATCAGAGAGCTTCAGGATATTATTACCTGATACTCCGATTCGCCGACCAAGGCTTACCTCTGGAACTAATCCAGAAGCTCTCAATTCTGGGGGATACTCGTGCAGACAGTGCATGAGTCTTCCGATGACAACGTCGGGCCGAGAGTTTTGAACTGCTAAAGCCATGTACTCTTCTCTCTGATCGGTATGCCTCGACATATCTGGTGAAATTTCTAGCAGTGCAGAGTCCGGATGAAGGATCATTCTCTCGTAGACGCTCAAATCCTCGTAAGTTGTTCTGTAAGCCTCGTACTTTGTTCTTAGCACTTCACTCTGTTCTGAGTTCGGAAGTTTTCCTATTGTTTCTAGAAACGTTTCCGGGTTCCCTATCTCTTTGTAGCGCGCATCCCTTGCCCGTGGATCGTCCACTAGAAGGATCTTCAAACGTTTGTTGTTCCTCATCAAATTGAGTGCGACCATGAACTCGTATTGGAATGATCGATAGCATCTGCCCAAGAAGGATTTGGCGTCCCATGACAGGTTGGAATTGTGTACGAGTCTGACACAGCGGCGAAGGGTTTCCTGAATACGCAACTCTTCTTCAGCCAGTTCATCATGATCAGGGGTCAGATTACCCGATGGGACGCTCCAGACAACACCCAACCTCTCAATTCCCCGATCCCTAACGAGAAGTTTCAACAATCTCAACAATAGCAGCGGATCGCCGCGCCTGTTGTGAGATGTTCCAACGAGTAGCATGTCTTCTTGCTTCTACCTGTTTCACTGGTAAAACCGTTCGGGAGGAGTGTCGAGAGTTTTCTGCTAGTGCGTGGTCTACAAGAGGACTCCTTTTTTTCTAGAATCACTGTTTTGTGTCTTGGGACCATTGCTGATCTTTGTCCCTTTTTTCTAGAGGTGGCTAGTTTTCTAGTCGTGGTTTGACATTGTAGTTTTCAGTAGTGAGGGACTGCAGAATTGACATTTTCATGTTGGTCTAGCCGTTTTCAAGGCGTTTCCTAGGGGATTTCTAGGGGATTAGCTTTTTTGGAGTGTGGGAGAGGAGGTGTTCATCATTGACGAGACGAGAGCTCCCCTTCGGAGAGGGCAATTGTCACTATATACTGAGACCAGCCAAGAAACACTGAGCTTTCCTCTTGGAATCAACAGTCGAGAGCATTCTTCGAAGCTTTCTCGCGGAAGACATCGGGTTTGGAGACATAACCACCGATGCCCTGGTAAGGCACGATATCCAAGCCACTGGATATGTCGTCTGTAAGGAAACTGGGGTTATCGCGGGCATCCGCGAGGCAAGGGTACTTCTCCAAATCGTCGGTTGCAAGACAACCCGAGCGGCCCGGGACGGCGAGATGGTGAAGGCTGGAACCCGGATACTTTACACAAACGGTCCGGCCCATAACTTGCTCAAGGTCGAACGGGTGCTGCTGAATCTGCTTTCACACATGTCTGGAGTCGCCACGGCGACCCAAGAACTCGTACAACTTGCAGAGAAATCGGACGGACACGTAAGAATTGCTTGCACGAGAAAGACATTGCCCGGGCTGCGTTATTTCGAGAAGAGAGCAGTCGAGCTGGGCGGTGGAGACACCCATCGGCTGAGACTGGATGACATGGTTCTCATCAAAGACAATCATTTGGTCATTGCTGGGACAATAGAGAAGGCTGTGAAACTTGCAAGGTCAAAGAATAGTTTTACCAAGAAGATAGAGGTGGAAGCTACAAGTCCCAATCAAGCTCTTGAAGCCGCAAAGGCCGGAGCCGAGATCGTCCTGCTTGACAATATGCAACCCGACAGGATCCTTGAAACTATCAAGCTGTTGAAGACCAAACAACTGCGTGATCGCGTCATCCTAGAAGCATCAGGCGGAATAGCGAAAGAAAATATCGCGAACTACCTGAAGACTGGCATCGACATTATTTCTGTAGGCAACATAACGCACTCCGCCCGAAGCATAGACATGAGCTTCGAACTCCATCCAGTCGTCAAGACGTAGGCTACCTTAGGGCAGGACCCTTACGCTAGTTCGAGCATTCTTTGGATTGCAACTCTTGCCTTGTCAGCAGTCTCGGTGGGAACCCTTACCTCGAATACGCCGTCCCTTAACGACCTGTAGACCTTCTCCAATGTGATCGTTTTCATGTATTGACAGACAGCGTCATCCTTGACTGGAAGGAAGGTCTTGTCGGGATTCTGTTTCTTCATCCGATGCAGTATTCCGGTCTCTGTTGCAACGAGAAACTTGTTGGCCGGCGATTGGGCCGCGTATCGGATCATTCCCTCGGTTGAGTAGATGTGTGTTCTCTCCCTGTCAAAATCACCTTTTGCGTCGAAGTACATGTACTGCGTAACACATCCGCACTCTGGATGGATCAGGAACTCGGCGTCAGGATTGGCGTTCCACTTTTCATTCACAACATCCGGAGTTATCCCTGCATGAACATGACACTCTCCAGGCCAGATCTCCATTTTTCTTCCAGTCTTCTCCTGGACATAAGCGCCCAGAAACAGGTCTGGCAGGAATAGGATCTCCCGTCCCGCCGGGACTGAGTTGACTACTTTCACGGCATTGGTCGACGTACAAATGTAATCGCTCTCAGCTTTCACCTCTGCGGTTGTATTGATGTAAGAAATAACTACAGCTCCAGGGTGCTGAGACTTCCAGCTTCGAAGCTTGTCCGCGTCAATGGTGGCTGCTAATGAACAACCAGCACCCAAGTCAGGGATGAGCACTTTCTTCTCTGGGGATACTATTGAGGCAGTTTCGGCCATGAAATGCACACCGCAAAAGACGATCAATTCCGCGTCTGTCTTTGCAGCCTGCTGAGAGAGTCCCAGAGAATCTCCTACAAAGTCGGCTATGTCCTGGACCTCGGGAACTTGATAGTTATGGGAGAGTATGACGGCGTGCCGATCGGATTTGAGACGCATTATCTCTGATACGAGTTCGTCGTTGCTTCTCAAGTGGGGCTCGGCAATCAAGACTTTGCCCTGAAGGTAAGAGGAGTAGATCGTTTCAGAATAAACATTCCCTTTCAATAGGAAGGCGGCTGGCTAGCGGCCAAGGTTCCACTCAGGCCGGCTGTACTTTTCGTCGTACAATTCTCGGGCCAAAGCCAGTTCCTCCCCGCTCAATTCGCCGTTCTGAAGCCTAACGTTGTATGCTATCTCGATCCCTTTAGCAATCGAGTTCTTCACTTCACCAGTCGATACGTCTCGTCCCAACTCGTCCCTGATCGTCGTAACACGTTTCCTAACGCTTGCGACGTGCTTGTCGGCCAGCTTGACCTGAGCTACATTGAGCACCTTTGCAAGAATGGACAGGTCGGAACCTACTAGTATGCATCCATGATGAAATATCGCGTCCCATCTAATACTGCCTGCTGCGCCTGATACCTTGAGTCCGTTAACCTGGATATCGTTGATAGGTTGGAACTCCGCATTAACGCCCAGAGCGCGAAGTCCTTGCACAGTTCCCTCTGAAAGCCTTTGGAATGCAAGCTGCAAGTCGTCCGTTGGGATCAAAGGATGACCTCGCTTCAATGAGATTGCATAGTTCAGATTCCCACTATCGTGGTAGACTGCTCCTCCGCCAGTGAACCTCCTTACAACATCGGTTCCCAGCTCCTTGCACGCCTCAAGGTTGACTTCCAAGCTCGCAGATTGGAAGCATCCAAGAACTATAGTGTTTGAGTTATGCCAGAACCGAACAGTGTTCGGGACTTTTCCAAAACCTACTGTCCGTGGTATCGCTTCCTCGATCGCCAGGTTCATGAACGGGTCGTCTCGGAATTCGACGTCAACCAGCCTCCAAGTCTCTGGCATCTCTTAATCCGGTTCCCTAGCCGATATCACGGCCTTAACAAAATCCTCTTGGGACACGCCGAGACTTTGCGCCCTAGTTTCCGCGAAGAAGTCGTGAACAACTTTCTTCAGTGCCGCTTCCGTGATCTTCGTCCCTGTTAGGACCTGCTCCAGTCGGGTAAGACTTTCTTCTGGTAGGAGGAAAAAATCGCCTGTTATCTGGGCTCGACGAATAATTCCGGAGTCTTCGATTATCATTACTCGGACGAGCTTGCCACCGGGTGCCTTGTAGTCTGCGGTTAGGGTACTTCCTTCGCTCAAAGCTAGATCAGTTTGATCATTTTTCAATAACCTGCGGATCCGAATTAATTCTGTCGCAGAACGCTAGACATTTGTAGGTCTCCAATTGGAGGATTCCTCATCGAACTCGTAAACGTTGCTTTCGGCTGTGTTTGTTGCTCGAAACTCGTCCCACCGGTCGGTCAACTTGTCGAACCGGCATTCGACTATCCCGATAGTCTCAGGCAAAGTTTCGGCCTTCAACATTCTGCTGACTATGCCCGTCAGGTGGCCAATCTGGTCCATCGCAGAGCTAATCTGGTCATGATCAACCTCGTTTCCAGATTTGAATACTAAGCGAAATTCATCCTGGACAAAGGTAAACGTGAAGGCCGCGCCAGCCCTGCCACGTCGGTAACGCACTTCTTTGATCAGATCCTTAAGCTCACGCCAGTTCTCCCTGAGATGTCTCGTGAAGAAATCCTGGTTGTAAGGATAGTGAAAGGTAATGTTGATCCGGGTCGCCAGATCCTCTTCGCCATAGGCAAAGGGAGTGTAGGATGGAGGTTCGACTGTGAATCCCCGTTTCAACAATCGATGGAGAGCTTCGTGTTCGAAGGGTGAGAGCTCGCCCTCGATAAGAACCTCCGCAATGGGTTTGAGGGGTTGCAAGGCCCGACCATTCACCGATGCTTAGGCATTAATCTCGACGTGTGAGAGATAAATCGCATGGCCTTGCCTCTAAAAGGGCTACGTGTGATCGACCTGACCAAGGACTTCGCGGGTCCATTCTGCACTATGATACTCGCAGATCTTGGAGCAGAGGTCGTTAAGATTGAAAAACCAGGTTCAGGAGACGAGACTCGTGCTTGGGGTCCGCCATTTATTGACGGTACAAGCTACTATTTTCTCAGCCTCAACCGTGGAAAGAAGAGTGTCTCCTTAGACCTTAGGAGACCTGAAGCCCAGAAAGTTATCAGAAGGTTGGTTATTGACTCAGATATTCTGGTCGAGAGCAACCGTCCCGGGACAATGCTAAAATTCGGACTTGACTATCCCAAGCTTCGAAGATTCAACCATGCTCTAGTTTATTGTTCGATAAGCGGTTTCGGCCAAACAGGTCCTTATCGTGAAAGGCTGGGGTACGACATTGTTGCATTCGCTATGAGCGGAATCATGGCCACCACAGGCGAACCTGGACGCCCTCCGATGAGAGTCAGTGTGCCAGTCGCGGACATTGCGGCCGGCCATTACGCGTCGACCGCCATCCTCGCCGCTCTCTCCAAACGTCTGATTACCGGTCAGGGAGACTACATCGACATCTCACTCTTCGATTCCATAATTTCTTGGTCAACCTACCTTGCAGGCTACTACTTCGCCACGGGCAAGGAACCATCCAAGATGGGATCTGCTCACCCAAGTATTGTCCCGTACCAAGCTTTTCGCTGCAAGGACAAGGACTTGATAATCGCTGTCGGGAACGATATCCAGTGGAAATCGCTCTGTAACGCATTAGGACTGCCGAATCTCGCGAGAGATCGACGGTTCGCATCTAATCCTTCACGAGTAAGAAATCGGGATGCTCTCATCAAAATATTGTCCAAGCGCCTGAGGCGTGGGACTGCATCCCATTGGCATGGGATCTTGGTCGAGAATGGAATCCCGTCGACCCCGATCTACTCGTTCTTGGATGTTTCAAGGGATAGGCAAGTGAGCCATCGTAAGATGCTGATCAAATCAAGAAAGGGAGGAATCCCGCAGTTGGGTAGTCCAATGCGTTTTCTCCTCTCATTCAGTCCAAGTTTCCGAGAGGTTCCTAGACTGGGACAGCATACTAAGGAAGTATTAGATGAACTGGGATTTTCAACTGTCGAGCAATCGAGAATTAGATCGCCTAACGATTAAGACACTGTCCTTCGGAACTTAATGATGCGTCCGTAGGTTACAAGTTACCTTTCTGAATTGAGACGGGGGACTGAGTGAGGAGAGGACGTAGTGTCGGTGGAGTACCGGGCTGACGCATCTCGGACCCAACCAATTGCATCTGAGGTCTTAAGGGAAATATTAATCGCCCCAGATTCCGATCTGCCTTATCTCCGTAAGACTGAAAAGGAGTCCTCTTCCTGTGTACCCGATCGGAAGCAATTGCGCAGGGTTCATCCAAAGAAACGAGACAAGGTAGGAGTTCGATCTTCTATCAAGGAAAATCATGGTTCTGGTTTACCTGACGATTCATTGGATGGAAACCCATTATACGGGACCACGCTAGAATAGTTGACCATCCTCAGTCTACTGTTTTCCACGCTCGATAGCCGGCGAGGCGTACGCCTGGAAGTCGACTGCCAACTTTCGCGATTATTCCAGGAGCGTCTGTTCCGACCTTTAGCACAAATGATTGGACAAAAAGAGACAGTGGACAAATCTCAATGATGTCAGACGTTAGCCTCATCTGTAGCAGAACTTTGCGCGCCTGATCTATTGAGAGTCCGACGGCCACCAAACGATCAAAGGGAAATTTACGCCAAGCCTGAAGCATCGCTAGCGTCTCATCAGCTAGTTCTACCGTGATTTTGTCCTCCTCAATTTCGGTTACCACTGTCTTCACAGGGAAATAATCTACAAGCGCGTTTGTTGCCAAAACTTGTTTTGCCGATTCCTGCATTCCGTCAGATAATTGAGCTCGCAATCTGTGAAGCGGATACAAGGCATCTTTCGGTCTAGGATGTAGAACTCCAACGTCAATGTACACTCCGAAACCAACACGTCCCGCACCAGTGATGTATCCTTTGAGAATGTCCCATTTCTCTACCTTGGCAATTTCCACAGGAGCCTCCCCCATTTGCTTTCTGAGAAGGTTACCAAACGCTTCCGAGTCTTCACCGCGTACGCGCAGAGTCAGCCATCCCTGGGTCAGAGATGATTCCCATTCGACCTCCAGCCCGGTTGCCTTTTTGGCTATGATTGTTCGGAGTAGGTTCGGGTCTCGTCTCAGAACATTTTCTGGTATCTTCTCGGCGAGAGTGCTGGATTGCCAGCCGTTTTTCAGCTGGGACAATCTTGTAACTAGATATTGTTGTGGAAGTATGAGGGCGGCTCGGCCAATTCGGCTGTGAGCTTCTGAGTCACGTCTTCCAAAACTTGTATTGTCTTGGTATTGTCATCGCTGATCAAAGACTCGTTACAGCCTCCGCATCGAAAGGCTGACTCCATCGCCTCTTCGAACGTCACTCTTCCTTTAAGGCAGCCCTTGCACATGAAGAAGCTATGGGTCTTCTCGAAGTCCAATCTAGCTCGGAGCTTCTCGAGAACCTTCTTCTTTCTGCTTCGGACAAAGGCGTCTAGTTGGTCGGGCTGCAACTTCCAGTGGTAAATGTACCAGCCGGTCTTCTCGTCCCGGGATTTGGTGCATGTGACGAGCGCATGGTCATAGAGTTTGTAGAGGACTTTTCGGGCGGTATTCAAGCGAACGTTAGCGGTATTGGCGATGACGTCGTCCGTAGTTGTGCCGGCTTGTGTAAGAGCACGCACAACATTGATCGCTTCCTCGCCTCCGAAGAAGCTTGCGAGACGAACCAGGTCATGGTTATCGCTGCTCTCAGACGCCATACTCTTGAGAAACCCTTCCACCCCTTATATTGGCCGTCGGCCCAATTTAATACTATTACCGGATTCCTCTTGAAGAAGGCTAATGGCTAGAATAATCGTTCTCCGTATGGGCCATAGGATACCGCGGGACTGGCGCTTGACAACCCACGTCTGCCTCACCGCAAGGGCCATGGGCGCAGATGGGGTCGTGATAGCCGATATCGCGGATAAAGAGGTCGAGGGAAAGGTTCGGGACGTAGTGCAAAGGTTTGGAGGCGGTTTCACGATCGAGACTGGGAAGCCCTGGAAGGAGGCAATCAGGGATTGGAAAGACGCGGGTGGCACCGTGGTACATCTTACGGCATATGGATTGCAATTGCCAGCGGTTGTTGATGAAATCCGAGATACCGGGACAAATGTCCTAGTGGTGATCGGCGCGGAGAAGGTGCCGGGGGAATTGTTTGGTTTAGCGGATTGGAATGTTTCTGTGACTAATCAGCCGATGAGCGAGGTCGCTGCCCTAGCGGTTTTCCTGGACTGGTTCCAGTCTCATGAAGAGTTCGGAAGGGACTATTCGAACGCTAGAATTCGAATTGTTCCCTCCAAATCTGGTAAGAATGTCGTGGAAGTGGAGCCTTAACTTTTGGGCAGATCAGGGTGTGAGTGTCTGCGGCTCTTCCGGCATGGAGGGTATGGTCTTGAGTCGTCTGACTGGTCCAAGAAGCACCCATACCCCTGCCAATAGTCCGCCAAAAGCTGCTATGGTAATTGCTCCCCTTAATCCGTATACTACTGCAAGAACTCCGCCCAAGAACGTGCCCGCAGGGAGCGTACCCCAGACGAGCCAACGCATCGAAGCGTTCATTCGACCCTGGACCTTAAGGGGCACAATCGCCTGCCGTAGGCTGACCTGGTTGACATTGTAGACAACGGATCCCCAGCTTGCTAGAAAGAAGAAGGCTATGAAAAATGGCGAGAATAGCCCCAGATAAGGAGTCGCTAGTGTTGGTGTGTTGTACGCCAGGAATAAACCCCCTGCTTCTGCAATAAACATAGAAAGAATTATCATTCGACCAATCCCGACACGCCGACCGAGGCGTCCGGCAGTCGCGGCACCGAGGAGCCCACCGATGCCGCCGATACTTCCTGCGATGCCAATGACACCGACAGCGGTAGTCTCACCTAGTTTGAGATCGTCTCTGGCGAAGAGAAAGATCAATGGGAAGATAGCGCCGCTGAATAGATTCGATGTGGCTGTTGAGGCGGCGATTGTTGTCAGTCTAGAGTCTCGAAAGACGACCAGCAGTCCATCCCAAATCTGGCGCAGGAATGAGGGTTTTTCGGTGACAACCTTGGTTATTGACTCATCCTTGTCGATTTGTTGGAGGAATAGAGCGGAGGCAGAAAATCCGATGGCGTCACCTAGACATACTATTGGTGAGGCGGGGATGGTTGCCAGTTGGATTGCAGTGGTAGCAAGGGTCGGCCCGGCCACTTGGGCTGTCGACTGTGAAATCTGCAACTTACTATTCCCTTCCACCAGTTGATCACGTTCCACGAGAGATGGCAGAAGGGACTGGTATGATATGTCGAAGAACACGGTGAGCAGTCCAACTGTAAATGCGACAGCGTAAAGAGTGTAGATGTTGAATGGGTTGAATCCGAGCGACGAGGTCCTAAAGCCAAAGCCACCACCGAGAACCCAAGCGATAGGAATCGCCGCTAAAGCCGCCGCTCGTCCAATATTCGCAACTACCATGATCGGTTTCCTCCTTCTCTGATCGATCCAAGCTCCTACCGGGAGCGCGAAAATCGGCCATGCAATCACACCCATCGTGGCCACAAGGGACACTTGCAGAGGGCCCGCGCCGAGAACGTAGGCGGCGATCGTTGGAATGGCGAAGCCACTGAACTGTCCACCGAACTGGGATATCGTGTCCGAAATCCAGAGTCTTCTGAAGTTCGCGTGATGCCAGAGTGATAGTGGCTTTGCTTGAACCTCTTGCTGTTGCACGAATAAGCTCTCACCGCAATTTTACTGCGGCCTGTCATAATAACGTGACTCACGCTAGATAGTCACTTTACGTGACTGTGTTATACAAAAACTGTAGAGCTAAAGAAACTGACCCGAGATTTATTTGTCGTCCTCTAATTCGTCACCGTCCGCTTCTTTAACGATGGCGACGTCACCTATGCTGACTCCTTGAACCTCTTGATTCAAGGAAGCGATGGGAACCTCGATCTCCTCTCGCGGCACCAGGAGTTTGACGTGTAAGATGTGCTCGAGTTCTCTGGACAAGGGTATAGGTGGCTCCATCTTACCAATCTCGATCTTTTGGATCATGGATAGTTTTGCTTTAGCCTTCATTGCGAGATCCTGCTGGGAAAGCTTCACTTTTTCCCTGGCCTCTTTGATCACTCTCGAATAGTCCTCGACCAGGTCCGACTCCAAGTACTCTCGTGGCAGTCTCCCAACGATTGGTTTTGGCTTCGGTGAGAATCCTGCTCTGTTCGCTGGTCGTGCAGGTGGGTTGGGCAGCTCTGTTCCTAGGCCGGCACAGTGCTTGCATACGATCATTGTTACACCTTCAACGAGCGACCGAGAGGGTCGTCCTACTATCTCGCGGCCGCAAACTTCACAGAACATTGGTTATTCGTAGACTCCGTGCGAGAACGGCTATTGAATAAGAAACAAACTAGCTTATTGCTCTTCCGGAGGACAAATCCGTTGTCTATGGATACCGTCCAGCCCAAGCCTCATGAGCTTAGGAGGGTCAGAATGGTCGCGGCGTATCAGTTCGGACGTGGTGCCGGGAAGGTTTTTCCTGATACCATTCGGATAGCTAGGTCATTGAGCACCGGCAGGATTAGACACGTCTATGAGAATAACGTGCTGCTTGCCACGTTGAAGGCGAGAGACGGGCTATATGCCCTTCAAGTGGAAGGCGGAAGGAGACTGATGCAGATCTTCAAGCCTCCGCGACTCAGAGTAGTAGTAGCGTCTGGGGTGGAGCCGTTTATTCGGAAGGGTGGAAACGTCTTCGCGAAACATGTCGCGAACGTCGACCCCGAGATTCGTGCCGAAGAAGAGGTTCTGGTTGTTGATGGTAGAGATGAGTTATTGGCTGTTGGAAGGTCATTTTTCAATGCGGAGGAAATGAAGAGCTTCCGGGTCGGCGTGGCTGTCAAGGTACGACATGGAGTAGGCCCCTGAGAAAGGGCGCATCGTGTGATATGCTTAACAACAAGCATTTCCTGTTTTCTCATCGAAGCCTAGGACTGAGAGATAGACTATGATGCCTCGAAAGATGGGTTCCAGAGAAGCGAACCGGATGATGGCACGAATGGGGATGCAACTCAAAGAAATGGATGATATTACTAAGGTCGTGTTCGAGGGGTCAAACAGACGGATCATTATTGAAAATCCGGAAGTGGCAAGCGTCACAATACAGGGTCAGACGATGTATCAGGTCGGCGGAGGAAAAGTCAAGGAAGAAACAGTCTCCGCCCCAACTGTTGCAACACAGCCATCCCCAGAAGATATAACGCTAGTGGCTCAGCAAGCTAAGGTGCCTCAAAAGGAGGCGGAAGAGGCGCTGCAAAAGACTGGCGGCAACCTGGCACAGGCAATATTATTGTTGCAGAAGAAGAAGCCCTGAACATTTAGCCGCGAACAGTTTCCGTCTGCTGTTGCTTTCCGAGCAACTCGACCACTTCACGATGCCCCTTTTCTAATGCTATCGACGTGGCTGACCTTCCGTCCTTGGCCTTGGCTGTAGGATCTGCACCGAAGGACAATAGCAGTCTCACAGTCTCAATGTCTCCTCCTTCGGCAGCGGTCATAATCGGTGAGAAGCCCGCTTCATAGCGATGATTCGGGTTGGCACCTTTCTGTAAAAGTAACCGTGTTATCTCCCTGTGACCGCCTGCTAGGGCTCCAGTCAACGCCGTGAACCCTGTCGAATTCTTGGATATTGTATTCACGTCGGCTCCGCTTGATAGCAAGAATTCTACGACTTCTTTCCTCCCTAAATGTGAGGCAAGCCCAAGCGGAGTGAAACCGTCTGGTGAGAAGGAGTTGGCGAGTGCCGAGTTTTTCAGGAGTATTTGACGCACTACATCATAGTTGCCTAGCGAGGAAGCCTCGAAGATATCAAGAGGTTTGCGTTTTGCTTTGGCGAGTGATTGTGCAAGATCTGTTTTGCCATAGTAAAGGGCGAATACTGTTGCGGAAACGCCTTGTTTGTTTGTCGAGTCTGCCAAAGCAGGATTAGATCGCAGAAGCTGCTCTATCTTAGTTGAATCGCCTTTGGCGATTCTTTCGAAGAAGACTTTGGTGTCTTGTTCGGTATTCATTAGCATGGCTAATCATTAGTAGACCTAATATATATGCTTGGCCCTTGTATTACTTAGTAAGAAGCTTGACAGCGAATGTTACGATCGAGGAGATTGGAAGAAGTCTCCATACCTCTGCTATCCATCTTTTGCGGCGTGTGAGGACCCAAGACGAGGCTCTTGGGGTTGGTCCAGCTCAGCTGTCAGCGTTGTCTGTTGTTGTATTTGCAGGGCCGATCTCCTTGAACGATTTGGCCAAGGCGGAGTTAGTGAAGCCTCCGACAATGAGCCGGATTATTGACGCCCTAGTCAAGGAAGGCCTGGTGAAGAGAGATGTTAACAAGACGGATAGACGCGCCATCGTTATCTCTGCCACCGCAAGAGGAACAAGTCTGATGCACGAGGGAAGAAGTCGTAGAGAACAGCTGCTCGTGGAATTACTAAAGCCCTTGAAGAAAAGCGATCTTGAATGTCTGAAGAAGTCTGTTGAGATTATTTCGAAAATATTGTAGACAATCGGTAGTACATCGCCGTATTTCGTTCTCTTAGCAGGTTTCGACCAGCTTTTTAGCTACACTGGATGAAGTGTCGACCTCGGAAGAGCGTAGGAAGAGCATGCGTATAGTCGAGTGTGTCCCTAACTTTAGCGAGGGACGGCGGAAGGACGTCATTGATGCGATCGCAAATGCGATCAGATCCACTCCAAACATCACTCTCTTGGACGTGGAGTACAATGCAGATCATAATAGATCAGTGATCACTTTCGTCGGCGAACCCGAGGCTGTCAAGACAGCCGCATTGGCAGGCGCCGCGAAGGCCGTGGAGCTCATCGATCTAACAAAACACAAGGGAGAGCATCCACGGATGGGGGCTGTTGATGTTGTTCCTTTTGTCCCCGTCTCAGGAGTCACAATGGATGATTGCATAAGGCTTGCAAAGGAGTTTGGGAAAGAGTTTTCGGAAAAATATCAGGTGCCGGTATTTCTGTATGAGGAGGCGGCCTCAAGGCCGGAGAGAAAGAACCTCGCGGATGTCCGGTCCGGCGAATTTGAAGGGTTGCGGGAGGAGATCGGCAAGAATCCGGCGAGGAAGCCGGACTATGGTCCAGATAGGATTCATCCGACAGCTGGGGCTACTGCGGTCGGCGCGAGAGAGGTTCTCATCGCCTACAATGTGAACTTGGGAACTTCAGATGTCTCTGTAGCGAAAAGGGTTGCGCATCAGGTGCGGGGTAGAGACGGAGGGTTGGAGTATGTGAAGGCCCTTGGTTTCGAATTGAAGGAGCGGGGGATTGTTCAGGTCTCGATGAACATGACGAACTATCGCAAGTCCCAATTGTACAAAGCGTTCGAGCTCGTGAAGCTCCTGTCTGATAGGCAGGGTGTTCCTGTTGTTGGGAGCGAGATCGTAGGATTGGTGCCGATGGATGCGTTGGTCGACTCGGCTGAATTCTATCTGGCGCTGGAGAAATTCAGTCCTGAACAGGTCCTTGAGAAGAAGTTGTTCAGTCCACGACCTTCCAATTTGATTGATCAGTCTCTGGCTCTTTTCTCTGAGGAGGTGGCATCGGAGAAGGCTACTCCAGGTGGTGGAAGTGTCGCTGCGTACATGGGCGCTTTGGGTGCAAGTTTGCTGTGTATGGTGTCTCGAATAACTCTTCGGAAGAAGGATCGATCGGCAGAGGCAGAGAATTTGCGGGATGTGGTTGAGCGATGTGAGAGGCTGCGTGAGACGCTTCTCATGCTTACGGTTGAGGATTCTGAGGCTTTCAATCGTGTTATGCAGGCGTTCAAAATATCGAAGGAACGATCTGAGGAGAGGAAGAAGGCGGTACAGGATGCGACCTTGAAGGCGGCTCAGGTCCCGCTTTCGACGATGGAAGCCTCGCTCGAAATGTTGAGGATGGCTGAGAAGGTTGCATTGTATGGCAATTCGAGCGCGATGTCGGATGTTTTGACGGCTGTTGGGGCAGGGGAGGCTGCGATTCACGGAGCTGCGAGTAATGTGCTGATCAACTTGGCCAGTTTGGACGATAGGAAGGCCGCCGAATCGATGGCGAGACGAGTCTCAGAGATTCAGAGAGAAGCGAGCGAACTCGTACAAAGACTAGTGAAAACTATTCAATCTAGATCCTCCACAAAATAGGGTGGATAATAGAACGCTTAGTTGGAGAGGAAGCCTATCGTCGTTGTCCCGAACAGATGCCTGTGTGAATTTTTTCGTAGTAAAATCGATCATAGGTTTCTCCACACTTTTCACAAGTAACCTTTCGAGATTTATGAGTAGACTTGAAAGGAGACTTTTTCATAGGAGCGTTGCCCATTATGAATCAGCTTCTCCCCGCAAAGTGACTCCTCTAAATCTTACTCTTGTTTGGCACTATTGCTTAACGTCTCGCGTTCGGGAGAATACTGGGCCTGTTCTCTACTTGCATGAGTCCTATCTTGCGGTCGGCCCAATCCATCAAGGGCGCGACAAGGAGGGTTAGCTCACGGCCTTCTCGGGTTAGGCAATACTCGACGCGAGGAGGGATCTCAGCGAATGCTTCTCTCTTGATCAGTCCAGCCTTGTTCAGGTCTTTCAGAACATCCGCAAGGGTCTTGGCGCTTATTCCCTGAAGCTTGTCGGCTAGACGGTTGAATCTCATTGTTCCATTGTTTCCGAGTTGGGCGAGTACGCAGAGTGTCCATTTCTTTCCGATGATGTCGATTATTCCTTCACATGGACATGAGCAGTCACAGCATGGTTCGCCTTCCCGAGTATTTCCTTTGGTGGTAACCATTCTGTTACACGGTTACGTTGTAGGTACTTGGCCGCTTAAATACTTTAATTAAGTAACTAACTTCCCGAGGTGAAGTGTAAAGATGGGATGTTGCTCTTGCGGCGGCTGCTGCGGTGGAGGCTCATGCTGTGCTGCAGAAACGAAACAATCCGAATCTGGAACCTAGGGGAAATTCCAGATCTTCCAGTGATTTCCTATTTTTTTCTTACTGAATCCTTTCATTCCAGAATGGACGAGTCATGTAAGCAGTGACTCGCCTAACCGCTCAATTTCTTGAGATCTACTGGGTTGCCGTAACGCTCGGCATACGCGACCTGGGACAGTGGTAGTCGGTTCTTCTTCTTGCCCGTGATCTTCCGGGTAGGATAGCCGAAACCTATGATGATCGTCGGGTTCAGCTCCGCAGGGATTGCAAAATCTCTTCGCAGCGCTTCCGTGTTCACGCCGGTATACATTCCGGATACGACTCCAAAGTTCCACGCCGCAAGTTGCATGTTCTGCGTGGCACGTCCTGCATCGATCCCATGGAAGCCGTATTTCGGATTGGTTAGGATGATGATTGCGAAATTGGCTTTCTCGACCCATTTGCCGCTCGTGCTGTCTTTGGCAAGCTTGGTAACGTTTGCAGGCTCCTGGAGCAAGATGAATCTCCAGTGCTGCGTGTTCATCCCTGTTGGACTGGATCTACCGGCTTCGAGAAC
>Ga0137415_10001240_pt1 | contig 25264 bp, 29 predicted proteins | sample CZODoug3_1_1_16f_FD_183082 | JGI IMG/M metagenome (GOLD analysis project Ga0137415, IMG submission 183082) | Vadose zone soil fungal communities from Angelo Coast Range Reserve, California, USA - CZODoug3_1_1_16fungal (Hybrid Assembly) | ecosystem: Environmental > Terrestrial > Soil > Vadose...
GGACCACTTGGTCGAACCGCCGTTCCAGCTTCCTGCGTCGGAGAGCTCTGCGGGTTCGGAACTTGATATGGCGTTGTCCCGGCTAGGCTGGCTGCACACTCCGCAAGTATCTGCGGAATTGCTGGAAGCGTGGATGGCAGGGTGGGAACCGACTGATCAGGTCTTGTGAAGTTAAATGCGCTCGTGAGATCGCCAACCGTGGCACGCCGCCATGCGCTCAGGTTGGGCACTTCTGCGCCAAAACGTGTCTCGAGGAATCGCAGCACTGAGGTGTGATCGAAGAGAGCCGACGATACAAATCCACCCCGGCTGAACGGAGAGATCACAAGCATCGGCACACGAAAACCCAATCCGATGGGGCCGAGAATCGGAGGAGTGCCAACCACTGTGGGGGGGCAGCACTCCGGCTTTCGCAAGTTCCTCGTGGTACGTCGCCATCGCGGCAATGAGCTTCTCCTCGGGCATTTGGCCGGCCTCCGTATCCTTGCTGGCCTTGACGACAATCATGAATCGCATCTGTTGTGTCTCCTTCTGGTTTGGTTTAGGGGCTGGGTTTCCTCCGGCCACAGCCGAGTGAATCCACGTCTACCTTAAAATCGAACGAAGCCCCGTGAAATCAGCCGCTCTAATCCATGCCTCACATGTTTCCCGGCATGGGCGCTTCGAGGAATGGAGTGACAGTGGATGCAAGCATGGGCGACGAGAAGATGGTGTAATGCGTTAGCCCTGGCAAAATGGCGAGCCGAGAGTTGGACATTCCGGATCCGTCCCAGCCGCCGTCCTTCTTGCCGCCGCCAAACAGTTCAAAGAACTGCACGGCATGTGCGGGAGGGACGGCGTCGGCATCACCAAATAACAGTAATGTCGGCGCCTTGATTCGCGACACGTCTTTCGACCAGTCATAATCCTTCCTGAGCAGGTCGCCGATTTTGGTGAGCAACACCGGCCAATCTGCCGGCTTCGGCGCAATGCGCGCATACATCTGATACATCGGAGTCTGCTTCATCGGCTCGGCGCTCGCTGCACCTACTTGTGCCATTCCCGCGAGGATCTCCGGATACCATCCATCGCGCTTATACGCGATTGACACAAGCACCAGCTTCCTAACCGCTCCGGGATGCTGGACGGCGACGCGCAGGGCGACCCCGCCGCCGAGCGAGTAACCCATAGCGTCGGCCTTCTCGATCTCGAGATGCTTTATCAGCGCAGCGATGTCGTCGGCCATCGCCTCGAAGCTCATAGGGCGGTCGATATCCGCGGTGCGCCCGTGCGCCTGCAAGTCAATGGCAATCACCCGCCGAGTCTTGGCAAGCAAAGGCACGACCTCGCCGAACATTTCCGTCGCGCCCAGCCCACCAGTAGAATCAGCGGTTCTCCTCTGCCATAGATTTCGTAATAAAGATTGATCCGGTTCACCAGGGCGTGGCCGGTTTCGACGCCAGGTGTCGTGCGTGTCTGACCGAATGCAAGTACCGATGCTGCGAGTATGGTCCCGGCAGCGGAAGTTGCGATGAGCCTTCTTGTCAGCATAATGGTTGTGTCTCCTGCTACATACACGTCGAGCGAGGATACGCGAAATCGACAAAGCTCAATATTTTTTATGTGTTGACTAAGTCTCGGCAATACTTTGACTTATCCGTCTCGCGGTCGCGTTCTGGGCGGATTGTCGGCAAACGAAAAGTAATGCGGTTCCTTCCTGTTTCGCCGTAATCCGTCCAGGATCGATGCCAAGCGCGGAGATCACTTCCTACAAGCCGACCAGGCGGGAACTATTAAAGTTGCTCGCGGATTCAGTACACTTCGGACTTGACCCTTATATCGCTATCTGGCAATATAGTCATATGGCGATGAATATTCATGCTGACCGTCTGAGCCTGACCTTCGCTGCGCTTGCAGATCCCACGAGACGCGCGATCCTCGCCCGCCTCGCATTGGGAAACGCGGATGTCTCAGAGCTTATGAAGCCGTTCGTCTTAACTCAGCCGACGATCTCTAAGCACCTCAACGTACTCGAACGAGCGGGCCTCGTTATGTGTACGCGCGATGCGCAGCGGCGTCCGCGCACGCTCGTGGCCGTCCCACTCAAGGATATCGCTGAGTGGCTTGAACCCTTTCGCCGCTTCTGGGAGCAGAAATTTGCCAGCTTGGACAGCTACCTGAAAGAGATGCAAAAGAAGGAGAAAACAGGTGGACGCACGAAGCGATGAGGAGAGATCACCAGTGAAGAACATCGGGACAGTAAAAATCACAACTCCCACCGACCGCGAAATCGTGATAACGCGCATCTTCGATGCGCCGCGCACTGTTGTCTTCGAGGCCTGGACTAATGCCGAACACGTCGCACATTGGTGGGACCCCAGCGGCGTGTCGCTCGCCGTTTGCGAAATCGACCTGCGGCCGAACGGAGTCTTTCGTTGGGTCCAGCGCGCTCCCGATGGTGGTGAGGGACACTCGTTCACGGGCATCTATCGAGAAATCGCGCCGCCAGAAAAGCTCGTCTTCACCGTACGGATGTTTCCATTCAGTCCCGAGCCGGTTGGGACGCTCCTCTTCACCGAGGATGGGAAGAAAACGAAACTGACGATGACGATTGAGTGCGCGACGAACAAGGATCGTGACGCTCTGCTCCAGATGCGCATTGATGCCGGCACGGCTCAAACCCTGGAAAACCTCGCGGCATACCTCTCCACGATCGCGTGAGCCGAGCAGCATGTTGAACGAGGGCGCGGATTTTGTAGGGGCCGAGCGAAAGACGAAATAGGAGAATCTATGCAGAAGTTGACAGTTTTAGAAGCTATCGAAGGGAGAGCCCCAAAGATTGCGCAGGCGGTGACTCCCCCGTTTGTGGGAAAAGTGTTCTCGAAGGACGGCACGGCGATAGCATTCGATCGAATCGGTAACGGACCGCCTGTGATTCTGATCGACGGCGCGCTCTGCTACCGAGGTATGGGTCAGAGTGGGCAACTGGCTGAGCTCCTCGCGCCGCACTTCACCGTCTTCACCTACGACCGTCGCAGTCGAGGCGGCAGTGGTGATACGGCGCCCTATGCCGTGGAGCGCGAGGTCGAAGACATCGCAGCGCTCCTGAGCGAAGCGGGTGGGGCGGCGTTTGTCTGGGGCATGTCCTCCGGCGCAGTTCTTGCACTGGAAGCGGCGAATCGCCTCAGTGGCATCAAGAAGCTGGCGTTGTATGAGGCGCCGTTCATCGTGGACGACACCCGTCCCACAACCGGGGACGATTGGGACCGGATCAGCGCGGCGGTCGCGGCAGATCGGCGAAGCGATGCAGTTAAGCTCTTCCTGAAGTCGGTCGGAGTTCCTGGCTTCGTCAGGGCGTTGATGCCACTGATGATACCTGTGTGGTCGAAGCTTAAAACCGTTGCGCACACGCTCCCCTACGATGGCGCGATCGTGCGGAATAACCAGAGAGGCGAGCCGCTGCCGGCCAGCCGGTGGGCGTCCGTCACGATACCGGCACTCGTCATGGACGGTGGGAATAGCCCTGCGTGGATGCTCCACGCGAACCGGTCGCTCGCGAGCATATTGCAGAACGCGCAGTACCGCACGCTCGAAGGGCAAACGCACATGCTGAAACCGAAGGCGCACGCTCCGATGTTGGTGGAGTTTTTCAAAGATTAGATCAACACTTTTAAGGACCAACTAATGCTGATTCGCCATGTAACTATCAAGGTAGACGGTCAACAGAAAGCTCTTTCCTTCTACACTAGTCCACTCTCAAGCGGCTTTCCATTTGAACCAGAGCGGGACCGTACGTACGGTCAATGCCGGGCCCCCGACACCTTACCTTTATAAGGAAAACCTTCTAAACCTTCTACCTCTACGACTGCTCTTGCCTGAATAATGTTGGGGTGGCGGTCGAGCATGATCCAATGCAGGCATTCCCGCTCGAAGCGCTCGCGATCTTCGTCACTCCACAAAAACCTTGCCTGCAAAGTCTTCAGTGCCGAACGGTCTGCGTCCACGAACTGACCGTGCTCGTTGAACGCGGGTAGTCCTCCCGGCCACTCTTCAACAACGTAGACTGCTCCGAACCCACCCTTCTTAACTTCCAACACCCAAAAGGCAAGTTCGAGTTCTGGTGCGTGCACCAACTGGTTTATCGGAAATTCATTCCGTCCGGGGGGAAGCGGTGGCAATGACAACAAAACCCGACGAACTTCTGAAGATGCTGGGTTCACATTCAGGGCGCGAACATATGCCTGACGAGCGGCTTCGATCTTGCCAGCACTCTGAAGAGCTTGTCCGAGATTGAAATGCGCTTCGGAATCATTCGGGTGGAAAAGCGCAGCACGCCCTAGTGCCTCGATCGCGTCCGCAAGTTTCGATTGAGCGAGTGCTCTTAGGCCCTTGTCCCGGTATCCCTGGTATTCGGCCTCGTAATCCATGTTCGACGCGTCGGTCGCCCTTTTTCCCTGCAACCCGTTTTCTACCCTGGTTGACCCCGATTATGCACGCAACTTGGACCCAAGTTTTACTCAACGTTTCCCGAGGGTGCAACTTTGGGTGCAATGGGTTGCCCTACTTTTTCTCCAGCTTCTCTTTCAGGTGCTTCGCACACGCCTCAGCCGTAGTCTGGTCTCCGTGCAAAGTATTCTTCTTGTTCACGGCATAGGCAAAGATCACGGCTCCGGTTTTTTGGTCAACCATCTGTATGCTCGCGGCGTTATCCGCATGAATTTGACCAAAGACCAGCATCTTCATCGCTCCTGGCTTCTTTTCCTCCGACGTACCTGTAATCACGTAGGCTGCTCGCGCTTGGTCGGCTACGACGGTCAGGGGAACTTTCTTTTTCTCGAAAGCAGCCGCGAGATAGGTTTCAAAGCCGTTGATCGGTGCAATAAAGACAGAGTTAGGCAAGACTTCGACTGCGGATGCGGGAGCGGTTGAAACCGGGGCGGAATCCTGCTTCGCGGTCGGTGACTGAGGTGTTGTCGGAGCTTGAGTTTGGGCGGCAGCCTGAGCAGCTTTCTGGGCGGGGACGGCTCTGCAAATTTGATCCCCTATCACTTTTTCGTCTGCCTGAATGGGTGTAGTTGACCCGTTAAGGGCGCGGCATTGAATTGTTGTGTTTGTTTTGGGGGCAGCAGCATCCTGCCCGAACGTGGAGATTGCCAGCAAGCAAGCACAGAAAGCTAGTTGAACGGCTTTTTTCATTGTCTAAGCTCCTTTCACTCTATGATCTGGCCGGACTCACTCTTCTGTCACTCCCATGTCATTCGGGACGTTCTGGCCGAGTTAACTGTCCTTTGGGGTAGGTGTTGTATTTCTGAAGTGGGCTGACCTTCCAAATCGAACATTGGCGTTTCGCGACACTGGATGGCCCATGAGAACGACAACATGAGCTCTCGCTAGGAGTTCTTCTCGAAGACGTCCAATACCGTGAGGAATGCGGCGAGAAAGTAGGCCTCGGTTTCAACCTGCCCATGCCGAAGCTCGTCCTGTTTGGGCTACGTGGGCTACAAAATGAGGAAAATGTAGTCGCAGCGTCACGCCGCTTAACTCCAATTTGCAGAGGGAAATGGAGATCGTTGGACGAGGACATTTGAACCACCGATCTCTTGGCACACAACCAGGATGTCGTCGGCACTTTTCTTCGCTGTAAGTTGTTGGCCCAGTTTCTACTTGCGCCGAACAAGATATTACGACGCCAGTCAAATCGGTTTATCATTTTGGTAGGGGCGGTGGGAATCGAAATCGAACCCCTACATTCTAGTGGAGTTGGACAGTCTGCCCACAGGTTTCCCACAGCTTCTCCACGCTCCTGCGACTGCTAAATGCTATCGGCGTACAGTTCGCCTAGCGTTATGTCAAATGCAGCGGCCAAGCCAGAAAAGCACACTAGAAAGTAATTCCAGGTCTCTGCATTGCCCTTCACCTTGAACCATGCAGCCGGGGCGCAAAGCAACACGGCTCGTCTGATGTCGCTGCCTTCCTTGAGGCCTCGCGTCGTGTCGGCAAGCAGGTGAAGAAAGTACCGAGTCATTTGGGAATCTTCCATCCCGTAGCTTAGCGGCTTCGTATCCTTCACCTCGATGTAGATGCGGTTCTGGCCTGACAGCGTTGGGCGAAGCACTATGTCAGGAATCATGTTGCCAATCACGTCTTGCATAAAGTTCGGATGCAAATTGAACGCATTGGTATCGTGAAGCACAGTTGGTCTGTGCTGTCCAAGCAAGGTGGCCAGATTCTTCGCGTCTGAAGTTGAGTTCTTAATCTCCAGCCCGGCAGGGCCATCTTTGAGTCTGTCCAGAATGCGCGCTTCGATCTCTTTTTCCCTCTGTGTCATGTTTCCTCTCGGCCCACGGCTTCCGCTCCGCTGCGAATCCAGCGGTAATTGGTCGTCATGGTTATTACCAGAAGGCTGCTATACCCGCACCGAAGCCGCCCGTCTCCGAAATCCCGTGCTATACGGGAAGCTCTTCTCTTTGAAGGAGAACTTCCGTGGACCATTCCATTGTTGGGGTTTTCAAGGGCCGCGTCCTAAGATTTCTGGCCACACTTGCCTTAGCTTCCATCACAGCCCAGGCTCAATCAGTATCTCCGACCTTGAAGTGGCAGCCGGTCATCGAGAATACTTCGATTGATACAGACCAAGTGTTTCCTGCAGAAATTCTTGCCTTGGCTACTCGCCACCCACAGAACGTGCCACCGAGGTATCTGGGTGACCCAAACGGTGTACTCGGCATTTCTCTTGTGAGTTCTGCTCCTGATGTAAAGGTGCGCGTGTCTGTGAAGGTTGACAGGCTGGCAGAAGAAAGCAGTTTCGAGGCGACGATCCCCGAGGCCAATCAACCATACGAGATTTGGCCAACGATCCGCTTTGACACTCGGGTGTTGGCAAGAATACGAGAATCGTTTCCGACCACGGCCCTCTTCACCGTATCCGTCAACGGTGTGCTTCTTCCCGAGCAAAGCCGAACAATTCAAGTTAGGTCTGTCAACGATGTCCCCTATGCACAACTGACTAGGGACAAGCATTTGCGAGATTTGAGTCCCCTTTTCGCAGCCTTCGTCGATGAAAGCCATCCGCAGATAGACCGTTTTCTGCACGAAGCCTTGCAGGTAAACGTCGTTCAACATTTTAGTGGCTATCAAGGCTCACCGCAGGACGTAACCCGCGAAGTTTTTGCCATTTGGAATGTCCTGCAACGACTGGACGTGAAGTATTCAAGCATCACCACGCCGTCTGGCCAATCCCAAACTGTACTGAGCCAGCATGTCCGGTTTCTTGATGAAGCGGTACAGAACACACAAGCCAACTGTGTAGACGGCAGCGTGCTCTTCGCTTCGATTCTGTACAAACTTGGCATCTACCCGATTCTTGTCAAACTGCCTGGTCATATGTTCCTCGGTTTTTATACTGATGGGCAGCGCCAGCAAATCTCCTTTCTCGAAACGACGATGATTGGAAATCCTGGCCTCAGCAGTCTTCAACGAAGCTGGAAATTCAAGACCGCTGACGGCTACCTATCCAGTGAGTCCTACAAGCAATTCCAAAATGCTCTGAACGCCGGGAATGGGGAATTTCAGAAAGCCGCAGCGCAATTCAAAGCCAAAGCACCGGGCTATCTGCTAATAGACATCCAGGCTGCACGTCGTGCGGGCATATCAGCTATAGGGCGTTTCTAAATGAGTGCGGCGAGTGGTAGAAACTTGCGCGATTCGAGAAAGATGGGAAAGTGGAAAGACGAAGTGTTCAATGCGTTCAAGGGGATTGCCGACCTGACGAAGAAGTACGACGTGCCGCAGTCGCTCATTCGCAAGGCAAACGCTTTGCAGAGGGAATTTGAAATGAAAGTGCCAGAGCCGAAGCATGGCACGAGGGATACATTCGCGGCTACAAAGAGGGACAGCAAAGCCAAGTGAAGTCCTGAAATTAGCTGGAGGTTCCGCCAAATGCACAATTGGAAAGACACACATTTTTGGAAGGAGTGGTTGCAGTCTAAACTTTTGCGGTTAAGACATTTGCGGCGACAAAAGTAAGCGGTTCCATGAGCAACGTGCGTCAGCCTTATGGATGAACAAAACAAACCAGCCGAACCGGCAGATGCATTAAGCGATACTGAGATCGAACGCCTCATCGCATCTTCAACGTTACCAACGAATCTTTCCATGCATTTTCTTGGCTTCCAAAGTAAAGAAGATGCGGAAAAACTCGCAGATATTCTGGGATCGTTCTTACGGTTGTTCGGCACCTTTCTCAACCTTGAAAGATTGGATGCCGTTACCGTCGCCTATGATTACGATACTGCGCTTAAAGAGGTTGATAGAGGAACGGTCTGCCAGGAACTGACGGCCACAAACGACACATTCGCCAGAGGTGTGAGCATGGCCGTGCGAGTCTTGCGGGAAGGTCAAGTGAAATGTCACTTAGTTGTTGCAGCCGACCTGATGAACTATCTCCTACAGCCGAGCAACACCAACTACAAGTTGGCCATTGGTCTTTTGGCGCATGAGGCCGCACACGTCCACGATTTACGGACACAAGATCGCGCTTTTCCCAATGTCCTCATGGAGTACCGTTGCGGATATAGGGAAGCCAAGTTCCTTGAGATCGCACACGGCTGTTGGGATGAATATGCGGCTTGCAGGCTGTCTGCTCAATTTGAGTTTGAAGATCAGTTGAATTGGTTTGAGGATACGTTTTGTTCGTGTGCCGAGGAGGTGAAGGAACGGTCAAACAAGCACATTCAGCAATATCGTTGGCACGGCGATCTCAATAAATTGGTGCCGCAGGTAGTCGCCGAATACGGTCCTGTTCTCAAATATGCGGGATACCTTCTTGGCCACCTCGACGGTTTGGGGCTTTCCATCGAGAAGGATGCCCCGAAAGCAAATGAGCTTGTGAATCGTAAGAGGTATTTCACGCCGATCTTTGAAGAACTTGTTGCCTGCTTGAAGTCCATGTGGGCCACTTACGGCAATTGGCCTGGACTGCAAGTTTTCGATCCGCTCAAAGACGTTGCGGACAAACTGTTGCGAGCGGGCGGTATTGAGATCGAAGAGCGTCCTGACGGTGGTGCTCACGTCAACGTCCCTTTTAGCCCGGAAACGATGCCGCGCCCTGAGCAATACAATAGCAACTACTGCTAAGAAATAAAGTTTTTTGTCCCGGCCGTGTTTTTTTTCCCTCCCGGCTTGAACGTTATCGGGCGAGGCATCCGCCACTTTGCTTGGAGACCGCAAGGGGATTGAGAAGCAGACAACGACGTGGGATAAGACCATCATCGACCACAGTAGCGATTTGAAGAATTGGGTTGAGGTACTCAAATCTCTGGTGAGCAATACCAAAGTCCTGAAGATTTTCGCTTTCTCCAACAACCACTACGCGTTATGCCGATGTCGGTATAAGGCGTAATGCCGCCTTCCGAATTATGCCGAATTGAGTCTAGCCGCCAACTGCGTTTCCTCTCGATAGCTGGCTGTCGCAGCCCAGCGACCCTTGATGAAGTCGGCATAATCCCGCGTAGTCCGGCCATCCGGTCTGGTTAGTCCACGCCAACGAGCTTTGATTTGCAATGGTCATTTTCACAGAAAAGTGGAAACGTCCCGTCTGTCCCCCCTCTCCGTCAAGTCTACTCGGTCGAAGTATTGTCGAAGGATGGTCGAAGGAGCCGACGCTATCATCTAATTAACCTCAGTCGGTGATTGCCGCCAGCCATTCCTTCTCTTTAGTGAGGTATGGAGAACAACCCGTAGGGGAGGTATTCACATACGGACCCTCTGGCTTGAGAAGTTTCAGCGTAGCGCTGTTTGCGTTAATCCACGCTTTCCAAGTGGCAATCTGGGCCAGTTGGGGTGAGACTTGAGCAACCGCCGGTGGCAGGCTCGGGAGCGGGGGATCCTTGACCAGCTTGGGTAAGATCATGAGCGCCAAATTGCTGGGCGGCACCAAAACCGCGTCCGGGGCAACACTCTTCCAGTATCTCCGAGGCGCCTTCCTCCATCTGTCATCTTCCTCGAACTGTCGCTCAAGAACCGAGATGGAAAACCAGCCTCCGATCTTGGTTAGATCATTCTCTATTGCATTCTGTTTGATGAGTGGATATTGACTTTGGACACGGCAGTAGCTCTCTTGGAGAGCATCTTTATCCCCTAGTTTTGCTAGTGAGATCCGAATCAACCAAGGGATATCGCCATCTTTGGTCTTGAGGGATTTTTGAAGGGCCCTCAAGTCCCCGATGAAGATAGGATCGTAAGTATCTCCCGCCTTGGCAATTGCGTCGGCCTCCCCCTTCTGGACATGACTTCTTAGGCGAGCAATATCTTCTGTCGGTCCGGGCATGGGCGCTTGTGGTCGCGCGAGCCTAGGGCAAGCGAGTACAAGTGCGCCGAGCAACACGACTGTCTGGCACCTACTCATGGTGTTGAGGCGTTGTCGTTCGGCGTTGGATTTATGAGTTTCCATTGACTCCTCGGTATTCTGCAAGGTTGCGAGCCGTCTGCGAACTCGTACATGAGGTCAAGCTTGTCGTTCGAGTTGAAACCAATGCCTAGGGTGTGCCCCAATTCGTGCGCCGTCTTTTGGACCTGACCATTGGTAGCTTGATCTTCCAGAAAACCAGCGCCGGGACCTGCAAATCCCTGAGTGGTTGTGGGGTTAATTTCGTGCACATAAAACACCCATTTTTCATTCACAGCAGGGATCTTAGGAATAGCGAGCATGTAGTTGATGATTGCGTCCGCTTCCGGGCCCTGTGTGCTCCTTCCCGCATAGTTTAGGCGCCTATTGTTATCCAGGTCGTAGGGAATTTGTAGATTTGAAGTTGGCGCCGGGTTGACACTGAAAAAGATATTTGCTTGTTTCCCATAAGCGCTGTTGAGGTACTGCGAAAGGTCCCCAGCGTCAGGAATATTAGTTGGTGCAACGCCGGAATTCTTTTCCGTAACCCCGAATAGACTTACTATCCAGGACGTTTTTGGCTTGACGGATACTCTTAGGGTTGCCTTCACAGAGCTGGGATTATTGGAATCTATGGCTGTGATATCAACGACTCCAACCTTGGAGCCGGTTAGCGTCAGGACCGTCGTGTTATTGGTCGGGCGGTCAGGTGAGATAGTTACCGTCAACGGGTCCGCACTCTTCAACAGCACGTTCTCCCAGCCCCTTTTCACTTTCAGCAGTACAGTATTACTTCCCGAAGCATCATTATCCAAGAGTGGCACCATCAGCCAGCGGGGGTCTTGGTTCTTAGTATCATCCAGTCCTGTACAATGGGCTGAGAGGACGGCCGGTGCGCTGGGATTGGGCTCAAATTTTACGCCTTTGGGCTCGGCCGTCTGCCCTTGCTCATTGCCTCTGCTTTGCGAGTACGCATCTGCGTTGTCCACAATAGGGCCGGTAATGGCAGCGAGGCTGCCATCGTTTTGAAAAGCGTGCCAGGTGCCGAGGGTCCAATAGGAGGGCAGGAGCGGGGATGAGAGGTGCGTGATCACAGGGCCAGCATCGGAGCCGTCGGCGGGGTTGGCGAAGAGGGGAGAGACCTGGCCGGTCGAATTGGCGATCACAAAATGTTGAGAGAAGTCACGGGTCGGGTAATACTGAAAAGCTAGAGAGCCGTCCGAGGTGACCAGGCCGAGGTTTGAATAGGCCCCGGGAGTAACCGCGGTCCACTTCACCGCACCACTGTTGGTGTCGATGGCCTCGACGGTATCGGCGAATGAAGCAGAGGCATCGGAGCTCGAAGCGACCAGGTAGGCGGTGCCGTCTTGACCCAACAACATGGTGTCGTCGCTGATAATCGAATTAAGCGCTCCTGGTGGTACAGGATTAAAGGGCAGGTTGAATTTTAGCGTTCCGGAAGCGGACGTGTGATAGAGAGCTCCTGTCGAGGAAGTAGCATCTGATGTGGCAAGCAGCACACCGCCCTGACCGTCGGGAATGGGACGGCTCAGAGCACCTGCCCGTGTCGAATCCAACTGTTGCGTGCTGTAGCTGCCGTCGGACTGTATGACCATCAATTGAAGGTCGACATTTGTGCTAACGGGTAGAAAGAGGCTGCCGTCAGAGGAAATGGACATGCTCCCGAGCGAGGAGTTTCCCGGCGTAGGGACGGTGAACTTGATCTGGCCGGTCGTGGGGTCAAGAGCTACTACGACGGTGGCGTTCGTGGCTTGGAAGTCGGGTTCAACCAGAAAGATGGTTCCATCGGGGTGGATCGCATAGTCATCCTGGCAATTCGATGCCTGATATTGCCACGTTTCGTTCCCGTTCTGATCGACGCGACCGTAGTAACAGTAGGTGTTAAATGGACCAGGGGTATTCTGGAAAACGAGGGAAAAAGCTCCGCCCTGATCGTCAGCGGCGATAAGGAGGGGGAACTGGTCCGACGGAGCGGAGGGCCAAATCCATTTTTGCTGGCCATCGGCGGTGAGGGCCCGGATGGATCCATTTCCGCCACGAGCGCCGTCGTCCTCGACGTACAAATCCGGAGTATTATCGTCCACACGCAAGGACTGGACGCTCTTAGAGATACCAAACGAGCCCAAAGATGGCAGGGACCACTGGATGGTTCCAATTGGGAAGGAAGTCCCTGCCGCCAAAACGGAAATAGTGGCGACGCCTGTGCGGTCGCCGTAACTGGCGGTGAGCGTTGTGGTTCCCACCGCGTCCGCCTGTAAGAGCACCGGGTCGCCGGGATTCTGCGGGGGAATGATTTCGGCGATGGAACTGTTGTCAAATGACCAAGTGGGGTTGCTAATGAGTGCGCCGTTTTCGTCAAGCAATTGAATAGCCCGAGTATTTCCGACAAGCAAAGTTGCCCGGTTGGGCGTAACGAATAGTGGCTTAGTCACAGTAAATTGGACACCGTTGCTGGCCAATTGGTTCACGCTTACGTTTACGGTAGCTGCGCCCGGATTCAACCCGCTCGGCACTCGCGCCGTGAGGTTGCCGTCGCTCCAATTCGTGACACGGGCGGCAATGCCGTTAAATGCGACTGTGCTGCCATTCTGGGTTGAGCCGAAGTAGCTTCCCACGAGCGTAACCGTGGCGCCGATTCCACCCGTTGACGGCGAGATGCTAACAATGGAGGGCGTAGAATTGAGTAAGGAGAAGTTCACGGCATTGCTGGCGATGCCAGCGGTGGTCACAACCACGGGCCCCGAGCTGGCGCCGTTCGGCACTGGCACGGCGATCTGCGTGTCGGTCCAACTGGCGGGAGTTGCCTGTGTGCCGTTAAAAGTAACGGTGCTGGAGCCTTGCGTTAAGCCAAAAGTTGTTCCCGTGATGGTCAACGTTGTACCGAATGGTCCTGAAGGCGGCGACAAACTGGTGATATTCGGGACTACGGTGAAGTTTACGCTGTTGCTGGCCATCCCTCCCGCGGTCACAACGAGGGGACCTGTCGATGCTCCATTTGGGATTGGCAGGACGATTTGGGTGTTGCTCCAACTTGACGGTGCGGCGGCCGTCCCGTTAAACGTGACATTCCCCACAGTCGAGCCGAAATAATTACCGACGATCGTGATTGACGAGCCCACGGCGGCGCGGACGGGATTTGTATAGGAGATGGTGGGGGGTGTCCCTACGATGAAGTTCACGTGATTGCTGGCCATTCCTCCGGCGGTCACGACAAGGGGACCTGTCGATGCTCCATTTGGGACTGGCACGACGATTTGTGTGTTATTCCAATTTGCGGGTGTGGCTCCCGTCCCATTGAAAGTGACATTCCCTACGGCCGAGCCGAAATAATTGCCAACAATGGTTATTGAGGTCCCCGCGGGGCCATCAATTGGATTGGTGTAGGAAATTGTGGGTGGGGTTCCGACGATGAAATTCACGTGATTGCTGGCTATAGCTCTGACAGATACAACCACCGGGCCAGTCACCGCACCAGTCGGGACAGCGGCGATGATTTGAGTGTTGCTCCAGCTTGTGGGGGTCGTCGGAGTCCCGTTGAAAGTGATTGTGCTGCTGCCCTGTGTTGAGCCGAAGTAATTTCCAACGACTGTTACCGTGGTGCCGACGGGACCATCAATCGGATTGGTGTAGGAAATTGTGGGTGGAGAGCCAACCGTGAAATTTACGTGGTTGCTAGCCACACCCCCGACGGTCACGATGATCGGCCCCGTGGTCGCGCCACTGGGCACCGGTGCCACAATTTGGGTGCTGCTCCAGCTTGTGGGAGTCGCTGAAGTGCCGTTGAATGCGAGCGTACTGGTGCCCAGGGTCGCGCCGAAATAAGTCCCAACAATTGTCACCGAGGTACCAGCTGGCCCGTTCACCGGATTAGTGTAGGAAATTGTTGGAGGTGTGCCAACCGTGAAATTTACATGATTGCTGGCCACGCCCCCGACGGTCACAACGATTGGCCCTGTCGTCGCGCCAGTGGGCACCGGTGCCACAATCTGGGTGTTGCTCCAGCTCGTCGGAGTCGCGGTCGTACCGTTGAATGCGATTGTGCTACTGCTCTGGGTCGAGCCGAAGTTGTTGCCTACGATCTTTATGGACGTACCGACGGGGCCGTTGACCGGATTCGTGTAGGAGACCGTTGGCGCAGACTGGGCGCGGCTAGTACCTGAGAAAAAGATTGAAGATAGCAGAGCGAATGTGCAGAGAAGGTTTTTACGCATGTGAAGTGAGTAATCTCCCGGGCAGCTCGCTGCGGAGCAGCACAATTTGTAAGTCAATATCCAGGTGCGGATGTTTTCTAGAGAGAAATAAAGCAGCAGGTAGTCTATAGAGAGTATTAAAGCACATGTCAAGACAAATATAAGTTAAACTAGAAGAGGCTAGAGTGGGTTGTGGAAAACGCAAGAGATGAACTAAGCCATGCTTCTTCTGTCGTGTCCATAACAGCCTCAAAACAAAGGCAAATTACCCTCATACCCAACCACAGTCACCTGTCTCGATTCCACAGAATGATCGGGCACGATGCGCAATCCACCAACAGTGGAAAACGCAACGACAAAATCGCCGCTGCCGCTTGTCCCGGACGAACCGGTGCTCGGTAGCGACCGATTCTGGATCTTCATTCGGCATTACCAAGTCGCAGGCAAGGTCAAGGTTGATGATAAGAGGCCGCGTAGTGGTCATGACCATTGGCGGCGGCAACGGCGGGAGGGAAGAGGATCCTATCTGCTGATGCTGTGACCTTCTGCCCACGTGTGTTCAGGCACTTGGCTTCGTGCAGGCGACGGTCCCTGTGGGTCATCAAAATGCCGTCACGGATGAAAATCAAGCGGGTGGAGCTGTGCCATTCTACCTTTTTCTGCCACGTCACAAACTCGCCCTGGAAGCCGTCGCTCTTCGCCAGCAACTCGCCGTCTTCAAGCGGAAGCAGCCCCGGCCCAAACTGCATCGCCTCGATCGGCTGTTCTGGATTGTCCTCCGCCGGCTGTGGGAGGGCTGGTCCGAAGCCCTGATCATTGTCAAGCCGGAGACCGTGGTTTCCTGGCATCGTGCCGGATTCCAGCGGTTTTGGCGATGGCGGTCTCAGGGACGTCGACCGGGGCAACCACAGGTGAATGCGCAGATCCGCCAGTTAATTCGACGCATGAAGGCGGAGAATCCCACATGGGGTGCACCTCGCATTCACGGCGAACTGCTCCAGCTCGGGTGCGAGATTTCCGAGCCCACGGTTTCGCGTTATCTTCAAACCTAAACGGTTGTCGGGATGAGGGCAGAGCGAAGCGCTGGCTGGCCTTTCTCAACAACCACCGCGAGGTTATCGCCGCATTCGACTTCTTCACGGTTCCGAGCCTAAGGTTTCGCACCCTCTACTGCTTCTTTGTTATCGAGCATAGTCGCCGACGGATCCTACACTTCAACGTCACGGAGCATCCGGCCAGCGACTGGATCGTACAGCAACTGCGCGAGGCTCTGCCGCTTCCCTGTCCCTACCGCTACGTCCTGTTCGACCGTGACACCAAGTTCGGCGGCGATGTGGTCGAGTTTCTCCAGGCCATGAAACCCATTCGCACCAGCGTTCGGAGCCCGTGGCAGAACGGAGTGGCGGAGCGCTGGGTCGGCGGTGTTCGCCGTGAAGTGCTTGATCACGTAATCCCGCTGAACGATCAACACCTCCGGCGACTGGGGCGCGAATATATCGCCTATTACCAGGAAGACCGCACGCACATCGGCCTGGAGAAGACAACGCCGGCGGGCCGGCCGGTTGAGCCACGCCCGACCGAACCACGCCAACCTCGGGCCTTGCCTCGCATCGGCGGTCTTCATCATCGGTACACCTGGCCGACAGCTGCGTGACCGAAGCCGGCCACGGTCGGATCACAGCCACGGTCGGATGAATGCTTACATCGAGCTATCGATCGCAATCCATCTCGGTCCGATATAACCGAACAGCCACTCGCTGGAGGCATGCGCTGAAGGTACGGACCATCTATGCGGCGCAGATTTAATTTTGATGACCGACATCGATAAAACGAGAAGCACCACGCAAGTTCTACACGCGCAGATTCCAATAGAAAACGAATGACACGTAGCAGCCTAATACCACTGCGGTCGCTACGGCCAAAATCGTTCTATTGCGCCAGGCAACGTAAACGGCAGCGAGAGCCAGCAACGGCATCGCGGTCCCAATCAATAGAATCCCTTTGAGAGGCAATGGCAGGCCAAAGATCAGATTCTCTGGTCCTCGGATCAAAGCAGCACCGAGCCAGCCAATCGAATGGAGAAGGGCCAATATGCTGAGCCAGCGCAATACACCGCGAGCTCGCCAGGAGGCAACTCCAAAGAAGATGGCAAAGATAAAATAAAACGCGATATTCGCATAGCCACACTGGTACCAGCCAATCTTCTCTTCCGTGTCACCAAGAAACCGGATGCGCCCACCACTGTCTGGTTTGAACGAAACCGTTTCCGATCCATCTTCCTTTTCGAACTGAAGCGGGGCAGTCCGAATCCAGCGAGCGCCGCGAAACCTGAGCGCTCCATCACCGTCCGCCGTGACTCGGGTTAAATCCAGGATGATAAAGGTTTTGGAAAGCTCGTGATGGGGATATCGCACGGTCCGATACAGCCCTGTGAAGAGAGAATTTCACGATCTGCCGGCTTTGGCTGAAGCAGGTGGGCATCACGTGGAGTCTGCAGGCTAGTTGTCCCAAACTGGGCGTCCAAAAAACGGGTATAGAATCCCCAGGCCAGTCCACTGCCGTTCCCGCTGACGAGAACCGCCACTCCGAGATCATGTTGAGGAACAGCGGCAATGACTGAATGGAAGCTGCCCGAGTCACCGCTGGCGCCGATCAGTTGCTGACCGTGGTCTCTGCCAGTCCAGTATCCGAGACGATGGATCAATCCTGAATTCGTGGTCTGTGGAGTCGTCATCGCTTTGAAGGACGCGCCAGAAATCACGCCTGCATCCTCGTGCAGTGTCGCAATTAGAAATGCGGCTATGTCGGCTCCCGTGGTTGCCACACCTCCAGCTGGTGTCGCATGCTGGTACCACCATTTTCCGGGAGCAACGAGTGAGGCTAGGTGTTGCGGAAGTGGTTGTGCAAATGTGCTTCCATTCATCTTCAGCGGTCGAAGCACATTCGCGGACATGTAGTCCTCGAAGCGTTCTCCAGTCACATCCTCCAAGACTGCGCCGATCAAGCCATAGCCGTAGTTCGAATAGAATTCGACATTGCTTGGAGCGTAGACGCGCTCGGGCAGGACTTGTTGCATGAGCAACCGCATGGGAGGTTGCTCACCAATTCGAAAACCATCGCCAATGAAGCGGTCGTCCAGGCCTGATCGGTGCTCAAGCAATTGCCGGAGGGTAATAGGCTGCTGGAATGTCGCGGGTATCTTGAAAGTTTTAAGGTAGCGATTCACATCGCCATCGAGGTCGACCCTTCCCTCCTCTGCGAGACGCATGACTGCGATGGCAGTGAGCGCCTTTGAAACAGAAGCTGCTCTCCAAATCGACCGGTCGAAATCGACGGGACCATAGGTCTTTGAGAAGGTCACCCTCTCTCTATTCGTGAAGACCACTGCCACAGCATTAGCTCTTTTGTCGGCGATCAACGGAGCAAAGTAGTCATCTGCTAGTTTGCCGAAATCGACGGAAGGAGTGGGTTACCTTGCCCCATTGTCCGGCCTACGTTGACAACGATTGAGAACACGAAGAGACCTAAGTAAGGGACAGCACTTCGCACAATCCCCCTGGCGAGCCATCTCAGCTTAGACACCTTTGGCCCACTGTTGTTTCCGGTACGTCAAGATTCTTGCGCCAGCCGAAGCCGCAAGGTGCTGGTCACCCTCTCCACTGCGGCCTAAACGCGCCGCCTACGGCGTCGCAAGCCTCCGTTCGGGGAGTGGCCCAGGAGATGAGAAACATGCTCTGATAACGGAACCGTCAGCGAGCGAACCGCAGCGAAAACCTATTCCACTTAACATATAGACAGGTTTCGCCTTCTAAAATCCAGGCCCCTTCACGGCGCGCAGGTCGCGATGTTCTTATCCCATGATTGCTCTGACTTCGTTCCACTGAGCCAAAGGTGCCACCCCTGAAGCTCTTATTGTCGCCTTCTGTCGCCTCGCAAATCTTCTACACTATTCATTCTAAAACAGTTGGTTGGTAGGGGCGGTGGGGATCGAAAATTGAATCCACTTTCACAAGTCCTGAGTTGTCAAAGGCGTAGCACCGCTGCCCTTCTTCCAATTGGTGTCAAATGGTGTCAAATTCCGCGAACTGCTCATGATAGGTCGGTGTTGGCAATTTCGACGCGCAGTGATTTGACTTTACCGGTAATACGACAAACCAGGCATGTATCTCGAACCCGGCCAGATCGTTACGATGCCGCTCCGGGACCTGGCTCCTTCATTCGTAACGAAGTGCCGTGAGCGGTTCCACGCGCGTGGCCCGCAGCGCGGGAACGTAGGTGGCGAGCATGGCGGTCACACCGAGCACGACGAATATCCCGCCATAAATGCTGACATCTGTCGGACGCACGTCGAACAGTATGCTCGCCAGCGCTCGCGACAACACGAGTGATCCGCCCAGACCGAGTGCCAGTCCCAGCAGCGTGATGCGCACACCGCGATTCATCACCAGCGCGAGGATCTGACTCTTCTGCGCGCCGAGCGCCATGCGGATGCCAATCTCGCGCGTGCGCTGGCTGACCGCGTAAGCGATCACCCCGAACAGGCCGATCGTGGCCAGCATGAGCGCCAACAGCGAGAAACCGGCGATCAGGAACATGTTGAACTTCGGCTCGGCGAGCGCAGTCTCGCGAATCGCCTCCATGGAGCTGACGCGTGCGAGGGCGATGTTCGGGTCCATGCTGTTGAGCGCGGACCGAACGAAGGCGACATATTGCTTGGGATCACCCTCGGTGCGAACGACATAGGCAAGCACGCCCCACGGATCCTGCTGATGCGGGACAAACACCGTCCCCGTTGCCTGTTCCTGGAGGGATCCAACCTTGACGTCGGCGACGATGCCGACGATCTGCCGCGGTTTGTTGTCATCGCGCCAGGAGCGGATCACCCTGCCCAATGGATCCTCATTCGGGAACATCTTCTTGGCCAGCGTCTGGCTGATGATGACGACAGGCGCGGAATCCTTCGTGTCCTGGTCATTGAAGTCGCGCCCCGCCATCAGTTGCAGTCCGGTGGTTTTGATGAATCCCGGCGTGATCACGTTCCACATTGACGAGTATTCGGTTCCGTTCGGCGGCACTGGCTCACCTTCACGGACGAAGCTACGGCCTAGATAAAATCCGCCGCCGCCCATCGGCAATGCGCCCACGGCGCCCGAGGAGACGACGCCGGGGATCGCGTCGACGCGGCGATGAAAATCGGCGATGAAACGGGCCTTAGGCTCGTCTTCCGGATACTGCGGACCCGAGACTGCGAACTCAAAGCTCAGCAGATTCGCGGTGCGCACCCCCGGGTCAACGTGCTGCAATCGTCCGAAGCTCTTGACCAGCAGGCCAGCGGCGATCAGCAGCATGAGCGAGAGCGCGACCTGCGCGACCACCAGCGCTTCCCGGTAGCGTTGGCTCGCTTTGCCCGAGGAGACAGCGTTGCCGCTTTGTTGCAGAGCTTCGCGTATGTCCTGCCGCGTGATGCGCCAGGCGGGGGCGAGCGCAAACAAGCCGGCCGTAAGCGCCGCAATCGCGAGCGTGAAGAGCAGCACACGGGCGTCGATCGACGTTTCCTCGAGACGCGGAATGCTGCTGGGTCCGTAAGCGATCACTGCCTTGATGATGGCATAGGCGATGAAGATCGCCGCGATGGCGCCCAGCACGCCCAGCACGCCGGCCTCGATGAGCACCTGTTGAACAAGTCGAGCCGAACTGGCGCCGAGCGCGGAGCGGATGGAGAATTCACGTGCGCGGGCAGCGGCGCGGTTCAGCAGCAGGTTGACAAGGTTCGCGGTAGCACTCAAGAGAACGAACCCGATCGCGGCGAGCAAGACAAGCAACGCTCGCTTCGTTTCCCGTCCCACGACAGCTTCATGAAGAGTGACGACGGAGGTCGCGCTGTTCCTCCGCTTCGCCGGGAATTCCTTCGCATTGCGCTGTCCGACGCTTTCGACGAAGGCTCTCCCAGTCTCGAGGCTCACGCCCGGCGCCAGCCGTGCAATGGCTTCATACTCCCAGTTGTCGACCGGGTCCTTCTCCGCATCGCTGCTGATGAATGGGAACCAGATCTGCGTCCCCAGCGGATAATCGGACTGCCGTGAGGCCACGCCGATCACGACCCTGTCGGTGCCGCGGACTTTGATGCGGCGGCCAACGATCGCGGGGTCGGAGCCGAAGCGGCGTTTCCACAACGCTTCGCTGATGATGATCCGGCGTTCCGCGTTTTCGAGGTGATCGTCTTTCACAAAAAAGTGGCCCGTGAGCGGATGGGCGCCGAGCACCGAGAAAAAGTCTTCGGACACGGCCGTAGCGTCCACGCGCTCCGGAGCGCCATTGTCGGCAGCGAGGTCTGTCCTTAATCCCTCGGAAACTGCGACCTCCGAAAAGACCTGCCGGTTGCTCTTCCATTGCAGGTAATCGTGGTAGGTGATGGCGAGTCCGATCGTGCCGAGTCGCGTGTCGACGGCGACCGGGATCACTAATTCATCGGCGTGCGGATAGGGAAATCCGCGCAACAGTACCGCGTTCATGGTGCTAAAGATGGCGCTATTGGCGCCGATGCCAAGCGCGAGTACGAGCACCGCGACGGCGGCGAATCCACGGCTTTTGTTAAGTGTGCGCAGAGCGAAGCGAAAGTCCTGGGTGAAGCCCATAGCGATCTCCCGTGAGGCAAGTTGAGGCGCAGGCAGACGGGTGCCTGCGGACGTGTCGACAGCTTGGACGAAGGAAGTGGGGTTTGGTCACGCGAGGACGGCGTGAACCACTCACTATCTCAAACTGACATTGTGACGCCGGCACAGCTTTCTGTCAGCGAAATATTGCCCTCGTTTTCCTCAACGCGGTCTGCGGTAGCCTTTGCTATCACGCCAAGCCCACTGAATAACGCTGTGAGTGCGACGCCTTCCATCTCGGCAAGCACTCGGTCGGTCTTAGCAAATTCGCTTATTGCCCTGCCCCCGACCCAAAACGCGAGCACTGCCAACACGGCGAATAATGACGCTACTCCTCGGAGTAGAAGCGCCAATTTAGCCGCTCTGGAAGCAGTCATAGGTGTTTCCCAGGAGTTGAGTTCAATTCCCCTGTCTTGACAGGTTCGCTGCCCGCCTGCAAGATTTCCTCCGGACTTCGTTCATAACCTTAGGAGGATTTTACAATGACTTCCAAGAGAATATGGATGAGCATTCTGTGTTCCGTGATTTTGCAGACTTGCCTCGCCGCCCAGTCAGGGCCAGCAGATGACCAAGGACCGACCACCGTAATGGCTCGGCTCTCATACAGCAACACTTACGTGACGGTGAGTGGACAACAGCGTTCTCCCGGAATTTGTTTTGAGGTATATCGGAATGGCCGTTATCGGCTAGCAAGGAATACGGACGGTGCCACAAGAACCCTTGGTGGCACACTCACACAGGACGAGTCAGCTGCGTTCACTCAGCTGATGAAAAAGCTTGATTTCGAGAACGGCGGAGGCGGCGTCATTCGCAATGGCTCGGAATCGTTTGTGGCCGAAATTGTGCGCGGGAACGAAACGAAGCGCTACCTTTGGGTGGACCCTGACCATCAGCGACCATTCCCAGACTCCGCGGTCAGCATTATTGACTGGCTGCAAGGTTTTACCCCACAGGGCGCATCCCCGGTCACAGTTCCTGAACTGAGCACAGACCCGATTTGTCCGCGTGCATCTTTTAGACCTCTGCAGCCTGTGAACACGCATCGTGCCTCGTGCGCTTGCCTTGTGCAGAGTGGTGCTTAGGTGACTCGAACGCGCATTTATGCCGGACTTTTCCCGCTAATCTAGCGGGTTTCTTGCATCAGGTCCCGGTTTGTGGGGTACTCGGAAACTGTCCAGAAAAGCGGCGTAAGAAAGATCTGTTGACGGTTGAAATCGACGCGTCCGGTTGTCACCCGTGCCGCTGAAGGAAACACAGAACCGGATCATCGGCCTAATCTGCCCCTTTTTGCCCCCGCGTGCTTTTGTTAAGTATCGATCCATCAGGAAGATGGATGGTAGGGGCGGTGGGGATCGAACCCAACGCCGGGAGGAACGTTCCACAAGTCTGCAAGGAAGGGGAGATCACCATACAACCGTACAAATATTGTTCCGAATTTTTGGCCGACAGATGGCCTACCTCCGACGTACCCTCAGAAGCAACGCGAAAGAGCCGATGAGGAAAAGGAAGGGTGAAGCGAATGAAACCCGCGAAATGTGACAAAACTCGCTTAGAGGATTTTTCGGACGAAGAGCTTGATGCTTTTGGAGAGGGCAGCTCGAGGTTTGCTTGTTGAAGCGGAACTGAAAATTCGCTTGGCCCGGCACGAGATGGCGAGAATACAGGAAGAGTTGGACTTTAGGAAGGCTGGAAGACCGAGACGACCTATCAAGTATTGGGAGGACGTTGGAACAGGGAAACCGAGGACGTGGCGAAAAGCTGTGGCGTTGCCTTGGACTACGTTGCCGAAATTACACTCAAACTCCCCAAGGAAACGTGAAGAGCAACGAGCGTGGCTCGGTAGGCCAATCTGTAGGCCAAAAATTCGGACCAATACACCGCGAACAGTGCCCGATGCCGGTAGCGAGCCGAGAAAAGCTCTCAGAAATTTGGCCTACAAATGGCCTACGAATCGTCCACTCTGTCGGTTTTGTCGGTTTCTTGATTTGATTTTTCTGTAAGTTACGTGTTGTCAACGCGGCCAGATGTACGACATCTACTAATCGCGACTTAGCAGAAACCAACAGGCCCGGACGCGTTGACCGCCCGGGCCTTCTTCTTTTGTACTCCTTCTCGTCCTTTTAGCATCCGTCGAACGGGTGTACGATAATTTGGGGGAGAGTGTGCTATGCCGGTGCTGGATTGGTCAAAGTGCTCCGCGGTCGAAAGCGTCCCGGGAAAAGTAAGCGGCGCCTGGGTGCTCCGCGGTACGCACATGCCCGTCTCCGTCATTTTTGAAAATTTGCAAGCCGGTGCCAACATTGATGACATCATGGATTGGTTCGAAGGGCTGGATCGCGACCAGATTAAGGCCGTTATCGAGTTTGCCGCCCGTAGTCTTGACGAGACTCCTTCGTCTGCTGTTAGCAGCTGATGTTCGTTCTCTTTGACCAAGGTACCCCAGTCCCTATCCGTCCATTCCTCAAAGAACACACAGTCCAAACAACAGCTCAGCGAGGGTGGGACAAGCTCAAGAACGGCGAATTGCTAAGGGCCGCTGAGGACGCTGGATTTGATGTGTTGATCACCCCCGACAAAATATCCGGTACCAGCAGAATTTGCAGATTCACACAATCGCGATCGTCGTGCTGGGCAATCCGCAATGGCCAGTACTGCGCCAGCATGTAGCGCATGTCGTAGCTGCCGTAAATGCTGCCAAGCCCGGCACCTACTGCGAAGTGGAGATTCCCGAGCAATGAAGTCACGTAGGCCCAGAGCCTGAGTTTCCCGCCGTTCACCGCCGGATCTCACGCCTCCTCCAAATCTCCTGTAACCTCGCACTCCAATTTGCAGTAAGTAGATATAGAGAGTGGCGGATGGAATTGCTGGAACGGTTCGCGGCGGGCGACCTGGAGGCCTTCGAGGCGCTGTTTCGGCAGCACCAGAAGGAAGTCTACTTCTGGATTGTTCGCATCGTACGCGACAGCGGAATTGCTGAGGATCTCACCGTGGAAACATTCTGGCGTATTTACCGGGCGCGCGACCGATTCCACCCGGCCGGCAATTTTCGCGCTTGGGCACGGAGAATCGCGACCAACGCCGCTCTCGATCATCTGAGGACGACGCGATGCGAGATCGAACTCCCGGAAGATCTGGCCAGCGCGGGGGCCGCGGATCCCGCAGTCCGCCGCGAAACACGTGAACAGATCCAACAGGCTTTCTTCCAGTTGCCCGCAAAATACCGCTTGGTGGCCACACTGGCGCTGATCGAAGAGGAACCGTACGACAAGATCGCGGAAGCGGTGGGAATTTCCGCGGCTCTGGTCAAGGTGCGCGTGTTTCGAGGCGTGCGCATTTTGCGCAAGAAACTCAATTCGTTGGGTGCAGAGGTTGGTGCGAAATGAGCAACGAAGAAAACAACAAAGAAATCAAGGGGCTTCTCAAGGCAGCAATCGCCCCGCTGAAGGACCCCGAACTCCGGCGCGATCTGTGGCCGCAAATGCTGCAGAAACTCAGTCAACAACCCGCCCGCGTGCCGTGGTTCGATTGGGCGCTTGCTGCGATTCTGAGCGCAGTTCTTCTTCTCTTCCCCGGAGCTATTCCGGCACTGCTCTATCACTTGTGAGGCAGGGGGTTATCATGAATCACCACACCTATCTTCGCGCATACATGGCAGGGATCACCGTTCCCACGATTTTCCTTCTCGTGGTGGCTACGGTCTTTACGATGCTGCGGTATGTTTTTGACGTTCCCGTCCCTGTCGAGCGCGTGATCGTGTTCCCCATGGCCGTCGTGCCGAACGCGTGGGGTCTCTGGAATATTCTCTTCGTTGCACTCCGCTCTCGTTGGCAACTGTCCCTTGGCCTCCACGGCGCGCTCCTTCCGATTCTGCTGGCGCCACTTGGGATTGTGGTTGCTAGCCTGCTGAATTTCCCCATCCCCAAGTTTGCTGCACACGCCCTCCCGATCGCCGGTCCCGTTGCGCTGATCGTGTACTACTTCGCCTGGAAATACCTGGTCGGCTTCCTCAATCGAGTTCAAGAGATCGCTTGAAGCTT
>Ga0137415_10001241_pt1 | contig 25253 bp, 19 predicted proteins | sample CZODoug3_1_1_16f_FD_183082 | JGI IMG/M metagenome (GOLD analysis project Ga0137415, IMG submission 183082) | Vadose zone soil fungal communities from Angelo Coast Range Reserve, California, USA - CZODoug3_1_1_16fungal (Hybrid Assembly) | ecosystem: Environmental > Terrestrial > Soil > Vadose...
CGGCGGGAGGTGCCCGGTCTCGTTGATCGTCAGGAGCCCCGGCGGCGCCACGACGGTCAGGGACCCGTTGTCGACGCGCAGGCGCCACAGGTGATTCAGCGAGAGGCCGAGCACCACGCAGGCGTAGACGCTGATCACTCCGCCGTGCGCGACCACGAGCACCTCGCCCGCGGCCGCCGGCGGCGCCCCGGGCGCGTGCGACCGCCGGATCGCCTCGATGGCGCGCCCGACGCGGGCCGCCACCGCCGGCAGCGGTTCCCCGCCGGGCGGCGGGTTGTCGAGCGGCGCCTGGGCCCACCGCCGGTAGGGCTCCCCGAGCTCATCGGCCAGGCGCCCCTCCCACTCCCCGATCCCGAGCTCGGCGAGCTCGGGCACGACCGTGAGCGGGACGCCGCGGCCGGCGAGCGCGATCTCGGCCGTCTCGCGAGCCCGCCGCAGCGGGCTCGAATACGCGGCCACGAGCGCCCGCGGCCTTAGCGCCCGGGCGAGGGCCTCGGCCTGGCGCCGCCCCCGCGCGGAGACGCCGACGTCGCTCGTGCCCTGGAAGCGGCGGGCGGCGTTCCACTCGGTCTCACCGTGGCGCACGAGCAGGATGCGCGCGGGTTCGGGGACGACCGCCCGAATCAGCGGGCGGCCCCGTGGACCCGGCCGGCCGCGGCGGCGGCCCGGAGCCGCCCAACGGTTTCCGTGCGGCCGAGCAGCGCCAGGACCTGGAAGATCGGCGGCGAGGCCGTCCCGCCCGTCACGGCCAGGCGCGTGAGCTGCGCCAAGTCGACCAGCTTGAGCCCCCACTCGACCGCGAGCCCCCGGTAGAGCCCTTCCAGACGCTCGGCGTCGAACTCGCCGACCGCCTCGAGCCGCTCGGCGAGGAACCCCAGGCGGTCGAGGCCGTCTGGCGTGAAGAGCTCCCGGGCCGCCCGCGGCTCCCAGGTCCGCGGGGCCTCCAGGTAGAAGCGCCCGCGCTCGACCATCTCGACGAGGGTCTTGGCCCGCTCCTTGAGCGTGTCGATCGCCCGAGCGAGCCAGTCGAGATCCTCGGGCGGCCGGAGCCCGGCCCGCTCGACGAACGGGAGTATCGCCTCCGCCAGCTGCCGGGACGGCGTCTGCTTGATCCAGTGCTGGGAGAGCCACTCGAGCTTGGCCGCGTCGAAGACCGCCCCCGAGGCGCCCACGTGCTTGAGATCGAAGTACTCGATCAGCTCCTCGCGCGTGAAGACCTCCTGGTCGCCGTGGGACCAGCCGAGACGGGCCAGATAGTTGACCATCGCCTGGGGCAGGACGCCCGCGTCGCGGAAGGCCTGGACCGAGGTGGCGCCGTGGCGCTTGGACAGGCGGCTCCGGTCCGGGCCGAGGATCATCGGGACGTGGGCGAACTCGGGGAGCGCGTAGCCGAGCGCCTGGTAGCAGAGGACCTGCTTCGGGGTGTTGGAGAGGTGGTCGTCGCCGCGGATCACGTGGCTGATCCGCATCGTGACGTCGTCGACCACGACGCAGAAGTTATAGGTTGGCCCGCCGTCCGAGCGCACCAGGATCCAGTCGTCGAGCTGGGAGTGGTCGAAGGTCACGGGGCCGTGGATCAGGTCTTGGACGACGGTCTCGCCCTCCGTGGGTATCCGCAGGCGGAGGGCGCCCTCGGTGAGCCCCCGGTCGCGGCAGTGCCCCGAGTAACGGAAGGTCTCGCCCCGCCGCTGGGCGGCCTGGCGCTGGGCCTCGAGCTCCGCGGGCGAGCACTCGCAATAGTAGGCCCGGCCCTGGGCCAGGAGACGCCCGGCGTGGGCCCGGTAAATGTCCAGTCGCTCGGTCTGCCGGTAGCCGGGGGCCGGCGGCCCTTCGTCCCAGTCGAGGTCGAGCCAGCGCAGCGCCTCGAGGATCGACTCGATCGACTCTTCCGTCGACCGGTCCCGGTCGGTGTCCTCGATGCGGAGGACGAAGACGCCGCCGTGGTGCCGCGCGAAGAGCCAGTTGAAGAGGGCGGTGCGCGCGCCCCCCACGTGGAGGTGGCCGGACGGGCTCGGCGGGAATCGGACCCGGATCGCGTCGGACACGGTCAGTACGTCTCGAAGAGCCGGCCCCAGGGAGTGCGGGAGAACTCGCGGATTCGCGCCGCCCCCACCGTCGGGTACCAGAGCAGATCGTGGTAGACGTTCGAGGCGAACGGCGCCCAGACGACGAGCGGCGAGTGGAGGAGCAGCCGCTTCAGCGGCCGGAGCGGCCCCCGTCGGATCAGCTGGTCGCCCCAGATCACGAGGCTCCGCCGAGTCCGGAAGCCCATGTTCGTCGCCGCCGCGTCCGCGTCGCCGACGATCTCGATCCGCCGGGGATCGGCCACCCCGAGGCCGCGCTCGTGGCACATCCGGAGGTACGGGATCGCGAGCGGGTCGAAGCCCATGATCTTCGCGGCGATCGCGTCGATCGCGACCTGGTCCGCCGAGGCGAGGATCAGGTTTCCGACCCGCGGCACCATCGTGCGCGGCCCCGCGCCGTCGCCCATCACGGTGCCGTCCATCACGGCGAAGACGTGCGGGTGGATCTCCCGCTGCATGTACATGAGGTCGACGAGGACCTCGTGCATGAATTCGTGGGCGTAGTGGCGCACTTCCCTGAGGAGCCCGCCGAAGCTGTTCTTGATGGCGCCGGTGGTGAGGGCGTGCCCGTGGGTATTGTGGAGAATTATCCCATTGCCAACGAAACAGTGTGCGGCATCCACGGACAGGTCGTAGAGGAAGGGGACGTCGGCGGGCCCCTCGCGGATCTCCTCGATCCGGTCCCAGGCGATGTCCTCGCCGGCGAGGAAGCTCATGTACCGGATCTCCTCGCCGAACCGGCCGGGCGCATCAAGCCGAGAGAAGAGCTCGACGAAATACCTGACGACGGGCCGGGTCGGCTCGGTATAGCCGTTCTCGATATTGTTGACCGAACTCGCCCGGCCAGACGAGGCCTGGGTGAGGCCGAGTCCACGCCGGACCATGCGAAAGAGCGGCGCGGGCACGGGGATCGTGTCCCAGTTACTGGGGCGCTTGCCACATGTCCGGCGCGCGACCAAGGCGTCCAGGTTCCGTTGCTTGTGGTGGCAGCGGAAGCGGATCCACCTGGCCAGGGTCACGATCTCGTCGCCATACACGGATACCTGGGCGTACTCCTCAGGCGCCTCCATGCGGCCGTTCGTCGCTCGGCGCCGCACGGTGCCCACGAACGCGAGGACGCCCAGGCGCGACAGGAGCGCTTGAACCTGGTCCGCTAGCCGGCGACTCTTGCTGACCGCGTGGAGGCCGTCCCTCCCCACCGACCCGTCCCCGTCCAGGTATCCCTGAAGGAACTCGGCGACCTCCTCGTCGGGACACCTGAAGAGGATGTCCGGGACAGCCTTCGTCGCGGAGTTGGTCGGCACCGGGAACCCAAGCGCCTCGAAGAACGGTCGGAGGTTTAGCGCGTCAAAGTAGACGTCGCGGCCGTGATCACGCGACCTGACGCCAAATAGGGAGCGCGAGAGCTCGATATAGTCTTCTCGCACCCGGGGATCCATATTCGCGAAGGACAGACGGTACGAGCCCTGAGCCTCGTAGGCGTATCCCTCGGCGATGAAGTAGCCCACCCAGCGCCAGAAGTCGCGCGATGTGGATTCCGGCGCCCTCGCCCACACGCGCCGCCAGCGAGATCGCACACCGTATCGACGGATGATCCCTAGGACGGTCTCACAGTGGGTCCTGAGCTGGCGCGCGATCTCGGGGGCGGTCTTCCCGTCCAGGTACTCCCCGATGATTCGCCGTTGGCTGTCGACGCCCCACTTCCGTCCCGGTCGGACGGGCAGGCTGTCCACGTCGATCGCGTCGTGGCCGAGGAGGGCGACGGGCGGGAGCGGCTGGCTCTTCCCCGTGACTGCGGTCCGCCTCGCGACGGCGATGCGGTCGCCGGCGCGCAGCTCCGCCGCCGGCGTCCAGCCGTCTGGGGTCAAAAACGGGTGCCTGCGGGACACCGTGACCTGGCGGCCGGTCCGGGTTCTTATGGTCCACAGCGAGGGGTCGCCCAGGGGTGTCCGCCAGAAATGCGTGGCCGCGGCACGCGTGAGGCCGTCCGCGCTCAGCGAGAGGACACTCACCTGGCCCTCGGTGACCCGATCGCCATCGGGAAGATCGACCCCGGGCTCGCGCAGCTGCCACTCCTTGACGAGCGCCTCCGCCCGCACGAGACTTCCATCGGCGAGGAGTATTTCCGTGTCGGGGTGGACACACTTCACCGTCGGCAGATGGCAGACGTTCTTGCCCACGTACATCTTCGGGATCTGGATGCCCTCCGGGAAGATCTGATTCAGCCGAAGCAGCGGAGACCGGAATCGGTAGGTGATCCAGTCGACCTCGGGCAGGGGGATGAACGGCAGGCCGGCCCGATCGAGGATCGGCAGCCACTTGTTGTTGCGGGCCCCCGCGACGGGGTTCGTGACCACGGTGCGGTTCTCAACCGGGAAGATGCGCCCGCGGTCGTAGCCGTCGTCCAGGAGGGCCCGCACCACACCCTCGACCTGCCAGGGCTGACTCGAGCACGCCGGGAAGTACTTGGTCCAGGAGAGGTTGAGCTTGAGGATGAGCTCCTGCTCGCGCGGCAGGACCTGATCGTACTTGACAAGCCGCATGAGCCGGCCGTAATCGGCGACGACCGTCTCGGGGCGCGTCCGGAGCACTGCGACGTGCGCCGCCATGCTCAGCTTTCCGCTCTCATGAGGCGAATCCATCTTATCAGAACTGCTTGTCCTCGGCGGGTGCTCGGGACGTGGAACGGTGGAGGCGTGGCGCTGGGCCGTGATCCGGGTGGCCGGGGCGGCCCGGGGTCAGACGCCGACGCGCGCGGCGATGGCGGGGCCGTAGATGATCAGCAGCACCGCGAGCATCCAGAGGAGCGTGTTCAGGAGGAGTGCCCGGTCGTTGAGGAAGAGCTCGGAGGGGTTCCCGCCGAGCTGCCGGCGGTAGAGGAGGTAGAGGTAGCGGAAGATGCCGTAGAGCACGAACGGCAGCGTGGCGGGCAGGAGCTGGGTGTGGAACTTCGCCACCGTCTCCGGCGACATCGTGTAGAGGGCGTAGGCGGTGACGGTCGACGCGGTCACGACCGCGATCATCTGGTCGAGCAGGCCCGCGCTGTACTCGGCGAGGATCGGCCGGTGCCGGCCGGCCTCGGCGCCGAGCGTCAGGAACTCGTGGCGGCGCTTGCCGAGCGCCAGGAACAGGGCGAGGAGGATCGTGCAGATCAGGAGCCAGCCCGAGATCGCGACCCCGATCGCGAGCGCCCCCGCCACCGCCCGCAGGACGAAGCCGATCGCCACCACCAGCACGTCGACGATGACCACGTGCTTGAGCCACGCCGAGTAGGCGACGAGGAGGACGGCGTAGGCGAGCGCCACCACGCCGAAGCCGCGCGAGAGGACGAACGCGAGGGCCAGGCTCCCCACGAAGAGCCCCGTCGCGATCCCGAGCGCTGGCCCCGTCCCGAGGGTGCCGGCGGCGACCGGCCGCAGGCGCTTTTGCGGGTGCAGGCGGTCCTGGTCGCGGTCGGCGACGTCGTTGAAGAGGTAGACGGCGCCGGAGAGAGCGCAGAAGAGGCCGAACGCGGCGAGCGCGGGCCAGACGAGCGGCGTCAGGAGCTTCTGGGCGAAGACCAGGCCCGCGAAGACGAAGAGGTTCTTCACCCACTGCCGCGGGCGCAGCGAGACGAGGACGGCCCCTAGGAGCCCCACGTCACTCGAGCGCCCGCCGCACCGCCCGGCCCACCGCCTCGACCTCGGCGTCGGCGAGCTCCGGAAAGCACGGGAGCGAGAGGACCTCGCGCGCGGCCTGCCAGGCGCGGGGCCAGTCGGCCACCCCGTGGCCCCCCCGCTCGAAGATCGGCTGGCCAGGGATCGGCAGCGGGTAGTGGACGGCCGTGCCGACGCCCGCCTCCGCGAGCCGCTTGGCGAGGAGGTCGCGCTGGCTCGCGCGGACGGTGAACTGGTGGTAGACGTGGCGGGCGGGCGGGCGCTCGACGGGGAGCCCGAGGGGGGCCTCGGCGAGGAGCTCCCGATAGCGCTCGGCGATCCGCCGCCGCGCCTCCGTCCACGCCGGCAGCCGGCGGAGCTTGACGCGGAGGAGGGCCGCCTGGAGCTCGTCGAGACGGCTGCAGAAGCCGAGTCGGACGTGCCGGTAGCGCTCGGCCGAGCCGTGGTCGCGGAGCTCGCGGAGGCGCAGGGCGAGGTCGTCCCGGCTCGTGAGGACCATGCCCGCGTCCCCGCAGGCGCCGAGGTTCTTCGTGGGGTAGAAGGAGAGGCACGCGAGGTCGCCCCAGGAGCCGACGGGCCGGCCGGCGTAGGTGGCGCCGATCGCCTGCGCCGCGTCCTCGATGACCGCGAGGCCGCGGCCGCGGGCGAGCGCGCAGAGCCGGTCGAGCGCCGCCGGGTGACCGTAGAGGTGGACCGGGACCACGGCCCGGGTGCGGGGGCCGAGGAGACGCTCGACCTGGGCGGGGTCGATCGCGAAGGTGTCCGCCTCGATGTCGGCGAAGACGGGGGTCGCGCCCGCCATGAGGATCGTCGAGGCGGACGCGATGAACGAAAAGGCGGTCGTGACCACCTCGTCGCCGGGACCGATCTCGAGCGCCGCCAGCGCGAGCCGGAGCGCGTCCGTCCCGGAGCCGACCCCGATCGCGTGGCGCGTCCCGCAGAGCTCTGCCACCTCGGCCTCGAGGGCTCGGCCCTCCTCGCCGAGCACGAAGCGGCTCGATCCGAGGACCCGCGCCGCCGCCCCGAGGAGCTCCTCCCGGAGGGCCGCGTGCTGGCGCTGGAGGTCCTGCTGCGGGATCACTGGGCAACCGACGCCTGGGCCCCGATCGGCCCCACCCCGAGGAGGTTGAGGGTGAACCGGAACTCCTGGTCCGCCCTCGAGGAGGGCCCGCCCGTCGCTGACAGGACGCTCGCCCGGGCCCGATTGACGTACGTGAACGAGAGCCCCCAGCACTGGAAGCGGATGTCGGCGCCGACCCGATTCTCGACGAACACGTCGTTCCGCGTGTCCCAGTTCGTGGAGCCTCGGAGCGTGAGGTACTGCGAGAGCCGTAGCCTCCCCTCGCCGCGGATGTAGTCGATCTTGCCGGGCCCGTCGTAGCGCGTCCCGATCGTCGCCGTCAGGTCCCGGAGGATCAGGGCCACGTCCGAGTCCACGCGCTGGATCGCGTCGTGGTGGTAGGGGCTGTAGGCGGCGTCGGCGCGGAGGCGGAGGTAGCGGTTCGGGTCGATGATGAGGTCGCCGGTGAGGTCGCCGAGGGGCCGTCGCCCCGCGTCGTCGTCGAAGGTCTGGGCGAGGACGAGGCGGGCGAGCTCCCACCGGACCGGCTGCTCGTCGGGGCCGGCCCCGGTCTTGGCCGTGAGGCGGTTGGTCAAGGAGTAGGTCCACGTGTTGAGCCGGCCGAGGGCGTCGATCGAGTCCCACTGGGGGTTCCTGTGCTTGTTCACGCCGTCGGTGAACGTGTAGTTGACCCGCGGCTCGATCGAGTGGAGCACGCTCTGGATGCCGCCCGCGTTCAGCTGGTAGATGCGGGTCGCGCGCGTCTCGAGATCGGCGCCGGTCTCGCCGAGGGCCCGGGTCCGGAACCTGTCGGCGGTCTCCTCCACCGGCACCTGCTCGGCGTAGAGCGTCTTCGTGCCGACGACCTTCTGGTCGTAGGAGGTCGCGCGGGCGCCGACGAAGGGGGCGATCGTGACGAGCCCGAGCGGCCGGAACGGCGCGGTCACCCGCGGGTGGAGGTCCAGGCGCGCCCCCTCGGAGCCGGCCGCGCGGACGAAGTAGACGGCGCTCGACTCGAAGTCCCAGAGCGCCCACGGCAGCCCGGCCACCGGCTGGCGCACGCGGGAGAGCCGGAGGTCCGGCAGCCGCTGGAGCTCCACCGGGTGCGTGGTCGTGAGGTCCTGGTACCAGAAGGCGTTGCCGACGAAGTTCCACGGCCCGAGGCGCTTGGTCAGGAAGACGTTCGACTCGGCCCGCTGGAGCGACCGCTCGTAGAGGCCGTCCGCGTACTGGCGGAACAGGTCGTTGTCGCTCGTGTGATTGACGTCCACCTTGAGCGAGAGCGTGGGGTCGACTTGCCAGGTGTGGATCCAGTGGGCGAAGCCGCGGAGGTCCTGCGTGACCTCCGTCTCCTGGATGAAGAAGCCGCTCGCCGAGCCCCGGGCGCCGCCGCCGAGGAGGTAGCGGTATTCCGCGTTGGCGCCGACGCCGCGCTTGGAGTAGCCGTCGAGCGAGACCGTGAGGTCCTGGCTGTCCGAGATCGCCCAGTAGAAGGGGAGCTTCGCCGAGAAGCCGCGGAGCGTCGAGCTGCCGAAGGTCGGCGCGAGGAACCCGGTCTGCCGCTGGCGGCCGAGCGCCGTCGCGAACACCGGCAGGTACGGGATGACCGGGACCCCCCTCACCCAGACGGACGCGTTGCGCCCGACGAGCATGTCGTCGAAGTCGGCGGTCGCCGACTCCAGGTGGACCGACCAGGGCGGCGGGTCGTCCTCGCACGTGGTGAAGGTCCCCCGGTAGATCTTGTAGAGGCTCTCGTCGAGCCGCTCCATCCGCTCGCCGGTGAGCCGGTAGTAGGGCTCGGCCTGGGCCCGGCCGTCGTGGAGCACGCCGGTCCCGTTCTTCAGGTTGTAGTCGAGCCGGCTCCCGCTCAGGCGGTCGTCCCCGTCGTAGAGGATGACGTGGCCCGTCGCGACGGAGTCGCCGGTGCCGCGGTTGATCTCGACGCGGTCGGCGAGGATCCGCGCCCGGCCGCGGGTGACTTCTACGTTGCCCGTCGCCACGAGCAGGTTGTCCGGGCCGAGCTCCTCGATCCGGTCGGCCACGACTTCCACGTCAGCGGGGAACCCGGTGATCCGCACCGGGGTCTCGGCGGCCGCGAACCCGTGTGGGAGAAGGGTCGCGGCCACCACGAGAAAGACGAGCAATCGCGCCATGTTAGAAAAGGAAGCCCTATGCTAGAGCCGCTCGTCCAGGGCCGCAAGGATTATCGGGGTTGGAGCGCGCGCAGCTCGAGCACGTCGGCGACCAAGAAGAGCGAGCCCGCGACACAAATGATGGGGGTGCGGGGGGAGCCCGCCGCTAGCTCTAGCGCCTGCGCGACCGACTCCGCGGTGTCGACGCGGATCGGGGTCGGCGGCAGCGCCGCGCGGAGCAGGGACGGCTCGGCCGCGCGCCCGCTCGAGGAGCGAGTCAGGACGAGGCGCGCGGCCTGCGGCAGGAGCGCGCGGAGAATGGCCCCGAGGTCCTTGTCCGCCGAGATGCCCAGGACCAAGGTCTTCGGCGCGTCGCCGAAGTAGTCCTGGAGCGCGTCGGCCAACGCCTCGGCGCCGTTCGGGTTGTGCGCCCCGTCGAGCACGATGCGCGGGTCGCCGTCGAGGAGCTGGAAGCGCCCCGGCCACCGCACGCCGGCGAGCCCCGCGCGGATCGCCGTCTCGGGCAGGCCGAGCCGCTGGGCGGCGGCCGTCGCGAGGAGGGCGTTGCCGGCCTGGAACCGGCCGAGCAGCGCCAGCCGCGTCCCGCCGAGCGCGAAGCCCGGCCCCTGGAAGGTCACCCGCTGCCCGCCGAGGTCCCGCGTGGTCACGACCGCGTGCAGGTCCTGGCCCTCGACCCAGAGCGGCACGCCCACGGCGCGGGCGCGCGCGGCCACGACCGCCGCCGCCTCCGGCGGTTGCGCGGCGGACACCGCGAAGCCGCCGCGGATGATCGCCGCCTTCTCGGCGGCGATCTGGGCGAGCGTCGAGCCGAGGTAGCGCTCGTGGTCGTAGTCGATGCGGGTGAGAACCGTGGCCAGGGGCTCGCCGACGGTCGTCGCATCGAGCCGCCCCCCGAGCCCGACCTCGAGCACCGCCACCTCCACCGCCTCGCGGGCGAAGTGGTCGAGGGCCAGCGCGGTGAGCGCCTCGAACATGGTCGCGTCGGTGCGCGCGATCAGGGTGCCGAGGGCGTCGACGCCGTCGGCGAACTCGTCCTCGCCGATCGCCTCGTCGTCGACGCGGATCCGCTCGCGGACGGAGCAGAGGTGAGGCGAGGTGTAGAGGCCGACCCGCCGCCCCGCGGCCCGCAGCATTGCGGCCAAGAGGGCCGCGACCGAGCCCTTGCCGTTGGTGCCGCCGACCTGGACCAGCGCCAGGCGGCGCTCGGGACGGCCGAGCGCCTCCAGGAGCGCCTCGATCCGCTCGAGCCCCGGCCGCATCCCGGCGTGCTCGCCGCCGCGGAGCGCGAGCACGCGGGCCACGGCCTCGGCATAGGTCATACCGGCAGGGCGGGCTGGTCGGCGAAGAAGGCGAGGAGACGGCGGAGCGTGTCCCTGAGGTCGCGCCGCTCGACGACCAGGTCGACCTGGCCGTGCTCGAGGAGGAACTCCGAGCGCTGGAAGCCCTCGGGGAGCGGCTGGCGGATCGTCTCGGCGATCACGCGGGGGCCGGCGAAGCCGATGAGGGCGCGGGGCTCGGCGAGGATGACGTCGCCCAGCATGGCGAAGCTCGCGGTGACGCCGCCCGTGGTGGGGTCGGTCAGCACCGACACGTACGGCAGCCGCTCGCCGGCGAGCCGGTCGAGCGCCGCCGCCGTCTTGGCCATCTGCATGAGCGAGAGGATGCCCTCCTGCATGCGGGCGCCGCCCGAGGCCGAGACGATGACGACGGGCAGGCGCTTCTGGACGGCGAGCTCGATCGCGCGGGTGAGCTTCTCGCCGACCACCGAGGCCATGCTGCCGCCCATGAACTCGAAGTCGAACAGGCAGAGCACGGTGGGCCACCCGCCGACGCGGGCGAGCCCGCAGACGACCGCCTCCCGGAGGCCGGTCTTCTCCTGGGCCGCGCGGAGCCGGTCGCGGTAGCGCCGGGTGTCCTTGAAGCCCAGGGGATCCTCGGAGGCGAGCCCGGCGTCCCGCTCCTCGAACGAGCCCTCGTCGGCGAGCATCGCCACGCGCTCGAGGGCGCTGATCCGGAAGGGGTACCGGCACTTGGGGCAGACGCGGCCCGCCCGCTCGACCTCGGCCCGGTAGACGATCTCCTTGCAGGAGTCGCACTTGATCCAGAGCCCCTCGGCGATGGCGACCTTCCGCCGCGGCGGGGCTCCCCCTTCCTCGGGCTTCCGCCTAAACCACGCCATGGCAGAGGGGCGCCTTCAGGGACGCGATGAACCGCCCGACCTCGTCGACGAGCCCGGCCTGGCCCCGGTGCTGCTCGACCAGGCGGACGACCGCCGAGCCCACGATCACGCCGTCGGCGTCGGGCGCGACCCGGCGCACGTGCTCCGGGGTCGAGATGCCGAAGCCGACGCAGATCGGGCGCGTCGTGAGCCGCCGGAGGGCCCGGAGCTGCCGGAGGAGGTCCGGGGCGAGCTCGTCGCGGACTCCGGTCACGCCCGTCAACGAGACCACGTAGACGAAGCCCTGGCTCCGGCGGGCGATGAGGCGCATGCGCGCAGGGGTCGAGGTGGGCGCCACCAGATGGACCAGGTCGAGGCCGGCCGCCCCCGCCTCGGCGGCGAGGGGCCCGGCCTCCTCCGGCGGCAGGTCGGCGACGATCAGCCCGTCACAGCCGGCGTCGACGGCGCTCCGCGCGAACGCCTTGAGCCCGAAGGCGAGCACGGGGTTGTAGTAGGTCAGGAGGACCAGCGGGATCGGGACCTCGCCGCGGAGGTCGCGACAGAGCTCGAGCACCCGGGGGAGCGTGACGCCGGAGGCGAGCGCGCGCTGGGATGCCCGCTGGATGACCGGTCCGTCGGCGAGCGGGTCGGAGAACGGCACGCCGAGCTCGACCACGTCCGCGCCCTGGCGCGCCGCCTCCCGGACGAGCCGGCGCGTGTCCCCGAGCGACGGATCGCCCGCCGTGAAGTACGGGATCAGGGCCCGCTCCCGCCGGGCGCGGAGCCGGTCGAATGTCTCCCCGAGCCGCGTCATCGGCCGAGTGCGCCGCTCACGACCTGGACGTCCTTGTCGCCGCGGCCGGAGAGGCCGACCACGATCGTCTGCCGGCGGGGCAAGCCCTTGGCGAGCCGCATCGCGTGGGCGACCGCGTGCGCGGACTCGAGGGCCGGCATGATGCCCTCGAGCCGCGCCAGCGCCTGGAACGCGGCGAGGGCCTCCTCGTCGGTCGCCGAGACGAACTCGAAGCGGCCCGCGTCCTTGTAGTAGGCGAGCTCGGGCCCCACCCCCGGGTAGTCGAGGCCGGCCGAGATCGAGTGCGCCGTCGCCACCTGGCCGTCCTCGTCCTGGAGGAGATAGCTCATGCTGCCGTGGAGAACCCCCACGCGGCCGGCGCAGAGGGAGGCCCCGTGCCGGCCGCTCGCGAGGCCGTGGCCGCCCGCCTCGACGCCGACGATGCGGACCCTGCGGTCGCCGATGAACGGATGGAAGAGGCCGATCGCGTTCGAGCCGCCGCCGACGCAGGCGAGCAGGTAGTCGGGCCCCCGCCCGGTGGCCGCGCGGACCTGGCGCCGGGCTTCGCGGCCGATCACCGTGTGGAAGTCCCGCACCATCACCGGGTAGGGATGGGGGCCGAGTGCCGAGCCGAGCAGGTAGTAGGTCGTGCGGACGTTGGTGACCCAGTCGCGGAGCGCCTCGTTGACGGCGTCCTTGAGCGTGCGGCTGCCCGACTCGACGGGGACGACGCGGGCGCCCAAGAGCCGCATGCGGAAGACGTTGAGCGACTGGCGCTCGATGTCCTCCGTCCCCATGTAGACGTCGCACTCGAGCCCGAGGAGGGCGGCGACGGTCGCGGTGGCGACGCCGTGCTGGCCGGCGCCGGTCTCGGCGATGATGCGGCGCTTGCCCATGCGCTCGGCCAGGAGGCCCTGGCCGAGGACGTTGTTGATCTTGTGGGCGCCGGTGTGGCAGAGGTCCTCGCGCTTGAGATAGATCCGGGCGCCCCCGCAGTGCTCCCCGAGCCGCGCCGCCTCCCAGAGCGGCGTCGGGCGGCCGGCGTAGTCGGAGAGGAGCCGGGCGAGCCGCGCCTGGAAGCTCCGGTCCCGCCGGGCGGCCGCCCAGGCCCGCTCCAGCTCGATGAGCGGGCTCATGAGCGTCTCCGGCACGAAGCGGCCGCCGTAGCGGCCGAAGTGCCCGCCGCGATCGGGCAGCCGCGCGCCCGGGCCTGCCGCGCGCGGCTCCCGGGCCTGGGTGCGCCCCCCGCCGCGCCGCGTGCGCGGCCGGCCCGGGCGGCCGGGGGACGGCGTCATCTCCGTTTGGCCGCCAGGACGAACTCGCGGAGCTTCACCGGATCCTTCTTCCCGGGCCCGGCCTCGACGCCCGAGTTCACGTCGACGCCCCACGGCCGGGCGATCTCGATCGCTTCGGCCACGTTCGCGGGGGTGAGACCGGCGGACAGGAGGACGCGCCCGCGGGCCGCGGCCTCGCGGGCGAGCGGCCACGGGATGGGCGGGCGCGCCTGGCCCTCGCTCCACCGCTCCGGGCTGTCGAGGAGGAAGGCCCCGACCCTGTAGGCGCCCATCCGGGCCAGATCGGCCGCGTCCGCCACCTTGAGCGTCTTGATGACCGGCAGCGCGTAGCCCAGGAGCTCCTCGGGGCTCTCGTCGCCGTGGAACTGGAGCGCGCCGAGGCCGCACGATTCCGCCACCGCCTTGACGTGGCCCTGGGGATGGTTCCAGAAGACGCCGACGGCGGTCACGAACGGCGGCAGCGCGCGGATGATCGGGCCGGCCTGGGCGGGCGTGAGGAACCGCGGCGTGCCCTCGACGAAGATGAAGCCGAGCGCGTCGGCGCCCGCCTCGGCCGCGAGCAGCGCGTCGCCGAGGTTCGTGATGCCGCAGACCTTTACCTTCGTCATCGGAGCGCCAACTCCCGCACCTTCGCGCCCACGTCGGGGGCCCGCATGAGGGCCTCGCCCACGAGGACCGCGTGGGCGCCGGCCGCCACCACCCGCCTGACGTCGGCGGCGGTCCTAAACCCGCTCTCGCTCACGACCACGGGGCCGGGGGGGATCAGCGGCAGCAGCTCGAGGGTGGTCTCGATCCGGGTCTCGAAGGTCCGGAGGTCGCGGTTGTTCAGGCCGACGATCGGCGCCCCCGCCCCGAGCGCCTGCTCGAGCTCCTGCCGCGTGTGGACCTCGACGAGCGCGCCGAGCCCGAGCCCCTTCGCCGCGAGCAGGAGCTCCCGGAGCTCGGCCGGGCCGAGGATCGAGACGATCAGCAGGACCGCGTCGGCGCCGGCCGCGCGCGCCTCCCAGAGCTGGTACTCGTCGACCGTGAAGTCCTTGCGGAGGAGCGGGAGCTCGACCTGGGCCCGCACGGCCCGGAGGTGCTCGAGCGATCCCTGGAAGAACTTCTCGTCGGTCAGGACGGAGACCGCCGCCGCGCCGTGGGCGGCGTAGGCCCGGGCCTGGGATGCCGGGTCGAACGACTCCGTGAAGACGCCGCCCGAGGGCGACGCCCGCTTCACCTCGGCGATCAGCCGCACCCCGCCCGGCGGGGGCCGGAGCGCGGCCGCGAGATCCCGCGCGGGCGCGGCCGCCCGGCAGTCCCGCTCGAGCTCACGCCGCGGACGGAGGGCCTTTCGGCGCGCGAGCTCTCGGTATTTCTCCTCGACGATCTGCTGCAGTACGTGCGCCATACGCGAGGCCGGTCCCATAGTTTCAAAAAGCCGCCGCCGAGTCAACGCCGGGCGGCACGCTCAGAAGTCGGCGCGCTCGGGAGATCGGCCGAGGCTCGCAGGCTCGACGCGCTGGAGCTGCTCGAGCACGTACTCGCGGATCGTACGCGGGGGCGGCAGGTCGCGCACGAGCCGGCCCTGCCGGAGGAGCGGCTTCAAGAGCGCCTCCCGCTCGCCGCCGCAGGCGCACCGGCCCGGCGCCTTCGCCGCGGGCAGGACCACGGTCTCCCCGCAGCCGCGGCAGCGGTAGACCTGCTTGGCGCCCGACCACTTGCCGCGCTTGGCGCGCGGCCGCCCCTCGACCTCCACGATGTCGAGGGCGAAGTTGAACACGGGCGCGTTGGCGATCGAGGTGCCGACACCGTAGCCGTCCACGACCGGGTTGAGGCGGAGGATCGCGTGCTCGTCGATCCCGCCCGACACGAGGAGCCGGACGTGGGCGTGCCCGCGGAGGTCGAGCTCCCACCGCACCTCCTCGAGGATGCGGAAGAAATCGCCGCGGCGCGACGACGGAGTGTCGAGCCGCACGGCGTAGAGGTCACGGCCGAGCGCCTCGGCGACGCGGATCGCCTCGAACTTCTCGTCCTGCAGCGTGTCGACGAGCGCGACCCGGCGGACCTTCGGGTCCACGACCTCGTGGAAGGCCTTGAGCGCCTCGACGGTGTCGCCGATGACGAGCACGAGCGCGTGCGGGATCGTGCCCATCGGGTCGGCGTCGATCAGCTCGGCCGACTTGGTGACGGCGACGCCGTCGCAGCCGCCGATGAAGGCGTTGCGCTCGATCATCGGCGCGAGCGCCGGGTGCATCCGGCGGGCACCGAACGAGATCACCTGGCGGTCGCCGGCGGCCCGCTTGCAGCGGGCGGCCTTGGTGGCGATGCCCGAGGCCTGGCAGAGGAGGCCCAAGAGCGCGGTCTCGTACTCGGCCCACTCCACGTACGTGCCCTCGAGCGCCAGCACGGGTTCGTAGGGCCCGAACACGGTGCCCTCGTGCATCGCGTCGACGTCGACCGGCAGCTCCCCGAGGAGCGCGGCCGCCTCCTCGATCCCCGCGAGGACGCCCCACGCGTAGTCGGCCGGGAGCGACTTGAGGTAGACCTCGGCCTTGACGCGCTGGCGGTCGTGGCGGGCCACGAGGATCTGCACGGTGCGGGCGAAGTACACGTCGGAGACCTCGCCCCGCTTGATCTCGGCGTCGGAGGCGACGTGGAAGGTTCGCTTGGGAGTCGGTGCCATGTTGTCGCGTTCAGATATCGCACGAGCACCCGGGCGAAGTCAAACGGCCGGGGTCAGAGGTCGAGGCTCTTGAGGTACGCGCGGAACTCGTCGGCGAGGTCGGGGCGGGCGAGGGCGAACTCCACCGTGGCCCGGAGGAACCCGAGCTTGTCGCCGGTGTCGTAGCGCTTGCCCTCGAAGGCGAGCGCGTAGATCGGGCGGCGGCGGCGCAGCTCCCGCAGCCCGGTCGTGAGCTGGATCTCCCCGCTCCGGTCCTCCGCCGTCTCGGCGAGGATCGGGAAGAGGTCGGGCGTCAGCACGTAGCGCCCGATGATCGCCAGGTCCGACGGCGCCTCCGCGGCCGACGGCTTCTCGACGAGGTCGGTCACCTCCCAGACGTTTCCGCCGAGCGCGTGGCCGGCGACGACGCCGTAGCGGTGGAGCTGGGCCCGGGGCACGCGCTCGACGGCGACGACGGGCCCGCCGTAGCGCTCGTAGACGTCGATGAGCTGCCGCATGCACGGGGCCCCCGGGCTCGTCACGATGTCGTCGCCGAGGAAGACCGCGAAGGGCTCGTCCCCCACCAGCGGCCGGGCGCAGAGGATCGCGTGGCCGAGGCCGCGCGGCTCCTTCTGCCGCACGTAGGAGACCGAGGCGAGCTCGGAGATCGTCTTGATCTGCGCGAGCTCGTCCAGCTTGCCGCGGTCCTGCAGGTAATACTCGAGCTCGAAGGCCGCGTCGAAGTGGTCCTCGATCGCGCGCTTTCCGCGGCCGGTCACGATGATGATCTCGGCGAGGCCGGAGGCGACCGCCTCCTCGACCACGTACTGGATCGTCGGCTTGTCCACGAGCGGCAGCATCTCCTTGGGCTGGGCCTTGGTGGCGGGTAGGAACCGGGTGCCGAGGCCGGCCGCCGGGAACACGGCCTTCCGGATCTTCGGGCCGGACGCGCCGCCGGTCATCGGGCCGGCCCTCCCCGCCCCACCGTCTCGAGGATGGCGACGATGGCGAGCACGCAGACGGCCTGCACCAGGAGGAGCGCCGCCTCGTGGGGCAGGGCGTCCTTCAGCAGCATCGCGGAGAGTCCGAGGGTGAGCGAGATGAAGAGGATCAGCAGCACGCTCTGCGTCTGCGTCATGCCGAGGTCGGCGAAGCGGTGGTGGACGTGATCCTTGCCCGTGTAGGCGAGCCAGCCACCGAGCGAGTGCACCTCCCCGCTCGTGATGCGACTCAGCCCGACGAACGCGATGTCGAAGAGCGGAACGCCGAGAATGAGCATCGGCGTCAGGAGGGCGACCACCGGCTTGTCTTTCGCCCAGTCGCCCATGACCGCCAACCCCGCCAGCGTGAAGCCGATGAAGCTCGAGCCCCCGTCGCCCAGGAAGATCAGCGCCCCCCGCCCGGGCCTAAAGTTATATGGGAGGAAGCCCAGGCAGGCTCCGAGCAGGGCGGCGGAGAGGTACATGAGGTACTTCTGGTTCGTCTGGAGCGCCGTGATGCCGAAGAAGAGCGCGGCCACGACGCCGAGCCCGCTCGCGAGCCCGTCCATGCCGTCGAGGAACTGCACGGCGTTCGTGACCGTCACGAACCAGAGGACCGTCAGCAGGACGTCGAGCCAGATGGCGCCGGGGACGCCGGACGGCACCACGCTCAGGATGACGTGGTAGCCGATCGCCAGCCCCGCGGCCGCGACCTGCCCCAGGAGCTTGAGGACGGCGGGCAGGTCGAACACGTCGTCCATGAGGCCGAGCGCCACGACCAGGGTGGCGCCGACGGCGACCCCCTTCAGCTGCAGCGAGAAGTTGAAGTTGTAGAGCACGGTCACGGCGAACGCCGCGTAGACCGCCGCGCCCCCCAGGAGGGGCGTCGCCCGCCGGTGCACCTTGCGAGCGGCCGGCTGGTCGAGGACGCCGCGCCAGACGGCGTAGAAGCGGGCGGCCGGCGTCGCCGCGAGCGAGCACGCGCACGCGAGGAGCGCCAGGTAGACCCAGGCGAGCCCCTGTCCGAGAGACCAGCGGCGGACCGGGGGGGCCGCGAGCACGGCCAGGAGCCCGAGCCGAGCGAGGGTCCATCCGACGACCCGGACCCGGTGCCCCTCCACCTCGCCGGCGACGGCGGCCGTCTGCCCGAGGCTCATGGTGCCAGAGCCTCGACCAGGGCGGCGGCCACCAGGTCCACCTCCGCGTCCCCGAGCCCCGGGTAGCACGGCAGGGACAGGTGCGTCTCCCACAGTCGGTCGGCGACGGCGTAGCCGGCGAGGCCGAGCGCCTGGTGAGCGGGGCGGAAGACGGGGCGGCGCGCGGCGACCCCGCGGCGGGCGAGCGCCTCGATCGCCGGCCCCACGGGGCGCCCGAGGTCCAGGACGAAGCGGTGGTAGACGTGCCGCCCGCCCGCCGCGTCCGGCGGCAGCCCGCCGAGCCCGCCGAGCCGCGCCCGGTAGCGGGCGGCGATCGCGCGGCGGCGGGCGATGAACTGGTCCAGGCGCAGGAGCTGGGAGCGTCCGAGGGCCGCCCCGAACTCCGTCAGCCTGTAGTTGAAGCGGGGCTCGAGGTCCGCGCGCTCGTCGTAGTCGCGGAGCTCCTGCACGCGGGCGATCAGCCCGGCGGGGCCCGCCACCATCCCCCCCTCGCCCGTCGTGAGCATCTTGGTCGCGTAGAACGAGCAGACGGCCAGGTCGCCGCGCGCGCCGACCGGGCGCCCGTCGTCGACCGCGCCGAGGGCCTGGGCGCAGTCCTCGATGACCGGGATCCCGAGGGCGGCGAAGCTCTCGAGACCCGCCGCGAGCCCGAAGGCGTGCGGCACGATGGCGCAGCGGGTGCGCCGCGAGAGCCGGCGCTTGACCTCCTGGCTCTCGACCGAGAGCGTCTCGGCGCAGGCGTCGGCGAGGACGGGGCGGGCCCCCACGCGCGTGACCGCGTGGTGGAGGGCGTCGCACACGTAGGTCGGGATCACGACCTCGTCGCCCGCCCCGACGCCCAACACGCGGAGCGCCAGCTCGAGCGCCGCGGTCCCGGAGCTCGTGGCCGCGGCCCGGGCGGCGCCGAGCCGGAGCGCCACCTCGCGCTCGAAGGCGGCGACCTCGGCGGCCTGGGCGAGCTGCCCCGAGCGCACCACCGCCGCGACGCGGAGGGCGTCCTCCTCGGTGAGCGTCGGACGGGAGTGGGGGATCAAATGTCCAGCACGAGCCGCACGGACTGGAACGCCTCGGCGTACTTCATCCGCCCCTGGATGCCGCGGAAGTTCGCGCACGAGACGGCCGACTCGAGGATCGTCAGGTCCTGGATGTTCGTCTTCATGACCTGGGAGCGGTGCGCCTCGAGGCACGCGAGCTTCCGGTCGAGGACCTTCTGGATGTCGACGTAGCAGTTCGGGGCGAAGTTCTGCGTCGAGGGCACCTCGTAGAAGAGGAAGTTCGGGATGTAGCGGGTCGCGGACAGGGTCCCCTGGGCGAGGTTGCGGTGGTCCTGGTGCGTGTCGTCCGCGAAGTTGACGAAGATCATCTGCGGCTTGACCTGCTGGATCACGGACTCGAGGCGGACGATCAGGTCGCGGTTGAGGGGGATCTCGGTGTCCCGGTAGCCGCCCCAGTGGAGCTCGCGGGCGCCGATGACCTGCACCGAGTCCTTCTGCTCGCCCCGGCGCACCTCGGAGTCGCCGCCGAGCCCGCCGTCGGTGGCGACGAAGAGGTGGACGGCGTGCCCCCGCTGCGCGTAGGCGGTGAGGGTCCCGCCGCAGCCGAATTCGATGTCGTCGGGATGCGCGCCGATCGCCAGGACGTTCATACGCAAGCCACGTAGGCGTCGCCGCCCCGGAGGATCTCGAGGCCGGCCGGGCCGCACATCAATAATAAGTCAAGGGCCGAGAGAAACGGCACGAATTCTCCGTGGAGCTGCGCGTACACGGGATGCGTGTACGCCTGCCGGCGCACGGTGATCCCCGCCTCCCCAAAGGCCTCGAGCCGGGCGTAGGCCGCGGTGTCCGGGCCGGCCAGGTAGGTGTCACCGCCCACCGCGCGCGTGAGGTCGACGAGGCGGAGGGTCGGGTCGTCGCGCGTGGGCCCGAGCTCGGAGGCGAGCCGGGTGGGGGTGCGGACGCCGAAGGCCTCGGCGAGGAAGGTCGCCGTCGCGATCGCCAGCGGCGTGAGGGTGGTCCAGGGGCTCTGGAGCAGCTCGGCGAGCCGGGCGCCGTACTCGTCCACGTAGGCCGAGCGCGCGTAGGCAAGCCGGACCGCCTGCGCGTGCCGGCGCGGCCACGGCTGGCCGGCGTCGATCAGGACGTCCCGGATCGTCGTCGCCCGGGCGCGATGCACCGGTACCGTGAGCCACTGCGGCCCATCTTTGGTCTTGATCCGGTTCCGGTTCTGCCAGCCGTTCTTCTCGAACTGCACGGTGTCGAGGAAGATGAGACAGTCGGCGGCGGCCCACTTCGCCAGGTATCCGAGCCACGGCAGATAGTGCGGCTGGTGGATGGCGACCTTCACGCCCGGCGCTCCTCCGCGGGAGCACGGCGACTCTGCGCGGCTCCGACGGCCCGCCGCGCGGCTGGGCGCCCCGCCCGGGGCGCCCCCTGCCCGACCGGGCGTCCGCTCGCCCAGGCCCGGCTCACTGCCCCCCCGCGGGGCGCAGGAAGATCGGGTTTGACAGGATGTAGGCGGTCTGGGGACCCCGCACCTCCAGCCGCAGGAAGGCGGGCGTGCCGTCGAACGCCTCGACGTGCTCGATCGCGAGCGGCGTCGTGCCGGTCCAGACCTGGGCCACGCCGCCGTTCTTGATCAGTAGGACCCGGACCGGCTGCGCGGAGGCGTCGCTCATGCGGACCTGCGCCCGCACGGCGACGCGTGTGGCCGGCGGCACGGTCAGGGTGTCACCGGAGATCCCGACCGCCTGGCCGGCGGTCAGGGTGAACCCGTCGAGCACGGGCGTGGTCGTCCGGTCCACCCGCCGGACCGCGTATACGCGTCCGCCCCGGAGCGCGGCCACGAGGGCGGCCTCGCTCTTGGCGGGGACGAGGAAGACGGTCTCGGCGGCGCCGATCCACTTGCCCTCGTCTTCCGAGTGGAACCCGGACTCGCCGATCGCCCACGCCGGCCGGCTCCGCTCCCCCCGCGCGCACTGGGCGAGGAGGTAGTCCCAGCCCCCCCCGAGCTCCGAGAAGCGCACCGTGTCCTCGTAGACGCCGCCGAAGGCCGAATAGCGGAAGGTGCGCAGGAGGTCATCGCCGTACGGGTCGGTCTTCAGCGCCACCCTGAGCCCGAGGACGCGCTGCTCACCGTAGTCGAACGCGTCCGGGAACGACCACACGGCGGCCCCGCCCCGCTGTTCGACCAGGTCGATCAGCTCCTGATAGGGCACCATCCCGAGCTCCTCGTACGGCGAGAAGGCGTCGGTCGTGAACGGTAGCCCGCGCACGAGCGTCGCGATCGCGACCGCGCAGAGCAGGCCGCCACTCACCCAGCGCCGGCGCGCCTCCACGACCACGACGCGACCGGAGAGCCGGCGGCGGGCCGGCCGGCGCCGGAGACAGAGGAGACCGGGGACGAGCAGCAGCACCGGCAGCGCCTCGACCGCGCTCTGGGCGGAGTAGCGGGCGGTCGCCGGGCTGCCCGACCCCGGCAGCCCGCGCAGGGCGGCGGGCGTGGAGAGACCGAAGACCAGGATGTTCTTCTGGAGGTCGTGCACGGTGAGATCGCCGCCGAACGGCGAGCCGCTCCACCAATAGTGCGGGATCACCTCGACGCCCGGCACGATGACCACACCGGGATACTGCTCCTGCGCCGCCGCGATCATCGCCAGGTAGCGCTCGGGCCCGCGCCCAAGCACGGAGGGCTCCTCCCTCCGCACGGAGAGGAGGGCGCGGAAGGGGTAGAGGCCGTACGCGACGCGCACGAGGTAGTTCTCGGAGAGGAAGATCGCCTCGATGCCCTGGCGCCGCGCCCGCTCCACGATCTCGTCGAGCGTGAGCTCGCCGGTCGTGAAGTCGGTGTGCACGTGCATGACGCCGCGGACGTGCCTGAGCTCCTCCGCCCGGGGCCCCGACGGCGCGGCGAGGAGGGCCAGACCGACCAGGCCCGCGAGGAGCCGCGGTGGGTTCGACCGCGCCCGCCCGCGGTCGGCGCCTCTCATGGGCGAGCGAGGCTCCGGTACACGTCGGCGATCCGCGTCGTCATGACCTCCACCGTGAACTCCTCCGCCCGCGCGCGACCCGCCTGGCCGAGCTCGGCGCGACGCACCGGATCGGAGAGGAGCTCGATCAGCGCGTCGGCGAGCGCCGCCGGGTCGTCCGGTGGCACGAGCACGCCGTACCGGCCGCCGTCGAGCACCGACGGAATGCCGCCGACCCGAGTCGCGACCACCGGCACCCCGAGCGCCAGCGCCTCGACGAGCACGCGCCCCATTCCCTCGTTGCGCGACGGCGCCGCCACCACGTCGGCGGCGACCACGTACGGGACGACGTCCTCCCGCGCTCCCGTGACGCAGACGTGCGCCGACACGCCGAGCGCGCGGGCGCGCGCCTCGAGGGCCCGGCGCTCGGGGCCGTCGCCGACCAGCAGCACCGAAGCCGCCGGCACCCGAGCGCGGACCTTCGGGAGCGACGCGACCAGCACGTCGAACCCCTTGATCGGCACGAGCCGCCCGATCCCCGCGACGATCGGCGCCGCGGGCGAGAGCCCGAGACGAACCCGTGCCGCCTCCCGCGCCGGCGCCCGCGCCCGGAGCGCCCCCGTGTCCACCCCGCTCGGGATCGGAACGTATTGCTGGGGGCGCCCGATGCCGCGCGCGAGGTGCTCTTCGGCGCCGCGCTCCGTCAGGACGACGATCCGGTCTGTCCAGCGCGCGGTCAGGCGCTCGAGCCAGACGAAGGCGGCCGTCAGGGCGGGGCCGTAGTAGCCCCCGTAGAACACGTGGCCGTGCGGCGTGTGGACGACGCGCGGCACCCCCGCGAGCCGTGCGGCCACGCGGCCGAGGAAGCCGGCCTTGGAGGTGTGGGTGTGAACGAGGTCCGGCCGCTCCCGCCGGAAGAGCCGCACCAGGCCCACGAGCGCCCGGACGTCCCGGATCGGCGACGGCTGGCGGACGAGCGACCGCATCAGTTCGACGCGGCAGCCGCGCGCCCGCGCCGCCCCCACGACCGCGGGCTCGGATTGCTCGGCGCCCGCCACGAGGAGGCAGTCGTGGCCGGCCCCGGCGAGGCTCGTGACGGAGAGCACCGTGTTCTCCGTGGACCCGCCGAGCGTGAGCCGCGTGATCACGTGGACGACCTTCACGGAGCGCCCACCGCGAACACGCGGACGCGCCGGCCGGGGAACTCGTCGGTCTGGTGGACGAGGGTAAGCCCGGGCGGCGCCGGCCCCTCGAGGAGGGGCAGGAGCTCGGGTCGCAGCCGACGCGTGGTCAGCTCGTCGAGGACGACGAAGGTGACCCCTTCCCGCCGCGCCGCGCCGATGACCGAGGGGATCTCGGCATACGGGAGCGCGACCCAGCGGGCCCGCGCGTAGTAGGCGATGTCCGGAATCCGCGACATGACGCTCGTGCCGGCGCCGAAGCGATCGCGCACCCAGCGGCCGGCGTCGCGCTGCTCGACCAGCTCGAAGCCTGGCGTGTAGCGGAGCGGGATGGCGAGCTGGGGCCCGTAGCGAAGCGCGAGGAGCCCGACGAGTCCCCACGCGACCGCGCGGGAGCGGGCGGGGGTCTCCGGCCGGTCCGCGAGCCACGCGACGCCGCGCGCGACGAAGACGAAGAGAATCGCCATGTACGGCTCGGTCCAGCGTTCGACGACATCGAACGCGGGATACAGGAGGAGGGGCACGAAGGCGGAGAGCAGGACGACCTCCTCCGCGACCCGGCCGCGCCAGCGGGTACCCGCGGCGAGCCCGATCGCGCCGAGCCCGAGCGCCAGCAGCGACACCGCCTCGGTGATCACCCCCTCTTGGCGGAAGAAGTTCCGGAGGTACCGCTCGGCGAACAGGGCGGCCTCGACGCCGAGACCCCGCCACGGTCGCGGCTGCGGCGGCCCAAAGGCGATCGCGTCGAACTGCAGCGGCGCCTCGCCGATCCAGTAGGCCAGGCCCTTGCCCGACAGGTGCCAGGAGCCGGTGATCGCGTGGAGGTAGAGGACGTAGGGGACGACCGCCAGCAGGAGGGCGAGGGCGAAGGCGACGACCCACCCGCCGACGCGGGCACGGGGCTCGCGCCGCGCGAGCCCCGCGATCACGAGGCCCGCGAAGCCCGCCGCGAGCAGGAGGCCCTCGGGGCGCACGAGATACATCCCGCCGACCAGCAACCCTGCGAGCGCGCTGCCCGCGCGCCCCGGTCTCCCGGCGAGCCGGAGCTCGACGAGAACCAGGAGACACAGGAGTGCCGCGTCCGTGCTCTCGGTGAGGACCGCGACCGCGCCGTGAACGAACGGGGGATAGATCGCGGTCAGCCCGGCGGCGAGGAGCCCGACCCGTTCGCCGCCGACCCTCCGTCCGACCAGCCCGACGAGCACGATCAGCGCCAGGCCGGCCGTCAGCGACACGATCTGGCCCGCGCGGTGGGAGTCGCCCACCAGCGCGTAGACGGGGGCGATGAGCGCGGGATACCCCGGCGGGTAGAAGGTGTGGTAGCGCCCGCGGAGGTCCATCAGCCGGCCGGCCCGCGCGAGGTGCTCGGCGACCGACGCGTAGAGGACCCCGTCCCGCTCGATCGTCTGGTGCACGCGCAGGAAGAGGAGCCGAAGGCCGAGGCCGGCCAGCAGGATCCCCGCGAGCTGCGCGCGCGTCGATCTCATCGGACCCGGACGCGGTTCAGCGGTCTACCAGCACGGCTTCTAGCGCGTCGACGTGACGCTCCCACGAATAGCGGCGCTCGGCGTACTCGCGGCACCGGCGCCGAAAGCCCGCGTCGGTCGAGAGCGGCAGCGCCGTCGCGAGGGCGGCGCTGAGGGCGGGCGCCGAGCCGTCCGCGGCCAGCAGACGCGGGTCCAGGGGCGTGAGAATTTCCGGCGTCGCCCCGACGGGGGTCGCGACTACCGGGGTGCCAGACGCGAGAGCCTCGACGGTGACGAGACCGAAGCCCTCGAGGACGCGCGTCGGCAGCACGAAGAGATCCGCCGCCTGGTAGAAGAGCGGGAGCACGGCCTCGGGGATGTGGCCGGCGAAGCGCACGACCTCGCCGAGCTCGAGCTCCGCGGCTAGTCGCTCGAGGGCGGGGCGGAGGGCCCCGCTGCCGCCGATCACGCAGGTGACCTCCTGCCGCGCCCGGAGGGCGGCGACGGCGCGGAGAAGCGTATCGAGGCCCATCCGCGGCTGCAGATCGCGGACCGTCAGCAGGAGCGCGCCGCCGGCCCCGAGGCCGAGCCGCTCGCGCACGCAGACCCGGTCGGCGGGCGGTCGGAAGCGCTCGAGGTCGACCCCGCCCGCGATCGTGACG
>Ga0137415_10001244_pt1 | contig 25239 bp, 22 predicted proteins | sample CZODoug3_1_1_16f_FD_183082 | JGI IMG/M metagenome (GOLD analysis project Ga0137415, IMG submission 183082) | Vadose zone soil fungal communities from Angelo Coast Range Reserve, California, USA - CZODoug3_1_1_16fungal (Hybrid Assembly) | ecosystem: Environmental > Terrestrial > Soil > Vadose...
CGTTGGAATCGACCGCGATGCCCACCGTGAGCACGATGCCGGCGATGCCGGGCGGCGTCAGGGTCGCGTTGAGCAGCGACAGGATGCCGAAGATCATGCCGACATTGATCGCCACCGCGATATTGGCGAACAGGCCGAACAGCCCGTAGGTCACCAGCATGAAGATGACGACCAGGATCGCGCCGACGATCGACGCATATTTGCCCTTGTTGATCGAGTCCTGCCCGAGACCGGGACCGACGACGCGCTGCTCGATCGGGGTGAGCTTGGCCGGCAAGGCGCCGGCCCGCAGCAGGATCGCGAGATCATTCGCGCTCTGCACGGTGAAGTTACCGGAAATCTGCCCGGACCCGCCGAGGATGGGTTCGCGGATGACCGGCGCGGAGATCACCTCGTTGTCGAGCACGATGGCGAAGGGACGGCCGACATTTTCCTGGGTGACCTGGGCGAATTTGCGCGCACCCGTGGTGTTGAAGCGGAAGCTCACGACCGGCTCGCTGGTGCGCTGGTCGAAGGTCGCCTGCGCGTCGGTCAGGTCGGCGCCCTCGACGATGACCTGCTTGTAGACCAGCACCGGAATCTTCTGCTCGCCTTTTCCTTCATAGAGCAATTCGGAATCCGCCGGCACGCGACCCTGCATGGCCTCTTGCGGGTTCATGGTCTGGTCGACCAGCCGGAACTCGAGCTTGGCGGTCTTGCCGACCAGTTCGATCAGGCGCCGTGGATCGCCGAGGCCCGGCACCTGCACCAGGATGCGATCGACGCCCTGGCGCTGGACGGTGGGTTCGACCAGGCCGAGCTCGTTGACCCGCTTTTCGATGATCGGGATCGACTGCTCGACCGTCTGTCGGATGCGATCGGTCGTTGCCGCCTCGGTCGGGGTCAGGCGGATCAGGCCGCCGCCAACGTCGGTCACGTCGATCGTGCGCTGGCCGGTGACGCCGATCAGGCTGTTGGAGATCGGCTGCGACAGTTCGCGCAGCTTCGACAGGGCATTCTGGTAATCCGGGCCTTCGCGCAGCCGGACCTCGATGCTGGCGCCGCGCACGACCGGCGGGTTGGCCCAGACAATCTTGGCGTCGCGCAGCACCTTGCGGACTTCGTCGCGCAGTGAATCGAGCCGCTGCTTGCGGACGTCATTGACGTCCACCTCGAGCAGGATGTGCGAGCCGCCCTGCAAATCCAACCCGAGCACCACGTAGCGCTGCGCCCAGGCCGGCCATTTCTTCACCGTGTCCGGCGAGATGAAATTCGGCACCGCCAAGGCGCATATGACGAACGCCGTGAGCAGGATCGCCACCGCTTTCCACCGAGCGAAATAGAGCATCCTGCATCTGCCTTTATGCCGCCGTCAGCTCGCGGCGGCTTCGTCCTTGACCGGCTCGCCCTTGGTGCGGACCTCGGAAACCATGCTCTTCATCTGGCGCACCCGCACGCCGTCCGCAATCTCGATCTCGATCTGGTCGTCGTCGACCACCTTCGTGACCTTGCCGAGCGTCCCGCCCGACGTGACCACGTTGTCGCCGCGGCGCAGGTTCTTCACCATCTCCTGATGCTGCTTCACCCGCTTCTGCTGCGGCCGCAGGATCAGGAAATACATGATCACGAAAATCGCGACGAACGGCAGCAGCTGAACCAGCATCTCGCTGCCACCGGCCCCCGCGCCCTGCGCATAGGCGGGCGTAATCCACATGGACGATCTCCCCTCCCCGGTCGGGGCAATTTGGGGCCGGAATCCGAGAAATTCGGCGCCGACCCCCTCAGTTGGCGCGCAATATAATGGGCACGGGCCTGAATGCAACGCCGCGCAGGCGGCTCCGGCGGTAAGAAACCGCCACCCGCCACCTTGCGGGCCATGTCCGGCCCCGCTAAGGGAACATTTCTCCAGCCAGACCCAACATCATGACCGAACGACACAAAAGCGCGTCCCCGCAACTCGATGCCGAAACCTTGCGGCGGATCGCGGACGCGCTCGAGCGGCTTGCCCCGCCGGCCCGCGGCGCGTCCGAACTGGGCACCGCCGACGCCTTCATCTGGCATCCGGAGCGCGGGCTGCTTCCTGTGCCGCACGTCAACCGCGTCCACATGTCGCTGCTCAAGGGTATCGACCGGATGCGCGACATTCTGGTCGAGAATACCGAGCGCTTCGCGCGCGGCCTGCCCGCCAACAATGCGCTGCTCTGGGGCGCGCGCGGGATGGGCAAGTCGTCGCTGGTCAAGGCCGCCCATGCGGGCGTCAATGCCGGACTCGGGCGCAAGGCCGGACTGCTCAAGCTGGTCGAGATCCACCGCGAGGATATCGAGAGCCTGCCCGAGCTCATGACGGTGCTGCGCGCGGCGCCCTACCGTTTCATCGTGTTCTGCGACGATCTTTCATTCGATGCCGACGACACGTCCTACAAGTCGCTCAAGGCGGTGCTGGAAGGCGGCATCGAGGGGCGGCCCGAAAATGTCATTCTCTACGCCACCTCGAACCGGCGGCACCTGATGTCGCGCGACATGATGGAAAACGAACGCTCGACCGCCATCAATCCGGGCGAGACGGTCGAGGAGAAAGTGTCACTGTCCGACCGTTTCGGCCTATGGCTCGGATTTCACCGCTGCAGCCAGGACGAATTCCTGGCCATGGTCGACGGCTACGTGGCCTATTTCCAAGTGCCGATGGATGCCGAGACGCTGCGGCGCGAAGCACTCGAATGGGCGACCACCCGCGGTTCGCGCTCCGGGCGCGTTGCCTGGCAATTCGTGCAGGATATCGCCGGACGGCTCGGCGTCACGCTGAGCGAGAAGGCCTGACCGCAGACGCGATCAGGCGCCGGAGGGGAGATACTGGGCCGGATCGACCGGCGCGGAGCCCTTGCGGATCTCGAAATGCAATTGCGGCGCCGTCACGCTGCCCGACTGCCCCGACTTGGCGATGATCTGGCCGCGCCGGACCTCATCGTTGCGCTTGACCAGGATTTCGCTGGCATGCGCATAGGCGGTGACGAAACCGTTGGCGTGGCGCACCAGGATCAGGTTGCCGTAGCCCTTGAGCTCGCTGCCCGCATAGGCCACCACCCCATCCTCGGACGCCCGCACCGCGGTGCCCTCGGGCACCGCGAGATCGATGCCGTCGCTTTGCTGACCGTTGGGCTTCGGCCCGAAACCGGTAATCACCCGGCCGCGCACCGGCCAGCGAAAGGCAGGCGCTCCAGTGCTGGCCGGTGCACCCGCGTCGGCTGTCGCCTGCGGGCCGGAAGTGGCGAGGCGCGCCGTCGATGACGGCTCGGCGCTCGCGAGGTTTTGTGCCACGACGGTTCCCGGCGCGCGCGACGGCGCCGGGGGTTTCGGCGAGGCAATCACGGTCGGAGCCTGTTTGGCGGCCGCCAGCTTGCCGGGGATGACGATCCGATCGCCGATTTTCACCAAGGTGTGGGGCGGGATCTTGTTCGCCGCCGCGATCTCGGTCAGCGGCTTGTGGTAACGCCGCGAGATCGACATGAGGGTCTGGCCCGGCGCCACGATATGGACCTTGGCGCCCGGTGAAGCCGGCGCCGATACGGGCGGCTTGACGGCCGCGGTCTGCGGACCGGACGAATAGGTGTTGCGCGGGATGATGATCCGCTGCCCGGCCCGGATGGCCGTCGGGCTGCTCAGATTGTTCGCCTGCAGGATGGCGCCCGCCGGGACCCGATATTTTCGCGCCAGGCTGTCGGCGGTCTCGCCGGACCCGACCATCACGGCGATGCCGCCGTCGCGAACCCAACCGGGTTGCGTGTGCCGCGCCACCGAACCAGTCACGTCGTGACCGGCGGCCGCGCGTGGCGTTCCGGCGGGATTGTAGGACGCCGTGCCCTGCCCGCCCCCGGAGACGCCGGCCGACGCGCCCGTGCTCGGAGGCGGCGCCAAGGGCTGCGATGAGATTTGGCTGCTGGGGGCGGCGTGGACCGAGCCCGTCACGTCGGCGGACGCGGTCTTCCGGGATGCGTAGGGGCTGGCGCTGGGATTGCCGAAGCGGCTGGCTTCCGGGCTACAGGCGGCGACACCGGCCGCGAGGACTCCCAGCAGGGCCACCCGTGGCCACGAGCGCCCGCACGCAATATTGACGACCGCACGCATGATCTACTCACTGCTACGCAACAACTGCGGTCACAGTTAAACCGTCGCCAGGTAAAGATTGCTTTAAACGGGAAAGCATCCCTTAAGGTTCGCCGGATGGGGCGGAACTCCTTACAATTCCCGCGCTTTTCCAGGCAAAAGCGGCACAAAGCGCACCCCGATAAGGTCCTCGCGATCGAGCCCGTCTTTAGTCTTCGTTAGCTTTACAATCACTTGGGCGCCGTTATGCGGCCCGAGCGGAAAGACCATCACGCCCCCTTCGGCCAGCTGGTCGACCAGCGCCTGCGGAACCTCCTCGGCGGCGGCCGTGACAATGATGCGGTCGAACGGCGCCTTCCCGGGAATACCCGCGAGGCCGTCGCCGGCCACGACCTCGACATTGGCGTAGCCGAGGGTTGCCAGCCGTGCGCGGGCGCTGTCGGCGAGCGTGCGGTAGCGCTCGATGGTCACGACCTCGCGGGCGAGCCGCGACAGCACCGCCGTCTGATATCCCGAGCCGGTCCCGACCTCGAGCACGCGGTGCTGCGGCCCGACCTCGAGCCGCTCGGTCATGTAGGCGACCACATAGGGCTGGCTGATGGTCTGCCCGCAAGAGATCGGCAGCGCCTGATCCCTATAGGCGGCGTCCGCATAGGCGTTCGGCACGAAATGCTCGCGCGGCACCTCGTCCATGGCGCGCAGCACCGCGGCGTCGGCAATTCCGTGCCGACGCAGGTTGAGCAGGAATTCCATGCGGCCGACCCGGTCGTCAGCCGAGGGCGATGGGGACACGCGCCACCTTCCTTCCGGCGTCCGCATGATGCTGAGGCTTATCGCACAATGCCCCTTGGCCCCTTGCGGCCGCGGCAAAACCCTACACGGCCCGAACTATTGTACCAAATGGCCTATCCGGCCGCCGGAAAGGTTCGGTCGGAGCCGCTCAGTCGAACAGCTCGGCGAGCCGCGTCATGAAGGGCTCGTCGGTCATGTCGAGCCGCAGCGGCGTCACCGAGATGCGATTGTCGGACAGCGCCTGCAGATCGGTTCCATTGGGCGAGGCCGGCCGCGGGCCGCGCGCAAAGGCGATCCAGTAATAGGGATTGCCGCGGCCGTCATGGCGGGCGTCGATGCGCAGCCATTCCTGGTCGCGCTTGCCCTGGGTGGTGACCGCGATGCCCTTGACGTCGGCCGGCGCGCAATCGGGAAAATTCACGTTCACCAGCACGTCGCGCGGGATGCCCTCGGCCAGCACCTTGCGGATCAGGGCGGGGCCGTGCGCGACCGCGGTCTCCCAATGCGGGGTCTGCCGGTTGGCGGCGCTATAGGCCTGCGACAACGCGAGCGCGGGGATTCCCAGAATGGCGCCTTCGAGCGCGCCCGCGATCGTCCCCGAATAGGTCACGTCCTCGGCGGCGTTCTGCCCCCGGTTGACGCCGGACAGGATCAGGTCCGGTCCCTTGCCATTGAGGATGTGGCGCACCCCCATGATGACGCAGTCGGTCGGGGTTCCCTTGATGGCGTAACGGCGCTCGTCGAGCGCGCGCATGCGCAGCGGATCGTTGAGCGAGAGCGAATGCGACACGCCGGACTGGTCGAATTCCGGCGCCACCACCCAGACATCGTCGGACAGCGCGCGCGCGATCTCGGCGCAGGTGTCGAGGCCGGGCGCGTTGATGCCGTCGTCATTGGTGACCAGGATACGCATGGGCGACTTCATGTCGTTCGTTCGATCGCCTTGAGGCCGCCCATATAGGGCGCGAGCGCGTCCGGCACCGCGACCGAGCCGTCGGCCTGTTGATAGGTCTCCATGATGGCGATGAGAGCCCGTCCGACCGCGACGCCCGAGCCGTTGAGCGTATGGACGGGCCGCACCTGGCGGCCTTCCTTCTCCCGGTAGCGCGCATTCATGCGCCGGGCCTGGAAATCGCCGCACACCGAGCAGGAGGAGATTTCGCGGAACATGTTCTGGCCCGGCAGCCAGACCTCGATGTCATAGGTCTTCTGCGCCGCAAAGCCCATGTCGCCGGTGCACAGCGTCACGACCCGGTAATGCAGGTCGAGCCGGCGCAGCACTTCCTCGGCGCAGGCCAGCATGCGCTCGTGCTCGTCGCGGCTCTGCTCCGGCGTGGCGATCGAGACCAGCTCCACCTTGGTGAACTGATGCTGGCGGATCATGCCGCGCGTATCCTTGCCGGCCGCCCCGGCCTCCGCCCGGAAACACGGCGTGCAGGCGGTCAGCCGCATCGGCAATTCGGCCTCGTCGACGATGGAGTCGCGCACGAGATTGGTCAGCGGCACTTCGGCGGTCGGGATGAGCCAATGATCGGTCGTGGTGCGAAACTGGTCTTCGGCAAATTTGGGCAACTGCGCCGTCCCAAACATCACCTCATCGCGCACCAGCAGCGGCGGGTTGATCTCGGTATAGCCGTGCTCGGTCGTATGCAGGTCGAGCATGAACTGTCCGAGCGCGCGCTCGAGCCGTGCCAGCCCCTTCTTGAGCACCACGAAGCGCGCGCCGGAGAGCTTTGCGGCGGTCTCGAAATCCATCTGGCCGAGCGCCTCGCCGAGCTCGAAATGCTGCTTGGGCGCGAAGGGATAGTCGCGCTTCGCTCCGAATTTGTGGTGCTCGACATTGCCATGCTCATCCGTCCCGTCCGGCACCTCGGGAAGCGGTAGATTTGGAATCTGCGCCAGCGCTTTCTCGAGCTCGTCGGAAACGCTTTTCTCCTCCGCCTCCATGGCCGGAATGGCGGCCTTCAGTTCGGCGACCTCCGCCATCAATTTGGCGGCCGCGGCCTCGTCCTTCTTTTTCTTCGCCTCCCCGATCTCCTTCGACGCCGCGTTGCGGCGCGCCTGGGCGTGCTCGAGCTTGCCGATCACCGCGCGCCGGCGCTCGTCGATGGCGAGCAGGCGCTTCGATTCCGGCGGCAGCCCGCGCCGCGCCAGCCCGCGATCGAAAGCGTCGGGATTTTCACGAATCCATTTGATGTCGTGCATGGCCGCTACCTAAAGAAGATTCCTTGAAAGAACACGAGGACAGTCGAGAAAAGGCTCAAGACGTGGATGCCCGGCGGCGGGCCGGGCATGCGAATCGTTACCTGCCGCCTACCTTACGCCAGGTTCATTCGGCCGGCTTGCTGGCGGGACCCGCCGCGGCAGCCGGCGAACCCTTGGCCCGCTTTTCGGCGAACTTCACCGACCAGATCGAGCCCTCGTAGAGCAGCACCAGCGGTATCGCCAGCGACAATTGGGACAGCACGTCGGGCGGCGTGAGCACCGCCGCGATCACGAAGGCGATGACGATGAAGTAGCGCCGCTTCTCCTTGAGCTGCTGCGACGTGATGATACCGATGCGGCCGAGCAGCGTGAGGATCACCGGCAGCTGGAATGCAATTCCGAATGCGAAGATGAGCTTCATCATCAGCGTCAGGTAATCGTCGACCTTGGGCAGGAGCTCGATCGCCGCCTGGCCGGTGCCGGCAGCCTGCTGCATGTTGAGCGAGAAGCGCGCCAGCATCGGCCACAATATGGCGTAGACCACGGCAGCGCCGAGCAGGAAAAAAATCGGCGTCGCCACCAGATAGGGCAGAAAGGCATGACGCTCGTGGCGATACAGGCCGGGGGCCACGAACATGTAGATCTGGGTCGCCACCACCGGAAACGAGATGAAGGCCGCGCCGAACATCGCGATCTTCAGCTGAACGACGAAATATTCCAGGAGCCCGGTATAGATGAACTTGGAATTCTCCGGCCCCGCCACCCACACATAGGGCCAGGTCAGCACGTTGTAGATCTGCTTGGCGAAGAAGAAGCAGACCACCAGCGCGATGCCAAAGGCGATGAGCGCCTTGATCAGCCGCATGCGCAGCTCGATCAGGTGCTCCATCAGCGGCGCCTTGGTGGCCTCGATGTCGTCGTGGCTCATGCGGCCCGCCCTCCGTCGGCGGGCGGCGTGACGGTTTCATGCTCGCCGTTCGCCGCCGCGGGCTCCGGTGCGGTTGCGACATGCGCCGGCTCGGCCACGGCGTCGGCGGGCGGCGCCGGTGGCGCGTCGGCGGATGGCGGCGCAGCGGCCGCCGAGGGAGCCGGAGGCTGCGCGGGCTTCCAATCGGTGGCGTCCTTGAAATCGAAGGGATCGAGACCCGAATGGATCTTGCTCGCGGCCTCGTCGACATCCTTCTTGATGTCGGCCATTTCGGCCTCGCGCATCGCTTCGCGAAACTGATCCTGAAATTCGGAAGCCATGCGGCGGATCTTGCCGGTCCATTGGCCGACCGCCCGCAACGCGCCGGGCAATTCCTTCGGCCCGATCGCGATCAACGCAACCACGCCGATCAGAAGGAGCTCGCTCCAGCCGATGTCGAACATTGCAGCTCTAACTCCAAGGGGCGCCCCGCCCAGGAAGGCCGGCGCCCCTTTTTCGCGGTCGACGCGGTGCGCCGCGGATCAGCCCGCCTTGCGGGTCTCGGGCTGCGGCGTCGACTGCGCCGGTTGCGCCGACTGAGCGTCGATCGTTTTCGCGGGCTCGATCTTTCCCGGCTCGACCTTCGCGGTGTCGTCCTCGGACATGCCTTTCTTGAAGGCCTTGATGCCGGTGGCAAAGTCGCCCATCAGCTCGGAAATCTTGCCGCGGCCGCCAAACAGCAGCAGAACCACGACCGCCACGAGAAGCCAGTGTACCCAGCTCAAAGATCCCATCGGACTCACCCTCCGCACGGTCGGGTTACGCGGCGCGCACCCTGCCCTCGGTTTTCACCCGCAAATTAGGCTTCGAGCGCGGCAAAAACAAGGACTTCAGCCTCATCGGTCGCACCCCCGACCACGCTCTTGAGCGGTTGGGTAAACGGCTCGCATTGCGGCAGGACGCCACAGGCATTCGCCACGCCGCATCCGGCCCCGGGCGTGCCGCAGTCGCGGCCGCGGCGGCGTGCGACGCCTATTCGTCGCCGGTCGGCTCCGGTCGCGGCGCCAGCCCGAGATCGAGGTCGCCCGGCTCGAGCGGATCCTCGTCGTCGCGCAAGGTCGTGTCGTCGGAGGGAACCGGCACCTCGAAACCGGGCGGCAGCCGACCGTCGATCAGGCCCGAGCCCTTGAGTTCGTCGAGGCCCGGCAGGTCGGACAGCGCTTCGAGCCCGAAATGCGACAGGAAGCCTTCGGTGGTGCCGTAAGTGAGCGGGCGCCCGGGCGCCTTGCGGCGCCCGCGCGGGCGGATCCAGCCGGTCTCCAGGAGGACGTCGATCGTGCCCTTGGCGGCCGAGATCCCGCGGATGTCCTCGATCTCGGCCCGCGTCACCGGCTGATGATAGGCGATGATCGCAAGCGTCTCGATCGCGGCGCGCGACAGCCGCTTGGGCTCGACCGCCTCATGGGTGAGCAGCCAGGCGAGATCATTCGCGGTACGGAAGGTCCACTTCTTGCCGATATGAACCAGATTGACCCCGCGCGGGGCGTATTCGGCCTGCAGCTTGCGCAGCGTCGCGCGCACGTCGACATTCTCCGGCAACCGCTCGGCCAGCACCTTCTCGTCGAGCGGCTCGGAGGCGGCAAACAGCAAGGCTTCGAGCAGGCGCAACTCCTCCGGACGTCGTTCCGGGGCGCCCTCCAATTCGCCGCCCGTCTCGTCGGGCCGCTCGTCGTCTTGCTCGCCGTCCACCACAGCCATGCGTTTCTCGGCCAAGCCCGCCATCGACAAACCCTCCTGGCTCATTCCACCTTCGCTCATTCCCGGATGTCACTCACTGTGTCTGGTGTCGATGGCGAGGTCCCCTCGCCGCGTTTGCGCAGATAGATCGGCCCGAAGGCCGTTTGCTGATTCAACTCGACCTGGCCCTCGCGCACGAGCTCGAGCGTCGCCGCGAGGCTCGAGGCGAAGACCGTCGCGCGCATCGACGGCTCGACCATGTAGTCGAGGAGATAGGTATCGAGCTGGCTCCAGTCGGAGCTCGCGCCGATCATCCGCTCGAGCGCGGTGCGCGCCTCGGCCAGCGACCAGACGGTCCGCTTGGCGAAGCGCACGCGCGCGAGCACGTGGCGCTGCCGTTCCGTCGCATAGGCGGACAAGAGGTCGTACAAGGTCGCCGACCACTTGGGATGCTTGATTTCGGCGATCGGCTCGGGATCGCCGCGACCGAATACGTGGCGGCCGAGCTGATGGCGGTCGAACAATTTCTCGGCCATCGCGCGGATCGCTTCGAGCTGCTTGAGCCTGAGCGCCAGCGCATTCGCCATCTCGGCGGCGCTCATTCCTTCCGCGCCGGGCGCGTCCGGCAGCAGCAGGCGGGATTTGAGATAGGCCAGCCACGCCGCCATCACCAGATAATCGGCCGCGAGCTCCAGGCGCAGGCGCCGCGCCTGGTCGATGAAAACCAGGTACTGGTCGGCGAGCGCCAGGATCGAAATCTTGGCGAGGTCGACCTTCTGCTGGCGGGCGAGCGTGAGCAGCAGATCGAGCGGACCTTCGAAGCCCTCGACGTCGACGATCAGGGCGCGCTCGTCGGACCCGAGCTCGGGCGCCAGATCGGGGTTGAGCTGCACGATATCCGCCGTCATCAGACCCTGGCCTCGCTGCCCGCCACGCTTGCCATCATGCGCGCGAATTCGGCCCGCGCGGCCGCCAAGTCAAGCGGAGCCGGCGCGCGGCGCGCCGCGAGCGCCGCCTCGGCGCGCGCGCCGGCGCGGCCGGAGAGTTCGGGCGCAGCGCTTGCGACCGCTTCCATCTCGGCGAGATTGCCGTTGCAATGCAGCGCCATATCGCAGCCGGCGGCCAGCGCCGCGCGGGTGCGCTCGGCGATCGTGCCGGACAGGGCGCCCATCGAGAGGTCGTCACTCATCAGCAAGCCTTCGAATCCGATGAATCCGCGAATCACATGCGCGATGATAGTGGCCGAAGTGGTGGCAGGAAGCTCCCGATCTATCGCCGTGAACACCACATGGGCCGTCATCCCCATCCCAATGCCGGCCAGCGGCCGGAATGCGGCAAAATCGCTTGATTCCAGTGTCGTCCGGTCGGCGTCGACGACCGGCAGGCGATGATGGCTGTCGGCGGTGGCGCGTCCATGCCCTGGCAGGTGCTTTAGTACCGGCAGCACGCCTCCCTCCAGCAGCCCTTCCGCGATGGCGCCGGCGAGCGCGGCGACCTTGGCGGGGGTATGCCCATAGGCGCGATCACCGATCACGGGGTCGGCGTCCTGCACCGGCACGTCGGCAATCGGCAGGCAGTCGACCGTGATGCCGAGAGCCGCGAGGTCAGCCGCGATCAGCCGCCCGCCCAGCTTCGCCGCCGCGCGCCCGAGCGCAGGATCGCGATCGTAAAGGCGGCCGTAGGACACACCGGGCGGGTAGGCCGGCCATTGCGGCGGACCCAGCCGCTGCACCCGTCCGCCCTCCTGATCGATCAGGACCGGGGCCTCGGCTCGGCCGAGCAAATCCCTGAAACTGTCGGTCAGCGCCGCGACCTGGTCGGGCGAAACGACGTTGCGCTTGAACAGGATCAATCCCCAGGGCGCGGCCGCGCGCAACAACGCCCGCTCGTCCGTGGTGATCGCCGTTCCAGACAGTCCGGTAATAAAGGCCCGCGCCGCCATCGCGGCCACTTAGCCCGCGCCAAACCCGAGCACAATAGTGGCCGCCGTCAATTCTTCTGGATCATGCAGGTGGCGCCGGCGGACTTGAGGCTATCGCACAACTGGACCGCATCCTCGCGCGAGAACGGTCCAACCTGGGCGCCGTAAAAGACGCCCTTGCTGCCCAGATCCTTGCGGCGGATGACCGGCTGGCGGCCGCCGAGCACGCTGGCATATTTGGCCTGGATTCCGCGATACGAGGCCTGCGCCTCTTCCTCGGTTTTTTGGGCCGCGACCTGGACGAAATAGCCGCCGGCGCTGTCGGCACCCGCCGCAGCGGCGGGCGGCGGCGCGACCGCCGCGGCACGGGCCGGCGGCGGTGGCGCGGCAGGCGTGGCGCTCTGTGGGCTGTTCGGCGCGCCGCCCTGGGGCGACAGTGACAACGGTGCGTTGGGGCCCGCCGCAGGTGCGGCCCGCGGCGCCGCCGCCGGACGGGTCGGAGCCGGATCGAGCGCCGGCTGCTCGGACTTGATCGTCACGGTGCGGATTTTCTTCGGCTCCCCGGCCGGCGTCGTCGGGGCGGCGGCCGACGTATCGGGCTGCACACCGGAACGCGCCGGCCCGCCACCCGGCATGCCCGTAATGGCGGCGGCCGAATTCTGGCCGAGGGACCGCGGCGCCGCGCGCGCGGGATCCGGAAGATTGAGCGGCTGCTCCTCGCGCGAACCAATGCGCTCGTTCTGGCTGCGGTCGCCCGCCCGATCGTAGATTTGCTTGGTCGAGGAATTTTCCGTGTTCTGGGTCGCGGGCACGATCTTGTTGGGGCCGGCCTCGCGCGCGATGATCGATGGCGGACCGCTGCTGGCGAAGACCGCCCGATACGCGAAGGCGCCCGCGGTTCCGATGACCGCCAGGCCAAGCAAGGCCGCGACGGTGATCAGGCCTCCGCGGCGGCGCCGACCCGGCGGATCATCGTAATAGCCATCGTGCTGCCCGTCGGCATGATCGCTGGCGCCGAAATAAGGCGCCTCATGGTCATGGGACCGGGGCTCGCCATAGCCCTGGTCGTGGAACGGATCGGCTGGCAGCCCTTGACCGGCGGCGGACCGGTAGCCGGAATCGTCATACAGCGCGGGGTCGAGCTTTGGATCGGCCATGGCGCCAAGGCCCTGGTCCGGCGCCCTATGGTCGTAGGACGGCTCGCCGGGCAGCGGATCGTTGCGCCAGTCCGACTGCGGGGCACGCGGATCGGCCGCGCTCCCGGCCGGGCGTCGGTCGTGTCCGGCCTCGGGCGCGAAGGGGTCGCTTTGCCCGATCAGCCGGGCAAGCTCGGTGAGCGGGTCGGTGGCCTGGCCGGGCGCACCGGTTCCGCCACGCCCATAGGGGTCCTTCCGGGGGCCGCGAGAATAGGTGTCATCCGCCATCAGGTACCGTCCCCCGTTCACGGCTTCTCCCACTTGGCCATGTGGCATGTCCGTCGACCGCATCTTCGCGTCCGACGGCGCCGGGTGAGATCACCGCATCTCGTCGGGCGCGTCGACACCGAGCAAATGGAGCCCGGAGGCGAGCACTGTCACAACCCCCTCGACCAATGCGAGGCGGGCCACGGTCATTGTCGGATCATTCTGGATAATGAAGCGTAAATGAGGCAAATCTTTCCCCTTGGTCCAAAGGGCATGAAACTCGCTGGCCAAATCATACAGGTAAAACGCGATTCGGTGGGGTTCGTGGGCGCTGGCAGCCGCCTCCACGAGCCGCGGATAGAGCGCGATCCGGCGCATCAGCGACAGCTCCGCCGGGTCGCTGAGGCGGTCGAGTTCCCCGCCCGCCAGCAATGCGACCCGTGACGCAGGGTCAGTGGCAAGTCCGGGCACCACGTCGGCGGCATTGCGGAACACCGAATGGCCACGCGCATGCCCATACTGGACATAGAATACCGGGTTGTCGCGCGATTGCTCGATCACCTTCGCCAGGTCGAAATCGAGCACCGCATCGTTCTTGCGGTACAGCATCATGAAGCGGACGGCATCGCGCCCGACCTCATCCACGACCTCGCGTAACGTCACGAATTCGCCGGCCCGTTTCGACATTTTGACCGGCTCGCCGCCGCGCAACAGGCGCACGAGCTGGACGATCTTGACGTCGAGATCGGCCTTGTCCTGGCTCACCGCACGCACCGCCGCCACCATGCGCTTGATGTAGCCGCCATGGTCCGCGCCCCAGACGTCGATCATGTGCCGGAAGCCGCGGTCCCATTTCGATTTGTGATACGCGATGTCGGAGGCGAAATAGGTATAGCTGCCGTCCGACTTCTTGAGCGGCCGGTCGACGTCGTCGCCGAACTCGGTCGCGCGAAACAAGGTCTGCTCGCGATCCTCCCAGTCTTCCACCGGCGCGCCTTTGGGCGGCGGCAGGCGGCCTTCGTAGACATGGCCTTGCGCGCGCAATTGATCGAGCGTGCGGGCGACCTGATCGTTCGACGCATCGGTCAGCGAGCGCTCGGAAAAAAACACGTCGTGGTGCACATTGAGGGCCGCCAGATCCTCGCGGATCGAGGCCATCATCATGTCGATCGCCTTGGCGCGGACGAGCGGCAGCCATTCGGTTTCCGGCTTTTGCAGGAGCGAGGGCCCATACTGGGCGGCGAGTGCGGCCCCGACGGGCTTGAGATAATCGCCCGGATAGAGACCCTCCGGGATCGCGCCGATATGTTCGCCCAGTGCCTCGCGGTAGCGCAAAAAGGCCGAACGGGCGAGCACGTCGACCTGGGCGCCGGCGTCGTTGATGTAATACTCGCGCGCGACCTTGAAGCCGGTGAATTCCAGGAGATTGGCGAGCGCGTCGCCGAATACCGAACCGCGGCAATGACCGACATGCATCGGGCCGGTCGGATTGGCGGAGACATATTCGACATTGACCGGCGCGGCCTGCCCGAAATCGCTCTTGCCGTAGTGAATGCCCGCGCGCAGCGCCGTGCGCAGCGCCTCGGTCCAGGCTGCCGGCTTGAGCGTGATATTGATGAAGCCCGGCCCCGCGACGTCCACCTTCTGCACCAGGTCGTCGGACGCGAGCCCCTCGGCGATCGCCTGCGCCAGCTCGCGCGGCTTTCGCCCGGCCTCTTTCGCGAGCACCATCGCGGCATTGGTCGCCATGTCGCCGTGGCTGGGATCCCGCGGCGGCTCCACAATGACCCGCGACTGGTCGATTCCTCCCGGCAGCATCCCCGACGCGATCAGGCGCGCATTCACGGCCCGCACGCGATCGAGCACCTCGTTGAATATGTTGCTGGCGGCCATGGGAGCAAAAACCGAAAAACCCTTGAAGGTCCGCCGCCTATCGTAATTCCGGGGTCGAGTCAAAGAGCCGGGCATGCTCGATGAGGGCATAGCGATCGGTCATTCCGGCAATGAAATCGGCGATGTGGCGTGCCCGCGCCCCGGCATCCGCGGGATCGAGCTCGCGCCGCCACTCGTCCGGCAGCTCGCCGGGCTGCGCCGAATAGCGCTGGAACAGATCCTCCAGAACGCCTTCCGCCTCACGCATGATGCGCATCACGCGGGCATGGCGGTACATATGGGGAAGCAGAAAGGCCTTGATCGACCGGTCGGCGGCCGCCATGGCGGGCGAGAAGCCCACCACCGGGGCGATGGCGCCGCGCACGTCCTCGACCGAGCGCGCGCCGAGCGCGGCCAGACGCTGCGTGCTCTCCGCCAGGACGTCCTCGATCATCCGGGTGATCAGGCGGCGGACCAGCTCGTGCCCGCGCCGCACCGGATCGATGCCGGGATGATGCTCGGCGATCTCGTCGAGGATGTCGCCCGCGAGCTCCACCTGCGCCAGATCGTCGAGCGAGAACAGGTCGGCCCGCAGCCCGTCGTCGATGTCATGGGCGTCATAGGCGATGTCGTCGGCGATCGCGCCGGCCTGCGCCTCGGCGCTCGGGAAGCGCGACAAATGAAGATCCTGCCGCCCGCAGTAGGCGAGGATCGCCGCCGCGACGCTCTTTTCGGCGTGACGCCCGATCGCCCGCCCGCCCGAGTCGGTCAGCGGACCATTGTGCTTGACCAGGCCTTCGAGCGTATCCCAGGTCAGGTTCAAGCCGTCGAAATCGGCATAACGGCGTTCGAGCCGGGTCACGACGCTGAGCGTCTGGGCATTATGGTCGAAGCCGCCATGGCCGGCGAGACAGCGATCGAGCGCCCGCTCGCCGGCGTGCCCGAAGGGCGGATGGCCGAGGTCGTGGGCGAGCGCGGACGCCTCGGCCAGATCCTCGTCGAGCCCGAGCGCGCGCGCGAGCGAGCGCGCCACCTGCGTGACCTCGAGCGTATGGGTGAGACGGGTGCGATAGTGATCGCCCTCGTGCGGAATGAAAACCTGGGTCTTGTGGGCGAGCCGCCGGAACGCCGTGGAATGGATGATGCGGTCGCAGTCACGGCGGAAATCGCTGCGGTTCGGGCTCGGGGGCTCGGCATAGAGGCGGCCACGGCCTTTTGCCGGGTCGGCCGCATAGGGCGCGCGTGCACGGGCCGCGGTCACTGCCATAAAGGCCTCATGTGTCCCGAACATATTGGCCCCAAAGGGCCTTTTCCGGCGGACGCCTGCCCCGGCCCGAGGTTGACCTGAGCCAGCGGCGCACATAACTATCATGCACACGCAATGGCAACGGTCGACACCATGACGTCGGTAAGCATGACCGAGCGGGCAGCGCGGCGGATCGGGGAAATCCTCAAATCCGAGCCGGCCGGCAGCATGCTGCGCATTTCGGTCGAGGGCGGCGGCTGCTCCGGCTTCCAGTACAAGTTCGGATTCGAGCAGGCCAAAGCCGCCGACGATCTGGTGCTGGCGCAGAACGGCGCGACCGTGCTGATCGACCCCTTGTCGGTGCAATACATGGCGGGCGCCCAGATCGACTATGTCGACGACCTCATCGGCGCATCCTTCAAGGTGAACAATCCGGTCGCCACCTCGTCCTGCGGCTGCGGCACCAGCTTTTCGGTCTGAGCCCTACTCGGCCGCAACGGCGTCGCCGCCGGGCCGGGCGAGACTGAGGTTTGACGCGACCGCGACCGGGTTGCGCAAGGTCGCGATCCCCGGGCAACCCGCGAGCGCGAGGCGCTCGATCTCCCGCAGCTTCTCGGCCGGCGCATCGCTGACGATCCGCATATCGATCGTGACCGACTTGAACGAGCTCGGCGGCGCGTCGGCGATCATGTGGCCCCGCACGTCGAAATCGGCCCGGGCGGTCGCCTCGAAGCTCTCATAGTCGACGCCCATCTTGGCGGCATAGAAGGCGAACACGGCCGCGTAGCAGCCCACGGCCCCGGACAGCAGGAACTCGAGCGGCGTGGGCGCGACATTCTGGCCGCCGACATGCACCGGCTCGCTGATGATGAATTTGTGGCCGCTTTTCCTGCACTCGACCAGCTCGTTCAATTGCCCGATCGAGGTCACCTTCACCTCGACGAAGGATTGCGGTCCCTCGGGCGCCGGCCTCTCCGGATGCGCCTTGTAGCGTCGCTCGCGCGCCTCGGTGATCTCCTTCAATTCCGGAAAGCAATCGCACACCCTGACCATCGGGCTCTCCGACGCTTATTTGTTCTGGAAGTCGATGCGCTGCTCGGGCCGCTCCAGATCCACATGCAGCGCCTCGCACAGCCGGTTCGAATAATTCCACATGCCGCAGAACACGGTCAGCTCCACGATCTGCTTCTCGGTGAAGTGCTTTTTCATGGCCCCGAACGCCGCCTCGTCGTCGCGCGCCGTCATGTTGGTGACGACCTCGGCCCAGCGGATCGCGGCCCTCTGGCGATCGTCGAACAGCGGGCTCGTCATGTAGCCGTCGCCGCGCGCGGCCGCGACCTGCGCGTCGGTCAATCCCAGCTTCTTGCCGAGCGGCACATTGTGCGACAGGCAATAGGCGCTCTGGTTGAGGGCCGAGGTCTTGATGATGACGAGCTGCTGGATCTTCACATAATCCGGGTCGGCCTTCACATTGATCAGCCGGATGGCGTCGTTCGGCAGCGCCCATCCCTCGAGCGCCGCCGGCTGGTGGCCGAGCACACGCGAGAAGTTGCTGATCTTGCCCCATTGCGCCAGCACGCGGTCATACACGCGTTGCGTCTCGCCGCTCGCCGCATCCGGAGGAATCATCTTCACGCGCGCCACGGCGATCTCCCGATCACGATGCCACCCCAATGAGCAAAGCCGCAGCGATCACTCCGCCGCGACCGCCGGCCGGTCCGGCGCGAGCGGGACTTCCGCCAGCGGCGGATCCAGCCGCCGCTTGAGCAGACGGTCGACGCGGTCGAGATAAAGATAGACGACCGGCGTGATGAAGAGGGTCAGCACTTGCGACAGGCACAAACCGCCCACGACCGCGACCCCGAGAGGCTGGCGCAACTCGGCGCCGGCACCGGTGCCGAGAGCGATCGGCAGCGCGCCGAAGATCGCCGCGAAGGTCGTCATCATAATGGGCCGGAAGCGCAGCAGGCAGGCTTCGCGGATCGCGGCTTCCGCGCCGAGCCCGACCCGGCGCCGCTCGATCGCGAAGTCGATCATCATGATGGCGTTCTTCTTCACGATCCCGACCAGCATCACGATGCCGATCATCGCGATCACCGACAAATCCATGCGAAACAGCATCAAGGTGAGCAGCGCGCCGACACCCGCCGACGGCAGGCCGGAAATGATCGTGATCGGGTGGATGAAGCTCTCATACAGGATGCCGAGCACCACATAGGATGCGAAGATCGCGGCCAGTACCAGCACGAACTGCCCTTTCAGGGAATCCTGGAAGACCTGCGCGCCGCCCTGGAATCCGGAGCTGATCGACGCCGGCAGGTTGGCGTCGCGCGCGATCTGCGTGATGGCGTCGGTCGCCTGACCGATCGCGAAGCCCGGCGCGAGATTGAACGAGATCGTCACGGCCGGCTGCTGGCCCTGGTGGTTGACCTGCAGCGGACCGACCGTGTGCGTCAGCTTGGTCACGGCGCTGAGCGGGATGGACGGGCCGGTCGGGTTCCCGGTGCCGTTCACGCCGGCGCCGGGCGCCACCACGGCGGCCGCGCCGCCAGCGCCGCCGCTCAGATTGGTCTTCAGGAAGATCTTCGACAGGCCGCTCGGGTCGGCCTGGAATTCGGGGTTGCACTCCAGGATCACCTGGTAGTCGGCCGATGCGGTGTAGATCGTCGCAACCTGGCGCGTGCCGAAGCAGTTGAAAAGCTCCTGGCGGATCTGATCGACCGAAACGCCATAGACCGCCGCCGCCGCCCGGTCGACCTCGACCGCCATCTGCGGATTCTTGATGTAGAGATCGGTAGTGACGTCGCGCAGGCCGTCGATCTCGGCGATCTTGTCGCGCAGCGCAGGCGCGATGGCGTAGAGCGCCTCGGTATCGCTGGACTGCAGGGTGTATTGGTATTCGCTCTTGGAGATGCGGCCGGTGATGTTGATGTTCTGGACGTTCTGGAAATAGGTCTGCATGCCGGTGACCGCATTGGCGCTGCCGCGCAACCGCTGGATCACCTGGGTGGAATTCTCGCCGCGCTCCGCCCTCGGCTTCAGGGCGATGAAAAGACGGCCGTAATTGTTGGTCGGATTGGGCCCGCCGGTGCCGATGGTCGAATTCACGTATTCGACCGCCTTGTCGCCGCGCACGATCTCCGCCACCTCTTGCTGGCGATCATACATGGCCTTGAACGAGATGTCGGACGGGCCCTCCACGGTGGCCGAGATGAAGCCGGTATCCTCGGTCGGAAAGAAACCCTTCGGAATCGCGATATACAGATACACCGTGCCGATCATCGTGATGATCGTCGTGACGATCATCGCGAACCTGTATTTCAACGCCAGATCGAGCGTCACCTCGTAGGCCCGAAGGCAGGCTTTGAATGCGGCCTCGAACCCACGCAGGATGAAATTCTGCCGCTCGCCCTCGTGATGCGTCCTGAGCACGCGCGCGCACAGCATCGGCGTCAGCGTCAGCGAGACGAAACCCGACAGGATGATGGCGACCGCGATCGATACCGCGAATTCGCGGAACACGCGCCCGACCATGCCGCCCATCAGCAGCACCGGAATGAACACGGCGATCAGCGCAAGCGTGATCGAAATGATGGTGAAGCCGATCTCGCGCGAGCCCTTGAGTGCCGCCTCGAAAGGCCGCATGCCGCCTTCGATGTGGCGGACGATGTTCTCCAGCATCACGATCGCGTCGTCGACCACGAAGCCGACCGACAGCGTCAAGGCCAGCAGCGTCATGTTGTTGATCGAGAAGCCGAAGGCGTACATCGCCGCGCAGGTGGCGATCAGCGAAATCGGCACCGCGAGCGCCGGGATGATGGTCGCCGATACCGAGCGCAGGAAAAGGAAGATCACCAGGACGACCAGCGCGATCGAGATCAGAAGCGTTACCTCGACGTCGTCGACGGAGTCGCGGATCGAGACCGAGCGATCGTTGAGCACCTCCATCCGGACGGCGGCCGGGATTTGCGCCCGGTACCTGGGCAGATTCTCGCGCACCAGGTCCACCACCTTGACCGTATTGGCGGCGGGCTGGCGCTGGATCGCCAGCACGATGGCGCGCTCGTTGTTGAACAGGCTCGCGATCTTGTCGTTCTCGACGCTGTCGATGACCCGGGCGACCTCCGAAAGCTTGATCGGCATACCGTTGCGGTAACCGATATGGACGTCGCGATAGTCGGCCGCATGGTTCATCGCGGCGGACGCCGTGATCGTGGTGTTCTGGCGCACGCCTGCGATCGTCCCGACCGGCGTATTGGAGTTGGCCTTGGTGACCACGTTGCGCACGTCGTCGAGGGATACGCCGCGCGAAGCGGCCGCCACCGGATCGACCTGGACCCGCACGGCGAATTTCTGCGCGCCGTAGACCAGCACCTGGGCGACGCCGGGCAGCTGGGATATCTGCTGGGCGAGCGTGATCTCGCCATAGTCGTCGACCGTGGACAGCGGCAAGGTCGGCGACACCAGGCTGATGTAAAGGATCGGGAAGTCGCCCGGATTGACCTTGCGGAATGACGGCGGCGTGGTCATCTCGATCGGCAGCCGGCGTTGCGCGACGGTGAGCGCGGTCTGCACGTCGAGAGCCGCGCCGTCGATGTCGCGGGTGAGCTCGAACTGGATGATGATCGACGTCGTGCCGAGCGCCGAGGTGGACGTCATCGAGGTGATGCCGGCGATCGTCGACAGCTGGCGCTCGATCGGTCCGGCCACCGACGCCGCCATGGTCTCCGGGCTCGCGCCCGGCAAGGTGGCGGTGATCTGGATGGTCGGGAAGTCGACCGCCGGCAGCGCCGCGACCGCCAGCAGGCGATAGGCAAAAACCCCAAAGACGATCAGCGACGCCGTGATCAGCGTCGTCATCACGGGCCGGCGAATGCAGGTTTCCGAGATCTGCATGGCTCAGACGCCGTCTTTGCGTTCGCGTTCGCGCACCAGGGCGCCGTTGGTCAGCAGGAGGTGACCGTCGGTCACGACTTTTTCGCCGCCCTGCAATCCCTCGCTGATCACCGACTCGCTGCCCATGGTACGCGCCACCTTGACGGGCTGAACGACGGCCTTGCGATCCTGGACCACATAGACGAAAGGCCCGGTCTGGCTCACCTGCACGGCGGCGGACGGCACCACCACCGAATCCTCGGTGCGCAGCGTCATCTGCGCGGTCACCAGCGTGCCCGGCCACAAGAGCTCGTCGGTGTTCGGCATGGTGGCGCGGATGGTCGCCATGCCGGTCGTGGAATCGATGGCGTTCTCGATCATGGTGACGGCGCCGCTGGCATGCCGCGTTTCGCCCGGAACGAGGACCTCGACATTCGCGGTCTCGGACGCGAGCGCGTGGCGGACGTCCGGCAGGTTCTTCTGCGCCACCGTGAAGGTGACGTAGACCGGCGCCACCTGGTTGATGACGGCGATCGGGATGAGATCGGCCGAGCGCACGAGGTTGCCGATCTTCACGGCAGCCTGGCTGATGCGGCCGGAGATCGGCGCGCGGATCGTGCAATAGCTGAGCTGAACCTTCAGGTTTTCGAGCGCTGCCTGATCGGACCGAAATGCCGCTTCGAACATGTCGGCCTGGGTCTTGGCGTTTTCGAGATTGATGACCGGAGTCGCGTTCTTGGCGACGAGCTCGGTGTAGCGGCGCACATCGCGCTCGGCGCCTTCGATCTGCGCCCGGTCCCTGGCAATGGTGCCTTCCACCTGTCTGATCTGGGCTTCCAGCGAGCGTGAATCGAGCGTGACGAGCAGGTCGCCCTTGGTGACCTTGGCGCCGTCCTGGAAATGAATGCCGACGATCTCGTTATCGATCCGGCTCCGGATCGCGACGCTCGCGATCGTCGTGACGGTGCCGAGACCTTCGAGCAGCACCGGGGTCTTCTTGTTGACGGCGGTCGCCAGCTCGATCGAAATCGGCCGAGGTCCCTGCGGCGCCTGCGCAACCGCGCCGTCCGTCCTGGGCCAACGCATAGCGGCGGCGCCCGCCAGGACGATCCCCGCGGCCACGGTCAGCATCAGAAGTCGCTTGCCCATCAATTGCCGTTGCCCTGGCGTCTCGCCATGGACTCCCTCTTTGGCACCCCTGCCCGCGTTTCCCGGTATCCCGTCAGCCTTATTCGTTCAGTGCTAATTTTAGGTAACATAATTCCCCTGGCGGGGGCACCCCTCCCGGGTTGGCAGGAGGAGAAATTAATTAATCATCTGCGCCAGACGGCTGCGGGCTTCCACCCGGCGGGCCTCCTGGGCATTGTGTCGCAGCAATCACAAGCGGGATCCGGTCCGACATGCGCATCGCCACCTGGAACGTGAATTCGATCAAGCAGCGCACCGACAACGCGGTGGCTTGGCTCAAGGAGCGTGCGCCCGACATCGTATGCCTGCAGGAGACGAAATGCGTCGATGAATCCTTCCCGCGCGAGCCGTTCGAGGCACTCGGCTACAACGTGGCGGTGCATGGCCAGAAGACCTTCAACGGGGTCGCCATCCTGTCGAAGCTCCCCTTCGACGAGGTCATCCCGCGGCTGCCCGGCGACCCGGAGGACGATCACGCGCGCTTCATCGAAGCGCAGGTCTCGACGCCGTCTGGCATTTTACGCGTCGCGTCGGTCTATCTGCCCAACGGAAACCCGGTCGGAACCGAAAAATATCCATATAAGCTCAAATGGATGGACCGGCTTCTGAACTACGCGCATGAGCGCATGAAATTGGAGGAAGCCTTGGTGCTGGCGGGCGATTTCAACGTCATTCCGGCGCCGCGCGACGCGCGCAACCCGTCAGCCTGGGTGAACGACGCGCTGTTCCTGCCGCAGACCCGCGCCAAGTTCCGCGCGCTTCTCAACCTGGGGCTGGTCGACGCGCTGCGCCAGACCAGCGACGAGGGCGGCGTCTACACATTCTGGGATTACCAGGCGGGCTCCTGGCAAAAGAACAACGGCATCCGCATCGACCACCTGCTGCTGTCGCCGCAAGCCGCCGACCGCCTCGCGACCGCCGGCGTCGACAAACATGTTAGAGGCTGGGAAAAACCGTCCGATCACGTGCCGGTCTATATCGAGGTCGCGACCGACAAGTGAACCGCGGCCCGCCGTGCCGCCGCCGACGAGGTCTGCAGCCTAATCCCGACGGCCCTTCAGCCAGGCTTCGAGATAGGAAAGCGCGAGCGCCCGCTGGTCGTCGGTCGCCTGCTGGAATGCCGCAGCGTGCAGATCGGCCACCCATTTTTCCTGCGGCGCGGCATCGCGCGCGAGCGTGAGATACATCAAGCCGCGCGGGACCTGGCGCGGCAGCGCCTGGCCATTGAACAGCGTGGTGCCCAACAGGGCCTGGGCCTGGTATTGGCCCTTGTCGGCCGCCAGCTTGAGCCAGCGTGCGGCCTGCCAAACGTCCTTCGGGCCGCCCTGCCCCTCGATCAACATGCGGCCGAGCTGGTACTGGGCGTCGGCGTCGCCGAAATAGGATGCCGCATAGGCGAACAGATCGCGCGCGCGCGACGGGCTGGCGGTCACCGCTGAGTTTGGAATGCCGCTGATATAATATCCGCCGAGCGCCACGAAGGCGTTGGCGACGAAACGCGCCTGCGGCGTGCCCAGGCTGTCGTCGGCATGGCCGTCGACGATGCTGCGGAAATACTCGAAAGCCCGCACATCGTCGCGACCGACCTGATCGCCGTCGGCATACATGCGGCCGAGCTTCCACTGAGCCATCGCGTGGCCGTTCTCGGCGGCGAATTCGAGCGCCCGCAGCCCGGTCTGGGCGTCGCCAGCCCGCAGCGCCTGGGCGCCCGAACGGAAGGCCTCGACCGGCGTCAGAGCGTGCTTGAGCTCCGGCCCGCGCAATGTCCCGGACATCGGCGCATTCGGAACCGCCACGGTCGGAACTGCCACGGTCGGAACCGCTACCGCCGGAACCGCTACCGCCGGCGCCGACAGCGCTGACCGCGGCACCACGTCGACGCTCACGGCCGGCGACATGCCGTCGCGCCCGCCCGACCCGTCGAACGCGAAGGCGGAGACGACGCCGACGCCGAGCAGCGCCACCGGGATGAGGCGATCAGATATCCGCATAGGTCCTGGTCTCTGCCGCGCCGCCCGGATGGGTCACCGCACCGCCACGCGCGGCGCCGACCTGCTCGGCATATTTCCACAGATATCCCGAAGTGAAGTCGGGCTTTCTCGGCTTCCAGCCCTCGCGGCGCTTGTCGAGCTCGGCCTTGGCGAGCTTGACGTTGAGCGTGCCTTTGTCGGCGTCGATCTCGATGATGTCGCCGTCGCGCAGCAGCGCAATCGGTCCGCCGATCGCTGCTTCCGGCCCGACATGGCCGATGCAAAAGCCGCGCGTCGCGCCGGAAAACCGGCCGTCGGTGATGAGCGCGACCTTGCCGCCCATGCCCTGGCCATAGAGTGCCGCGGTCGTCGCCAGCATCTCGCGCATCCCGGGACCGCCCTTGGGGCCCTCGTAGCGGATGACCAGCACGTCGCCTTCCTTGTACTTACGTGTCTTCACGGCTTCAAAACACGCTTCCTCGCCGTCGAAACAGCGCGCCGGCCCGGAGAACTGCACGTGCTCCATACCGGCGACTTTGACGATTGCGCCCTCGGGAGCGAGATTTCCCTTGAGGCCGACGACGCCTCCGGTCGCGAGCAGGGGCTTGTCGGCAGGGCGTATGACGTCCTGCTCTTTATTCCATTTCACCCGCTTGAGGTTCTCGGCCATGGTCCGCCCGGTGACCGTGATGCAATCCCCATGAAGCAGATTTGCGTCCATGAGCACCTTGAGAATCGCCGGAATGCCGCCGGCTTCGAAAACCTCGAAGGCGGTGTAGCGCCCAAACGGTTTGAGGTCGGCGATGATGGGCGTTTTGCGGGCGATGCGGTCGATATCGTCGAGGGAGAGTTGCAGGCCGCATTCGTTGGCCAGCGCGGGAAGATGCAGGGCGGCATTGGTTGAGCCGCCGGTTGCGGCGACGGCGGCGATGGCATTTTCAAATGCCTTTGGCGTGAGGATATCGCGCGGCTTGAGATTCATCTCCAGCAGCTTCATCACCTGTTTGCCGCATTGCACCGCGAACTTGTCGCGCTCGGTATCA
>Ga0137415_10001245_pt1 | contig 25236 bp, 19 predicted proteins | sample CZODoug3_1_1_16f_FD_183082 | JGI IMG/M metagenome (GOLD analysis project Ga0137415, IMG submission 183082) | Vadose zone soil fungal communities from Angelo Coast Range Reserve, California, USA - CZODoug3_1_1_16fungal (Hybrid Assembly) | ecosystem: Environmental > Terrestrial > Soil > Vadose...
CGTGACGCCGGCGAACATGCAACCCAACGCGGCGGCGGAATTGCCGTCGATGATGATCTTGCCCTTGGTCTTATCCAAGCGGGCGATGTGGAACGGGTCTTGCTTCTTGAGGTTCGCCGCCGCGTAATCGAACCCAGCCTGGGCAGCACCCATGTTCAGGTTCGCCGCCTTCGCCTTCTTGGCAAATTGCTTGCGGATGGCCTTTTCGACTTCCGCCATGTCGAGGTCGAGCAACTTGGCAACCACGCCGACATAGATCATGTTCTTGACCAGCTTGCGCAGCTTGGCCTCCGAGCAAACTGTCGCCACCAGCTTGTCGTACGGCACTGCGTAGAAAACCAGATCGTCGCGCAGGCTGCTCAGGTTTAGCGGCTCGTCGTAGAGCGCCGCCGCGCCCGGGGCGAGCGACATCACGTCTTCCTGTGCGGTCTCCGAGTTCATCGCGATCAGGAAATCGATCTCCTTCTTGCGCGCGATGTAGCCATCCTTGTTTGCGCGGATCGTGTACCAGGTAGGCAGGCCGGCGATGTTCGACGGAAATAGATTCTTCCCGGAAACCGGCACGCCCATCTGGAAAATGCTGCGGAGAAGAACGGTGTTGGAGCTTTGCGATCCTGAGCCATTGACCGTCGCGACCTGAATGCTCATGTCGTTGACGATCGCTTTCCGCTCCAGACGGCCTGAGGCGTCCCGAAGCGCTACATCCGTGGTAGCCATCCCTGTCCTTCCTTTTGGCGCGAACGGGCATGTGGCGCACCCGGGCGCTGCAACTTCAGTGGGGAAAACCCTTTATTATACGGTAACGGTCGCGGGACGGACAGCCGAAGAGGCCCGTTCCGCGCCCGATGTGCCCGACTGGGAAACTAGGCTTCGATGCGGTAAAACTGAGCCATGTTGCGGAACTTGTTATATCGCGATGCGAGCAATTCCTGAACCGGCATTTTCTTGAGATCTGCGAAGTAACCCCACAACGCTTTGTCGAGCAGCGCGGCGGCCGCCTCATGATCGGAATGCGCGCCTCCCTCCGGCTCGGGGACCACACCGTCGATACAGCCCAGCTGGCTGAGATCGGTAGCTGTAATCTTCATGGCTTCGGCGGCCAGATCTTTCTTCGTGGCGTCGCGCCACATGATGGACGCGCATCCTTCCGGCGAAATGACCGAATACACCGAGTTTTCCATCATCAGGACCCGGTCCGCCACTGCGATGGCCAGCGCACCCCCGCTCCCGCCCACGCCGATCACGGTCGCGATGATCGGGACCTTCAGCCGGGCCATCTCCCGCAGATTGCGGGCGATGGCTTCGCCCTGTCCGCGCTCTTCCGCGCCCAGGCCGGGATGGGCGCCGTCGGTGTCCACAAAGGTAAAAATCGGATGCCCGAACTTCTCGGCAATGTGCATCACCCGCAGAGCCTTGCGATAGCCCTCCGGATGAGGCATGCCGAAGTTGCGATAGACCCTCTGCTTGGCGTCGCGCGCCTTCTGCTGCCCGATGACGACGACCTCTTCCCCGTGAAAGCGGGCCATCCCACACACGATCGCGGGGTCGTCGGCAAAGGCGCGGTCTCCGTGGATCTCGCTCCACTCGGTGAAGATGCGCTCGATGTAGTCGAGCGTATAGGGGCGCTGAGGGTGGCGGGCGAGTTCGGTTTTTTCCCAGGCGCTGAGACCCGAGCGGATCTGACGGCGCAACGCGTCGACCCGTTCATGCAATTGCTCGACTTGGCGGCGAGTCTCGTCGTTCTGGCCCGGCACAGCCTGCAAGTGTTCGATCTGTTGCTCGATCCTGGCAAGTTCCTGTTCGGCTTTCACTCGTACTTCCATCTTCCTCGCGTCGCCATTCCGGCCGGACCAGTGAGTCTCCACCATGGAAAGCAGGAATTCCGTCCCCGACACCACTTCTGCCCCATCGAAAATCTTAGGGACTTCTGCCTCTCCGGTACTCGCTTTCCGAGTTTTCGAGACTCTCATCCGCCGCCGATCTCAGTTGATGACGCGCACGCTGCCTCGACCACAAAGCTCTTCCACGCGCGCAATGAAATTGCGATCCGGATGGACATTATAGCCCTCCGCTTCCATCACAACCATGAAATCACCCTGACGTTCCACGTCAAATAACACCCGTGCCTCGCCCTTCCGCTCCGTGAAAAGCGAATGCAGGGCGTCAACCGTGGTTTCCGTGGCTCCTTCGACCGGTATGCGGATGCGGAGCGAACGTGGCACCGGCACCTTGGCATCTTCCAGCGGTGTGATGTCCGCAGCCGTGATTTTCGGATTGGCGCCTTCTTCCACCCGCACTCCCGCCTTCACCAGCACGGGAACCTCGAGCTTCACTTTTTCCTGCAGGCGCCGGTAGGCCTCGGGAAAGACGATCATGTCCACCGAGCCCGACATGTCTTCCAGGGTGGCCTGCGCGTAAAAGTCGCCTCTCTTGGACTTCAGCACGCGCAGATTGCTGATGATGCCCGCGGTCGTGATGGTCTCGTCCTTGCCCGTCGAAGCTTTCATGGCCGAGACTTCCGCGATGCCCAGAGCATTCAGGCCCTGCAGCTTGTCGCTGTACTTCTCCAAGGGGTGCCCGGTGATGAAGAAACCGAGAATTTCTTTCTCGGCGGCAAGGCGCTGGTGCTCATCCCAGTCCGGCACGTTTGGAAGCTGCTCGTGGGTCACTGGCTCTTCCTCTTCCTGGAATACTCCGAAAAGCCCGTGCTGGCCGCACTCGGCGTCGCGCTGGGCCTTCTGGGCACGATCCATGGCGCTGTCAATCACCGCCATGAGTTGAGAGCGCCGGCCCAGCGAGTCCATGGCTCCGCTCTTGATGAGGGATTCGAGCACCCGCTTGTTCAACAGGCGCAGATCCACGTTTTCGGCGAATTCGAAAATGTCGCGATAGCGGCCCAGTTTCTTGCGCCCGGCTACGATCGATTCGATCGCGTTGTGCCCAACGTTCTTCACTGCCGCCAGGCCGAAACGGATCGCGCTCCCGTGCGGTGTGAAATTCGCATCGGAAACGTTGATGTCCGGGGGCTCGACCGCGATCCCCATTTCGCGACACTCATTGATGTACTTCACAACGTCGTCGGTGTTCCCCGTGACCGAGGTCAGCAGTGCGGCCATGAACTCCACCGGATAATGCGTCTTCAGATAGGCGGTGTGGTACGCCAGCAATGCATAGGCCGCGGAGTGCGACTTGTTGAAGCCGTAGCCGGCAAACTGAGCCATCAGGTCGAAGATCTTCTCGATCTTCTTGGCGGGATAGCCGCGCTGCGTAGCGCCTTCCACGAAGCGCTCCCTCTGCTGCGCCATCTCCTCAGGCTTCTTCTTCCCCATCGCCCGGCGCAGCAGGTCTGCTTCTCCCAGCGAATACCCGGCCAGCCGGTTGGCGATCTGCATGACCTGTTCCTGGTAGACGATGACACCGAGCGTTTCTTCGAGGATTTCCTTCAGTTCGGCCAGTTCGTACTCGATCTTCTTGCGCCCGTGCTTGCGATCGATGAAGTCGTCGATCATGCCACCCTGAATCGGCCCCGGACGATAGAGAGCGTTCAGCGCGGTCAGGTCTTCGATGGAATTGGGCTGGTAGCGCCGCAACACGTCGCGCATGCCGTGCGATTCAAACTGGAACACGCCCGATGTCAGTCCCCGGTGAAAGACCTTCTGATAGGTTTCTTCATCCTCCAGCGGCAGAGTCGGCAAATCCAATTTCCGGTTGCGGGTCTGGACAATGAGCTTGATCGTGTCATCGAGAATGGTCAGGGTTGTGAGCCCAAGGAAATCCATCTTCAACAGGCCGAGCTTCTCGATGGCCACCATGTCGAAGGCGGTTACGATTTCGTCGTTTTTGGTCTTGTGCAGGGGCACCAGGTCGGTCAAGGGACGGGGCGAAATCACCACACCGGCGGCATGCACTCCGGAGTTCCGTACCAGTCCTTCGAGCTTTTTCGCGGTCTCGAGCAGTTCGCGGATCTGGGCGTCCTGCTCGTAGGCATCCTTGAGTGGTGGTGACTCCTGGATGGCATCTTCCAGCGTGATGTTGAGCTGGTTGGGAACCATCTTCGCGATCCGGTCCACATCGCTATAGGGAACACCCATGGCCCGGCCCACATCTTTGATGGCTGCTTTCGCCGCCATGGTTCCAAACGTGATGATCTGCGCCACGTTCTCGCGACCGTACTTGCGGGTGACGTAGTCGATCACTTCGCCGCGGCGGTTCATGCAAAAGTCGATGTCGATGTCCGGCATCGAAATCCGTTCGGGATTCAGGAAGCGTTCAAACAGCAATTCGTGCTGCAAGGGGTCGATATCGGTGATCCCGAGCGAGTAGGCCACCAGCGCTCCCGCGGCTGATCCGCGACCCGGGCCCACCGGAATGTCGTTTTCCTTCGCATACCGGATGAAGTCCCACACGATCAGGAAATAGCCGGAAAACTTCATCTGCTGGATGATCGCGAGTTCCCGCGCCAGCCTGTTCTCATAGTCAGCCAGGCTGTGCTTCAATCGCCCCTGCCGCTCCATCTCGCGCAGAACTTCCAGGCGTCGCGCAAAGCCTTCGCGGGTGATGTGCTCAAAGTAGCTGTCGGGTGTGAAACCGGCGGGCACATCGAAGTGCGGGAACGGGCTGCTGATCTTTTCAAGTTTCAGGTTGCAGCGTTCGGCGATATCGAGGGTACGGGAGAGCACGGAAGGCGCGTCCCTGAAGACGCGCTGCATCTGGTCGCAACTCTTCACGAAGAACTGGTTGCCTTCGAACTTCATCCGGTTCGTGTCCTGAATCGATTTCCCGGTCTGGATGCACACCATAACGTCTTGCGCGTGCGCATCGTCTTCGCACAGGTAGTGGCTGTCGTTCGTAGCCACCAGCGGCAGGCCGAGATCTTTTTCCAGCTGGAACAAGCCCGGATGGATCCTGTGCTCCATCTCCAGGCCCTGATCCTGGATTTCGAGATAGAAATTCTTCTCGCCGAAGATGTCTCGATACGTGGCCGCCGCTTGGCGCGCCGCCTGGTAGTTCGCTTCCGTCAGCCGCTCGGCCACCTCTCCCTTGAGGCAGCCGGAGAGTCCAATCAGTCCCTTGGAATGGTCCGCCAGGAATTTCTTGCTGATGCGCGGCTTGTAGTAGAAACCGTGCAGCGATGCTTCGGAGGTGATCTTCGTCAGGTTGCGATACCCCTCTTCGTTCTCGGCCAGCACCAGCAGATGGTTGTAGGTGTCGCCCTCGGGAGGCGTGCGCTCCGTGTGGTGATCTTCCTTCTTGCAGACATAAAGCTCGCATCCCACGATTGGCTTGACGTCAGCTGCCCTCGCGGCATTCACAAAATGAACCGCTCCGAAAATATTGCCGTGATCGGTCATGGCCACCGCGGGCATGCCGAGTTCCTTCACGCGCTTGACGAGTTTCTCGACGTCGCAGGCGCCGTCGAGCATGGAGTAGTCGGTGTGCAGGTGCAGGTGAACGAATTGGGACATGAGTTGGGTTCTGGTCCAAACTTCTTTAGCTGTTCGATTCTAACTGGCTGGAAGGAATCGCTGAAACGCCTGAAATCAGTGCAGGCCAGGTCGGAGCTCAATTTGGTATCTGAAAATCGACACCCCGCTCGTCGTTCAGCTTCATGGTCGCAGCCAGATCCAAATCCGCCAGAGCGATTTTCTTCGTGCGCTGACCGTCGAATACCATGAGCGTCTCGTTGATGACTGCATAGTTCTTGATTTCCTGAATGCGCTTGTCGAGGAAGACCAGAACGATCGGCAAGCCCGCATCGACCTTAGCCCCTACGCTGCCTCGACCGGGCGGGGAGGACGGGGCGGGCGCTGGCCACGCTTGACTGTATTCCTGCTGTTCGCGCAGGCGCTGCACTTCCTGGCTCAATTCATCGATCTGGCGAGACAGCTGGAGTTGACCATAGTCGCTGTCTGACGAGTCCTGAGAATCGTACGACGAACCATACCCATCCCAATACCACGGAGAGTAGTACCCGCCGTAGTACAACGGGGAGCGGTGGCGGGTATTCCAGCCAGGAACGAAGTTAAATCCCCGATGATGCCCATGGTTTGGGCCAGGGTGGGAACGAAAACGATTCGGACCGCGATTGGGCGGGTGCGACGCGTTCGCGAACCGGACACCCCTGCCGGGAGCTTGGCCGAAACGGGGAGAAGAATGCATGGCTCCTCGTGATGCGAAGCTGGGTGATGCGAAGCCGGCACGCGCAGGCGGTGCGCCACCCCGCATCCCTGACCTCATCTGAGCCCAGCCAGTCGAGAGAGCCGCCGTCAGGACCAACGTCGCAATGAAAACAGGACGTCGCACGGCTTTATTATAACTCCGTTTTCGGATCGGAGTCCGCGGGGATTTGCCGCCTCTCAGCGTGCTTTCTTGTGGTTCGTGGCTTTCTTCGCGGGCGGCTGGGCAGCCTTTTTCGCAGGCTTCGGTGCAGCCTGCTTCGCCGGGCTCGGCTTGGGCGGCAGGCTTGCTCTGCCCTTAATGTCCGCTTTCGGCGCTGGCGGCGGGGGCGGAGTCGCGGCTACCGCGGCAGCGCCCTTGCCCTTCTTCTTGCCTGCGGCTGGAGCAACGGCTGGCACCGCACTGACGGCCCCTGCCGCAGCCGCTTTGGCCGCTCGTCCGCGCTTGGCCGGCGGCGGTGGCGGCGGAGGTGGCGGTGGCGGCGCCAGCGGCTTCAGGAATTTCAAAGTCTCGGTACGCGAGCGCAGTTTGCCATCCAGCAGGAGCATGAACACGTCCTGCGCAATCTTCGGATACTCGGCGAGCTGCGGCGTGATGTGCAACTCGGTCATCTCGGGTAACGGGATCTTCTGCTGCACCTGGCGCCATTTGCTGAAGAAATTCTTGATCTTCTGTTCGACGCTTTGCTGTCGCGCCGTCACCGCGAGAAACAGGATCATTTCTGGCCGCGCGTGCGAGAGTACCTGCCAGGTACGGGAAGGAGTGGCCGACTCTTTCCCCATCAGCTTCTTTGCCAGATCCTTCGCGTTGTCCTCCAAATCCTTCCACGCTTCCACCAGCGTCTTGCGCGGGATCAGCTTGCGCATGTCGGCAACTTCCTTGTCGCCCAGACGCGACGTCAGAAAATACATAACCGCCGGCGCCGGATCAGGCTGATACCCAAGTTCATTCATCTGCTGACGGGTCTTCATCAGCTGGCTCAGGCCGCTGGTGTCGACCTTGGCCGTGGTCCAGTGCGAACTCAGAATCTTGAGCCAGCCTTCTTTCTCCAACACGCGCACGATATGCAGCGGATCGTCCTCGTAAGCCAGCTGTTCGATCTCGTGCCCAATCGCCTTATCGCTGATGTGCTCGATGTAGTTGTTTTCCTTCGCCGACTCGTAGCGCGCCTGGGTCTTCTCTTCCAACGGCCAATGGAAGCGGGCGGCGAAACGGCTCGCCCGAATCAGCCGGGACGGATCTTCCACGAACGCATAATTATGCAGAACTCGGATGAGCTTGGCCTCGATGTCGGCCGCCCCGTTGAATGGGTCCATCAAGAGTCCGCGCGACCCCGGATTGAGGGACAGTGCGATCGCGTTGATCGTGAAGTCCCGCCGGCGGAGATCTTCGATGATGGTGGCCGGCGCTACCACCGGCGGCTTCCCTACCTTGTCGTAGCGCTCGGTGCGAGCCATGCTGATCTCCGCGCGCACGTTTCCGGGTAATTGCAGGAAAAGCGTCTTCAGGTCGTCATCGGCAGCGGCGATCACCGCGCCCGCCCGTTCCAGTTCCTTCTGCAGCTTGAGGGGGTTGCCCTGGACCGTGAAATCCAGGTCGCGGATCGGAAACCCGCTGATGATGTCGCGAATGGCGCCCCCCGTCAGGTAAAGGTTCATCCCGGCGGCCCGGGTAATCTCTTGAACGAGGTTTGCGCCCTTTTGCTGGTCCGGCGTTAGCCGGATTTCCATTGTGTATATGTAATCGGCCATGCCTTCCTACGCGTGCCGAACTGCGACCAGTCGGGCTGTGGATTTGCACAGGATTTCCACAAGGTCACAATTGGGGGTACAGGTGGCTGCGGCCACCCCGATGTAAGTGACTCTATACAATGGGCTTAGATTTCATGAGACGGATCGCAGCAAACTAGAGAAAATATCACAAGGTTAATATTTTGGCTACAGGGATTGCGCAATTTGCGTACAGACTCCGAAAAAGTGCGAGAATTCCAGAGAAGCGCGAGTCGGGACCGCCTCCTGCGGCCAATTTGCCCAGCACCCACATGCCCTCGACCCACAAAAAGGTAGTTGTCCGCAAGATGGATCGGGACTCCGTCTCTGGCTACGTCGCCCCGGCAAATTTCGTGCAGGATGGCAAGTTGGAACTGCTGAACACCGCAGGCAATGTCGTCGGCATCGATCTCAAGGAAATTAAGGGCGTCTACTTCGTGCGCGAGTTCGGGGATTCGGAGTCGCTGGTCCGCAAAACCTTCACCAGCCGTCCCCGGACCGAAGGTTTGTGGGTTCGCCTGAAGTTCAAAGACAACGAAGTCGTCGAGGGTCTCATGCCGAACGACCTGGCGCAGCAAACGGCCGACGGATTTCTCATCAATCCCCCCGACCTGCGATCGAATACGCAGCGCATTTTCATCCCGCGCGTGGCACTCGAGTCGCTCACTGTGCTGGCTGTGATTGGCGGCACCCATCGCCAGCGCCGGCGTCCGGAAGACCAACGCCAGGTGCCGATGTTTGAGCCGTAGGCGGCTCCTGGGCCTATCCCCTTGATTTCTGCCGCTCCGTTACAATCACAGGCTGCCCCTGCCAGCAGGGCGATTCCTATGAAACTTGACCAGCTCTCAGAAGCTCTTCACGCACCTTTTGAAAACGGCTCACCCGACACCGAAATCACTGGCGTGGCTGGCCTCGAGGACGCTCTCTCCGGTCAGCTCACGTTCGTGGCCAACCCGAAGTATGCGGCGAAGGCCAGGACCACGCGAGCCTCGGCCGTGATTGTCGCGGAGAACTTCCCCGCCATCCCGGCGGCCATGCTCCGTTCGAAAAATCCCTATCTTACGTTCGCACGGGCAATCGAGATCTTCTACCAGCCTCCGCAGTACGCACCCGGCGTTCATGCCACCGCCGTCGTCCATCCCTCCGCCAGGATCGGAGCCCAAGCCCATATCGGACCCTACGTGGTGATTGATGAGAACGTCATGATTGGTGAGAACGCGATTTTGCTGGCGCACGTGGTGATCTATTCGGGTGCCAGGATCGGCGATAACTTCTTCGCCCACGCGCATGCCGTGGTTCGCGAACATTGCCGCGTGGGCAACAATGTCGTGCTGCAGAACGGCGCCGTCATCGGCGCCGATGGTTTCGGTTTTGCCAAGGATGACTCCGGCCACTGGCACAAAATTCTGCAGTCGGGTCCGGCCGTCCTCGAGGACGAAATCGAAATCCAGGCCAATGCCTGTATCGATCGAGCCAGCGTAGGAGAAACTCGCATCGAGCGCGGCGCCAAGATCGACAACCTCGTGCACGTGGGCCACGGCTCACGCGTGGGCGAAAACACGCTGCTGTGTGCGCAGGCCGGACTCGCGGGCACCACTGACGTCGGCAAGAACGTAATCCTCGCCGGCCAGGTGGGAGTCGCAGGCCATTGCAAAATCGGAGATGGTGTGATCGCCACCGCCCAAAGCGGAATTCCGAGTGACGTGGCCGCGGGCGCGTACGTCAGCGGCGCTCCCGCCGTCGAGCACAGGCTCTGGTTAAAATACTCGGCCGCGCTGAGCAGACTGCCCGACTTCATGAAAGCGGTGCGCAGCGGCGCCAAGGCGTCGTCCCCGAAATAGTCGCGAGCCGACTTGTCGGGGAAAATCCGGTGGTTCAACGCACCCGGAATTTTGCGGCTACGACCACCATCGCGGCCACCGCTTGTCCATCCTTGAGCGCGGGCTCAAAACGCCATTGGGATACGGCTGTGAGCGCGCGCAGATCCAGATCCTCTCCCAGGTGCTGTACCACTTCCAGAATCTCCGGGAAACCTTTTTCATTGACGACGATTCGCACTCGAATGGTTCCCGAGACTCGATGGAACAACGCTTTCGCGGAGTATCTCGGCTGCACCTTGTAGATTGCCTTCGGTCTTGTGATCGAGCCGATACCCATCCCGTAAACCGGACGCTCGCCGGCCAACATGCCCACTCGCCCGTCGGGCGCCCGCTTGCTGATTTCCTCCAGTTCACCGTTCAAATCCAGAGTTGACTTCCAGGCCGCATTGATGCTTGGCTGCAGCCGGTCATCGGGAAAGAATATCTTGGTGAGGAATTCATTGAGCTGTCCGGTACTGCTGATCGAGGCGGGTAGATCGATCGCGACGTGGACCTCCCGATCCAATGTCACGAGCGAGAGTTTGGTCCCCGGGAACGCGGGATTCAGAGCGACAATCACGCGCTCACCATCGATATCCACCCGATTCGCTTTCACATAAGTCTTCCGGGCTTGAAACAGACCGCAGGTGGTCCACGGTTCTTCCCTCTCCGGCCGGGTGGGTTGGCCGCTCGCATCAAAATGAATCACGTCGAAGCTGCTCGGGCTACGCAACGAGAGAAGCTTGCCCTGGTAGCTCCGGCGCAGCTCTTTTTGCAGGTCGCTTCGGGGGCCGGCGTGGACGGGAACACAGGGACCCAGGCTGGACAACAGAAGGATGGCCGGGAGAACAACCGCACGCAGCATCACACCTGACTTTGATAATCCGCCGGCAACCCCTGGTTAATCACGGAGCGGACTCGCTCCATCAGACACTCCCGGCTCACGAAGTCTTTCGGTTCGATCGGTTGGTGAAAAACGACCTTCACCGTGCCCGCCGAGATGCGGAATCGGGCCTTGGGCATGATGTCATGCGTACCCACAATGGTGACCGGGACAACCGGCACCCCACACTCCATGGCCAAGTAGAAAGGTCCCTTCTTGAACGGAAGAAGCTTTCCATCAAAGGAACGCTTCCCTTCCACGTATATGGTCATGTTAATGCCTTGCCGGATCACGCTGGCGGCGGCCCGCACGGCCGCAATCCCGGCGTCCCGGTTGCCCCGATCCACCGGCACTAGCGCCCCCATGCGCATAGTCTCTCCGAGAATGGGATAGCTGAACAGCTCTTTCTTCGCCATCACCGATGTGCGTCGTGGGATCAGCGGCAGCAGGATCGGCGGATCCAGGTTGGAGGTGTGATTGGACATGAAGATGTAGGTGCGAGTGGCATCGATTTTCTCAAGACCAATCGGCTCTACCTTCACGCCGGCAAGCTTCACCCCCGTCCACGCGCCCCACATACCCATGTGGTACAGGAAGGTGACATCCCGCGTGAGGAACGTCCACGGAAAACCCAATACCGCGGCCACTGGCAGGGCAAGAGCCCAGAACGCGAGCATCAGGACAGTTCGGATCAAGGACGCGCATCTCCTGCGGGCTGGGATTCGCCTCTCAACCAGGCGGCACGACGAGCTTTTTGCTGGGCCGTGATATTGTCCACCTCCTTCAGCTCAAACTCAACTTCCTGTCGCGATCCAATCCTCCACTGGAGGACTCGCTCCCCTCGAAGATTGCGCACTCGCAGGTGAATCATTTCTCCCGAGCGGAGCGCGTCCAATCTTCTCTCGAAATCGCTGGCCGCAACGTTTCCATTCATTTCGAGAATCACGTCTTCCACGGCCAAGCCGGCTTTTTCGGCGTCGCTTCCCGGTGGCAAACGAATCACCGACGGCGAAGCATCGAAATTGCGGGCCGCTCTGAAGCCGGGATCCGCGACCGTTCGAGCTGTGCGGATCACATGCAGACCAACGGTTGTGAAGAAGTCATTCCACGGAATCTCCTCCACGCCGGCTACATATTTCCGAAAGAAAGCCGACAAATCCGAGTGGCACACCGCTTCCGCCGCCCGGCGCACACCGGCGGAGTCCGGGAAGAACTTTCCCGGCTTTGCGAACGTCCGATTCATCCACTGGAAGACATCCCGCAACGACGCAGTCCCCTGGCTGGCATCGCGAACGGCCAGATCAAGCGCGACTCCCAGCAATTCTCCCTTGTTGTAGTAGGAGATACTCCGCTCCGGCTGGCGGTAGTAGGGATACTTTTCGAGCCAGGCGTCCAGACTGGATTCTTCCGCCGACTGGGTCAGATGAGCGGGCCGGTTTTCCAGTACCGCAATCTGCTCCCCCAGTCTTAGCAAGGAGCCACGCTCATCCAGAAGCCCGGCACGGAACAGGATGATGTCCTCCACGGTAGTCGTGACGCCCTCACTGAACCACAATGACCTCGTGTAGTTCTCCTTGGTGTAGTCGACGGGCTCGAGCGATTGCGGGCGAATTCGCTTCACGTTCCAGAGATGAAAGAACTCGTGGGCCGTGACCTCGTCGAGTGCGTGGGGATTGTCTCTTAGCTCTTGCGCGTTCAGATCGATGGCGGTGGAATACGCGTGTTCCATCCCGCCACCGCCGGGACCGCGCGGAAAGTGGTAAAGGAACAGGTAACTTTGAAAAGGTCGATCGTCCATCCAGGTGGTCGCCGCCGCGACGATCCGCCGCGTGTCCGCCACGATCTTCGCCATGTCGTAGTCCGACCTGTCAGCGTCCACTACCACGCGGTAGTGTCCACCCCCCTCGTCGAAATCGGATTCCTGGAAAGTGCCGGCCTCCACTGGCGAGTCCACGAGCTGATCGTAGTCGGCGGCTTCGAACTCATCGCTCACCGCCGTGAGGGCGCTGGCAAACTTCCAGCCGGGCGGGGTGCCCGTGAACCTCAGCCGCGTCTCGACTAAGCGGCCGCCAACCGGATACATCAGAATCTCCGCCAGGTTCAAGAATGCGTGGTTCGCGTTTGCTTGCGCACCGTACGGCCCCGACTCGTCGGCGAAAACCTCGTACTCGACGACTACGCCGTCCTTCGCACCGTCAATCTGCCAAGTTGCCTTGTCGATTTTCTGAACCGTCAGACAATCGCCGGCCCGCGTTTTCGCACCGACCCGATTCACGTATCGCGAGAAATCGCGAACCTGGTAGACAGCATTCCAGACCGGCAACTGCACTTGCCGGGTGGCGTCGCCAGCAGGAAGCTCCATGCGAATGCGCAGGAGATGTTCCTGGTGGCCAGTCAGCGAAACCGTGTACCGGATGGCCAACGCGTCCGGACCAGAAGCACTGCCGCCCTGACCGCGAACGGCAACGGGCCGCACGCACAGCCCTCCCAGAAGAACCAGCCCAAGCCAGGTCCTTGGCAGTTTGATCATGCTTTGGCGGATTCCCCCAGAGGATTTTTACTGCTGGAAGCTGCCGAACTTGCTCCGAACTCTTTCAGGCGGGCGGGAAGTTTTTCGTAGATCCCGTCAAACCCGCCATTGGAGAGAATGGCGACCACGTCGCCCCTTCGCAACTCAGGCGCGACGACCTGCACAATTCCATCAGCTCCAGAGATGATTCTGGCGCGCGTGCCGCGCTGCTGGAGGTCGGCGCCCACGGCCATCAGATCAAGCCGCTCTGCGGGTGGGATCGCGTCCGACTTGAAAACGCCCGCGACGACGACTTCATCGGCCAGTGCGAGGCTGTTCGTCAGTTCGTGCTGGAAGACGTTCCGGCGCAGCGTGTTGGACCTAGGCTCCAGAATCACCCACAAGCGCGAACCGGGATAGCGCGAGCGCAGCGCGGTGAGTGTGCCTGCAATCGCGGTTGGATGATGGGCGAAGTCGTCAATGATCGTGACCCCGTTCACTTGCGCCTTTATTTCAAGGCGCCGCTTCACACTTTTAAAGGTTCCCAGTGCCGCCTGAATCCCTTCCTTGGAGATGCCGTAGGCGGTGGCCATGGCAGCAGCCGCAGTGGCATTACACACGTTGTACTCTCCCCCCAGGTCGAAGTCGAAGTCGGCCCACGGTTTCCCGTCGCGCAGAACGGACCACGATGTCCGTGCCGGCTGGAAGCGCGGATTCGTGATCCGCCAGTTGGAGCTCTCACGCGAGCCGTAGCGATCCACCGGGCAGAATGAGTTTGCGATGCACCGCTCCACGCTCTCGCCGGTGTCCAGTGCGACCATCCGCCCGCGTCGCGGTACCAGGTTGACCAGACGCTTGAACGAGGTCTCCACTGCATCGAGATCCTTGTAGATGTCGGCATGATCGAACTCGACGGAGGTCAGGATCACCGAGTCTGGGAAGTAGTGCAGAAACTTCGGTCCTTTGTCGAAAAATGCGGTGTCGTACTCGTCGCCTTCGAGGATGAAGTGCTTCCCCTTCCCCAATGCGAAGCTCGATCCGAAGTTTTCTGCAATCCCCCCAATGAGAAATGAGGGCTCGAGCCCCGCCGAGTGGAAGATCCAGGAAAGCATCGAGGTTGTCGTGGTCTTGCCATGCGTGCCGGCCACGACCACTACATCTTTGCCGCGCAGAAACTCGTCATGCAGAATCTGCGGCAGCGAGCAGAATGGAATCCGTTCGTCGAGTACGTGCTCCAGCTCAGCATTTCCTCGTGAAATCGCATTCCCGACAACCACCAGATCAGGGCGCGGGGTGAGATTTCTGGCGTCGAACGGCTGCGCCACCGGGATACCCAGCGACGCCAGAAAGCCGGACATCGGGGGATACGCGGCGGTGTCCGAGCCCGTGACGCGGAAACCCCGTTCGTTCAACATGCCCGCCAGCGAGGCCATGGCCGTGCCGCAGATGCCAATCAGATGAATGTGCTTCTTGTCCGCCATGATTTCGAGAATTCCCAGTGAGCTTATCCAGGCGCGGTGGCCGATTCCAGTATCTTAAGCTTCACGTCCGCGCCGTTCACGCTCAATGCAGCGCGCACGCCCATCGGAAGTGTGATGTTCTTTCGCGTGACATGGCCGGAGCGCAGTCCATAGGCGACCGGAATCCCCAGACCGCTCACGATCCGCTGGACCACCTGTTGCAACCTGTAGCCCTGATCTTTGGTCTGCACGCAGTCCAGCATCTCGCCGAACACGATTCCCTTCACGCCATCCAGTTTCCCCGCGAGCTTCAACTGCATCAGCATCCGGTCGATCTGGTAGGGCCGGGCATTCACCTCTTCGATGAACAGGATGGTTCCCTGGGTCCGAATGTCGTACGGGGTACCGAGAGCAGCCACCAGCAGCGAAAGGCAGCCACCATACAGGATTGCTTCCGCAGCCCCATCGACCAATCCCTCGACGCCCGAATCGGCCGTGGTTGTTGCGTCCCAGTCCATAAGCCCACCCGTCGCCGCTTCCCAGGAAGCGAGGTCCACACCATCAGGCAGTGCAAAATCCTTCGTGACCATCGGCCCGTGGAACGCCACAAATCCGGCCGAGTCCAGCAACCATGTCAGCAGGGTCGTGATATCGCTGTAGCCCACGAAAATTTTAGGATGGCGGGCAATCTTACTCGGGTCGAGTTTGTCCAGCAGATAGTTCGCGCCGTAGCCTCCGCGGGCACACAAGATCGCGCGAATCTCCTCGCGGGCGAACATGTCTTCCAGTTCCATGGCCCGCCGGTCGACCGACCCGGCGAAGTACCCGTCTTGATCGAGAATGGAGTCGAAATAGAACGGCCTGTATCCCAGCTGGCGCAGAGCCTGGCAGCCCTTCTCCAGCAATTCGCGTTTGATGCTGCTGGCCGGCGCGACAATGCCGACGGTATCGCCCGGACGCAAGGCCGGTGGTTTGACGCGCGGAGTCTGGGCGGTCGGAGGGGTCAAGGCGTCATCCTAAACGAAAAACTCCCCTTGGCAGATGAGCTCAGCGGGTCCTCGGAGGAAGACTTCGTTTTCGAAGCGCACCGACTGGGTTCCGCCGGGTGCGTGGACGCGCACCGGCGAATCGGCGTAACCGATGGTAATCGCGGCGACCGCGGCCGCGCATGAACCCGTTCCAGAAGACTGCGTTTCCCCCACCCCGCGCTCAAAGAAGCGCGCCTTGATATTTCGTCTGTCCTGAACCACTAACAGCTCGACGTTAACGCCGTGCTTGAAATATGAATTGCGCTGAATCTCGGCGGCCCGCGCCTGCCATTCCGGCCAGAACTCGCTCACGAAGACCACAAAATGCGGATTCCCCATCGAGACCGCGGCCCCGCGAACCTCGTTGAACGACGTCGGGATGGTCAGCTCTGCGATGAACTCAGGCATACCCATCGCGATTTCAAATTCGTAAGCGTTTCCCCTGCGCCCGGTCAGAGTGCAGGTCTTCAGCCCCGCGCCCGTCCGGACGACGACCAACTCCTTGCCCTTATCCGCGCACAGATGGGCCGCGACGCACCGCGTACCGTTGCCGGAAATCTCAGCCTCGGAGCCATCGGCATTGATGAGCCGCGCCTCCGCGTCGGCATCGGGCGCCGGGAATAGCCATTCCACGCCATCCGCCCCGACTCCGTTGTGACGATCACAGATGCGACGGGAAAACTTCGAACTGTCGGGGGGAGCCAGCGCGCCGTCGATCATCAGGAAGTCATTTCCGCAAGCGCTGGCCTTAGTGAAAGGGATCGCCATATTCGCTGGGGTCATTCGTGCTCAACGGCACCCAACGAAGCCACGCTCGAGAAGGTATTCGATTGATGCAGGAGGTTGTTGATCTCGTCCTGTTCCTCAGGGGGTGCATCCACGCCGAAAAGCACGCGCACGTGTCCCGGCGCCCCCGCCACCCGGACGTTTTGCATCGTGCTGTGCACCTGATCGAGGACCCGGTTCGACTCGATCAGAACGACCTCGGCATTCGCTCCCGTTACCTCGTAGGTGATCAGCACCGACTTCATCGCGAGCCTGTTCTCCAGCCGGCCCAGAAGCGCCAGTGCAATCAGGATCACGATGGTAGCGAATATCGCGGTGAAGTACAGCCCGCCGCCCGTCGCCATTCCGACCGACGCAACCACGAAAATTGTCGCGGCGCTGGTGAGCCCCACCACCGACCCGCGGGCATGCAGAATCGATCCCGCGCCAATGAACCCGATGCCCGGAATAATCTGAGCCGCCACGCGCGTGTGGTCGCCTCCGAAACTTCCCGCTAACTGGTCGGACAGCATGGTGAACATCGCCGAGCCAAAGCATATGAACATGTTGGTGCGCAGCCCGGCGGGCTTATGACGGAGTTGCCGTTGCAGGCCGATGATCCCACCGAGGATCGCCGCTACCACCAGCCGGGCGATGGTCGACGACAGCACCGTACCCGCGTAGTGCAAGGCGCCCGTGGGGTTGTGGAAGTCTGGCATAGGTCTGCGGAGAATCGCGAGCAACTGGATTTTATCATCGGAAAAACCGCCCGTTCGCGCCTTCTCCCATTGAAAGTTAACCCGGCTGGTTACCGAACCGCGGCGGATCCTAGCGGTCAGCGGGCGCGATAGATGGTGACCGGCCGCTGCCCCTCAACCTCAATCTTTGCCAGGACCGGCAAGTTGCGCGGATGGATGGCCTGCCACACCGCATCCCCTTGGGACGCAACCACGAAATCTGAGTACCGGGCCGGATCCGCCAGTGCCCGCTCCCACAACCCCTCCGGATCGGACGGTTGTTTCCACACCCGGTGGTTTCCTTCGTTGATGGACCGCCGCAGCGGGATGCTGGCGTCCTGCAGTGCGCCTACGTGCTCTCCGAGATACATCAGGAAGCTTGATTCGGAAGGAAGTTGCTTGAGCTTCTCGGCCAACTCGGTTTCCAGCGGAAGGCGGGTACGCGAGTTGACCCAAGCTTCGCGAAAGCATCCGGGCGCCGCCCGCCACACGCTCGCATAGCTGGCGGTCACCAATCCAACCCCCAGCAGAGCCACCACGCGATGTGCTGCCACCGTCCGGGCGAAACTCGCAAGCTGGGAGGCGGCCAGTGCCAGAAACACGGCCAGCGCCGGCAACAGTTGGACGCCGTAGCGGAGGTTATAGAGCGAGTACGGCCACCAGGCGGGCGTGAAGATCGGGACCCCACCGTAAGCGACGGAAAGCGTATAAAACAGCACCGGCAGCCAGAGCAGAAGGATCGGCGCCAAACGCCGCTCATAGAGCGCGACCGCGAAGCTCCCCAGCACTGCGAGCAGCAGCCATACTGGTTGCCAGTTCCCTTCCGCCACGCCGAACGCTCCGGCCTTCAGGAAGTACAAGGCCGCTAGCGGAGGGTTGCCAGTCCCGGGATGAGGTGGAAACCCGGGCACCGCGGTTTTCTTTTCGATCGCGCGCGCCGAGTAAGGCCCGTTGGCGAATTCGAATCCATTGCGATAAACCAGCCCGTTGTAGGCGAACCAGAGCAATGGCACCGCTGCAGCCAGGAACACAAACCTCAGGAGCACTCGACGCTGGCCTTGGCGGGGAGCGCCAAAGCCGATCACGACCACCAGTCCGGCGAGCGCGGCCGCCAGGAACCACCCGTCATAGCGCGTGAGGCAGGCGCCGGTCAGGCTAACCCCGCATTTCCGTAGCGAGCGCGTGGCGTCCGCGCTCCACTCGCCGCCACCTCTGCTCTCGAGGAACTCATGAAAGTGCACCACCGCCCAGAGGAAGAGCGCGAGGTACAGTGACTCAGTCATCGCGGTTGCTTGCAGGTAAAGCAGATTGGGATTCAAGCCGTAGACTGCGGCTGCAAACCAGGCTGTCAAACGTGCGTTCGAGTCCGACCGTCCCGAAAAAGCCGAGCCGCCTCGCACCAGCCGGAAGATGCCGACCACGCCCAGCACATAGGCGATCATCGACGGGATCGAACCGCCCACACCCGTTCGCCAGGCCCATTTCGAAACCAGGAAGGGCATCATTAACAGATGCGGCAACGGAAGCCACACTGTCCCCAACTGCAGCGGCCCCGGGGTACGCGAGTCGAACACGCGGCGCGCGATGTTGATATGCGCCACCGCATCTCCGAAAAGTAGAAGCTCGCCGTGCCGGAAGTAGACCAGGAAGGACACAACCGACGCGCAGCTTGCCAAACCCGCGACCCACGCAGTCTCGCGATCCCAGCGGCGGTGTGCCCCGGCGTTCATTCGAGGTGGGTCAGTTCGCGGAATACCTGGAAGCGTTCATCGATTTCTTCGCGCGTCAGCGACTGCAGGCGCTCGGTTCCGAAGCGCTCCACGGCAAACGATCCCATTACGCCGCCGAAGAACAAAGCCCGCTTCAGCACCTCGCGGTTCAGTTCCTCTTGCGCCGCGATGTAACCCATGAAACCACCGGCAAAGGAATCGCCCGCGCCGGTCGGGTCTTGTACTTGCTCGATCGGCAACGCCGGAGCGCGGAAAGGATGATGTCCGATGCCGAATGCTCCCTCGCGAAAGAAAATCGTCGCCCCATACTCACCGTGCTTGATCACCAGCGCCTGCGGCCCCAGGGCCAGCACCTTCTGGGCGGCTCGCGGCAGGTTGGTCTCCTGAGCCAGCAGCTTCGCTTCCGTATCGTTAATCAGCAGCAGGTCGACCAGTCTCAGCATCTCGGCCAGCTCCCGGGGCGTGCCATGGATCCAGAAGTTCATCGTGTCGCCGCCGGTCAGCCGAACTCCGTCCATCTCCCGACGCACTGCCGTTTGCAGAGACGGGTGGATATTCGCCAGAAACAGGAATTGTGTATCGAGATAGGTTTTCGGAATTTTGGGCTGAAACTTCTCAAACACATTCAACTCGGTGAAATCGGTCTTCGCCTCGTTGAGGTTCTCCGTGTAGTGACCGCCCCAGCGGAACGTCTTGCCGGGCGCGCGCTCGATGCCGCGGGTATCGATCCCCCGCTTCTTCAACACACGTTCGTGATCCGCGCTGAAATCCTCGCCGACCACCGCCACCACACGAACGTCCGTAAAATAGCTCGCGGCGAGCGCGAAGTAAGTGGCCGCGCCGCCCAGAATGTTTTCCACTCGCCCGGAAGGCGATGCGATGGTGTCAAACGCGACCGAACCCACGACCAGGATGCTCATGATTTGAGATAGGCCTTATTTGCCCGCAGGAAGATATTTGTCGAGGATCAGCTTGAGCTTCTGCCGGGTGGCAATCGGAATTTTGTCGCGCTCCGTAAGGATGGCGTGCGCCAGCGCCGAACCGCACTTACAGCTTCGAGCCGCCGGCATCGCAACCACCGTCTCGCGCACAACCTTGGCCGCATTCTCCGCATTCTTTCGGAGTACCCCGACGATCTGATCCACCGTCACCGAGTCGTGTTGCGGATGCCAGCAGTCGTAGTCGGTCACCATGGCCACGGTGACGTAGCAGATTTCTGCCTCGCGGGCGAGCTTCGCCTCTTGCAGATTGGTCATGCCGATTACGTCCATGCCCCAGCCGCGGTACACGTTCGACTCCGCCTTGGTCGAGAACTGGGGGCCTTCCATGTTGATGTAGGTCCCGCCCCGCTTGCCGGTTACTCCCGCCTTTTTGCACGCTCCCTCGACCACCTGGGAAAGTTGCGGGCAGATGGGGTCGGCGAACGCGATATGCGCCACGATCCCGTCGCCGAAGAAGGTATCGACCCGATGCCGGGTGCGATCGAAGAACTGGTCCGGAATGACGAAGTCCAGCGGCTTATGCTCTTCCTTCAGCGAGCCCACAGCAGACACGGACACAATCCGCTCGACTCCCAGCTGTTTAAACCCGTACACATTGGCGCGGAAATTCAACTCGGTCGGCAAGATGCGATGGCCCCGCCCGTGTCGTGCCAGAAACGCGACCTTGCGCCCCTCGAGGGTGCCCAGCACGTAGGCATCGGACGGATCGCCGAACGGCGTCTCCTGCTTCCCCTCGCGCACGTCGGTCAGTCCGGGCATCGAATACAGCCCGCTGCCACCTATGATCCCTATTTCCGCTTGCGACAAACGTCCTCCTGCAATCGTCCCGGAACTGAGCCCAAACCGAGGATTATACAAAAGGGCGAGCCGTCGTCCGGCACAACCAACCAGATCACTCATAGTGTCTGCTGCCAACATTCCGGCGGCAGGAATCCTGAGCAAGCTACAATCCGTTTCATGAAGTTCGTGCGAACGGTCGTCGCAGTCCTGGTACTCGCGCTTTCTGCGTTTCCCCAGCAGCCTCCCAAGTCCGCCACCGTCCCCGTCACCCTCGACCACAACCGGATCGTGATCGACGTCTATCTTCCCTTGCCCGATGGAACCAGCAAGCGTGTGCGCGCCTGGGTTGACTCCGGAAACTCCGAAATGACCATGAGTCAACGGATCGCTGCGCTGCTGGGGTTCGTGAGCTGCGACGGCCGGGTCTGTAATGCGACCCCTCCGCGCGAGATCGTCATCGGGGGCATGAAAATCTCGCTGCCTGGTGTTCGCACGGCGAGCGCGCCGCTCACGGCGGACAAGGCGAGCGACGTGATGGACCCCGGCATGAGTGCGGAGATCAATCTTCCGTCCGCCGTCCTCGACAACTACGACGTCGTGTTCGACTACCAGAACCGGGAATTCACAATCGGCGAACCGGGTACGGCGCAGTTCAAAGGCAAACCCACAAAGGTGCTGATTGATGCCGCCGGCCTGATTCAGATCCCGAGCCAGATTGAGGGACAGAGCTACAACCTCGCCCTCGATACCGGAGCCTCGATCAGCTCGGTCTCGAGCGATCTGCTGACCGTGTGGCATAAGGCAGAGCCGACCTGGCCGTTCATGACCGGTGCCGTTGGGCCTCCCGAACACCTGGGGTAGCCCAGACGAAGCACGATGGGGGGTGCTACGCCTGCCCAACATTCAATTGGGCACTACCACGTTGCGAGACGTTGCGGTGGCGCCCTTCGCACCCGACCGCCTCAAGCTCTTCGAGCATCGCGCCGGTATGCCCACGATTGGTTTGGTGGGCGGCAACGTCCTTCGCCAATACCTCGTCGGAATCGACTATGCGCACAGCGTCGTGTACCTTCAGCGGACCAGCGTCACCTCCCCGCCTGACATGGATGGAATCGGCCTGACGCTGCGCCCCGAACTGGACGGACGCTACACGGTTGCCGGGGTAGTGGAACTCGACGGAAAGCCCTCCGTGCCGGACGTGACCAGTGGAGATGTCTTGCTCGCCGTGGATGGAGCGCCCGTCCCCGGCGCAACCATGGGCCAAGTCTGGTCGCTTTTGGGCGGCAGCCCCGGACAAACTCGTTCCCTGACTTTCGAGCGCGCTGGAAGGCGCTTCAAAGTCGATGCGACCGTTCACCGGTTTCTCGCAGCGCGGTCCAAGGCGCGCCCGCCCGTGAAGACTGTCCGGAAAGAGCCCACGAAAAAATAGTGGCGACCTTGGGGCTGGTGGTCCTACCCCGTGCTGGTGTGTCCTCGGTGGTTCAGAGCGGTTCACTTTGCCACCGGAAATATCTCCCGCCCCACCCGCTCGGTTGTGTCCTGGTCCAGGCTCTCGCTCACCAACACCGTATCGCCTTGAACCTCGATGAACACCGAACCCTCTTCCGTCAACCAAGCGTGCTTCCCCGTCAGCGTCTCGACCGTGTCGTCCGCAGGCTTGGCTTTCGTCGCGTCGTCCTCTGCGTTATGCACCCGCTGGTAGCGCTGCTGCAGGCCATGGGCGTAGACCCGGGCGAATTCCGAAGCCTTCTCCGGACTCGACCACCGCGACACATAGAGCAATCCGAGGGGCGCCGACGCGTCTCCGTGTGGCTGCGCCGCGTAGTAGTATCCCCCGCGCCAGTGGGGATACAAGCGTTTCGAGACCTGCTCCCCCTGGTACTGGTCGATCAGAATGGCCGCGTCAAACTCTCCCACTGCTCCCACATCGAACTTGTCGTAACTCTTAAAGTCTTTCTTGAAGTCTGGCAAGGGCATGGGCGCCAGTTTTTCTCCCGCGAGATACGCCTGCGGCTCCATGATCTCGCGCGTCGTGCGCGGCGGATTCCGGAACACACCCGCATAAGCCTTATCCTTGCCCATTTTCGTCAGCAGTTCCGCCTCGAAATCCAGCCCGTAACGGTAAGGAAACGTCAACGCCTCTTTGATGTAGAGCGGCGCGTTGCGAAATTCGATCGAGTCCGCGGTCCCCATCAGCATGCCCGCCTTCAAAGCCTCGACGATTTGCGGAGAATCGACCACCGACTGCCCGGTGGGAGCAAGTTCGTAGTCGATTAGCACCACCATGGCCTGCCCCTCCACCACTGCTTGATGCGCGGCGGACGCCTCATCGTTCTGAATATCATCGGGCGTCGGTTCCTTCTTGCTGGTCGAAAGGTCCGCCGCACCCGCCTTCATGTATTTCTCGAGTCCGAAGGATTGATCTTGCAGAGCATGCGTCAATTCATGAGCCAGCACCGGCTTCTGCTGTTCTGGATCGATCCAGTCCAGCAGATTCACCGTCTTCGTCTGAGGATCGTAATATCCGGCGACCTGCTCGCGCAGTAGCGCAACCAGAAAAGTCTGCAAGTCGAAGTCGCGAGGCAATAGCCCGAATTTCTTCAGGACCAGTTCCGACCGGCGCAGTCGTTGCGCATCCTCGTCCTCGGCCATATGGCGGCGAATGAAGGCCACTACCTCATCGCGATTCACCAGCCGCCGCTTTACTTCGTCGTGAATCGGCAGAGACGTATCCTTGCTGGCGAACTTCAGAATCTCGTCCACCGACCGAAACAGCTCTTCCGCCGCTTTCGGTGAGATTTTCTGCTCCGATTCGTCCGCCGGCGGTGTGCCCCGGGGCGCACCCTTCGCCCCTGAAGAATCAGCCGGGGCTGGCTTTTGCCCCGAGGGAGAAGAGACCGGCGAAGTTGGAGCCTGCTGGTGCGCCTTCGAGGTTGGCTGACTCTGTTGCCCCGTCGCCCGAGTCCACCCAAGGGCAGACAGACCGGCGATGAGCAACCCAGCTGCGCAAAGAATTCCGGCGATTTTCCGATAGAATTTGATCAAGCTCACCTTTAGGACGCGTATGCCCGAATCCGATCCACGAATCGCTGCCGCCGAGTACTTCCGTCGCGCCTACGAACTCCAGAGGAACGGTGACTACCAGCAAGCCATCGAACTGTACGGCCGCTCCATCGCCACTTTTCCGACTGCAGAGGCGTACACCTTCCGCGGCTGGGCCTATTCTTTTGTGGCCGACTACGAGCACGCGATCCTGGACTGCCATCAGGCCATCAGGGTCGATCCGGACTTCGGCAATCCTTACAACGATATCGGGGCTTATCTGATCGAACAAGAAAAATGGGACGATGCCATCCCCTGGTTCGAGAAAGCCATGGCCGCGAAGCGCTACGACGCGCGTTGCTACCCTCACTTCAATCTCGGCCGGGTCTACGAGCATCAGCGGAAATGGGAGAAGGCCAAGAGGTGCTATGCGCAGGCCTACGCAATCAATGAAAAATATGTGACCGCGCTGACCGCCTTCCGCAGGCTGACCTCGGCGTTCAACTGAGCGGGGTCCGTTCCGGCAGGGCGGGACTCCAAGCGCCTTCGAAGCCGGTTTCGTTCGCGCACTTCCCGGCCGTTCTTCGCGACCTTTACGGTTAGAGGCTTTTCGCCACCCACTCCCCCACTTCCCTCGTCCCCAGCGCTCCCCCGATGTCCGGCGTAGTCTTCTTCTGACGAACCGCCTTCAGTACCGCCGCTTCGATTTTTGAAGCCTCCCCAGTCAGCCCAAGGTGATTCAACATCATCGCCGCCGTCAAGATGGCCCCCATGGGATTCGCCACATTCTTCCCCGCAATCGGCGGCGCCGAACCATGCACCGGCTCGAACATCGACGTCTTCCCCGGATGAACGTTCCCGCTGGCCGCCATCCCCAACCCGCCCTGCAGCCCCGCCGCCAAATCCGTAATGATGTCGCCAAACATGTTGTTGGTCACGATCACGTCGAACTGTCGCGGATCCCTCACGATCTGCATGCACAGCGCGTCGACGTACATGTGTTCCGCCGTGATCTGCGGATACTCGCGACTCACCTGCTTGAAGACTCGCTGCCACAATCCCCCCGCGTGCGTCATGGCGTTTGATTTGTCGCTCATCAATACCCGCTTCCGCGGACTCCCATCGAGCTTTGTGTGCTTCTCGCACAACTCGAACGCGTACCGGATCACGCGCTCCACGCCCTTGCGAGTATTGATGTCCTCCTGAATGGCAACCTCGTCTTCCGTCCCCTGCTTGAACACACCGCCCGCATCCACGTACACTCCCTCGGTGTTCTCGCGGATCACCACAAAATCCACATCCTTCGGCTCCACGCCCTTCAGCGGACACAACCCAGCATCCAGCAACCGCACCGGACGCACGTTCGCGTAGAGGTCCAGCTTGAAGCGCATCCCCAGCAGGATTTCCTTGGCATGAATGTTGGAGGGAACTCGCGGATCGCCGAACGCGCCCAGCAGGATCGCATCGAACGCGCGCTCGAGCAAGGCAAACCCGTC